>ENA-OVGE01000614-OVGE01000614.1-human-gut-metagenome-genome-assembly--contig:-NODE-614-length-33144-cov-12.764121_pt1 | contig 33144 bp, 18 predicted proteins | sample MGYA00237769_ERZ505417 | MGnify/ENA primary metagenome ERZ505417 (study PRJEB26158, sample SAMN06016403) | human gut metagenome | biome: human gut; feature: ankylosing spondylitis patient; material... | reverse complement strand
TATTTTATACTTTAATAATTATTACAAAGAAGAGAATGTGAAAGATTTTTGTCACAAAGGACATTTTTTTGACATAGATGTGAACTCAGCCTGTAGCACAGCGAAGCCATTGCTAACCGTGTGCGTCATAAAAAGACAGCGCAAAAATGCTCGAAAAAGTCCATCTTCTGCGGACACAAGGAAAGTAAATCAACGCATGCCAAAAGGCCTGCCACCCTCACGGGTTGCAGGCCAATCTTTTGCTTCGCTTTTTACTTATAACTTATGTCAGCACTTCTACCGCAAGCACCGCCTGTAAACGCTTACGCGTTTAGCACCAGGCAGACTTACTCAAAGTTTTTCTCTTTGAACGGGCATTCCTCTACAACCACACAACCGCGGCACAACGGCTTGCGTGCCTTGCAGATTTTGCGCCCATGCCAGATAAACCAGTGATGCGCGTCACTCCACTTTTCACGCGGAATGATTTTTTCCAACTCCTTTTCAGTAGCCAGCGGGTCCTTGCCCTTCGCCAGCCCCAAACGGTGCGACACACGGAAAACATGCGTATCTACTGCCAGCGCCGGAATGTTATAGATAATGCTGGCGATAACGTTCGCCGTTTTCTGCCCCACGCCGGGTAATTCCATCAGCGTTTTGATATCATTCGGAATCACGCTGTTAAAGCGCTCCGTCAGCATATGGCACATTCCCAGCAGGTTTTTGGCCTTTGCATGGTACAGACCGCAGTCGCGGATTTCCGCTTCCATTTCCTCCTGCGTCAGAGCACCCATTTTTTCCGGCGTATTCAGACGCGGGAACATACGCGCCGTAATCACATTTACGCGTTCATCCGTACATTGGGCCGAAAGGATTACCGCTACCAAAAGCTCGAACGGTGAATTATAATTCAGCGCCGTCTTGCTGCCCTTGTAGGTTTCCTCCAGCTTGGCCAGAATAGCTTCTCTTTGAGCCTTGCGCATCAGTTCGTCAGGCTCCTTACCGGTGCAGGAATACGTCCGCCGCGGTTGATGAATTTTTCAGCACTGAACTTCTTCACGCCCAGAACCGGCGCATAGCCCAGCAGGCCGCCGAATTCAACGCGGTCGCCTACGTCCTTGCCCGGAACAGGAATCAGACGTACTGCAGTAGTTTTATTGTTAATCATACCGATAGCAGCCTCATCGGCAATAATTGCGGAAATAGTAGCTGCCGTGGTATCACCGGGAATGGCAATCATATCAAGGCCAACGGAGCATACGCAGGTCATAGCCTCCAGTTTTTCCAAGGACAGAGCGCCGCGTTCTACCGCAGCAATCATGCCTGCATCCTCACTTACAGGAATGAAGGCACCACTTAGGCCACCAACATAGCTGGAAGCCATCAGGCCGCCCTTTTTAACTGCGTCGTTCAGCATAGCCAGGGTAGCGGTAGTGCCGGGGCCGCCGCAGCTTTCCAGACCGATTTCCTCCAGAATATGCGCAACACTGTCGCCGATTGCCGGAGTTGGAGCCAAGGACAGGTCGATAATGCCGAACTGGGTATTCAGGCGGCGTGCAGCCTCCTGTGCTACCAGCTGGCCGACGCGGGTAATCTTGAAAGCAGTTTTCTTAATAGTTTCGGCAACCATACCGATATCGCCGTCACGCACCTGCTCCAATGCGTATTTAACAACGCCCGGTCCGCTTACGCCAACGTTGATAACGCTTTCCGGTTCGGTTACGCCGTGGAAGGCACCTGCCATGAACGGGTTATCGGGCACAGCGTTGCAGAATACAACCAGCTTAGCGCAGCCAATCGCATCGCGGTCAGCAGTACGCTCGGCAGCAGCCTTTACAACCTCGCCCATTTGTTTTACAGCATCCATATTGATACCGCATTTGGTAGAGCCAACGCTTACGGAAGAGCAAACAATATCGGTAACTGCCAATGCTTCCGGAATAGAAGCAATCAGATTGCGGTCGCCCTTGGTGTAGCCCTTGTCCACGAGAGCGGAAAAGCCGCCGATGAAGTTAACGCCAACCTGCTTGCCTGCGTTGTCCAAAGCCTGTGCCAGCGGTACATAATCGTTGCTGTCGCAGCTTTCGCCAACCATGGAAATCGGTGTTACGGAAATACGCTTGTTGATGATGGGCACGCCCAGCTCAACCTCGATATCCTCACCGGTTTTTACCAGATGCTCTGCCTTACGGCAAATCTTATCATAAATCTTCTGCGCTGTTACCTTGATATCCGGATGACCGCAATCACGCAGGCTGATGCCCATGGTGATAGTACGCACGTCCAGCTTGTTTTGGGTAATCATGCGCGTAGTTTCTAAAATATCGTCAGTATTGAATAACATGCCAGCCTCCTATATACGATGCATTGCGCTGAAAATCTCTTCGCTCTGCAGACGGATTTCTACGCCGATTTCTACACCCAGCGCAGCCATTTTGTCGCGTGCTTCGGCAATAGGCACATTAGCCTCTGCCATATCAGCAATCAGCACCATATTGAAAAAGCCTTGCATAATGTTTTGGTTGATGTTGATAATGTTAATATTCATTTCTGCTAAAGCATTGCTCACCTTAGCGGTAATACCTACCTTATCCTTGCCTACGATAGTTAAAACAACTCGCATATCTGCGTCCTCCTTCAAAATAAATTAAGAGCAGCACTCATAGTACTGCTCCTATTGTATCACATCTTTGGCGCTCTGTGTTGTATACATAAATAAAGCGCTTATTTTTCCGCCTCATACTTCGGCTTTGGGAACTTCATGATGAACTCCGTCCCCTGCCCCACAGTGCTCACCACACGTATGCTGCCGCCATGGAAGCCTACGCCGTGCTTGACGATGGAAAGGCCTAAGCCTGTACCCTCAATCGCCTTATGACGGCTGCGGTCGACACGGTAAAAGCGTTCGAAAATATGCGGCAGCTCGCTGCCGGGAATGCCCATACCGGTATCGGCAACGCTCACCGTATACTTATTTTCTCCTTCGCTCAAGCGCAGCGTAACCTCACCGCCGGGATGATTATACTTCAGACCGTTATCCAACAGGTTGAAGAAAATTTCCTCCATCAGCGAAGAAATTCCCAGCAGCTTGCTGTCGCCGCCGGTGCTGTCAACAAGCTGCAGGCTGACCTGCAATCTGCCTGCCTTGTCCTTCAGGCGTGCCAGCGCACTCTGCGCCACATCCTGCATGGTAAATTCCTCCATCATATCATGCGTCAGCTCATCAAGCTTCGACAGCTGCATGATGTCATCAATCAGACGCAGCAGATTGTGTGCCTCATCGTTGATTTTCTGCAGAAAGCGCTTGGTATCCTCCGGCTTCACCAGGCCGCTGAGCATAATTTCCGAATAGCCCAGCACCGACTGCAGCGGTGTCTTCAGCTCATGCGAAACGTTAGCCGAAAACTCACGGCGGATTTTCTCCGAAGCAGTACGCGCTGTTACATCCATAATCAGCAGCACAAAACCCTTATCGGTAATTCTGCTGCCGTTGAGCTGATAATAGCTGCTGCCGCGGTTGATTACCAAACGCCCCTTGCCATCCTGCTCAATTTTTGCCAAAAGCTGACGGATTTCTTCGCTGTCATCAAGCATAAAAAAGCTCGTTCCCAAAAGCTCCTGCTTTTCCTTGCCAAAGAATTTTACGGCACTTTTATTAATCGATTCGATTTTCCATACCGGATTGAGGAACAGCAGGCCTTCATCCATATTATTGGTTACGGCCTTCAGCTCCTGTTTTTTATTTTTATAGCGGCGCATTTCCTTCTGCAGCTTTTCCTGCTGCAGCTCAAAATACTCCACAATCGGCTTCAGCTCAGGGTAAACTACAGCTTCAGAATCAGGCTGCTCCAGATTAAGATTTTCCAATGGTCGCAGTATTCTGGCGGTAATTGTTTTGGCTGCCCAAAACGCACTGCACAAAACTACCAGTGCCAACAGCACAAAGTAACCAAGAATGATCTTATACTGTTGAAAAACAGCGTCATTCGTGCGCGACAGGCGCAGCACATTGCCGTCCGGCAAGCGCACGGCATAGTACAGAATATTTTTGCCCAAGGTTTCGGACGCACGCTGGCTGCGGCCTTCACCGCCTTTCAGCGCCTCCTGCACCTCCTCACGCTGCAGATGGTTCTCCATTGACTCGGCATCAGCATAATTGTCGTACAAGGCGTGACCATCCGGTGCAATCAGCGTTACGCGGTCGGCAAGCTGCAAGCGCTGCAGCTCGCTCACCGGTACATTGCCCTCGCCGTCGGCCACAATCAGCAGATTAGCCTCACGCTTAAGGCTGGCGAAGCTGTCCTGCGTAATATATTGGCAGGAAACCCAGAAGAAGAGCAGCAAAACAAGGCCTACCGCTGCCCCTGTCAGCAACAGTATGCTGCGAAAAAGCCTCTGCTTCATTTTACAGCCGCCATTCTGTAGCCAACGCCACGGATAGTTTCAATCAGCTCACCGGCATCACCCAGCTTCTGGCGCAGAGTACGGATATGCACGTCAACGGTGCGGGTTTCACCGCTGAATTCATAGCCCCAGATATCGTTTAGCAGCTTATCGCGCGAAAACACGATGCCCGGATGCTGCAAAAACTTGCGCAGCAGCTCGTATTCCTTCAGCGTCAGCACAACCTCGCTGCCATTCACGCTCACCTTATGCTCCAGCTGGTTGACCTCCAGCCGGCCGATGCGGATGATTTCTCCCACATCCTCAGTGGGGCGTGGTGCTGAGCAACGGCGCAGCACTGCCTTGATGCGCGCAACCATCTCCAGCATACCGAAGGGCTTAGCGATATAGTCATCGGCACCGCTGTCCAGTCCCTTGACCTTATCAAACTCCGAGCCCTTGGCCGTAGCCATAATCACAGGTATATTCGCATAGCGCTTATCAGCGCGCAAACGTCTTAATATGCTCACGCCATCCTCATCCGGCAGCATAATATCCAAAACAATCAGCTCCGGCACCTGCTTTTCCAGCAAAGCGAAAAGCTCTCTGCCGCTGCCGCAGCCCTGTGCCTCCATGCCAACGGACTGCATGGTGTAAACCTCCAGCTCACAAATATTTTGTTCATCCTCCACGCAGAAAATCATGCAAAACACCACCAATCAATACTCTTTCGCTATAATTATATACGCAAATCAGAAAAAATGCCTGTAAAATTTAGGTAAAAAATTTAACGTTAAGGAAAATAGGCAGTGCAGCCTCTCTGCTAAGCATGCCAAAAAGACCGGGAGCAACGCTCCCGGCCTTTTGCTATTTACTATATGCGATTGTAGAAAAAACGAAAGCTGCCTACGGCAATCCTTTCCCTGCAGTTTAAATCTGCCAAAGTCTGTGATACACTCCGTTTTCCATATTATCGATTACATCTACCTTAAACGGCATATTTTCAATAATATCCAATGTATCAAAATACGTATCCGGCGTAGCATAAAACTTAATCAGTCCGCTGGTGCCATCTACGGTGCTCACCATGGCCAGATGCTCATAGCCTTCCATAATCCAGTTAACATCTGCAATACGCTCAGGCTCAACCTGCGCGTAGATCATACTGTGGGGTCCGGGGTCATTGTCACTCATTCTTTTACAACCTTTCTGCGTAATAAGCTGAATTGCAGCAGCGGCTTGTCGCTGGCTGCGGAAAATTTCTGCTGGGCATGCGGTGCGCAGTCAATCGGCGTACCTGCCTCATCCAGCATTTCTGTCAAAACAAATGGCATCGTGCTGCCGTCAGGCATCAAAAGCTCCAGCTGCTCGCCTGCCTTTACATTATTGCGCTGCTCAAAACAAGCGCGCTTTTTCTCAGCATCGTAGCCTGTAACGATACCGACAAAATCGTGTGTCTGCTCATACTTCGAGCTGGTATAAACCTGCGCATTTCTGTCAGGCTTAGCCACAGCAAAGCCTGTAGTGTACTGGCGGTGGGAAACCTTGTTCAGCTCGGTAATCCACGCCTCCGGCACGCTGTAATGCTCCATGTCTGCCCAGCATTGGTCAATAGCCTTGCGGTAAACGCTGACTACCGTTGCAACATAATGCACGCTCTTCATGCGGCCTTCAATCTTCAGGCTGCACACACCGGCGCGCATCAGCTCCGGCAGATATTCAATCAGGCACAGGTCCTTGGAGTTCATCACATAGGTACCGCGCTCGTCCTCTTCGAGGTCAAAGTATTCGCCCGGGCGCTTTTGCTCACCCAGCTTATACATATTATATTCCCAACGGCAGGCCTGAGTGCAGGCACCGCGGTTGCCGTCGCGCCCAGTCAGATAGGCGCTCAAAAGGCAGCGTCCGCTGTAGGAAATACACATTGCGCCATGCACGAAGGTTTCCAGCTCTACCGAGGTTTTTTCGCTGATTTCGCTTATTTCCGCCAATGACAGCTCGCGTGCCAGCACAACGCGTTCAGCGCCCAGCTGCTCCCACGCCTGCACCGTGGCATAGTTGGTGGTATTAGCCTGCGTGCTCACGTGCAGCGGCATATCAGGCACAACCTGGCGGGCAGTGCTCCATACGCCCAAATCGCTGATCAGCAGTGCGTCAACCTTAGCCTGCTGCAGTCCGCGCAGATAATCCGGCAGTCTGTCGATATCCTCGTTATGCGCAAAAATATTTACCGTTACATAAACCTTTTTGCCGAGACTGTGTGCATACTCTGCCATCTCCGCAATTTCCTCTAAAGAGAAATTGTTGGCAAAGGCACGCAGACCGAACAGCTTGCCGCCCAGATAAATAGCATCAGCACCATACAGCAGGGCCATTTTTCCTTTTTCCATATTACCGGCAGGTGCCAGTAATTCTGGTTTAACTAAGTTTCTGCTCATTAATTCTCCTTAAAACACTTCTCTGCTCCGCCACACTGACAATGCAGAAATATGTAATAAACTGTTGTTAACCTATTTCCTCAATCGCCTTCAGATGCTCGGCGTAGGTTTTGGTAAAGCGATGGTGTCCGTCCTTTTCCGCAACAAAATACAGATAATCTGTCTGCTCCGGCTGCAGCACCGCCTTAATTGCGGTCAGTCCCGGACTGCCAATCGGTCCCGGAGGCAAGCCGGGATTTTGGTAAGTATTATACGGACTCTGTATTTTGGTGTCGGCAAAGGTAACTACTTCCTTCTGCGTTCCCAAAAGATACTGAATCGTCGTATCCGACTGAATCGGCATGCCGATTGCCACACGCTTGAGGAAAACGCCGGCGATTTTTGGCTGCTCTTCAGCAAAAACTGCCTCCAGCTCCACCATCGAAGCCATATTGACAACATCACGCAGTGGCAGATTACGTTCTGCCACAGTTTTGGCAATACCGCTGCTCTGCATTTCCTTATCAAACTGTGCAACCATCATTTTGAGCATCTCCTGCTCGCTGATTCCCACCGGGAAATCATAGGTTGCCGGGTAGATAAAGCCCTCTGCCTTAAACAGCACATTGCTGTTATCGGTCTGCATATACGGATAAGGTGCATAATCCTTCGCCGCCGCCATGAATTTGTCAGCACTGCCAAGGCCCTCGGCCTCCAGCTTTTTCGCAGTTTTCACCACGCTATAGCCTTCCGGTACGGTAAAGCGCACCTGTTTGATGCGTCCCTTGACCATAACATCAACAATCTGCTGATTGCTCATGCCGCCGTTAATCTGGTAGGCACCTGCCTGCAGCTTAGTTGCCAGTCCCTTCCAACGCGCCTCCATTTTAAAGGCGGCGGGATTTTTTACCAGCTTCTTTTCATGCAGCAGCTCGGCGATATCCGCCGTAGTCATGCCGTCCTTGACAACAATAAGGCGTGAGCCTTCTACGGCAAAGCCCTTATTATTGCCCTGTCCGTTAAGATAAATTGTAAATGCTACCACGCCGGCAACCAGCAGCACCGCCAAAGCACCTGCCGCAGCCTGCACCGGATTGTCGCGCACCAGCTTTTTCAGCTTTTCTATATCCATCAGAAAACATCGTCACATCGCATAAAAATACCGGACCGAAGTCCGGTAAAATTATTGACTGTGAATTACTCCTCGTCCTCAAACATTTCGTCATACTTAGCAGCAACTGCTTCGTATTCTTCGTCAGTCGGAGCGGTGTAAACAGCTTCGCCGTTTTCGTCAAAGTCCATGCGTGCGATAACGCAGGTATCTTCTTCTTCGTCATGCTCGTGGCAATCGCAGTCGTCATCCTCGCAGCAGCAGTCTTCCATCGGAACCAGTACTGCAAATTGCTTGTCATCAACAGTGATAACCATATCCTGATAGAACTCATGCTCGTTGCCTTGCTCGTCAGTCAGAACAACGCAGATAACTTCTTCTTCACCTTCAGCTTGCATAGCTGCTAATTCTTCATCTCTAATGTCTTTTTCCATAAAGGCACCTCTTTCGTCATAGCTCAATAAATAAAAAGCTCAATTTTAATCTAAACATATTGTATAATAGGGACGCTAATCTGTCAAATTTTAAAGCTCTTGCTGTCCAGATAATTTTGCAGAATAACAACTGCCGCCATCATATCAATAACCTTCTTACGCTTTTTGCGGCGTAAATCCGCATCAACCAGCACCTTTTCGGCAGCCACTGTGCTCAGGCGTTCATCCCACAGCACAACCTGCACCTTCGGGAATATGGTGCGGAGCTTTTCGGCCATTGCTTCACAAGCCTGCGCACGTTCACCGATAGTGCCGTTCATGTTTTTGGGATAGCCTACAACCAAGGTATCAACCTCATGCTCGGCTATCAGCTCGGCAATGCGGGCATAGTCGCGTTCCTCCGTAGTACGATGAATAGTTTCCACGCCGTTGGCAATCATGCCAAGCAAATCGCTTACGGCAATACCAATAGTTCTTGTGCCTACATCAAGGGACATTTTACGCATTAAGTCAACTTCTCCTTTTACTTGTTAATCTGCTGCAGGTAATTTTTCACCAGCTCTTCAATCAGCTCATAGCGCTCGTGACGGCGCAGCTTGGTACGTGCGTCCTCAAAGCTGGTTATATAGGTAGGGTCACCGCTCAGCAGGTAGCCTGCTAATTGGTCCACAGGGTTATAGCCCTTCTTTTCCAGGGCAGCATATACTTCTTTTATAGTTTCGGCAACGTTCAGCTTTTCCGGCTCACGTTTGAACATCATAGTTTCTTGAGATACTTCAGACATACGAAACACTCCCTTCGTTTTTCGTAAATATATTGTAGCACATTTTTTTGAAAAAAGCTGTGTTTTTCTGGTTAACTTGCAAAAAAAGAGTGCCTACATTAAGCTTTACTTTACTTCAGGTAATGCTGCAGCAAAGCATCCTGACAAAAGCCCCGGCACAGACGCATCGTTTACGATGCGGCAAATGCCGGGGTTTTGCTTTAGCGCGATTCTATCAGGATTGTACAATCCATAAAAGTGCTTTAACCGTCAATATTTAATTTTGCTTAGAGGCTCATACCGCCAGCTACATAATGGAATTCAGCCTTGCGCTCACGCAGGTTACGTTCCTTATCCCAGGGAGCAGTGCCGAACCAGTAATCGTCTGCCGGATTAAAGCTTGCCAAAACGGTCAGAGTACCCGGGTCAATTTCCACTTTGTAGTTTTTGAGCAGGCCGTCGCCACCTGTCAGATGCAAGCTGCCATTAATCAGGACGCCGATTTTGTCTTCGTAAACGCCGACGATTAACGGATTTACCGAGCTGTCCAGCTCATAGCCACCTACGCCGATACCAGCCAGGATGTCGCCATTGGTCAAGCCGTTGGCTTTGCCGGTGTATTTTGCCGGTACGCCTTGGGTAATGGTCTTGTCATCTACTACAAAGGTCAGCTTAGCCTTTGTTACGTCAGACTTACCTGCGTTAATCTGCACATTGTAGTTTGTGTTCAGGTTCTCTACACCGCTGGCAGTACCATTCCACTTATAGCTGCCTACGTTGTTAGTCTTCTTAACGTCGCTTACACTGCCTTCGGCAATTGCACCATCTTTGTCAGCATTGATTACCAGACCGTTATCGCCATTGACTAAGCCTGCATTTGCACCAAAGGTATATGCGTTGCTGTAATCCTTAGCATCAAGGTTACCGTAAACGCGGGTGATGTCGTTCAGATTTACTACGAGGTTAGCCTTTTCTACTTTAGACTTGCCATTGGCAGTTACTACCAAATTATAGTTCTTACCCAAGCCTGCATTTGCAGTGCTTGCGCTGCCTGTCCACTCATAGTTACCTGCATCGTTCGTTACCCTGCTGCCGCTTACGCCAGCAATTGCACCATCGCCAGTAACTGTTACCTTAACATCGCCGGCATTATAGCTATCACCATTTACCAGACCGGTGATGTTGCCTGCGCTGTAACCGCCGCTAGTAATCGTTGCATTGCCATAGGTACGTACTACGTCGTTCAGACCAACATTCAGCGTTGCCTTTTCAACCGTAGACTTGCCATTTGCAGTTACTACCAAATTATAGTTCTTATCCAAGCCTGCATTTGTAGTGCTTGCGCTGCCTGTCCACTCATAGTTACCTGCATCGTTCGTTACCTTGCTGCCGCTTACGCCAGCAATTGCGCCATCGCCAGTAACTGTTACCTTAACATCGCCGGCATTATAGCTGTCGCCGTTGACCAGACCGGTGATGTTGCCTGCGCTGTAACCGCCATTGGTAATCTTTGCATTGCCATAGGTGCGGTATACGTCACTCAGGCCAACATTCAGCTTTGCCTTGCCTACAACAGACTTGCCATCGCCTTTCAATTCCAGCTTATAGTTGTTCTTCAGTGCTGCATTTTCTGTTGTTAAAGTACCGCTCCAGGTATAATCGTCAGCATCGTTCGTTACCCTGTTGCTGCTTACGCCATCAATTGCGCCGTCACTAGTTTTGTTTACTGTGATTGCGCTTGCGTCATAGCTGTCGCCGTTTACCAGACCTTCGATACCGCTTGCACTGTAGCTACCACTGGTAATTGCTGCATTACCATAGGTGCGTACTACTTCATTCAAGCTTACCTGCAAGGTTGCCTGTTTAACCACGGAAGCACCACCATCATCAACAACCAGCTTGTAGTTTTGCTGAAGCTTATCGTTCGCTGCAGCTACATCGGCATTCCACTTATAAGTATCGGCATCATTGGTTACCTTGCCAGTGCTCTCGCCAGTCAGCGCGCCATCAACGGTAACAGTGCCCAAAGTTACATCGCCGGCACCATAATTATCGCCGTTGACATTACCAAGCAAGCTGTTAACGCCGTATGCTGTACCATTAATCAGCGCTGTATTACCATAGGTGCGCTCAACACCGTTCAGCTTAACGTGCATTGTTTCCGGGTCAACCGTAATGCTGCCTGTAGCTTCATTAACCAGCTCATAGTTGCCCAACTTATTTGCATCGCCGGTAAGCGCTGCATTATCAATCTTCAAGCTTTTATCATATGTGCCAGCGTCCGCAGTATTACGATTTCCCTTATTAGTCGCATATCTGCTGCCATCCTTCACATTAACGACGGCACCATCAGCCAGCTTGACATTATCACCATAAACAATAGCATTTGCCAAATCCTTAATGCTTACCACACCATTGATATGCTCATTAATAGCGTCACTGCTGCCGTAGGTCAGCTTAGCATTAATGTTATTCAGGTAAACCTTGCGCGCCAAAACATTAGATACGCCTTGAACTGTCGTTTTTGCGCTGCTTACACCATCATTTTTGAATTCATAATTGTCTTTAAGGCTGCCATCAAGCTCAACGCTTGCATACCAATTGTAGCTACCCTTATTATTAGTACGTTTTTCAGAGTCGACAGTAATAATACCTGCATCCTGAATTGTATCCTGCGAACCAGTGATAGTCACCTTGCCATCCAGCTCTGCCTTCATATCGCTATTGAAGCTGTCAAGTCCATCAATGCTCAATTCATAATCATGGTCTTTCTTCAAATCGCCATACGTTCTGTTAACAGTATTGCCGGTAACATTAAGCACCTTTTTGGTAACAGTAATATCATCCACGGTAAAGTCATAGCCCAAATTATTGGGGCCTACTTCGCCACCGCTGGCAATCTGTCCGGACCACAGCCAGCTGCTGTAGGTACCGGTCCCGACATTCTTCAGTTCTTCGCCCTGCAGCAGGCTGTTGTTGTTATTATAAGCCGCAAAAGCATCGTTGGCCGCATCATTTGTTTTAAGCTTGCCGCTATTAATCCAGCCATGGATATCAAGATGATTTGTCGCATCATAAACCCAACCCTGCTGCAGGTCAGGTGCTACCGTAACCTTGGTCAGGAAAACCTTCAACAGCGGGTTAGTGCGTTTATCGTAAAGCTTCCAGGTTGTTTCCTTATTATCAAAAGCATAGCTGTCCAGCTTCTTGGCATCATTGCCGTTTTCAGCCAACGTGCCGTCTGCCTTAATGATATAGCTTTTGCTAACAGTGCCACCATTTACGTTTGTTACGTTGGTGTTGCAATTTGCTTCATAGCCATAGATATTGCTTACATGGCCTGCATTGCTGCCCACAATATTCGCCACATTGCTATTGCCTGCTACCTTAGTAGTGCTATAAGCGTTGCTCAGCGTACCTGCATTGTTGCCAACGATACCGCCGACATTGCTAGCGCCGCTGATTGCACCGCCATCGGTATAAGTATAATTATAAAGCTTACTGCCATCAGCATCAGTTGCGCCTGTTTCGGTCTTGGTTACTGTTACTACGCTGTTGAACACCTGGTCCAGCGTGCCGCTGTTAGTACCGGCAATGCCACCGACATTGCTGCTTTGTCCTGCATCGACTACGCCGGTGTTATAGCCTGCCGTCAGCGTGCCGCTGTTATTGCCAAGCAGACCGCCGATGTTTTCGCCATCAACTGCTGTAATAGTACCGTTTGTTGCATCGTAGGAGCCTACCTGAATCGTACCGTTGTTATAAATCTGGTGCTGGTAATAATTGGTGTTAACATCGCGCCCACCGGTGATAACACCATGGTTGATACCGATAATACCACCGACATTTGCTACACCGCTGACATTACCATTTACCCTGTTCATCAGGGAAGAATAGGTAATAGTAGCGCCAATGGCATTTACGCCGATAATACCGCCTGTACCGTTTTCCTCCTTGCTGCCGTCAGCAGAAGCACTGCCATGCACTTCGCCCTCATTTTTCATGATGACATGGGTAATATTTGCACTGTTTTCACCGATGATGCCGCCAGCACCACCAGCCAAAGCAATAACGGTACCGGAGTTGACAATACCTACGCTTTGTTCGGCAGTACCGGCAATGGCTACTTCATTTTTGCCGATAACGCCGCCGACATAGTTCTTGCCGATAACAAAGCCTTCATTGCTGTTGCCCATGCCCAGAAGCTGGCCTGCCTTGCCGCCTTCGCTTGTGTTTTTGCCGACAATACCGCCGACATAGGAAGCCTGCGCAGCATCCACTCTGGCTCTGTTGGTCGCATTGGTAATGATGCCCACGTTTTCACCGGTAACGCCGCCGAAGAACTGGGCGTTAGGTGTAATTACCGTGTTGCCCTTTAAGGCAGTTCTGGTCGCTTCATCAATCACATACAGGTTGATATTGGAATTGACATTATCAATTTTGCCGCTGTTTTTGCCGGCAATGCCGCCTACGTTTTCCCAGCCGTAGATTTTACCGCTGTTCACCAGGTTCAGCTGGTTATCTGCGGAAATTTCGCCCTCGTTGACACCGGCAATACCGCCTACATAAGTAATACCGGTAATTGTAGCCTGCGGAGAATTTTCCAGGTTTTTGAGGTAGGAGTCTGCTTTATTATAGCCTACCATGCCGCCGACATTGGTGCAGCCGGTGATTGCGCCGGTATTGCGTCCCTGGTTTGTAGTAGCATGTTCCTGCATACCTACCAGACCACCGACATTTTGGCTGCCTGCGTCACCAATAATCTCTACAGCGTTGGCAACATCGTTCAGCTCCGCCAGCTTGGAATTTGACGCCTGCGTTACATTTTTGCCAGCAACACCGCCGATATTTTCTGAACCATGGATAATACTTTCATTATAAGCATTACTGATTCTGCCTTCATTTGTACCAACAATACCACCGGATGTTTGGGTGTTGCCGGTTTTACCGGTAATACCATGAGCGGAAACATTGTTAATATTGTATTTATTCAACAACATCTCATTCTTGCCAACGATACCGCCCAGATTAGATGCATATTGATCTTTAGCTAGGACACCAGTAGTCACAGCACTGTTGCTTTGGACGTTGTCGATTGTGCCACCTTTATCTGCTGTACCATTAACGCCCGCAATACCGCCTGCTACAGTACCTGCACCGGCGATAACGGTGCTCTGGTCATTGCTGTTGCTGATGCCGCCGTAGTTTTTGCCTACAAGGCCACCGATATAACCGCCGCTGCCTTTTATGGTATTACCATAGCCGGAAATGCCGCTGATGCTGCCGCCGTTATTTTCTGCTGCTACAGCGCCAACACTGTCACCAATATTATTACCGGTGAATACGGAAGAAGTGATGTTGATGTTTTTAACTACCGCGCCACTGCCCAGCTGGCCAAAAATACCGCCTTTAGCCTGCAAGCCGACAATTGTGTGACCATCACCATCAAACGTGCCTGTAAAAGCTTTCTTGCCACCGCCGATAGTATTATAGGTGCTATTGCCATTTGCATCCACCAGACCGCTGGCATCGATATCATTTTTCAGGACAAAATTATAGCTTAAAGCATCTCTATCATTCATGTTTTCAGCCACACGCTGCAGGGAATTCAGCTCCTCGGCATTGCTTATCCAGGCATAAATAACATTGCGGACATTGTCTCCGTTATAAGTATTACCGGCTGATTCCACATACAGATTTTTCAGCTTATCTATCAACGTGGTAGTTGGCAGGTCATACTTTGCATAGTTCAGATTTCCCTTGATGTTGTCAACAGTATAATTATCATCCCAAATATCGAAGGTGATTTTCATTGGTCGCTTGCCAATAGTGTTGCCATAAATACCGGTTGCTTCTGTCGCATGCGCATCAATAAAAGCATGTATCGCCTTTATCTTTTCATTTCCCTTCAGCTCGCCGCCGATATTGGAAAGGTCCAAAGTAATATTGCTGCCGGAGCCATTACCGCTCAGGTTAATGCGACCTGCGATATCAAGGTCGCTGTCAACTAAAATATTGCCACTGCTGCTGACAGTCAGGTTTCCCTTGGTTTCAATCTTGCCCTTTTTATAGTTACCATAAAGCAGGTTGGCACTGCCGTTCATGTGCGTGCCATCAGCCAGAGTTTTTTTCATGGTGCTGATGGTGATATCGCCTGTTTTGGCAGTTTTAGTCTGTAGCTGATAATCATGCGTCATACCTTGAGAGGTCATTGCCTGGTCTTTATCATTAACCTTGTCCTTATCAGGTGCTTGGGAATCACGATAGCCATAGTTGATACCAGGAACAATAACATCGGTGCCTTTTCCCTCTTCGCCCATGGTAATCAGCTTGCCGTAGACAGTTAAATCGCCGGCGTTGATGTTAATGCCATGCTGATGCGATTTTTCCGGATTAAAGCTGGAAAGCGCATTATGATTGCCGGTAGATATAACGCTGCCGCTCAGCTCCATGGAGCTGTTGGTATTTAACACAACATCACTGCCGTAAAGCTTGCTATCCATACCAAAGCGCAATCCACCCTGCAGGTTATCCTTGGCGTTGAGCTCCAGCAAGCCATCGCTGTAAATGGTGCCACCAAAAACATGCGTGCTGTTGGTAATTTCTACATTATTCAGCGTCAGGCCAGGAGTATAGTTAAGATCTGTTGCCTTATCATGCAAGCCAAAAACAGCCAGGGAGCCATTGTTCTTCAGGTCCATATCGCTCCAATTGAAGCTTAAATCCTTTTTGGTTTTGATAATCGTCAGCAGCGGATCATAGGCCGTACCATACTGCACATTGGCGTGGTCGTCATTATCCTTCATAAACGCCTGCCAATTGCTGTCCTTGCTGAAATACTTATACGAGCCTGGCAGGAAGGCGTTCAGTATCGGCAGGCTGCCATCGCTCATACGCCAGTTATCACCCGTTGCTTCTGTTATTGTGCCATCTTTCTGTGTGGAAAAGCTAAAGTCACCCCACTGGCTCTGATCATTTAACTTATCATAATCAATGACCTTGGCATTTGTTAGCACGGTAAGTTTAGAAGGCTTTAATGTTAAATCAATATAGCCATTGTCAGTCTGCGGACGGATGTAATAAACATTATTGATTGTGGCACTTGTATCACTGCCAAAGAGACCTAATGTATAACCAGCAGAACCACTATCAGCATAAATATTGCCCATGGTATAGGCGTTGCTTATATTCACATTAGTGCGACGTCCACTCCACCTATATGTGGCGCCCAAGATACCGCCAACTGCATTAGGACCACTACCATTATTCTTAAAGGAGCGCAAAGAGCCAAGGTTATAAGCATTGCTAATGCTCATATCGGTATTGTCTCCACTGCTCTGATTGCCGCCACCCAAGTCTGCAGAGCCGACAATTCCGCCTACCTGGCTTTCTGCATAGTTCTTGTTGTTTACCGTAATATTACCGGTGTTGAAAACGTTTTTCAGATAACCACTGTACCAATAGCCGGCAATGCCGCCGACAACGTTCGAGCCATTGTAAATATCACCATTGTTAAAGCTTTTTTCAACAATGCCGCTCAAACGACCGACGATGCCGCCGACATGGCGTCCAAAAGTCCCGAAGCCGCTGTCGCCAATCGTACCCTTGTTATATGTATCGTAAATGATAACACGGCCGCTGGCCTGTTCGGTACTGTCACCCAGGATACCGCCCATATTAATTGGCGTCGTATTATAACCTGCATCGGAACGTGTTGTATGAATATCGCCTACGTTATAGGAGGCAGCAATACTGCCATTGTAGGCAAAGCCGCCAATACCGCCGATATTGGTATAACCCTTAACATTACCTGTATTATAGCTGCTGGAAACTACTGCGTTGGCATGGCCACTATTACCGGCAGCACTGGTATCACCCTTGATGATTGCCAGTCGCTGGTCATCAGTCAGAACCTTACCCTTGCTATCCGTTGCCTTCGGCATGTCAATTTTACCGACGATGCCGCCAACATTGGCAGCCCATGACGTCAGCTTCGACATATCCGCTGCAGTATGCACATCGCCGCGGTTGCCACCGGCTTCAATACGCACCGCCGCACCGTACAGATAGCCTGCTATACCGCCAATATTACCGGTGATATATTTTTCTTTATTTTGTTTGGGGTCGTAATCACTGCGGGTGATTTCATAAGTAAAGCTACCACCATCCTTTTTGATACCGCCTGTAGCCATAATATCGCCGCCGTTGTTAATAGCATTCAGAATGCGGTAATCATTTTTATATACATCATTGACATCGGTGGAACCAAAATAACCGGCTATACCGCCTACGTTCATCGCACCGCGGATATTACTTTCTACGTTATTAGCATTGGTGATATAGCTGTCCTCGGCACGGCCGACAATACCGCCTACGTTACCTGCTGCATAATGGTCGTAGCCGGTAGGATCATTTTTGCCGGTTGTTTTCTTTACCAACGCGGAGCTTACATCCGCTTTGTTGGTTACATCCCTCAGCTCGCTGCCAGCACTGCTGCTGCCAACAATGCCGCCGACGTTGGCTGCAAGTACCTCAGCCTTATGAGTGCCTTGAAGGGCTCCATTATTATTCTGCCAACCACCGTCAGTATAATCTGTATGATAAATATAGCTGTCAATAGTGTAGCCGTTAGCCTTGACAACGCCTTCGTTGGAAGCATTATCAACAGTTGTATTGGAAATACTGCCAACGATGCCGCCAACATTATAACCACCCTCAACAGTATTTAAGTTAGTCAGCGTATTCTTCGTACCGCCAACAATCGCATTTTCTGCTTTACCAACCAGGCCGCCGATATTAGATGAATAGTTGCTGGGGTCCTTATCTATATCTATATCTATACCGGTAATTTTACCAAGGTTATAGGAGCCCTTGTACTGGATACGGTTTTCCTCATCATTTGACAGTTTGCCGCCATCCATATAGCCAACAAGACCGCCAACGTTGCTAACACCGCTGATATTACCGGTATTGGTCAGGTTTGACAGTTCGCTGCTGCGGCTGTCCGGCTGAACAGAACCGGAAGCATCAGCAAAGCTATAGGTACGCCCGGTATCATCCTTGGCATAACCGATGATACCGCCGACGTTGTTAGTACCGCTGACCTTCAGCGTACTGTTGACACCCTTAACCGTGGTATTCACCGCATGACCGATAAAGGCGCCGGTATCAGTGCTGCCGCCCTGCACGGATATGCCATCAGTACCGGCAATCAGCGTTACATTGCCCATAATTGCGCCGTCAGTAAAACCAAACAGGCCAGTGGCTTTGCCCTTTTTATTATCACGGTTATCAATGCTCAGGCCAAAGATAGAATTATCCAGGCCATCAAACTTGCCCTTGAAGGCCTTACCCTCCGTGCCGATAGGAATCTGGTCACTGCCCGTCAAGTCAATAGAATAGCGCAGGGCATAATGGTTCCCCATTCCCCAACCATCCGCTTTGCCGATTTTTGCCAATTCCTTGCCGTCTTTAATCCAACGATAGCTAAAGAATTCGGCAATTGTCTGGTTCGGTGCATCCGGATTGCCAACATTAGTCGTGCCATGCCAACTGGTACTTGTTGTTGTATCCATCGGGCCACCATTGTCGCTGACATCAGTAAACACCATATATTTGCCCCATTCAGCGGCCTTTTTCGGCGTACTGCTGCCAAGGACAATATCATACTTGCGGTTGTCACCAACACTCTCACTCTTGTCATCATAAGGCTTGCTGACAATAGTCAAGGCATCAGACTTATTTGTATCAAGACCACTGAGGCGGTCCATATCAATAACTACACGTTCACCCTCAAAGACCAGCTTATTGGCGTTGATATAACCAAGGCTCATCAGCTCGGCGTTGGTCATCGCCTTGTTCTGCTTCAGCGCGTTGGCGATATCAGTATTTTCGGTCCAGGTGTTGATATTATCTATCTTTTTGTTGGCAATATGCAGGCTGCCGACATTAATTTCCGCACTGTTGCCAATCTGCACACCGTTAGGGTTAACAAGATAGATATTGCCGCCCTGCTTGTCACCGACATAGGAATTCAGCTTGCCGTAAATCTGCGAGCTTTCGCTGCCGGTAACATAGTTCAGCATATTAAAGTTATTGTGGTCACCACGGATAGTTACGCTGGCATTGGCACCGATAGAAAAGCTGTCCCAGGTGACAATGGCATTCTGCGTCGTCTGGTGCAAATTCATCTGGTTGCCCTGTGCTTTAAAACCACCTTCAAAAGTACCGGCAATTACGTTTCCATTACCGGGAAGCATGTTGTTGGCAACAACGCTATCGCCTGCGGCGCTGGCAACCCAGGGCACTGAAAGCACAGAAAGCATTACAAGGCTGGCCAGACGCGTATTTAAACGTTTATTTAAACTATCCTTTTGTTTCATTTTTTTCTCCCTTCAGTTAAGCTGCATATTCAATTATCAATTTATTTTATAAGCCTGCTTTTCCGCACCTTCTACTTTAAGACGCAGAAAAGCACCAGGCAAGATTACTTAAAACATTTTGTAAAGCTGGAACCACATATGGCCGCTATGGTCACGCGGTTCAACCCTGTCTTTTTGCGCATTGATTTTGCGGGCATAATCCAATTGAGCATGCCAGGAATTATCCAAATTATAGCGCAGGCCCACGCCCCAGCCGGAAAGATGCTCGATAAGAGCAGCATTATGCGATTTTACTGCGCCTGTATCAATAAAGGCTGCAGCCTCCAATCCCTTGATGCCCGTCTGACGGCGAACCTCGGCAGTAGCAGTAAAGCCAATATCGCCGCTGCCCTCGCTGGCACCGTAGGCACGCACGCCGTTCATACCGCCAAGATAGAACATTTCGCTGCCGTCCAGGTTGCGGTTGGCAATTTGGCCGCTGAGCTGTACGCGGTAGTTTGTTTTACCATCATAAATAACGTGCAGCAGGTCACTTGTCAGCTTATGGTAGTCGCCATCTATAGATTTACCACCACCGTTCAAATTGCCGTACCAGTAAATCAGGCTGTACTGGCTGAAGCGGTTCGGCAGATACTGGCTGCCGCTGATGCCTGCATGGTAAACATTGGCCATTTTCTCCGTGGTCAGCTCTATTCCTGCCAATCCTGCAGCCTTCAACTGCAGTCTATCCTTAATTTTGCGGTGGTCATAGCCATAAATCGCTGTTACACGGTTCATGCGGTCGCGGTATACAGGCGTCAGACCGTAGAAGCTGAAGCCACGCGACTGCCCGAGAGAATTATAAAGGCTGTTGGTACTGATATCGTAGCTGCTCTGGCTCCAGCCGATGCCCCAGCGGGTGCCGTCGCGTCCGACAGGCGCTTCATAGCGTGCACCATAGTTTTTGGTATCATGGTTGGTGAGCATGCCGTTCAAAATGATTTTGTCACCCTGATGACCGGGGTTATTGATTTCGGTATTAAAGCCGTAGCGGTAACGGCCGCTGTAGTAACCACCGGCGTTGTCAGTAAATACGTAGTTGTTCCAGACGGGACGACGCAGCACCTGCACCTGCACCTTCGTGGTGCCAGGCTTGCTGCCCGGAGCTAAAATCGCTCTGGCAACAACACCCGGCAAATCGTTGATGTTGTTCATTGTCATTTCCAGCGGCTTATCCATGATATAAGCACCGCTTTGCAGATTCTTATGAATATAACCGGCCAGTACTCTGTCAGCTACGTCCGATTCATTGCTGATAATCTCAATATCATCGTACTTCGCAACGTAAACCGCAATTTCCAGCTCGCCCTGCTTTACCTCCTGCGGCGGCACAATAGCCTGCGCTACAGTATAGCCGCAGGTGCGCGCATATTCATTAATTTTGCTGATGAGCTGCTGCAGCTCTGCCATCTGCAGGCTACGTCCTTCATACTCTTTGCAGATAGCTGCCAGCTTGCCGTTCTTATCAGGCAGCGTGAAGCCTGTCAGTTTAACCTTGGCAACAAAAAACGCCGGATTAGCCTCCGTGCCTGTATTACCAGGCTTATAAAGCTCGCCTGCACCTTGCATGCCTTCCACCTGTTGCTCCTGTTGACCTGTTCTGTTGTAAGGATGTGTCGTTACAGCCTCCTTATCAAAGGTCGGTATGGGGTTTGCAGCGAATGCTGTTGCGCTCATCAGTGAGCACATAACAGCTGCTGCCATCAGCTTTTTGTTCATCGCATTCAGCTCCATTCTCATAAATTTCTCCAAAAACTACATCACTTGAATTGATGATTTATAAATACTAAATTATTTACATGTACCATTCTTTTATGATTATGAATAAACTCACCATTATAAATTACCTAGCTTCTTAACAGAAATTATAGCACTATGTCCCCCCCCAGTCAAACTCTTATCCATGAGCACGCTACATTCGGCGTAAATAAATTTACAGAGCCTTAAATATGTTATATTTGTTACACTTAATTGAAGTTTTTCATTTAAGGTTAAAATAAGTTCCAATAAAGTAAAGAAAAGATGTATCTTTAGCAAAGCTTACGCAAAAAAAGTCGTAAGCAATGATAAACTCAAAGCTCACGACTTTTTAAACACACACTATGAAATTATAAATTTACAGCCTCATCAGAAGCTCCAGCGAACACCGGCGTTCCATTGCCACGGAGTAGCAACGTTGCCGCCATAGGTCTTTTCTACATCGAAGTACAGATGTGTTGCGTCGCTCAGGTTGATGTTGGTGCCTACGCCAACCTCCCACCAGCCGCCGCCAAGATCCTGCTCAAAGCTTGCAGTACCGGCACCGCTCATAGTTGCTTTTGTTTCGCCGTCGAAGTCATACAGATAGGATGCACGTACATAAACATTGCCTTGCTTAATGTCCTTGCCTAAGGAGAAGCCAAGACGACCAACCAGGCTGTCTACGCTGTCCTGATGCACTCTTGCACCCTTGCTGGTGAGGTAATCTACGCTGCCAACAGTGCCATATGTCAGTTCAACCTGAGGCTCAATCCAGAAGCCGTTATCCTTAGTAAAGCGTTTGCCATATTCTGCGCTCAGGCTGTAGCCATTAGTTTCATAGCTTGCATCACCTACGCCTGCACCGATAGTGCTGTAATCGTTATCCATGCGTGCATATTTAGCAATCAAGTCAACAAAGCTGCCATTGTCATTTAAGTAAGAACCGTATACGGCAAAGCCTGTGTGCTTGTTTTCACCAGTGCCTCTTGCAAAGGTGCTGGTGCCTTCTGTACGTGTCAGCGCAACGCCCACGGTCCAGTTCGGGTTAGTGCTGAGCTTTTCATCGTAACCAACCTGGTAGTAGTTATATTGGTTCTTCACGTTCTGCGAACCATATTTGCTTTCGCCACGTGCCATTCTTGCCCATGCACCATGCTCGCCCTTGCTATCGCGCAGCTCGCCAAGACGCTTGTTCATATCGTTGTTTTCCTGACGCCAGGTCATCAGGGAGATGTTTGCCATGTCGCTGATTGCGCGGTTGGTAGAATTTTCAACAGTCTTTACGGTTTTAACTACTACTTTACCATTACTATCAACCTCAGCGGAATATCCACCAATAATATCATTGGCATCAGAGGTTACGCTATCAGCAGCAGACTTGTCATTGCTCTTAACAACGTCAGCCAAATCCTGCAAGCTGGCATTGCCGCTGGCAATAGCGTCGGTTACTTCCTTAGTGCCGTTGACGGTGAGGTTAGAAGTTTTATCTTCGCCAATAGTAACATGATTGTTTAAGCTGTTGGTAGTAATTTGGCCTTCACCAGAAAGTTTATCTACAACATTTATTTGTTGTCCACTGCCTTCTAAATTAATATTACCACCAACTAAATTTACATTTTTCAAATTAGCTAATTGGGTATCTTCCTTTACATTAACGGCAGAATTTTCACTCGCTGGCGGTAATTTTTACTTAACCCTCTCTTCTATCTTGCAGCTATGCTCCTTCGTCTTCTTATCATAATTAATGCCGACTAAAAGAATTTTACCTGCATAGTCAGCAAGCGAATCCGCATATTTTTTCTCTTTAATCTGCTGCAAAGCTACGTCTGCCGACTTATTCCATTTCAGCTCAACAACCAGAGCGGGATAATCCTCTTTATACTCTGGCTTGGGAACATATACAAAGTCCGCAAATCCTCTGCCAGCAGGAAGCTCTCTAATTGGCTTAAAGTAGTAATCCATTGTTCCCAGAAAGGCAATGGTCAGCACACTGCTCAAAGAATTTTCATCGTTATATTGAATAGTTGAAGTATACTGATTATGAATCTTCTCCAGCAGCTCTGAGACACAAGCTGTATCCTTATCTAACACAGCTTTCAGCAAAGAGCGTGATTCCTTCTGAAAGCTTATGAGCTCACTCCATTTATTCAGCTTTGTGGCCATAGCAAACTCAAAACGAATTTCTTCGTTAGGAATAAAGGCCTGTCTAAGCTTCTGGTTATATCCTAAATAGCCAAGGTGAATGAGCAAAGTTATAACATCATCCTTATCTCTGAAGCTTACCATATCATTTTGGAAAAAATATGGTATAACCTCTACTGCGTCACCAGCCAGCATATCTATGATAGCGCTGCGCAAACCATCAAAGTCCATATTAATCAAAGGTTCAATTGATTCATACGTACCTGTCTGCGTCCAATAGCTTTGAAAAGTTCCTCTTAACATTAAATTAACTACTGCTCTTGGATTATAAATATGATAGCCTTCTAAGCTATATCCATCATACCAACGCTTAACCTCTGTAAAATTTTTATTATATGCTTTACATAAGTCCTTAACTTCATCTTCCGTAAACCCAACATATGGAGCTAGTAAACTGGGATCGAGCATCGTATACTCATCAAAATTATTCAGTGCTGACTGCGTTTTATATTTCTTTATCGGTAAAATGCCTGTCATATAGGCCAAAGCAATATACTTCGTCGGCTCTATACCTTTGAACAAGCCACGCAAAAAATTAATGTACTCTTCCTGCACTGCTTTATTCGTACTTTCATCTCTGATGAGCACGTCCCATTCGTCTATGATGATGACAAACTTATTACCAGTCGCTGTGTTAATATCTGCCAGCGCATCCGCAACCATGTTTGTATCTGCGGAGATGACGTCTCCATATATTTCTCGCAGCTCCTTTAAAACATTCTTGGAAATAAAACTGACGGTTTCTTCCGCACTTGCAACCATCATCTGACACCATTGCACGTCAAAATGAATTACGTCATATTTATTCAAATACTTTTCGTAATCAGCGTGTTTGGCAATTTCTAGGCCAGCAAAAAGCTCCTTCGAATCACAGCCTTTGCTATAATACGCTGCTAGCATATTAGCAGCCATGGATTTACCAAAACGACGCGGACGGCTGTTGCAGATAAATTTCTGTTGTGTCCCTAAAACTTCATTAGTAAAGCCTAACATTCTAGTTTTATCAACATAAATTCTCGAAACAACTGCATCCTGAAACGCGCTTTTATCAGGATTGACAAATTTACCCATTTGTTTGTACCTCCGTTTCTTGTCTTTTTCTACTTAAAATTATAACATAAAAGTATATCGTCGTATAGCGAGGTCAGTATAATGCGTAATTTCCTAACAGCAAAAGAGCCGCGCTTACGCGCGACTCTTTTGCTGCTTTCGCTATAAATTTATCTCAGTTTTAGAAGCTCCAGCGAACACCGGCGTTCCATTGCCACGGAGTAGCAACGTTGCCGCCATAGGTCTTTTCTACATCGAAGTACAGATGTGTTGCGTCGCTCAGGTTGATGTTGGTGCCTACGCCAACCTCCCACCAGCCGCCGCCAAGATCCTGCTCAAAGCTTGCAGTACCGGCACCGCTCATAGTTGCTTTTGTTTCGCCGTCGAAGTCATACAGATAGGATGCACGTACATAAACATTGCCTTGCTTAATGTCCTTGCCTAAGGAGAAGCCAAGACGACCAACCAGGCTGTCTACGCTGTCCTGATGCACTCTTGCACCCTTGCTGGTGAGGTAATCTACGCTGCCAACAGTGCCATATGTCAGTTCAACCTGAGGCTCAATCCAGAAGCCGTTATCCTTAGTAAAGCGTTTGCCATATTCTGCGCTCAGGCTGTAGCCATTAGTTTCATAGCTTGCATCACCTACGCCTGCACCGATAGTGCTGTAATCGTTATCCATGCGTGCATATTTAGCAATCAAGTCAACAAAGCTGCCATTGTCATTTAAGTAAGAACCGTATACGGCAAAGCCTGTGTGCTTGTTTTCACCAGTGCCTCTTGCAAAGGTGCTGGTGCCTTCTGTACGTGTCAGCGCAACGCCCACGGTCCAGTTCGGGTTAGTGCTGAGCTTTTCATCGTAACCAACCTGGTAGTAGTTATATTGGTTCTTCACGTTCTGCGAACCATATTTGCTTTCGCCACGTGCCATTCTTGCCCATGCACCATGCTCGCCCTTGCTATCGCGCAGCTCGCCAAGACGCTTGTTCATATCGTTGTTTTCCTGACGCCAGGTCATCAGGGAGATGTTTGCCATGTCGCTGATTGCGCGGTTGGTAGAATTTTCAACAGTCTTTACGGTTTTAACTACTACTTTACCATTACTATCAACCTCAGCGGAATATCCACCAATAATATCATTGGCATCAGAGGTTACGCTATCAGCAGCAGACTTGTCATTGCTCTTAACAACGTCAGCCAAATCCTGCAAGCTGGCATTGCCGCTGGCAATAGCGTCGGTTACTTCCTTGGTGCCGTTGACGGTAAGGCTTGTATCAGCAGCTTTACTATTAATACTGATGTTATTGTCCACATTATTAGTGTTAATAGTACCACCAGTGCCTTCAAGGTTTTCAATCTTCACAGCATTATCGCCAGCAAAATTGTTGCTGTCTAAGTTAACAACACCATTATTCAACGCAAGATTATTGATAGCAATGTTATTCATGCCATTAGTTTCATTATTTTGGCTCTTAATAGTTGTAGGATTCCATTGTGCACCGTTTGCTACATTCAAGTTCATGTGGGAAACAGACAATTTGGCTTCATCAGGTTTACCGCTAGCACTATTCCATTGTGCTTTAGTATTGCCGGTCCAAGAAGATCCTTCGCCATTTAAGTTAACGTTGACATTGGAATCTATTCCCGTACCACTGGAGGCCCCATCGTAGTTAAATACGATATCACCGTTCAGTTGCGTAGTGTGTTTGCCATCGGTATTAATATTTACATCAGAATTACCACGTGTCAAAATGGCATTCTTGCCGTTAGTCACCAGATTACTATTTACATTTAGTACGCTATGGCTCATAGCAGAAAGGGCGGTAACAGCATTAATCGTAGTATTTTCGGTATTAACATTAACAGTGGCACGATTAGTTTCGTCCGTCATATCGTTATTTTGAACGTGAATACCTGTAGAATACTTGCTGCCATCTACATCAATTACCGCATTTTGCCCGTTCAAAGCAACAGAACCATGCTCAATAGCTATAATGCCAGCAGCATCTTCACCCTTGGCAGAAATATGGATATCAGAACCGGCATTACCTACAATAATCTCATTTTGGTCCTGTGCATACAAGCCACGAGCCTTCGGCCCGCCTTCTGCGGCTACATTGATTTTCGCACCCTGGATATTAACCTGACTGGCTGCTGCCGTGCTTGCTGAAGTTGACGCAGTTGCTACGACGACGCCCATAGCATTCCCTTCACTGCTACTGGAAATATGCACTTCAGAATTTGCATCTTTGCCAAGTGTAATGTGGGAGCCGCAATTGCCATAAACGGCATATGCATTCTCCTTCGCTTTATCTGTATTAACTACTATTTTATTCGCATCAACTTTAATATTAGACTCGTCTGCATAAATTGCAGAACTGCCGATCTTGCCATATGAATCATTTTCACCGCCGACAGTACTGATTTCTACTGTATTACCTGAAATTGAGACATTCGAACCTGTCTCTGAATTGACTCCATAAACAGGAGAATCAGTTCCCTTCGCCTGAATTTTTACGTCATTTCCGGCCAGATTCACCTTGGCTGAGGTAGCAGAAGAACTATACACAGCCTTTGCTCCGCTACCACCAACATCTACCAGCAAATTGTCTTTAGCCGTCAGCTGTACCTTAGCTTCATCACCAGTTGTTTGCACACCATATGTATTCCCAGTTGAATTAACCACTAGGTTAATATCTTTCGCATTTCCGATTATTTCGGTATTATTGGCAACAGAAATCCCACTACCACCTTTCATATCAAGTAATTCTGTAGAATCGTCTCCCAGAATAACGCTCGCCTTTGGAAAGCTTTCTGCTCTTTTGTATTTTGAGTTTGCTTCAATAATTTTAGTAGCAGCCTTAAGTTCGATTTGTTTTCCTTTTATATTCAGCTGAACAGGTCTTTTTGCCGTATTCATAGAATTGCTAATTTCAATCAATGTTCTTTTTGATTCGTTAGATATTTTTACCTGATTGCCTGTAATTTCTGCGCGACTTCCTTTAGTCAGCTTGACTCCTTGCGAAGCACCAGAAATGCTGACATCTTGTGTATCTGTATTGCCAACAATAACTGATCCCCAATTAGTTCCTTGGATTCCAATCCCTGTAGCATTAATCTCAACCTTTGACGTCGTTAAAGAAATCTTTCCTTCTTTGGAGCTTGAAGCATCTCCTGTAGCTTTTAGTCCATAATAAACACCACTAATTTTGCCATCTGTATAAGTGAGATTAGCATTAATATTATCTCCAACATCAGCATTAACGCCATATGTCGCCGCCAGCGCACTGCCGCTCACGCCAACAACACCTGCCGCTAAAAGGCCGCACAAAATTTTTCTTGCCAAACACTTATTACTCTTCATCATTAACCCAACCTTTCACAAAAATTTTTACACCCAAAATTCTACGTAAGGTCCACAACTTTCGCCATGCAGATTTATATATTACGGCCGTTGCCGTAACTAACCAAAAACTTTTAAATCATTTGTTCTGTGAGTTTGAAACATGTTTTAGTATGAATAAACTTACTTTTATAAATTGCCTATCTTATTAATAGAAATTATAGCACTACGTCCCCCCCAGTCAAACTCTTATCCAGGAACACGCTACATTCGGTGTAAAAATTTTTACAGAGTCTTAAATACGTTACATTTATTACATTTAGTTGAAAGCTTTTAACAGTTAAGGTTCAGATGGGTATAAACAAAAGAATAGCTCTTTGGCAAAAATTACATAGCACCCTCCCCATCCGCAGAGAACGCTTCGCTTCATAGCAAACACCGCACAATAGCAGCAGGCAATAAGCACCGCAACAAAAAACAATCCGTCTGGCGAGCAGCGTTTCTAAAACATACTCTCTATACCATTATATCTAAAAATGTTATAATAAAGGAAAGTGATAATGAGAGGAGGTTGTACTCCATGCAAAATAAATTACCTTTGCCTATCGGCGCATCAGATTACAAAAAAGTCAGCCAGGATTACTACTATGTTGACAAAACACTACTTATAAAGGATATTCTTGACGAGCAAGCGAAAGTTACCCTTTTCACCCGTCCGCGCCGCTTCGGTAAAACTCTAAACATGGATATGCTGCGTACCTTTTTTGAAAAAGCCAATGCTGATACAAGCAAGTATTTTATTAACAAAAACATTTGGCAGACAGGCGAAAAATATATGCAGCACCAAGGACAGTATCCTGTTATTTTCTTAAGCTTTAAGGATGCCAATAAAAATAAATGGCCAGACTTATATGCGCGGCTGAAAGAAACGATAAAAGATGAATTTATGCGTCATTCAGAACTAAAATACAGCAAAAATTTATCTAACCCTGATTTCTACGAAAAAATTACCAGCGGTCTGGGTACGGAAACAGATTATGCCACCAGTCTGCTCCGCCTTTCGCAAATGCTACATGAGCATTATGCCCAAGCACCTATAATCATTATTGATGAGTATGACACGCCTATCCAGGCAGGTTATATTCACGGTTTCTATGATGCAACAATACAATTCACACGCGACCTGCTCTCCTCTGTTCTGAAAGACAATCAGCACATTTCCTTCGGCTTCTTGACAGGTATTCTACGCGTTGCCAAGGAAAGTATTTTTAGCGGTCTTAACAATGTAAATGTTAACTCGCTCTTAGATAAGCGCTATAGTGATTTTTTTGGCTTCACCGATACTGAAGTAAATACTATGGCTGCATACTATCAAGCAACTGATAAAATACCAGAAATCAAAGAATGGTATGATGGTTACAGGTTCGGTAATACGGAGATTTACAATCCATGGTCTGTTCTTAAATATTTCAACAATTATTGTGAAGCAGAACCATATTGGGTACAAACATCTGAAAACTCTACTATCCGTGAGATTATCAGCGGTCTTGATAACAGCACCTGCGAAAATCTTCGGGCTTTGTTAAATGGCTCTGCCGTAGAATCTATAGTTGATACAAACATCATCTATCCAAAGCTAAAGGAGCAACAAACTAATATTTTTGGCTTTCTGTTAATGACAGGCTATTTGAAATCTATAAAAACCATAAGAGCCAACGGCATCTGTCTATGTGAACTCAGTATTCCCAATAAAGAAATTAAAAGCGTTTACAGTCAGGAGATTGTCGCTCTGCTAGCAGACAAGATTGATAGTACAGCGATTAATTTACTCCAGCAATATCTCATAACTAAAAATGGGCCAGCATTGCAAAACGTGCTGAAAAAATTTCTTTTAGAAACTGTCAGCTACTATGACACGCTTAAAGAAAACTATTACCAGGGCCTACTTTTAGGTATGACAGGATTATTCACTAACACCTATTACATCAGCTCTAACCGTGAAAGTGGTGATGGCAGATATGATATTCAACTCCTACCTAAAAATATAGATATGCCAGGTATAATCATTGAAATAAAAGCAACAGCTGACTCTTCGGATGCAGGTTTAAAAAAATTAGCAGCAGAAGCCTTAACACAAATTGAAGATAAAAAATATGATACCGAGCTACGTAAGCAAAACATCAAAACTATTTACAAATATGGTATTGCCTTCAGCGGCAAGAAAGTAGAAATCATAACAAATTAAGTAATCTAGTAGTAGGTGGGTACCCTCCCTACTATCACACTACCGCTTATGCGATTCTGCAAGCGACGGTTCGCTTGTTCAGAGATGTGCCCATGCTGGCGCGTAAAAAAAGTCGTGAGCAATGATAAACTCAAAGCTCACGACTTTTTATTTTTTCAAACACACACTATGAAATTATAAATTCACAGCTTCATCAGAAGCTCCAGCGAACACCGGCGTTCCACTGCCACGGAGTAGCAACGTTGCCTCCATAAGTCTTTTCTACATCAAAGTACAGATGTGTTGCATCGCTCAGGTTGAGGTTGGTGCCTACGCCAACTTCCCACCAGCCGCCACCAAGGTCCTGCTCAAAGCTTCTAGGTACATCACGTTTAGTGTAAGTTACCTTAGTATCTCCGTCAAAATCATACAGATAAGAAGCACGTACATAAACGTTACCTTGCTTAATATTTTTGCCTAAAGAGAAGCCAAGGCGACCAACTAAACTGTCCATACCATCTTGATGTACATTAGCACCATTACTGGTCAAATAATCTACACTGCCTACAGTGCCATAAGTCAGCTCTACCTGCGGCTCAATCCAGAAGCCATTGTCTTTCGTGAAACGCTTGCCATATTCTGCACTCAGGCTGTAGCCATTAGTTTTATAATCTCCATTACCAATTCCGGCAGTAGCGTTAAATTCATTGTCCAGACGAGCATATTTAGCAATCAAATCAACAAAGCTGCCATTATCGCCTAAATAGCTACCATACAAAGCAAAACCAGTATGTTTATTTTCGCCGGTACCGGTTGCAAAAGTGCTGTTTCCCTCAGTACGCGTCAGTGAAACGCCCACAGTCCAGTTCGGATTAGTGCTGAGTTTTTCATCGTAGCCAACCTGATAGTAGTTGTACTGGTTCTTAACATTTTGCGCACCGTATTTGCTTTCGCCACGTGCCATACGTACCCATGCGCCATGCTCGCCCTTGCTGTCGCGCAGCTCGCCCAGGCGCTTGTTCATGTCGTTATTTTCCTGACGCCAGGTCATAAGAGAGATAGAAGCCAAATCACTAACCGCTGCGTTTGTTGTATTAACAGCCTCTTTGACATTGGTAGCCTTGCCATCCTTGTCGATATCAGCAGTTACCGCACCGGCAACAGTTGTTTCCGGAATATACACGCTGGAAGCAGCAGTTTTACTACTATCCGCATTAGTTTCATCCTTTACTTTGGCAGCCAAATCATTAACAGCACCACTCATATCGTTGCTGGCAATTTTTTCAGCATATTCCTGGGTAGCAGCAACGGTGAGGTTAGTAGCAGTATTACCTTTTGTAACAGCTAAACTGTTATCTTTGGAGCCTATTTTGATAGTGCCGTTATCACCAGCTAAAGTTTCAATTTTTACTTGCTGATTCTTAGCATTTGTAAGGTCAATATTGCCTCCATCCAAAGTAACTCTGTTTTGAGCCAATACGGCTGTACCATAGTCTCCTTGGTCTGCTGCTTCCACGTAAGTAGGATTCCATGTTGCACCATCATTTATTCTGAGATCAATGCCAGTTACTTTTTCTAAGCCTGCAGGAATGGCACCAGTTCCCCAAGTTACTTTTGAGTTTCCGTTCCAATAAGATTCAGAACCTGTCAGATTAACAAGAACATCGGCATCGACTTTAGTGCCAGATGTTGCTTTATCATAATTGAAGCTCATATCTCCATCAAGTTTAGTAGTATGTTTACCGTCTTCGTTTATTTTTACAATAGCATCACCGCGAGCAACAATCGCATTATCTGCATGAACCTCAAGATTACTATTAATATTCATGATTCCTTGAGACATTGCCACAATACCATCGGCATTACCATAAGAAGCAGCTTTTGCATTAATATAAGTATTGTCAGCATTGATTATCAACTTTGCACGTAAATTTTCTGGAGCGTCAGTAGTAAAATTTTGTGCAATAATTCCATAAACAGTATTATCTCCTGTACTTTCTGTATTTACAATTAAACTTTTACCATTAATAGTAACTTCAGAGCCCTTAGTATCTTTATCAGTACCAGCTGCTCTAATGCCTATAACCCAATTTGCACTTTTGACATCAATCTTCGTATTTGTATTATCATTACCAATAGTAATAACTGATGACCTCATTGCATCAATGCCAACACCCGCATTATTATTATTTGCAGTTGTATTAATTCCTATATCATTACCAGTAATATTTATTACGTTTTTATTAAGTCCTAAAACACCAAAATTAGCAGGTCCATTTTTACCATATGTCACTTTTAATTTAGAGCCGTCAATATCAATGTTCTCGCTACTAGTATAATCTGAATAAATAGGATTCGCTGCCAGCGCGCTACCACTCACACCAACAACACCTGCCGCCAAAAGACCACACAAAATTTTTCTTGTCAAAGCCTTACTACTCTTCATCGTTAATCCCAACCTTTCACAAAAATTTTTACACCCAAAATTCTACGTAAGGTCCACAACTTTCGCCATGCAGATTTATATATTACGGCCGTTGCCGTAACTAACAAAAAACTTTTAAATCATTTGTTCTGTGAGTTTAAAACATGTTTTAGTATGAATAAACTTACTTTTATAAATTACCTATCTTATTAATAGAAATTATAGCACTATGTCCCCCCCAGTCAAACTCTTATCTAGGAACACGCTACATTCGGCGTAGAAATTTTTACAGAGTCTTAAATACGTTACATTTATTACATTTAGTTAAAGAGATTCTGATGGTTAAGGTTCAGATGGGTACAAGTAAACTTTAAAAAATTATATCTTTGGTAATTTTTGCGTAAAAAAATACGCAACAGATATGAAAATCTGTTACGCATTTTTCTTCACTATTTATTAAATGATATTATAGATATTAAAGGCCAGTTTACATCAGCTTAAAACGTCCAGAACATACCGGCATTCCACTGCCAGTTCTTACGCAGGCTGCCTCCGGTAGAACGCTCTACGTCTGCATAAAGGTGGTTGTTCTTGCCTGTCATGCAGGCAAAGCCCAAGCCGTATTCAAACCAGGTGTCATGGTCATGGTTAT
>ENA-OVGE01000593-OVGE01000593.1-human-gut-metagenome-genome-assembly--contig:-NODE-593-length-33586-cov-6.671945_pt1 | contig 33586 bp, 24 predicted proteins | sample MGYA00237769_ERZ505417 | MGnify/ENA primary metagenome ERZ505417 (study PRJEB26158, sample SAMN06016403) | human gut metagenome | biome: human gut; feature: ankylosing spondylitis patient; material... | reverse complement strand
GGTGGCAGGTGTCCAGCGGGCAGCGCCTGCTGGTCGAGCGCCGCAGCGCTCGAAAAAACTTTATCGTCAAGCGCCAAGTCGCGCTTAATCTCTCTGCAAAATTTTGCCCTGTATTTGCGCGACACGAAATTGAACTTCGTTCAATTTCCCTGCTCGTGCATGGCCCTTTTTGTAAAAGAAAAAGGGCCCAACAAGCTGCCGTCATGTACAGTCCAGCAAAACCTCCCGGTGGGAGGTTTTGCTGCTGTAGAGTTTCAAACTAAAATCTTCAAAAAATTTTTTCGCTCTCCCTTCACTCTCCGCAAAAGAAAAATTCCCCCGCCCTGCATCAAAACAGCTCCCTAAAGCACACTATTGATATAGAGCAAGCGGAAGGCATTTACAAAAATAGCAAATTGTTTACAGCTTTCCCTTTTCGCTGGAACCCGACCCGGACTTGTGCTACAATAAGGGTGAGAAGATCGACCCGATGATAAAAAGGAGCTTTGCATCATGAAAAATAGATTGTTTTGTCTGCTGGTTGTCCTGGCCTGCGCGCTGATGGTGACAGGCTGCGGACGCGACACACAGTCCTCCCAACAGGAAACCAACACCGTTTCTCTGGAGCTGGGCGAGGACAACCCCGCCCCGGAGGAGGAGCCGGAAAAAAAACCTTCCCCAAGTGAACAGCTAGAACAGAGCCGTCCCGACGGTCAGACCGAACCGACGGAGGAAACAGCAGAGGAGGAATCACAACAAGAACAGACCTCCGAACAGCCGGCCTCCGAAACCGAGCAGCAGGCAGAGGAGTCTGCTGTCGAGACCGAGACGCCGGTGACTACTCCGCAGACCAGCCTGCCCTTCCCGCAGGAGCTGCAGACCCGCCCCTCCGAGGAGCTCAAAAACAACCCGCAGCAGCTGGACAGCCGCCTGTACGCGGTGTTCCAGAATGTGATGGAACAAAATTTTGACCGCAAAAAAGGCACCCTGTCGGTCTACCGCCTCAACTACGACGGGACCGAGGGCGCCTATGAATTGGAGTATGATTTAACCAACGCTTACGACGAGGAAGGCAAGCTCAACAAAAACATGGAGATCGACGCGCAGCTCAAGGTGGCCGAGACGATGCAGTCCAACATCAACTACGGCCAGGGCAGCCGCGAAATCTACACCAGCTACGACCAGTACGCCGAGACGCTCGACTGGCTGAAAAGCCCGCTGCTCTGCGACGGCTTTGCGCTGCAGAATTTTTCTTCGCTGACCCTCACCGAGGAGGAGAACGGCATCTGGCGCATCACCGCGACCTACACCCCGGAGGCGCTGCGGGAGCTGTACGACCAGGACATCGACGGCGTGGTCACCTCCTTCATCGAGCTGGACAAGGACGGCAACCTCCAGCTGCTGCGCTGGGAGCAGACCGAGGAGGTCAATGACTATCCAACGGTGATCGCCTGCGGGGAATATTCATTTTCCTAAAAATTTTTCACGCTAAAAAAGGACCGCGCCTTGCAGGAAGGCCCGGTCCTTTTCTCACTGTCTATTCTTTTTGATCAAAGTCACAAACGCCACGACCGCTGCCACGACAACAACCAGCAACAGCGCGAGCAGCGCAAGTGGAATAAGCGTCGCAAGCCAGGACATCATCTGTCCTCCTTTCCTATTTTCATCACAGCATCCTTTTTATCAGAATAGCACATTGTTCGCACACTGTCAAATAGGAAAAACAAATAAGCGGAGAGCAGGAGCTTTTTTCGCTTCTGTTCTCCGCCTGTTCTGTCAGGTCGATTTACCGCACCGTCGCCCCATACCCCTTTGCCAGGGCGTCAAGGACTTGCTCGTCGAGCTCGCTGCGGGAGTCGACGAAGGCGCAGCCGTTGTACATCAGCAGCGCCATCTCCAGCGCCTCCTCGCTGTCCGAATAAAAGGACACCGGCATGTGCAGCATGTGGGCGTTGAGCGCGAAGTTGTAGGCATCGTCCACCGTCTCGATACGGATGGTCGCCACGTCCGCGCCGCTCTCCTCCAGCTCCAGCAGCTCGTCGGACATATCCCGCCGGCAGTAGACCGGCTCGGTCTGCTCGAAGTACTCGTCCAAAAAGTACGGCTCGGTCGCTCCCGCCATCAGGATGGTGTCCTCGTCCTCCCGCTGGCGGCGGACGGCGGAAAAATCAAAGGTCTGCATCATCTGGCCGATCGCCTCGATGTGTTCCGGGGTGGTGTAACAGCAGCCGCCCAGGATGGTGGCGCCCCGCTGCAGCAGACCCTTCATCTGTTCGGCCATCTCCTGTGGGGAAAGCAGCTTGTCAAATTCCTCCCCCGCCCGCGGCCGCACAATAATCGGCACCTTTGCGTAGGGGGCGATCTCCTCGATGTGGCCGTACAGCTTTTCCGGCCGGTCACAGCAGGACAGGCCGAACGCCACCGCCCCCAGCTTCTGGCAGGTGATGAGCGCGGAGACAAGGTCGCTGCCCATGCAGGTTTCGCCGTCCTCCTCCACATTCATCGTCACCATCACCGGCAGTCCCGTCTGCCGGCAGCCGAGGATTGCCGCCCGGCTCTGGGAGAGGGTGGTCATCGTGTCGGCCAGCAGCAGGTCCACCCCGCCCCTTTTGAGAGCGAAGGCCTGCCGGGCATAGAGGTTAATCAGGTCAAAAAACGGCGTCTCGCCAAACGGCTCCGCCTGCAGCTGCAGCGGCGCGATGACGCCCGCCGCCAGCGCGTGTGGATTGGCTTCGCGGCAGCTCTCCACCGTCAGGCGGGCAAGACGCTCGTTGTAGTCGTCGCTGTTCTGCTGCTGGTCCCACTGCTTGAGGCTGTCGGCGTCGGCCTGTGCGGTCGGGGTACACAGCAGCTGGCTGCCCGCCTGCAGAAAGCGGCGCTGCAGCTTCTGCACCCGGTCGGGATTTTCCAGCATCCACTGGGCCGGACAGCTGTACATCGGCATGCCGTCCAGCCAGAGGTTGGTCTTGGCCGCTCCGTCGGTCAGGAGCGGCTTACAAAGTCGCGAAAGAGGATCTTCCATCTCTGTTCTCCTTTTTCTCTTTCCGCCACACCGGGATTACATGCTCTCCGGCGCGGTGATCTTGAGCAGTTTGAGCAGGTTTGCCAGCACGATGCGGGTGGCCAGGCACAGCGAGATGCGGGCCTGCATCAGCTTTTCGTCCTCGCCCTGGACGCGGCAGGCGTTGTAGAACTTGTGGAACAGCGTCGCCACATCCATCAGGTAGTGGGTCATGCGGGCCGGGTCATAATTTTTAGCGGCGTTGATGATCTCCTGCGGGCACTGCGCCAGCTTGCGGATCAATTCCTTTTCCTCCGGGGCAGACAGCAGCTGCAGCTCCTCGAGGGTGCAGGTTCTCGGGTGGATATTCTGCGCGGTCAGGTTTTTGAGGATCGAGCAGATTCTGGCGTGTGCGTACTGTACATAATAAACTGGGTTCTGGGAGGATTCCTCCACCGCCAGGTCGAGGTCAAAGTCCAGGGTGGAGTTTGGCTCGCGCATATTAAAGAAGAATCTTGCCGCGTCGATCGGCACCAGGTCGGTCAGGTCGGACAGGGTGATCGATTTGCCGGTGCGCTTGCTCATGCGGTACGGCTCGCCGTCCTTCATCAGGCGGACCAGCTGCATCAGCACGATATCCAGCTTGCTGCCGTCCAGACCGATGGCGTCCATCGCACCTTTCAGGCGCGCGACATGGCCGTGGTGGTCGGCGCCCCAGACGTTGATGACGCGCTCGAAGTGGCGGTCGACAAATTTATTTTTATGGTAGGCGATATCGGCGGTGAAGTAGGTCGGGTTGCCGTTGGCGCGCACCAGGACCTCATCCTTCTCGCCGCCAAATTCGGTAGCCTTATACCAGATGGCGCCGTCCTTTTCATAGGTCATGCCGCGGCTGGTCAGCTCATCGACCACTGCCTTGACTGCGCCGGACTGGTGCAGGGTGCTTTCCGGGAACCAGACATCGTAGGTGATGCGGTATTTTTCCAGGTCGGTGCGCAGCTTCTCAATATTTTTCGGCAGTGCGAAGTCGACCAGCGCCTGGCGGCGCTCCGCCTCGGAGAGATTCAGCAGGCAGTCTCCGTGCTCATCGGCGTACTGCTGGGCGCGCTCTTTAATATCCTCGCCGTGATAGCCATCCTCCGGGAAGGGAACAGCTTCCTCTCCTTTATAAATCTGTAAATATCTTGCCTCGAGCGAGAGGCCAAACTTTTCGATCTGGTTGCCGGCGTCATTGATGTAGAATTCGCGGGTGACGTCGTAACCGCAGGCGCCCAGAGCGGCAGCCAGGCAGTCGCCGATGGCGCCGCCGCGGGCGTTGCCCATGTGCATCGGGCCGGTCGGGTTGGCGGAGACAAACTCAACCATCACCTTTTCGCCCTTGCCGATATCCGAGCGGCCATATTCCTCGCCCGCTTCCAGCACGCCGGAGACGATGCTGGCAAACCAGGCGTCGCTGACAAAGAAATTGATAAAGCCGGGGCCTGCAATTTCGACGCGGTCGATATAACGTGCCGAAGCGCAGTCGATGCACTCGGCTAGGATGTTGGCGATCTTCACCGGCGCCATGCGGAAGGTTCTTGCGCTGACCATCGCCGCATTGCTGGCAAAATCGCCGTGGGTGGTTTCGGCCGGGATCTCCACTGTGAAGGCCGGCAGCTCATTTTCAGGCAGCTTGCCCTGCTGCATTGCCGCAGCAAAGGCGTTTTTCAGCAGGCTTTCCACTTCCTGCATGGCGTCCTGCACAAAATTTTTCTTCTCCATATTCCTCTTTCCTTTCTCTCACCTTTTCTTTGCCAAAAAGAAAAGGTGAGGCCAAAAGCCTACCTTTTCTTTACGAAAAAGAAAAGGTAGGACCAAAAGAAACGTTCTCGCTTCGCGGTGTCCTTTCGTTGGCTTTTGTTTGTCGTCTTTCCCACCTTTTCTTTACGAGAAAGAAAAGGTGGGACCAAAAGAAACGAGTTCGCTTCGCGGCGTCTCTTTTGGGGGATTTTACTATTCTTTTAATTTGCCAGGATTTCCTGGATATTGATGCTGATTGTATTTTCGCTGGCGACGCTGGCCTCGATATCCAGCGTATAGCCGAACGAGAGCTTGCCGCCCTGGTCGCCCAGATCGTTTTCAAAGCGGGTGCCCATTACGCCGATGGTCATCTCGCCAAAGCCGGTGTCGTACTGGCACTGGTGACGCACCCCGGCCTCCACCACCAGCTGGGAGCGCGCCCAGCCAAAGCGGGTGATGGTCACCTTATCGCTGGGGCCGACCTTCAGGGTGGTGCGGCAGCCGCTGTATCCGGTCGCCTCGGTCTCCTCATAGCTGATATAGTACAGCTTATTTTTCCGGTAAAAGCGGCCGGTGGTCATCATCTCGGTGACGTCGGTTTCCCCGCTCACCCGCTGGGTTCCCTTGACGGTGATCAGGACGTCCTTTTTCATATCATTTAGTGTTTGTTCCATTTTCCGTTTCCTTTATCCTTCCCTTGTTTCGACTGTCCGTCTCGGTCTATTCCACCAGCTCGACGCGGTTGACGGTTCCGGCCACCTCCTGTCCCAGAAAGATGGAGGCGGTTTTGCCAAAGCTGTCCGTCTCATCGGTGACGTTATATTCGGTCACGCCTTCCCGCTGCCGGTCGGCCAGCAGGTCGTGCTGCATCAGGTAGCGCTGCACATATCCCGCTGCGCATCTGCCCGGGTCGATCAGGGTGACCTGATAGCCCAGCAGCCGATTAAAGATATCGTATAGCAGCGGGTAGTGGGTGCAGCCCAGAATCAGGGTATCGATCTTCTCCCGCATCAGCGGCTCCAGATACATCTGCACGGTGAGGTTGGTGATTTGGTTGTCCGGCTGCACCATCCCGGCCTCCACCAGATGCACCAGCAGCGGGCAGGGATTTCCGAACACCCGCACATCCGCGCGGATGCTGCGGATGGCCTTGCCGAAGGCGTTGCTGCGCAAAGTGGCGTTGGTGCCCACCACGCCGATGCGACCGCCCGAGGTGAGCGCGCAGGCCTGCTGCGCCGCCGGCTGCACGATGTCGGCATAGGGCACCGGCAGCTTGCTGGAAATTTCCTTGGGCAGAGTGCTGCTGACCGTGCCGCAGGCGGCAAGAACCAGCTTGATGTCCTTGGTCAGCAAAAAGTCGATGTCCTGCTGCGCATACTTGATGATTGTCTCCCGGCTGCGGGAGCCATAGGGCACCCTTCCGGTATCTCCCAGGTAGATGATGTCCTCATTTGGCAGCAGGCGGTGCAGCTCCTTGACCGCTGTCAATCCGCCCAGACCGGAATCGAAGACACCGATCGCTCTGTTATCCATCTTGCCCTCACGCCTTTCTTGCGTTTATTTTCGCTGGAGCCCCAGCTGGATCAGGCGGTCCAGCAGCTGCGGATAGTGCAGGCCGCAGTAATCCCAAAGCTTTGGATACATGCTGATCGAGGTAAAGCCAGGGATGGTGTTGATCTCGTTGAGGATGACCTCCCCGTCGCTCTTGCGCACAAAGAAATCGATGCGCGCAAATCCCTCGCAGCCGATGGCGGCGAAAGCCTTCTCGGCGGTCTGGCGCAGCTTGAGCGAGGTTTCCTCGCTGACCCGGCCGGGGATGTGCAGCACGGTGGTGCCGTCGATATATTTGGCCTCATAGGTATAAAATTCCACCACCGGCACAAGCTCCCCGACAACGCCCGCCGCCTTGGCGTCCGCATTGCCCAGCACCGCCGTCTCGACCTCCTGCATCTCGATGCACTCCTCGACAACCGCCTTATAATCTTCTTTTAAGGCGGTCTCGCAGGCGGCTTTCAGCTCCTGGCGGTTGTGAGCCTTGCCCACGCCCACCGAGGAGCCGGCGTTGGCAGGTTTTACAAACATCGGGTAGCCGAGCTTTTCCTCCGCCTGCTGGGCAAACTGTTCGAACTGCTGCATCTTCTCGTGGTTGACCACCAGCCATTTGGCCATCTTGATGCCGTGGGCCTCCAGGATGGTGTGGGTGATCTCCTTATCCATGCAGTTGGCGCTGGAGATGGTGTCGCAGCCCACAAAGGGGATGCCCGCCAGCTGGAACAGGCCCTGGATGGTGCCGTCCTCGCCATGCTTGCCGTGCAGTACCGGGAAGCAGATGTCTACCGGCACCAGCTCCCAGCCCTCTTTGGAGAGCAGCAGCACGCCCTTGTGGGAGCGGTCCGGGGAGACGATGGCGGTGCGCAGGGTGGGGTCTTGCTCCCACTTCTGGCTGGTGATCTCATCGTTGCGGCCGGTATATTCCACCCATCGGCCGTCCTTGGTGATGCCGATGCGCAGCACCTCATAGTGGTCCGGCAGGTTTGCCAGCACCGACTCGACCGACATCAGGGAGATTTCATGCTCACTGGAAACGCCGCCGAACAGCACGGCGACCCGCGTTTTCTTTTCGCTTGTCATAAAAGCAGCTCCTTTTTGTATCGCTGGGATAATCCCAAACAGCTTTTGCACACTGTTGTCCTTTGAGTATATCTGCACCCCTGCAGTATTTATTCATTGTATCACATGAAACCGTCCGGTTGCAATGGTCTCATTGTATCATTTTGCTCATTTCTCTCCCCCTTCCCTTGGTAGTATTGCCGCACTTGCTTTCCTTATAAATAGATTTGGGGCTTCTGCTTTTCCCTTTTGCTTCAATTTTCCGCACCAAACCGAACAAAAAGCCCAAGCCTCCGCGCCCTTTGACACAGCATTGTCGGCAGAATCCATAAAGATTTTAAAATTCGCCCCAAAGCCGCAAAAAGGAGGTTGACGCGGGGGCTTTTTGTGTGGTAAAATTTTTTTACCTCTAAAAGGGTTATTTTTTTATGTCCAAAAATGAACCATCCACCCACCAACAGACAGCGGTTCGCCTTTGTCCGGTTGGAGATTCAAGCGTTTCCTTTACGAGGGAGGCAAAAAATTCCGTTTAATCAGGAGGTGCCGATATGAGGACTAAAATTACCTTAGCTTGCACAGAGTGCAAACAGCGTAATTACAACACAAAGAAAAACAAGAAAAACGATCCTGACAGACTTGAGATGAACAAATACTGCAAGTTCTGCCGCAAACACACACTTCACAGAGAAACCAAGTAGGCGAAAGGCGGGCTGCTAAAAATGGCTGATGAGAAAAAACCAGGCTTTTTTAAACGTATCGCCTCTGGAATCAAACGCTTTTTCAAGGACACCAAAAGTGAACTGAAAAAGATCGTATGGCCAAGCCGCAAAACGGTGCTGAACAATACCGGCGTCGTCATCATCGTGCTGGTCATCTCCAGCGTTGGCATTGGAATCATCGACTTTATCTTCAATGCCCTCGTGGGTTTATTCCACTAAGCAAAAAGCTTACGCAACGATCTACACCATCGGGGGGATAACTTTATGTCTGAAACTCCAAAGTGGTATGTTGTGCATACCTATTCCGGCTATGAGAACAAAGTAGCAACGGATATTGAAAACGCAGTGGAAAACCGCAAGCTGCACGATCTGATCGCCGGCGTCATGGTTCCTACCGAAAAGGTTGTCGAGATCAAAGACAACAAAAAGCGTGAAGTGGAGCGCAAGATTTTCCCAGGCTATGTGCTTGTCAACATGATTATGACAGATGATTCCTGGTATGTCGTCCGCAACATTCATGGTGTGACCGGCTTTGTTGGCCCCGGTTCCAAACCGGTTCCGCTGTCCGACGAGGAAGTGGCCACCCTTGGTGTGGAGAAAAAGCAGGTAGAGGTCAACTTTGAGGTTGGCGACTCTGTCAAAATCACCGACGGTTATCTTGACGGGTTTATCGGTGTGGTGGAAGAAATTGACACCGACCGCAACATGGTCAAGGTCGTCGTTTCCATGTTTGGAAGAGAGACACCCGTAGAGCTCCAGCTGGATCAGGTAGAGACAATAGAATAATAGGTCTTGATGAGGTGGCCCAAAAACCTAACCCGTTTTTACGGCCGTGCCCGAAAGGGTTTTTTCTGCCGCACCGCGCACAGGGCGCAAAGCGGCACCGTGGGAGGGACAAAAACCAAAACAGGTCCCGACTGACCACATTTTATGGAGGTGCAATTTACTAATGGCTCAGAAAGTTACCGGCTTCATTAAGCTGCAGATTCCTGCCGGAAAGGCTACTCCGGCTCCGCCGGTTGGCCCTGCTCTTGGTCAGCATGGCGTCAACATCATGGCATTCACCAAGGAATTCAACGAGAGAACCAAAAACGACGTCGGCATGATCATCCCGGTTGTCATCACCGTTTACGCCGACCGTTCCTTTACCTTTGTTACCAAGACCCCACCGGCTTCTGTACTCATCAAGAAAGAGTGCAAGATCGAGTCCGGTTCCGGTGTTCCGAACAAGACTAAAGTTGCAAAAATCACAAAAGCACAGTTGCAGAAAATCGCTGAGATCAAGATGCCAGACCTCAATGCTGCAAACCTGGAATCTGCCATGAGCATGATCGCAGGTTCTGCTCGCGCAATGGGCGTCGAGGTAGTTGACTAGTACTCCCCGGGTGGGAGGAGATTTCCGCATTTACCACTCAGGATAAGGAGGAGTAATTAAAAATGAAACACGGAAAAAAATACCAGGACAGCACCAAGCTGGTTGATACCACTGTCCTGTACGACACCACCGAAGCTATTGAAAACTGCCTGAAAACCGCAAAGGCTAAATTTGATGAGACTGTAGAGATCCACGTAAGACTGGGTGTTGACTCCCGTCACGCTGAGCAGCAGGTTCGTGGCGCGGTTGTTCTGCCAAACGGCACCGGCAAAACCGTTCGCGTCATGGTATTCTGCAAGGGCGACAAGGTGGATGCTGCTCTGGCTGCTGGTGCAGACTATGCCGGCGCTGACGAGTACATGCAGAAGATCCAGGGTGGCTGGATGGATTTCGACGTTGTCATCGCAAGCCCTGACATGATGGGCGTTGTTGGCCGTCTGGGTAAAATCCTTGGTCCAAGAGGCCTGATGCCATCCCCGAAGGCCGGCACCGTAACTCCTGACGTTGTCAAAGCGGTTCAGGAAGCGAAAGCTGGTAAGATCGAGTACCGTCTGGACAAGACCAACATCATCCACTGCCCGATCGGCAAGGCTTCCTTCGGTGTTGAGAAGCTGCAGGAGAACTTTGACACCCTGATGGGCGCCATCGTAAAGGCAAAACCTGCCGCTGCAAAGGGTCAGTATGTCAGATCCTGCGTACTGGCTACCACCATGGGTCCTGGCGTAAAGGTCAACCCATCCAAATTCTGCTAATTGGCTTTTGTCCGCAGATAATGAAGAGCTGCTCCGTTTGGAGCAGCTCTTTTTTATTTTTGAATCATTGCACACAACAGATGGGATGCCAGCCCGACGCTGGAACCAATGCAATCTTCTGTCCAAATCCCAGCATAAAGCAAAAAGCATCGGTCGCTGAACCGATGCTTTTTGCTTATACGGGAAAAAGACAATATTAAGAAAATATCAATATCAGCTGTAATAACCTTTGCTCAAAAGGGGAACACCATCCATAGCAGAGGCGCTTGCGGCCGCCTCGTAGATACGCCCGCTCCCATCAGCCGGCTTATATGGACAGCATATCAAAAAGAGAAGTACAAAAAACTGGAAGTATGAAAAAGTTATTACGTCTACTAGTATATTGAATTTCCGCCGATAAATCAACCTTTTTGTTCAGTTCTTATGCTAATTCCTGCATTTTTTGTATATTTAAACTATTTTCAACCGCTTGGTATTTTTCTTTTTAGAAGTTTTTACGCTTTAATCTGCCAAATCATTCCGGGACAATTCCTGCCTGGAAAGATTTTTTTCCTGCCGGATGTGCTCATACTTTTCCTTGGTCGCAAGCCCGCCGCGGATGTGCCGCTCCCGTTTGTTTTTCTCCAGCACCTTTTTGACCTGTTCATACAGCTTGGGACTGATCTGTTTGACCCGCTGGGTCACATCTTTATGTACCGTGCTCTTGGAAATGGCAAAGCCCTTTGCCGCCTGGCGGACGGTGGCGTCCTTCTCGATGATGTACTGCGCCAGCCGCACAGCCCGTTCTTCCGGTAAGCCCTTCACTTGGTTTCCCTCCCCTGTCCGTTTTTTTCGTCATCCCTATTCTATGCGCGAACAGCGGCTTTCTATCCTTCCCAGCGGCAATTTTTCTGTCTATTATTCGATAAATAATTCTTACCCTTGTGTGTGACAAATTTTGTGACACTTTTTATTTGCTTGGTGTCGTCTTTTTTCTCTTGATTTCAGGAGCAGGTAGGGTATAATATTCTTATAGATTCGTTTCAGGAGGTTTCATCATGTCCCTTTTTTCCGAAATGCTTGCCCGATTTGTCAATTCCAAAAGCATCAAAATTTATCAGCTGGCAAATTTGTGCGGCATCGAACGCAGCTGGCTGCAAAAAATGCTGACCGGCAAGCGCAAACCCGCCGACCAGGAACAGGTGATGAATCTCTCCCAGGCGCTGGCGCTGACCTACACCGAAACCCAGCAGCTGATGAACGCGTACCGCATTCTGGAAATGGGAGAAGAAAACTGGCTGAGGCGCAACAGTGTTCTGAAACTGCTCAAAAGTTTTCGCATCGACGAAAATCCCCTGCAGATCGAAACTCCGGCGCTGGAATTTTCGCTTTCTCCCAGCTGCAGCAGTCAGATTTTTCATTCTGCTGCGGCTGTCAATCGCGCCCTCCACTTTGTTCTGCTGCAGGAATCCTCGGACCCCAAAGGATTTGTCCGCATCATGGTACAGCCTCAATTTTCCTTTTTGTTTAACTGTCTGAGCGTCATCAGCTTTGACAACATTCCCATTGAGCACTACCTCTGTCTGGACAGCGATCCCAAAACCGAGATTGACAATCTGGAATACATCCGCCAAATCATTCCACTGATGCTCAACTGCCGCGGCTATGTTCCCTACGGCTACTATGACCACGCGTCGTCGCTGTTTGGCTCCTCCGCCTTTCTGCCCAATATCATTCTCACCAGCCGCTACCTGATGCGCATCTCCTCCGACTACAGTGAAGCGGTCATTTCGAACCACCCCCAAATGCTCCAGCTCTGTCAGAAATATTTTGACAGCCAGAAAAAATCTTCCTGGCCCATCTTTCAGCAAACCACTTCCTTTGAGGAGTATCTGCGGGTGATGCTGATGGGCAACCCAATCAAAGCCTCTTACTGCATTATGGATCACCCCTGCGTCCTTTCGTTTTTGACGCCGGAGCTGCTGCAGGGGCACCTGCTTCCCTCGGTACTTTCCCCGCAGATGATGCAGGATCTGAACCACCACATGGCCAACTGCCGCGACCTTGCGATGGTCACCCACTCCTGCTTCTCCCTAAACGGGCTAAAAGACCTGTACGAACATGGTCTGCTCACCGAGGTTCCGGGCGAATATTACACACCTTTCGCCCAAAAGGAAATCGACCTGCTGATGGATATTGTGCTTCAGCTGTGCGATGAGGGAACCTATCATATGCACCTGGTTCAGCCATCCTGTTTTGACATCCCGCCCCACCTTTGCCTGGGAGCGCTTTCCCCACAGAAGGTTACTGTCATCTTCAATCATCCCAAGAAGGGATTTCTGGCTTTTGACGTTAAAAACCTTGCGCTCTCCTCGGCTCTCTTTGATTTTATCGAGTACATTCAGGAGGATGAAACTTTCACCCTTCCGGAGGAAACCTCCAGAAAAGTCGTGCAGGAAACACTTGAAAAGCTGCGCGCACAGCAAAGATAATTTTGATTTCAACAAATCGCTCCTTAACAACAAACAGACAGGCCTGCCGTTTTATAACGGCAGGCCTGTCTGTTTGTTTATTTTAAATCACTGTTTATTGATACTCAATGACATCTGTCCAGCTGAGCAGCAGGTCGCGCTCCTCTGGCTTGTGCCTGGTGAGCTGTGCGGCAGCGACGATTGGCAGCCAGCGGTTGACATACTGGCGGGCGATGTCGGCCTTTTTGCAGAACAGATTGATATAAAGCTCCGCCTTGCTCTTATCCTCCAGCGAAAAGAGCAGATAGGTCATCGCGGCGTCAGCCGAGGCATTGCCCTGTGCAGCGTGTGCCCAGTCGATGATCCACATCTTGCCCTCTTTGTCCACGATGACGTTGCTGGGGTTAAAATCCCCGTGGCAGAGCTTGTTGTGCTTAGGCATGCCCTGCAGGCGGGTGGCCAGCTCATAGCGGGCGGTGGCGTCGAGCTCCTTGACCGAGTTGATCTGGTCCATCAGCTTGTGACGCAGCGTCTTGATGGTCGGTACTCGCTGCTGGTGAACTGTCAGCTGCAGGTCGACAAATGTCTCCATATACTCTTCGAGCTTGTTTGGATTTTTGGTCATCAGCTCGGCGAGGGTGGTTCCCTCCACCTTCTCGCGGGTTAGGGCCCAGCCCTCCTCGGTCTTTGAAACCGCAGAGAGGGAGGGGACGTTCAGATCGGTATTTTCCTCCACCAGAGCCTCGTTGCGGGCCTCGTTGAGGACGTCGGATTTTTTATAGTTGTTGTCGAACACCTTGATAATTTTATCTTCGGTGGCGTAGATTTTTTTATGCGGTCTTGTAAAGATCAGCGTCTTTTTCTCCTGCATGATTGTTCCTCCTGTCTTATTCCCCATAGTAGGCTTTCAGGTACATTTCCTTGATCTCGCTGAGCAGCGGGTAGCGCGGATTGCAGCCGGTGCACTGGTCGTCAAAGGCGTCCTCCACCATCTGGTCGAGGGTCTCCAGGAAGTACTGCTCGTCTACGCCGTAGTCCTTGATGGTCTTTTTGATGCCGACCGCCTCTTTGAGCTGCTCGATCTTCTGGATGAAGAGCTCCAGTGTCTCTGCGTCGTCCTTGCCGCAGACGCCGCAGAAGTGTGCGCACTCGGCGTAGCGCTCCAGGGTGTGCGGGTACTGGTACTGGGAGAAGGTACCCATCTTGGCCGGAACCTCAGCGGCGTTAAAGCGCATGACATGACAGATCAGCAGGGCATTGGCGACGCCGTGCGGCAGGTGGTGGTAGGCGCCCAGCTTGTGCGCCATCGAGTGGCAGACGCCCAGGAAGGCATTGGCGAAGGCCATACCGGCCATGCAGGAGGCGTCGGCCATCTTCTCGCGGGCGTACGGATCGTTTGCGCCCTTGTCATAGGCGGCAGGCAGGTAGGTGAAGATGTTCTTCATCGCCTTGAGCGCCAGGCCGTCGGTGTAGTCGGTGGCCATGATCGAGGCGTAGGCTTCCAGGGCGTGGGTCAGCGCGTCGATGCCGGAGGCACTGGTCAGGCCCTTCGGCTGGGTCATCATGTTGTCCGCATCGATGATCGCCATGTTTGGCAGCAGCTCATAGTCGGCCAGCGGGTATTTGATGCCGGTCTCGTCGTCGGTGATGACCGCGAACGGAGTCACCTCCGAGCCGGTACCGGACGAGGTCGGGATGGCGACAAAGTAAGCCTTTTCGCCCATCTTCGGGAAGGTGTAGATTCTCTTGCGGATGTCCATAAAGCGCATCGCCATGTCCATGAAGTCGACTTCCGGATGCTCATACATCACCCACATGATCTTGCCGGCGTCCATCGCGGAGCCGCCACCCAGCGCGATGATGCAGTCTGGCTGGAAGGAAGCCATCGCCTTGGCGCCCTCTTTGGCGCAGGAGAGGGTCGGGTCGGGAGCAACGTCATAGAAGCAGGTGTGCTGGATGCCCATCTGGTCCAGCTTCTCCTCGATCGGTTTGACATAGCCGTTCTGATACAGGAAGGTGTCGGTGACGATGAAGCATTTCTTCTTGCCCATCACAGTGCCCAGCTCATCCAGTGCAACCGGCATGCAGCCCTTCTTCATATATACCTTCTGCGGCGCTCTGAACCACAGCATATTCTCTCTCCTCTCAGCGACGGTCTTGATGTTCAGCAGATGTTTTACCCCAACGTTTTCGGAAACCGAGTTTCCACCCCAGGAACCACAGCCCAGAGTGAGCGACGGGGTGAGCTTGAAGTTGTACAGGTCGCCGATGCCGCCGTGGGAGGATGGGGTGTTGATGACGATGCGGCAGGCCTTCATGGCGTTGGCGTGCTTCATAATCTTTTCCTTCTGGGAAGGATGGATGTACAGCGAAGCGGTGTGGCCGTAGCCGCCGTCCTCCACCAGCTTCTCCGCTTTGACGAGCGCCTCGTCAAAGTCCTTGGCGCGGTACATCGCCAGCACCGGGGAGAGCTTCTCGTGCGCAAACTCCTCGGAGAGGTCCACCGATTCCACCTCGCCGATCAGGATCTTGGTGCCTGCCGGGACCTCAACCCCCGCCATCCGGGCGATGGTGCAGGCGCTCTGGCCGACAATCCTGGCGTTGAGGGCACCGTTAATCATGATGGTGTGGCGAACCTTGTCCAGCTCGTCGCCCTTGAGGAAATAGCAGCCGCGGTACTCGAACTCTTTCTTAACCGCGTCGTAGATGTCGCCGACAACGGTGACCGACTGCTCGGAGGCGCAGATCATGCCGTTATCGAAGGTTTTGGAGTGAATGATCGAGTTGACAGCGAGCTGGATGTCGGCGCTGTCGTCGATGATGACCGGGGTGTTTCCCGCGCCGACGCCCAGCGCCGGTTTGCCGGAGGAGTAAGCCGCCTTGACCATGCCGGGGCCGCCGGTGGCCAAGATGGTGTCCGACTCCTTCATGACCTCGTTGGTCAGCTCCAGGCTTGGAGAATCGATCCAGCCGATGATATTTTCCGGCGCGCCCGCCGCTACCGCTGCCTCATAGACCACCTTCGCCGCCGCGATGGTGGAAGCCTTTGCACGCGGGTGGGGACTGATGATGATGGCGTTGCGGGTCTTTAGGCAGATCAGCGTCTTAAAGATTGCCGTGGAGGTCGGGTTGGTGGTCGGGATGACCGCCGCAATCAGGCCGATCGGCTCGGCAATCTTTTTGATGCCGTAGGCGCTGTCCTCCTCGATGACGCCGCAGGTCTTGGTGTTGCGGTAGGCGTTGTAGATGTACTCGGAGGCGTAGTGGTTTTTGATTACCTTGTCCTCCACGACGCCCATGCCGGTCTCCTCGACCGCCATCTTCGCCAGCGGGATGCGGGCCTTGTTGGCTGCCATCGCTGCGGCAAAAAAGATTTTGTCCACCTGCTCCTGGGTATAGGTTGCAAATTCCTGCTGGGCTTTGCGCATTTCCTTCATGCGCTGCTGCAGCGCCTCCACGGTATTGATGACCGGATATTCTCTGGTTGGCGCGGTAACGTTTGATGCCATCTCTTTCTTTCCTCCTAAAATGATTGTTGTTGTGTATCGTCAGATTGTTATTTTATTAACGTTATTTATTTAACAATATCATTATAGTACGCGCAGCACCAGTAGTCAAATGAATTTTTTGATTTTTTCATCTATTTTTCGTAGAATTTTACTCCTTCTTTTTTTGCTATTTTATTCAATATGTATAAGTTCATTGTTTTTCATGATAATCTTCACCTTCTGTTCCATTTTGGAAAATGCTCTGCAAAAAAAGAAGGGGGACCCATCGGTCCCCCTTCTTGTGCTTATCGTTTTCTGTGCTGAATCAAAGTGACTGTCACCATCCCCACTGCCAGAACGCCCAGCGCTGCGCAGCTTATCCAAAAGATTCTCCGCTGCGACGCCATCCGGCTGTCGGATGGCAGTTCGGCCTGCAGGGATAGCGGCTCGGCCTCATCCTCTTCGGCTTCGGAAATAGATTCTTCCTCCAGAAGATCGACCCGCTCGCCCCGCACCAGCAGCCGGTGGGTGTTGACCCCATAGGGTACGCAGGTGATTAAGGTGACCAGATCGCGGCCCTCCTGCACCTGCAGCTCCTCTGTCTCCCAGGGGTTGACCGTCAAAATCTGGTCCACCCGATAGGCCAGCGTCTGTCCCAGGCTGTGCAGATAGAAGGTGTCACCCAGCTCCAGCTGTTCCAGGTCGGTGAAGATCAGCTGGCTGGCAAGCCCGCTGTGACCGGCCAGCACCGCGTGGGTGCTCTCCCCGCCGACTGGAAGGGAGCTGCCGGTCAGGTGGCCCACCCCTTTGTTTAAAATCGCCGGGCTGGTGCCCTCATAGATGGGAAGGTACTGCTCAATTTTGGGGATCTCGACAAAGCCGAGAATCTCCTCGTCCTCCTGCTGCCCGCTTTCCTCCTGCGCCTGCGCAAAGGCGTCGTCCAACACCTGACCTGCTGCGGCAATCGCTTCGTTGTACTGCTGCGCCAGCTCGAGCGGCTCCGATTGCTCGCTTTCCTGCTGCTCCAGCAGCTCCATCGCCAGCTGTTTTTGCTGCTCCTCCCGATAGCGGGAGGAAAGGTAAGGGTAGTTGAGGACGCCAAAGCCCACCAGCACAATCAGGAAAAAGATCAGCTTGCGCATCCCGCTACCCCCTTTTTCTGTGCCAGATCATACCGACTCCTGCCGCCGCTGCCAGCAGAATTACGCCGCCCAAAACCCAGCGGTACTCCCGCATCCAGCGGCTGCCTTCGGCAGTATCTACTGCGGCGCTAGCCGCTGCTGCCTGCACATCTTCCACCCGGTGCCCACGCACCAGCAAGCGGTGGGTGTTGATGCCGTAAGGCGTGCAGGTCATCAGGGTGACCAGATCCTCGCCCGGCTGAATCGAGAGCGACTGCAGCTGGTCGGGCAGCACCGTTTGAATCGAGTCCACCTCATAGGTGAGCTGCTCCCCCAAAATATAGAGGGTAAACCGGTCGCCCAGCTCCAACAGCTCCAGGTCGGTGAACAGCTTTTGGTCGTTTAAACCCGCGTGCGCCGAGAGGACGCAGTGGGTGTTCTCCCCGCCGGTGGGCAGTGAGCTTTCCGGCAGATGCCCTACCCCTTTCTGCAGCACATCCTCGGTGACACCGTGATAGATGGGCAGCTGCAGGTCGATGGCGGGGATCTGCAGATACCCCATCACCCCGTCGCCCAGCACATTGAGCTGCTGCTCATAGTCCTGCGGCAATTCCTGAACCGCCTGCTCCTCAAAAGGGTCGCGGACATAGACGCTGCTCTGGTAGAGCCTTTGGTTATAGTCCTGCGCCAGCTGCATCTGCTGCTCCAGCGCATCCTGGCCCGCAAGCTGCTGCTGGGCATAGATCAGCTGCTGCTGGCCGCTTTGGCTGATCCACTGGCTGGCAAACGGATAGAGCGCCGTTGCCAGTCCCACTGCAATCAGCCCTACCGCCAGGACGGTGCCTGCCTTCACACGCATGGTCTACCTCTTCTTTTTGCGGCTGACTGCCAGGTACACCACACCGCCTGCAATAATCAGCAGGCCGCCTGCGGTGAACATCCAGCTGCCCGCGCCGCCGGTGTTGGGGATGTAAAAGGTTCTGGGATTGATAACCGAGAGATAGAGGGTGCCGTCCTGCACCGAGGCGTTGCCTTGCTGGCCGTCCACTGTGCACTGTGCCGCATCCAGGCGGCCGGTGTATTCTCCGGCGGAGCGCTCGCCCGCAAGGGTCAGCGCGATGTCCTCATTTGGCAGGGCGTAGCCTTCCGCGGTGGAAAGCTCCCGCAGGTAGTAGGTGCCCTCCCCCAGTCCCAGGATGGTAAAGGTTCCGTCCGCGCTGACGCTCAGCTCGTTGCTGCCCTGCAGGGCCACCTGGTAGGCGTCCCCGCTTCTGCTCAGTGGGACCGCCTGCTTCTGGCCGTCCTTTTCCCGATAGAGGGCGAAGGTGACGCTTTCCTCGGGGGCAAGATTGCCCTCCTCGCCGAGGTATTTTGTCATGTGGACGCCGAAGGTGTAGCTGCGCGCCACATCCCAGTCGGAATGATACTCGTCGTCATCGTCCTCCGGCGGCGGATCGTCCGGCGGGGGCGGGGTATCCCGGTCAGGGGCATAATCGACCTTGTAGTCGATGCGTGCGCTGTTGGTGATGCCCGCAGTCACTGCGTCCTCGGTCACCTGGGTGGTGTAGACCACCGTCAGCGTCCCCGCTGCCCGGCCCAGCTGTTCCAGCTTCTGCAGGCCCTGCTGGGTGAAGGTGAGCAGCATGCGGGTGTCGTCGGCGACCGTTTCCTCGGTCCGAGTATAATCGGTGTTCTCCACATAGGTCTGGCCCAGCGTGTCGGTCACCGATTCCAGTTTCTCCAATTTCAGTCCTTCCGAGCGGACGTCCTCGACCACAAAGTGGTCCAGCGTGTCGCCGCTGGAAAGCCTTGGCGGCTGAACATCCAACCGGAAGCGGATGTAGTCGCCCGGGCCGGTGACCTCGGTGTTGGAATCTTCAACATTTTCCCAGTTGCCATCGATGTCGCCGACACCGACGATGCTCTTGGTCAGCTCGCCGTAGCCCAGCGGGGTCTTGACGTTGACTTTGACCTCATTTTCCTCATTCTTCCCCGGCACCGAGACCAGCATCGGGGTCTGCAGGTGGGAGAGGGTGATCGGTTTGTCTTCATATTTTGCGCCGCTGACATCGGTCTGCACAATCAAGTAAAGGCCGTAGGGCAAATCGGAAAAGATCGCCTTTCCCTCTTCGTTGGTGGTTTTGATGTTGGTAGCCCCCTCCACCAACTCTTTCCACTGTGTTTCTTCGGTCTGTTCCAGTGCATCCTGAATCTTTTCCAAGGATTGCTGGCTGGTATAGATGCAATAATTTACCGCATTATAACTACCTGTATAATTTGTTGCATCTTCAATCCCCAGCTTCTCCGCTGTCGGTTGCTCCACCGCGTAGCCGGTCATGTAACCGCCGGTGTAGGTGATCTCGCACAGGCTGCCAATCTGCGCCAGGGTGTACTCCACCCCTGCGACCGGGCCGCCTGTGATCCCCAGCTGCTCCACCGCATTCAGATTCTGTTCGACGGTGATGCTGCCTTTTTGGGTCGATTCTGTTAGCTTTTCAATTTCAATTGCAGTTGCATCCGCGAAAGCCGAAGTCCCCATGCAGCCGAGCGCCAAAAGCAGCGACAGCAGAAGGGAAACGGCCGCTTTTATCTTGTTTTTCATCAATGCTCGCTCCTTTTCTCATTTGGCGGAGCCGCCGCGCGGCGGCTCCGCTGCTGTGTGCTTATCGTTCGGTGTTGTGGCCTTTGGTCTTTCTGCGAATCAGGTAGAGGACACCCGCCGCAGCTGCGCCCGCGCCCAGCACGCCCGGCCAGTAGAAGCCGCTGCCGCCGGTGTGGACAACCGGGAAGTACTGTCCGTTGACCACCTCATAGGCAACTTCGTGGAGCAGGAAACCGTCGGTGGTCTGCCAGTAGATGCCGTCGACCGGCTTCTCCTGGGCGGTGAAGGACACCTCGATCGGCTGCTCCAAACGGATATGGCCGTCCGGGGTAGCGCTTTCGGTCAGGGTGTAGGTGATAGGCTCGCCGGTCTGCTCGTCGTAGAGAGGAAGCTCGGTGAAGGTCAGCTTGCCATCTTCACCGGTTTTGCCGACTAGCGGCATCGGTGTGCCGCTGTCGCTGTTCAGCGTAAACTCCACTCCTGCCAGCCCGTTGCCGTCTCCATCTTCCTTGGTGACGGTGATCTGTCCCAGAGGGATGTTGGTGACGGTGTAGGTCTTGTCGGCTGTGCTTCCGGTGATGCCTTTCTCGGGGTAGAGGATTGTAACGTGCTCGTTTTCAATCAAGTCACTCGCAAGGGTTTCCTTTATGAGGTACTCGATTGCGGCACCGCTGGAATCTGTCCTTGGCAGCTCAGTCCAACGGGCTTTCCAGGCTTCAAATTCTCCGTCTTGATCTGGTGTTCCGTCGAGCTCGATTGTCTGCTTTTCGTCCACATTTGTCCATTCGCCGTCCCCCACCCTGCTCTGCAGCGTGAAGATCACTTTGGCATTTTCGCCTGTCAGCGTGCCCGGCTTCCACTCCTTGACCGCGATGATGTCCATGTGGGTCAGGGTGTTGGTGACGGTGTGAGCGTTATCGTCGTAGGAGACCGTGTAGTAAGGGTTATACTTGTCTCCAGCTTTGAGGATATCGTCTTCATTGAGAATATCGTCATCCTGCCATCCTGATCTCAGCTCGCGGATGCGGTACTCGTAGGTGACAAGGGCCCCGTCCTGAACGCCATAGGACGGCAGATTGGGGATGCTTGCCTTCCAGCCAGTGGCCTCCTCAAGCGTCTCTGTCAGATACTTGTCGTCGCCATTCGGCACAAACTCCCAGCCATCTTCTGTGGTTCTGGGCGCCATCAAGGTCGCGCGGGTCAGTTCATCCGCTTGCTCGGACTGGTTGCCACCCTCCTGCCGCACCTTGCGCTGTACCACAACGTCGACGGAAAGCGGCCGCAGGTTGGTTTCGTTTTCGTCACCTTTCCACAGCTTTTCGACCGACAGGTTTTTGGTTTCCAAGCTGTTGATCGCTGTCGTAGTGGAACTGTTTTCGTTGACCGTTACCTCCTGCGGGGTGAAGAGACAATTCTGTGGTTTTTGCTCCGTCACTGTCAGCTTTCCATCAGCATAGTTCCAAGAAAACTCCTGGCTATAACCGTTACCCAACGAAATCTTTTCTTCGACAATGGCATAGACAAGTTCCTTGCTATCTTTATTCACCCTCGGCAGATTTGAAATGGTTGCTGTCTGATCGTTGTCACCAAGCTGGGTTTTCAGATCAACTGTAAAGGTAGGTTTTTCATCCCACCACTTGTCTGGTCCAATCCACCCATTTTCTGAAGTGAAGTACTCGGACGCTTTTTGCATATTGCTAACATTTCCGTCCGCATCTTTCTCCCCAACCCAAAGCTGGCCGGTAATGGTGATGTCGCCAAGGCCTAAGTAGTCCTCGGTGATGCTGCCGCCGTCGTGGTTCTGCCACTGCTTCTTGAAGGACTGGGTGGTTGTGAGGGTGTTGGTGAGAGGAGGCATCGTAATTGTTTGATTTTCTTGTGTGCCTTTGTCACTGCTCACTTCACCAATTTTATCCCCGTCTACCGTTTTTTGATTCGTCGGGATGTACTCCTCCGCCCCCATCTCATTCAGATTTTCTCGAACGATGTAAATCCACGGCATACCGTTCGGGGCGTACTGCTCGAGATTATTGATTGTGTAGCTCCAAGTGTCATCCTCAGTAGTCCAATCCCATTGGTCTACTGTAAGTGCCACCTCCTGCTCAGCAATGCCGTTGTACTGTCCCTCCTGTGGCTCGGCATAGCGGTAGAGTTTGACATTTTTCTCAAAATCTTCCTCTGATGGCCGCAGCCCCAGCGCGTCGCCTTGGTCGTTCCAGACCTTGGTGCCAGTTAGGGAAATAGTCTCTGGGATGTACTTATCGCCGAAAGTATTGCTAACAGAGAGGCTTGTCGGAACAGTTCCATCGTTTTCATGGTCCCAATTCTCGTTCGGAGTTACCTCAATTGGTTCCGTTTCCAGTACGATAGTTATAATTTCAGTTCCATCTTCTTCTGTAACAATCTCAGTTGTTTCTGTCTTACCGCCGTTGAACACTTCCTCAACAGTTGAGTGACTTCCTTCTTTTACCGCCGCCTCATAGTTCATCTCGTACCCGCTTCCGTCGTCGAGAATTTCCGCTACAAAGTATTGGTACTTCTCACCGTTCGGCGCATAGATGGGAAGATTTTCAAAGGTGAAAGTATTGGCTACTGTGACATTCCCAAATGGGGGAGCTGACGGCTTCATAACTGCCATAGCAATATCTTCCGAGCTCCATACTTCCTCACCTATTTTCTCCGGTTCACCAAAATCTCCATTCCCATCCGGTGTCTGCCTGTACAACGCAAAACGAACAGACGGATATGGTTTTTCTGTCGGCGACACCTCCAGTAGCTTCTTCACGCTCAGCGCACCGAGCTGCGGGTCGTAGGTGTTGGTGATCTGGTACTCGTTGAAGGTGTCGTTGTGGTAGACAAGGGTCCAGTCAACATTTGGGTCATCGTCTGCCGTGCCCAAAACCTCCTCCAATGTGTAGGTGTAGCGCCTGCCGTCCTCGTCGTAGAGCGGGAGAGGGTCGCCTTTATTTAAGCCCTCTACATCTACTGTCACCTCGTCGATGGTGAAGGTATACTGGTTGCCGCTCTTGTTTACTTCTGGCGGTAATTTTGACCAATCTTCAATCGCCAGCTGTGCGACCAGCATTCCATTTTCTACAGAGTCGCCGTTTTCATCGCTGCTGTGCTGATAAACATTAAAGGTTACACTCGGCAAATCGGCTTCGCTGGCGGTGAGGGGCAGGTTGGCCCACAGCTTAACGCCGTTTATGGTGACATTCTCCTCCAGATTGTTGAGGAAGGTGCCATTCTCCAGCAGGACAACTTTGTCCTCTACCTCTCTCAGAATCTTCTGGCCCGTTTGGTCATCTACATTTTCACCGTCACCAGGCAGGGTGACTGTTCCATCTTCCCCGTACTCCACCTCGACTTCTTGATCACCATACTTGAACTCGGGCTTAGCATAGTGGAAGGTGGACGGGTCCTCGACCGCCAGGTTCTCTACCGCGTAGTAGAAGATCTCGTTTCCATCCTCATCGTATTTAGGCAGGTTCTCAAAGATGCAGGTCCAGTAATAGTTATCCTGCGCCTGTGTCTCTGTGCCGCCCTCTTGCGGAGGTTCCTCTGTTTCTTCTCCCTGGCCTTGTTGTCCGCCTTCGCCTTCCTCTGTCTGGAGGCTCTTATCCCAGTGGTATTCCCGGTACTCGGTAATCAGGTTATCCCCTGTCAGCTGGTACAAGGTCAGATAGAGGTCGGGGCGCTTGCCGCTGTCGAAAGCGTAGGTATCGTTCCACTGTTTGTGGAACTCGATGGTCTTGGTGCCGCCCAGCTTGTTGGTGATAGCGATTTTCTGGGTGTCGTTTGTGTGGTTGCCATCATTTTCCGTGTAGCTCTCCTGCCTCACGGTGACGGTCAGGTCTTCGAAGAGTTCTGCAAGGAGTTCTTCGAGGTCAGGGTCTTTGATTTCTTTCAGAATGTCATCTTCTCCGACGCACTTCGTAGGATCGATTATCTTATCATTTGTGATATTGTCTTGCGTCGTCCACAATTCCTCAACCGTGTAGTTCGCCACACGGCCATCCTTGTCGTATTTGGGGAGGTTGAAGAAGTAGAGCGTTTCGACCGGTTCACCATTCTCGTCCAACAGCCGCTGGATGGCAGTAGCCTGCTTGCCTTCGTTATTTAGAATCGGAACCTGATCGTTAGTCAGCGTGATTTTGTTTGTGTCGTAATTGATAATATCCTCGATATTTTGATTTTCTCCCGGCGGCTCAGCGTTAGTTTTATCTGTGTCGACAACCAACTTCACCACCGGGACGATGTCCGCTTTTTGCAGAGCCTCGCGCAACGCTCCACCGTCTTTCCACTCTTTGGTGACAGTCATGTCGATGTTGCCCAGGCGGCGGTTGGTTGCGACATAGAAAGTCTGCGTTCCTGCTGCGTTGCCCGCGTCTCCTCCATCCCCATCTTGACCAGGTGACAGAGTTGCTATACTGTAGGTGACTTCATAGGTGTGGTGCTCGCCGTCGATGCGGTCGGTGATCTGGTTATCGACTCTTTCTCCATTTCCAGGTATTTCCAGCTTCGAGTCTTCATCTGTATTCACATCTGTCTGATCGCCGATCGCCGTCTCACGGATATAGACCTTGTTGAGGTCGAAATCTTTCACTTCCCCAACTACCTTTTGCCAGTCCAGCGAAATGTAGTCGTACCACGCGCCTGTCTGCCCGGTGCCCTCGATGGGCGCGCCCAGTGTAACCGAACCCAACGCTTTGTCATCTTTAAAATCGCCGTCATCCGCATAGTAGGCCGTGATTGTTACCGGCTCGCGGTGCTGCACGTCGCTGTTGTCAATCCAACGCTTGCGCACCATGATGCGTGGACCTTCGCCGGGTGCATTTGTGACAATAGTGGTATAGTTGCCGCTCTCGTCAATGGTGGTCTCGTAATCGGCTGCAAAACCTTCACCTGGCATTTCCACGATAATGTACTCATAGCTGTAGCCGTGCTCATCGTACCGCGGCAGGCCCTCAATGACAAGCTCTTCAAAATTGTCTTTTGTGACCTTGTAGATGACGTCGTAGGTTTTTTCGCCAACTGTCAGAACCGCCTTTGTTGTGTCATTGATTCCTTTCCAATCACCCGTTTGGTCTCCCGTATCCGATTCTCCATCCAAGGTCACCGTACCGACATAGGTATTGACCTGGCCCTGACCCTGCTGGTAGAGGGCAAACTGAACAGTCCCTCTTGGTTCCACTTCCCAGACCTTATCGATGGTGTAGCTGATCTCATCCTGGATACTGTTGACAACTTTGCGTGTTCCATCTGTGGAGACTTCCTCTTTGGAGATAAAGGCAACTGCGTTGCCGGCCTCGTTTGTCAACTCAAAGGTGCGGATTGGGTTGCCATCTTCATCTATTTTTTCTGTCAGCTCTACTTTCTGACCTTTATACGAAATCCCTGTCTCAACAAAACGGTACTCCATCTCTTCGCCATCGGCATTGTACTTGCTCACCGATGTGGTGTAAGTCTGGCTGCTGTTGACCGCGCTGAAGTCACTTAAGGTCACCGTTTGAGGATTCCCTTCCTCATCCAGAATATCTTCCCACTCATTTTCTGATGTTTTACCCATAACCCTGCCCTGCAAAGTCATGACAACATCCAGCTCATCCAGCTCTGCCTGGAAGGAGGAGGCGTCCCACTCCTTGGTCACCGAAACTGTCTTCTGCTCGTCGATGCGGTTGGTGATGGTGCCATTGTTGTAAACGTAATTGTCATTCGATTCTCGCTCCCAGTTTCCTTCTCTCACATCCTCCGGAGGGCCCTGGTCCGAATCAGCCGCAACTTCACCATCTGAACCGACTTTACCAAAGATTTGTTCGTAGCTGTCCTTGTCTTCTCCTGTGTCAGTGAGGACCTCCTTCATGACATAAACATAGCGGTTGCCCTCGGGGTCATATTTGGGGAGTTCCAGCTCACTGCCATCAGTACTTTTGAAAACGACTTTACCATCGTTTCCAACATCCGCAAAGGGTACCGTCTCCACACCGTGCACCGGAGCCGCGGTCTGGTAACTTCCGCCCGGATAGGTGTAGCGGTACAGCTCGAAGTAACCGTCCGGCCTACTTTCTTTTCTGTTTTCCGGGGTAATCCAAATCTTAGTGGCGTTGTACTCGACCGTACCCTCCCGGGTCAGTACCAGCGTGCCGCCGCTGTAGACCTTATCCGTCACCGTCCCGACATTTGGGTTGTCGTGGTTGTCGTACTCGATTTTGTAGCTGTCACCCTGATCTTTTCCAGGCCAGTTTCCATCGATCGGGATAGTGCCCTCCGTTTCATTGTTCGCCAGCAGGTAGTAATGGACAACCTCGTTGTTGATGGTGTAGTAGACCGCGTTCTCCAACTTCAGCGTAAAGTTGCCGTTACTGCCTTCAACTACTAGGTCCACGTCTTTCCAGTTCACCGATGCAGCGGCATCGGCGCCTGCTTCATGACAGAGGGTAAAATTCTCCCGCAGGAAGTCCTCCACCTGGTCTGCTGTAATCTTTTCGTCGTAGACTGCATCGCGGAAATCGATGTTGAAGGTGACCTCCTGCTTTTTCAGGTAGTACCAGTCGCTGCTGCCTTCGATGGTATGGAAGTAGTATGCGGACGGAGTTTCCGGCGGGACAATTCGCCAGTTAACCTCAGCCTGCAAAGCTTCCATCGTACCGCTGCCGTACTGAATCTTTGCCGGCACCTGCGCGGTAAGCTCCCAAAGCGCATTCTCGTACGCACTGTTCGTTGTTACCTGGGGCAACGTTTCTGCTGTCAGGCCCAGCTGTCCCATCGTCTCTGTGGTCAGGTCGGTCCACCCGCTGTCACCTTCAGGCGCTTCGTCGCCGATATAGAATTGCAGGCACACCCCACCCGCAAATTCTTGCGGACTTGTCGGCCGCTCGCTGAGGTCGTTGTTGTCCCTCCAGTGGACGTTCTGGGGCAGTGTTTTAGTTTCGCCTTCGACCGGTTTAACCGCTGAACCGACAAACGTCTTGAGGTCTATAGGCGGCTCTGCTGGTTCTGTTATAATTGGCTGTTGCTCGTCCCCTGGTTCACCCGCCGTTGCGTCATAGACCAAAACACTGGAAGTCAAATCCGTCGGCAAATCCTCAATGCTGTCCAGATTGCTGGTATCAATCAGCACCGTGACCGTCCTGGTCCAGGTCTGCCCGGCTGCAATCTCAACGTTTTCCCAGGTGAGGGTTTTGTTGGTTGCATCCCAATTGCCTGCTGGCTGGTCGGCTGGTTCCTGTGTTTTTATGCTGCTAAACCAGCTCTCTTCGCTCATCAAATTCTGCACAATCTTCACTGTGACAGCACCATCCGAGCCTTCCGGCTGTTCTTCTTCTCCGCTTTCGCCTCCCTCTGGGGGTTCTGGATCAGCGGTATTGTTGTTGGTCACCGTGATGGTGTACTGTACAGCCAGCTGACCGTCATCGGTATAAATGGGCGTGCCCTCGTATGTAACCGTGACACTGTCCGCATCGCCGCCCGTTGGCTGCTCAGCCTGCGGCTCACCGCTCAGCGGCAGGCTCAACGAGCCCTGCTGGGTCACGCCCTGGGAGCCGTCCTGCTGTTCGTCCGTACCAGTGTCAAGAGTTGCAGCAACGGCGACAGGAGCTGCAGCCGCGGCATCTGCCGCGGCTGTCACTGGTGTCGCCGTAAAGGTCGCGCCGACATCGACCTGCCCCTCGGTGAAGCTCTCGTCGCGGACGATGGCCTCCTGGTGCAGCGTCATGGCAAGGCCGAGGTCGGAGATGCTCTCCGCCTCTAAGCTTTGCCAGTCGGACAAGGTTTTTGTATAGGTGACAAGGAGGGTTTCGCCGTCGCGCTGGGCGGAAAGCTCCCCTGCCGTGCCGCTCTGGTCGTCGACCGACAGCACCGGCGTCACGCCGATGCGGATTTGATTGCCGTCAACCGCTGCCTCGCCCTCGACAAAGGATGCTCCCTGCGGCAGGGCAATCACCTGCTGCAGCGACCAGCTGCGGGTGTAGATGGTGCCGGTAGTTTCCCGGTTCTGGGAGGCGGCTTCGATGGTATAGCTCAGGTCGGGCTGCGCAGTTTCCGGAGATGCAGCCTCCTGCTGTTCTGTCTCCAGCGGCTGCGCGGTCAAGGTCAACTCGCCCCAACCAAAGGAGGCGGTGAAGGTGAGGGTCGCGCCCGCGATATCAAAGCTGACCTGCGGCGCAGGCTGCTCCTGCTCGCCGTTATCCTCAGTGCCGGGCTGGTCGTCCTGACCATCATTTCCTCCGGTACTGGGCTCGCTGCCCTCATCACCGTTGTTTCCTCCGGTGACAGATTGGTCCTCCTGACCGTCATTTCCTTCGATACCGAGCTCGCTGCCCTCATCACCGTTGTTTCCTCCGGTGACAGGCTGGTCCTCCTGACCGTCATTTCCTTCGGTGCCGAGCTCGCTGCCCTCATCGTCCTGTCCTTCCCCATCCGGGCCGGTCTGGTAGTCCTGTGTCAGCGAAACCGTACTCTGCTCTACAGTCTGGAGAACCTGCTCCTGCTCATCCGAGGGCATAGCTTCCCCCTCCCCACCGGAAGGGTCGGTTTCATCATCAGGCAGGTTTGCTTCTTCCTCATTCGAAGAGTCGGTTGCTTCCTCTCCATCGCCGGATTCTGGCGGAAGGGTTTCATTCTCTCCGTCCGAAGGGTCGGTTGCTTCCTCCCCATCACCGGATTCTGGTGGAATTGTTTCCCCTCCATCCGAAGGATCGGTCGGGTCCTCCCCATCACCGGATTCTGGCGGAGTTGGTTCCTCTTCATCCGAAGGGTCGGTCGGATTCTCCCCATCGCCAGATTCCGGCGGAGTTGGTTCCCCTTCATCCGAAGGGTCGGTCGGCCCCTCCCCACCGGGCTGCTGTATCTCATCCGCTGGCGGCGTCTGTCCCTGCTCCGGCGGCTGAATTTCGCCTTCGGGAGGGATGGTTTCGATCGGGGTGCCGCCAGTTTCTTCTTCTGGAAGCTGCTGCAGGACAATCGAGATGTCCTCCTCGGCAATCTCCACCACCTCCCGGCTGCTGTAGCCGTTGGGGTAGAGGAAGCTGAGCGTTCCCTCCACCTGTTCCCCCGGCTGCAGGGTGAAGGTCAGGCTGTCGCCCACCGGCTGCAGGGCCAGTGTGCCGTCCTGTTCGGCAGCCTGGTAGGCCGCCATCTCCTCCTGCGTCAGCTGGATAGAGACAGCAGCAGCAACCGCTGCTGTATTTTGGGCTGAAAGCCCAAAACTTCCCGCCGTCCCCATCGGGACAGTCACAGGCGCCTGCAGATGCAGGACGACCTGCTGTTCCATTTCCTGTTCCCCGGTGTCAGACGGATTGTCACCAGACAAATCGTCATCAGACGGATCGCCGTCGGCCAGATTGTCTTCAAACTCATCCGTCTCCGACTGCTCCTGTGCCGGCTGCTGTGCAAAGCTGAGGTAGTCCGGCAGGCTGACCGCCACCAGCACAAAAGCCAGTGCCACAGCCAGCAGCTTGTGTGTCAAGCTAAATTTTTTCATTATTCCCAACTTCTCCTTTCTGTTGTATTTTTATATTCAATCAATCGCCGCCTCTTGATCGTCCGGCAGCAGGAAAATTCAGCAAAAGCAACAAAACAACAAATCCTTAATCCAGTTTTTATCCCATTATAACATGCCGTTTCAGATTGTTTCAATTACATTCCATATTTTCATCACATTGCATAAATACTTCCCCTACAATTTCACCACAATGTATTTATTAATGGAGTGTTTTGTCACTTTTTGTCTTTTACTTCAAAATTTTATTTTTTTGTGCTTTTTGTACAATCGATTTTGGAGCGCACATTTTTCTGCACAATAAAATGAACTTTTTGCGGCATCATTGCAGTCTGCACATTCACAGAACAGACAAAATTTCTTCTATAAAAAAAACCACAAAAGGATCATTTTGTGGTGTGTTTTTTTATAGCAGCAGCCGCATCCTCTCCAGCATCCGCTGGTGCTCCTCCCCACTCTCCATGAGATAGATGCGGGTGGTCTGGATGCTGCTGTGACCCAGCAGGTCGGCCAGACGGCTCAGATCCTTCTCCATCCGGTAAAAGGTGCGGGCGAACAGGTGGCGCAGATTGTGCGGAAAAACCTTGCTCGGGTCCACCTGCGCCGCGGCACACAGCCCCTTCATCTGCGACCAGACGTTGGAGCGATCCAGCGGAAGTCCGTTCCGGGTAACAAAGACCGGTCCACTCCGGATGTGAGCGGCCTTTGCCCAGCCTTTGAGCTCGGCACACAGCTGGCGCGGCAGCAGGATCTCCCGAATTTTCCCCTTGTTGTGAACCGTCGCCCTTCGATGCCGCAGCGTCTCGACGGTGATATACTGCAGCTCCGAGATGCGGATCCCGGTCGAACAGATGGTCTGCAGCACCAGCGCCAGGCGGCGGTCCCTCTTCTGCAGAGCGGTGTTGACCAGCCGCAGATATTCCTCCCGGCTCAGCTGACGTTCCTTTTGACAGAAAATTTTGCGCTGCTGGCGCAGAGGCTTTAGCTTCTCCCGCTCCAAACCCAGGCAGCACAGCAATCCGTTAACGGCCGCAATCATTCCATTGATGCTGGAAACGGCATATCCCTGCTCGATCAAGCCTTCCTTCCAATCCTGCAGCCGGCAGCTGTCCGGCATGGCAGAATCGCTTTTCTGCTGCTTGAAAAAATGCTCCACATCGCGCAGGTACTGTCGGATAGTCCCCTCCGAGCGTTCCCGCTCCCTCAGATAATCTTCGTAACGCCGCCTCCAATTAGGGGGCAGTTTTTTTGTTTTCACAGACATTCTCCTTCCGTCCGGCCCGATAATCCGGCAGTTTCCTTCTTATTTTCTCTCATTTCCGGCCATTTATCTGCCTGTGACAAGAAAAATTCGTCCAAATTTCCTCTTTTTAACAAAATCTTTTCTGTTTTGCTCTTGTTCGTGCCGGATTGTAAAGGGAAGGAAAACGTGCTATAATAAAATTTAAACAAAATTTTATCTTCGTTTGAAGGAGATGACCTCATTGCAGAAGGCAGACAACAAGATTTATCTGTTTGAGCAAAGTCCCATCCCAAAAGCGGTCGCTACCCTGGCGGTGCCAACAGTCCTCAGCCAGCTGGTCATGGTGCTCTACAACCTGGCGGACACTTTCTGGGTCGGGATGCTCAACAACGCCGTGCAGAACGCCGCCGTCACCTTAGCCGCGCCGGTGCTGCTGGCCTTCAACGCCATCAATAACCTGTTCGGCGTCGGCAGCTCAAGCATGATGAGCCGCGCCCTGGGCCGCAAGGACTATGAGACGGTGTCCCGCAGCTCAGCCTTCGGCTTTTACTGTTCCATCATCTGCGGCATCATCTTTTCGCTGCTGTGCACCGTCTTTCAGAATCCGCTGCTGGTGCTGCTGGGTGCGGACGAGACCACCATGCAGGCCACCCGCGAATATATGTTCTGGACGGTCAACTGCGGCGCGGTGCCCGCCATCCTCAACGTCGTCATGGCGTACCTGGTGCGGTCGGAGGGCTCGGCGATGCACGCCAGCATCGGCACCATGAGCGGATGCCTGCTCAACATCGTGCTGGACCCTGTTTTCATCCTGCCCTGGGGCTTTGATATGGGCGCGGGCGGCGCGGGGCTTGCCACCTTCCTCTCCAACTGCGTGGCCTGCCTGTACTTCTTTGTGCTGTTGTTTATCAAGCGCGGCAACACCTTTGTCTGCATCGATCCCAAGAAACTCAGCTTCCAGAAGGACATTGTCTCCGGTGTCTGCGCGGTGGGCATCCCCGCTTCGATTCAGAACCTGCTCAACGTCACCGGCATGACCATCCTGAACAATTTCTCCTCCTCCTATGGCGCCAGCGCAGTTGCCGCCATCGGCATCTGCCAGAAGATCTACATGGTACCGATGTATATCTCCCAGGGCATCTCCCAGGGTGTCATGCCGCTGATCAGCTACACCTTTTCCAGCAACAATATCCCCCGCATGAAGCATGCGGTCAGCTTTGCGCGAAAGGCGGCCCTGACCATCATCATCTCGGTGGCGCTGCTGTTCTTCCTGTTCCCGGGCTTCTGGGTCGAGCTGTTCATGAAGGACGCGACCATTGTGGAATATGGCAGTCATCTGCTGCGCCGCTTCTGCATGGGACTTCCATTTTTGTCCATCGATTTTCTGGCGGTGGGCGTCTTCCAGGCGGTGGGCATGGGGCGCGAGTCGCTGCTGTTTGCCATCCTGCGCAAGGTGGTTCTGGAGATTCCGGCCCTGTTTATTCTCAACGCGCTGTTCGGGCTGTACGGACTTGCTTCCGCCCAGTTCTGTGCGGAGGTCATCCTTGCCACTGCGGCGATTCTGGTGCTGCGCAGGCTGTTTAAGCGGCTGGAGGAGAGCGTTCCTGCCCCGCAGGAGGGACGATGATCGAAGGGGGCCTTGCCCCTTTCGAAACCCCGTTTTTCTTTATCTTGATCGATCCATCGAAGGGCTCGTGGCGGCAGCTGGCCGCTGCGGGGCCTTCTTTTTTTGGGCCTTGAGGCCCTGCTTTGCGGCCCGGGGGGATTTATGCGGGGCTGGCGGTCCCTGCACCCACCTGCGGGCGCTCCTCCCCGCACCCCGGGGGGATTTATGCAGAACTGGTGGACCCTGCACCTACCGATGCGAGGAGGGCTGACGCCCTCCTCTGCGCTCCTCCCCGTGGGGAGGGCGCTCCGGCTCGCGCCGGGCTGCCTTCAGCCACAACAAAAGACCGATTTGCCACTTTGAGATAGGTGAGTGAATCGGTCTTTTTTCTCCCAGGAATTGGCAGAGGGCACACCTTCTGTTTTCAAACCGTGGCGCGGTGGGGAGGGTGGTTGCTTCGCTTTGGGGCGGAGGTGGATTTTATTCTAAGGCGCATTGACAATCGCAGGGCTTCGTGTTAAAATGGGTATAGAATTTATATTCGTCAAAGAAGGAGGTATTCTGATGAAAAAGAACCTGATCGCAGCCCTGTTGGTGGCTCTGCTTCTCTGCTCCTGTGCGGCAGAGGTGCAAACCGAACAGCAGCCTGTCCCAGAGGAAAGCTCTGTTGTCGAGCAGCCGATACAACGCGAGGAGGAAACCGAGTCTGCACAAACGAAAAGCGCCCCCGCGATGCCGGTCAACGAGGAAAATTCTTTCCCGGAGGAGATAGCCGATTATCTGCTTGCTCAGTACGACCCACAAACAGCCGAGGGCGAGACGCAGGAACAGCTGGTGGAACGGATGTGGGTGCTGGCAAACAATCTCTACTTTGCAGATGAGACCTTTTACAGCGACTGGATCGAGGAAAGTGACATGCAAGGCCCATCCCAAAACCGCTTCATCGACTTCGATGACCTGACCGCCCACCTCTTTACCGAAGCGGGCAAGGAGGAGCTGCTCAGCGCCCAGGTTGGCGGCGGGCCGTACATCACCGAGCGGGACGGGGAATACTACCATCTCGGCGCCTGGCGCACCGAGCCGTATTACCAGATGGAGGACTACCAGTTGCAGGAGGAGACGGATGACCGCCTGGTGCTTCAGGTCAACTATTATCAGGAGGGGTTTGACGGAGAGCGGATTCAGGAGGGAACCACCCCCATGACGCTGCAGAAGCAGGGGGAGATTTGGCTGATCGAATCCTTTCATTCCCCCAACGCGAAGTACCCGGATTAGTTTTTTGCGAGGGGTGCTGCCCCTCTGCGCTCCCCAAAGTAGGGGCTGCGCCCCCACAGCCCCGAGATGCAGGCGCTCCGCCCTGCA
>ENA-OVGE01000591-OVGE01000591.1-human-gut-metagenome-genome-assembly--contig:-NODE-591-length-33589-cov-6.743753_pt1 | contig 33589 bp, 33 predicted proteins | sample MGYA00237769_ERZ505417 | MGnify/ENA primary metagenome ERZ505417 (study PRJEB26158, sample SAMN06016403) | human gut metagenome | biome: human gut; feature: ankylosing spondylitis patient; material... | reverse complement strand
CTGCCGCCTTACAATCTGCAAGGCGGCAGGCCCCGTCGGGTGCCTTGTGTTGTTTAATCTTCTTCCGGCTCGATCAGCGCGTAGTTGCCGTCGTGGCGTTTATACACAACGTTGATCTGTCCGCTTTCCGCACTGCGGAAAACAAAGAATGTGTGATCCAGCATATTCATCTGCAGAATCGCTTCGTCCACTTCCATCGGTTTTACCGGGAAGCGTTTGGTCTTGACGACCCTGTACTCCTCGGGCTCGTCCATCTCCTCCACAAATTCCGGTGTGAAGGAAGCGGATTTCATCCGTTTTTCCAGCTTGCTCTTATTTTTTACGATCTGGCGGAACAGGGAATCAATGACGGCTTCCAGAGCATCCTCACGCTCGTCCGCGGTCCTCTCTGCCCGGAAGAAAAGTCCCTCCGATTTAATGGTGACCTCGACGGTCTCATGGTCACCCGAATGGATGACGGTGACCTGCGCCTGCGCGTTGCCGCCGAAGAACTTGTCAAACTTGGCGAGCTTCTTTTCTGCCCTCGCGCGGAAAGAGTCCTTGATGCCTGTGTTTCTGGCTGTGATGTTAACCTTCATTGTTTCAACCCCTTTTGCGATAGTATACAAAATATTTAGGTTGAGTCCTTTTTATTTTGTTGAGTTTATTATACTACTTTCCTCTTTAAAGGTCAAGGGAATAATGGGACATTTAATAGAAAAAACAACATCTTTTCATTCTTTCCAAACTCTTTTCACAAAAATTCCCTGCTACCCTTTAAAATACATGTACAGCTGGCAGGGAATCATGCCGTTGTAGAGCTTGCGGCGCTTGTCAGCCTTCCTGCCAAAGGAGCGCTCAAACTCCATGTCCGGGCTGATGATGTAGTACCGGTGCGGGAATCCCTGTCCAAAAACCTTGCCCATGGTGCGGTAAATCTCCTGTGCGGCCTTGATGTCCAGCAGGCGCTCGCCGTAAGGCGGGTTGCAGATCACCACGCCTTTTTCTTTGGGGATAAAAAAGTCCTTGATGTCCCGCTGCACCACCTCGATGCGCGCGTCGACACCCGCCTGCTTGGCGTTGTGCTGGGCCAGCTCCACCGCCTCCGGGTCGATGTCGCTGCCGTAGGCGTGGAAGGTGGCGTCCCGCTGGATCAGGTCGAAGGCGCGGTGGCGCTCCTGCTGCCAGACCTTTTGCGGTAGCCAGCTCCATTTTTCGGCGGAGAATCGCCTGCGCAGACCCGGCGCGATGCGCATGGCGTGCATGGCCGCCTCAATGAGCAGGGTGCCCGAACCGCAGAACGGGTCGTACAGCTGGGAGTCGGGATAGACGTGGGCGATGTCGATGATGCCGGCGGCCAGCGTTTCCTTGATGGGCGCGATGACCGAGCTTCTGCGATAGCCGCGCTTGTGCAGGCCCACGCCGGTGGTGTCCAGCGAGATCATCACCTGGTCGTGATGGATGGAAAACTCGATGGCGCAGGTCGGTCCGCTCTCCTCAAACCAGTGAACGCCGTAGGCCTCCTGCAGGCGGGTAACGATCGCTTTTTTGATGATCGACTGGCAGTCGGGGATGCTGTGCAGCTGGGATTTCAGCGCCCAGCCGCTCTTGACCGGGAAGGCATCCTTGCGGCCGATGTAGTCCTCGAAGGGGATTTTGCGTACTCCCTGGAACAGCTCCTCAAAGGAGCGCGCCTCAAACCGTCCCAGCACCAGCTGCACCCGCTCAGCGGTGCGCAGGCCGATGTTGGCGCGGGCAATCAGATTCTCGTCCCCGTCAAAGGTGACGCGGCCGTCGGTGACCTGCACGTTTTCGCCGCCCATCCGGCGGATCTCGGAGGACAAAACGCTCTCCAGCCCAAAGTGGCAGGGAGCGGACAATGTTACTTTCAACTCTCCATTCTCCTTTTTTCTCGATCTGTCGTATATGGTTGTTGTTGGCTTTATGATACCATAGTTTCCCAAGCGATTGCAAGGGGCCTGCTCTCTTTTCCCCCTCTCCCCTTCCACAAAAGCAAAGGATTTGCCCCTTCTCTTTCGGGAAGTAAAAACTCCAAAACTGCTTTCTTTAAGCGGAGGTAAACAGCCTGAAAAGGCGATGAAAAATCGAGCAAAACGGAGGATTTTAGGATTGTACATAGAGAAACGCAAATCAGGACAGTTAAATGGTGAATATTGCAGAATTTTGAATAAAAATCGCAAAAAATATTGACTTCCTGTCGGCTTGTGCTATAGTGTATATGATATGCGGCCCAACGTCCGTAAAACCGATGGGAGCTTAAAAAGACAATCGACAAGGGAGAGCAAACGGATGAAGGAGAATATTTTAATCAGCTTAAAAAATATCGTGGTCGAATTTGACGGCCAGCGCATCCTCAAGGGAATCAATCTGGACATTCACGACGAGGAATTCGTCACCTTTCTTGGCCCTTCCGGCTGCGGCAAAACCACCACGCTGCGCATCATCGGCGGCTTTGTGGAACCAAATCAGGGGGAAATCTACTTCGACGGCAAAAAGATCAACGGCGTCCCACCCTACAAGCGCAACGTCAACACCGTCTTTCAGCGGTACGCGCTGTTCCCGCACCTGAATGTGTTCGAGAACGTGGCCTTTGGCCTGAACATCAAAAAGATGGACAAAAAAGTCATCGAGCAGAAGGTTCGATCGATGCTCAAGATGGTGGGTCTGGTCGGCTTTGAAAACCGCAACATCAACCAGCTTTCCGGCGGCCAGCAGCAGCGCGTCGCCATCGCGCGCGCCCTGGTCAACGAGCCGAAGGTTCTGCTGCTCGACGAGCCGCTGGGTGCTCTGGACCTAAAGCTGCGCAAGGAGATGCAGGGGGAGCTGATGCGCATCCAGAAGTCGCTGAAGATCACCTTCATCTATGTCACCCACGACCAGGAGGAGGCGCTGACCATGTCCGACCGGGTGGTCGTCATGAAGGACGGCGAGATCCAGCAGATCGGCACTCCGCAGGACATCTACAACGAGCCGAAGAACGCCTTTGTCGCCGACTTCATCGGCGAGAGCAACATCATCGACGGCGTCATGTACGAGGACTTTGAGGTGGAATTTGCCGGCCAGGCCTTCAAGTGCGTGGACAAGGGCTTTGCCGAAAACGAGCGTGTCGACGTGGTCATCCGACCGGAGGACATCATCGTCGGTGACTATGAGACCTCCCCGATCAGCGGCGAGGTGGAGTCGGTCATCTTCAAGGGCGTCCACTATGAAATCACCGTCGACGCCCACGGCTACAAGTGGCTGATCCACTCCACCCAGAGCCAGCCGGTCGGCGCGCACATCGGCATGAACGTGCGCCCGGAGGACATCCACATCATGAAGAAGATGGAGGCGAAGGCAAGATGAAGATGACGCAGGCAAAGAAAAAGGCCTTCTGGCAGTCGCTGCCGGCCACCCCATATATCCTGTGGATGGCGCTGTTCATCATCATCCCGCTGGGGATGGTGGTCTTTTTCGCGCTGACCGACCCTCAGGGAAATTTCACGCTGGAAAATATCGCGCGCGGCGGCGAGCACATGGGCGTGCTACTGCGCTCCATCAAGCTGGCGGCCATCGCCACCGCTCTGTGCGTGCTGATCGCCTACCCGCTGGCTTACATTCTCTCCCGCAAAAAGGGCTTTCAGAAGCAGACGCTGTTCATCATGGTGATGCTGCCGATGTGGATGAACTTTCTGCTGCGCACCTTTGCGTGGATGACCATTTTGGAAAACAACGGCCTCATCAATAAATTCCTGGGCCTGTTCGGCATCGGCCCGCTGCAGATGATCAACACCCAGGGCGCGGTCATTTTGGGAATGGTCTACAACTACATCCCCTTCATGATTCTGCCCATCTACACCACCATGTGTAAGATCGGCGACGACGTCATCGAGGCCGCGCAGGACCTGGGCGGCAACACCTTCCAGGTGATGGCGCGGGTGGTCATTCCCTTAAGCCTGCCCGGCGTCAGCACCGGCATCACCATGGTGTTTGTGCCGGCCATCTCCACCTTTATCATTTCGAAGATGCTGGGCGGCGGCACCAACCAGCTCATCGGCGACATCATTGAGCTGCAGTTTCTGGGCAACTCCTACAACCCCAACCTCGGCTCGGCCATCTCGCTGGTGCTGATGGTGGTGGTGCTGCTGTGCATGAGCATTATGAGCAACTTTGACGACGAAGAAATGGAGGGAAGGATTCTATGAGAAAAAACAGATGGTTGTCCTCGCTGTATGTCTGGCTGGTCATGCTGTTTTTGTATGCGCCCATCGCGGTGCTGATCGTCTTTTCCTTCAACGACAGCAAAAGCCGCAACACCTGGACCGGCTTTACCCTGCGCTGGTATGAGGAGCTGTTCCACGACCGGGTCATCATCCAGTCGTTTGTGGTCATGCTGGTGGTCGCCATCGCCTCGTCGGTGGTCGCCACCCTGCTGGGGACCTTGGCTGCGATTGGACTAAACAAGATGAACAAAAAGCTCAAGTCGGTCGTCATGACCTTCACCTACCTGCCGATGATCAACCCCGAAATCATCACCGGCGTCGCGCTGATGCTGCTGTTCATCTACCTGAAGATGGAGTTTGGGATGCAGACCTTAATCATCTCGCACATCACCTTCAACGTCCCCTACGTCATTTTAAACGTCCTGCCCAAGCTGCGGCAGATGGACCAGAACACCTACGACGCGGCGCTGGACCTGGGATGCAATCCCTTCACCGCCTTCACCAAGGTGGTCATCCCGGAGATCATGCCGGGCATCGTCTCCGGCTTTTTGATGGCGCTGACCTACTCGATGGACGACTTTGTCATCTCCTACTTTGTTTCCGGAGCTTCCATTCAGACGCTGCCGGTGGCCATCTACAGCATGACCCGCCGCCGCGTCTCCCCGAAGATCAACGCCCTGTCCACCATCATGTTCGCGGTGGTTCTGCTGGTGCTGCTGGTCTACAACATCCTCAGCAGCCGCAAGGCAAAGGCGGCAAACCGCTCAATGATCCGCGCACAGAAGGAGGAGCTTTAGGATGAAAAAAGGACTTCTTTCCCGCTTGAGCGCCCTGCTTTTGTCGGCGGTGCTGCTGTCCGGCCTCTCCACCAGCGCCTTTGCGCAGGAGCAAAGCGGCTACGACATGGACTACTACTCCCAGCTGCAGGGCAAGGACGTCACCATCAACGTCTACAACTGGGGCGAATATATCTCCAACGGCGACGACGACTCGCTTAACATCAACGATACCTTCATGGAACTAACTGGCATCACGGTAAAATATACAATGTTTGATACAAACGAATCTTTATACGCAAAGTTAAAAAGCGGCGGTGCCACCTACGACGTCATCTTCCCCTCTGACTACATGGTTTCGCGCATGATCGCGGAGGACATGCTGGAGCCGCTCGACTTTGAGAACATCCCCAACTTCCAGTACATCTCCGACCGCTTTAAAAATCCCTCCTACGACCCGGAAAACCTCTACTCGGTCCCCTACACCTGGGGCACAGTGGGTTTAATCTACAACTACGACATGCTCGGCTTTGACCCGGACAGCTGGGACATCATGTGGGACCCCAACTATGCCAAGCAGATCCTGCAGTTCTCCAACTCCCGCGACGCCTTTGCCATCGCCGAGCTGCTGGAGGGCTACAGCATCAACACCCAGGACCCGGAGGAGCTGGAACGCACTGCGGACAAGCTCAAGGAGCAGAAGCCGCTGGTGCAGGCCTACGTCATGGACCAGATCTTCGACAAGATGCAGGGCAACGAGGCGGCCATCGCCCCCTACTATGCGGGCGACGCGGTCAATATGATGGCGGTCAACGAGAGCCTGCGCTTTATCATCCCCAAAGAGGGCACCAATCTGTTCTTTGACGCAATCTGCATCCCCAAAATCAAGGAGGACACCGAGGAGAGCCGCCTGAAAAAGCTGGCCGCTGAGATGTACATCAACTTCCTCAACGAGCCGGAAATCGCCGCGGCGAACATCGAGTACATCCAGTACTCCACCCCCAACGACGCCGCGCTGGCGCTGCTGGATGAGGAGACCCGCAACAATCCCATCATCTACCCCAGCGATGAGATTCTGGAAAACACCGAGGTCTATGTCAACCTCTCCGAAGAGACCAACCTTCTCCTCGACCAGCTCTGGACCGAGATCATGAGCGCCGATGCCGGTTACAGCTACTGGAGCATGCCGCTGTTTTTGCTGGGCGCGCTGGCGCTGTCGGTCGGCATCACCATCTTCAAGCGCAACCGCCGTCGCCGCCGCGAACGCTTCAGCTACGAATACCAAAATCAGGACTTTTAATATTTTCCTTTTCACACAAAGGGAGGCGCATCCGCTGGATGCGCCTCCCTTTTGCAATATTTTTTTTCATTTATCCTAATTGTAATATTTGGTGAAGAAGGTTTTGAGGAAGTGGAGAAATTGCTGTTCGCGGTCGGTCAGCTGGTAAGTCTTTGGCTTGATGTAGGCGATTTCGCTGCGATTACTCATCCCGCTCAGAGGAACATAAGCGTATTTGTTTCCCTGCGTGACCTTTTCGGAGGAAGTAGAGCTGATCGAAATATAGTTCCCGCTGTCCAACGCCTCCAAAAAGGACGCCCGGTCGCTGACCACCAGCTCCGTCCCTTCCCGCTCAATGTGCAGATAGTCCCGGAAAAATTCCTCGTCGCTGCGCTGAAAGCAGACCACCGGATACCCCTGAATCTGCGATAAGGTCAATTGTTTTTCAGATGCCAGGGTGTGGTCGCGCCGCATCATCACATTCATCGGCAGCTGGTCCTTCAGCACCTGATAGTCCAGGTTATAGCGCTCGATCAAGTTCCCCAGATGTCCCGGCAAGTTGGGGGTGCGCGAGAGAATGCCAATGCGCACCTGACGGGATACCACCCGGTCGATGACGCTGTCGTTCATCTCCTCCATAAAGTAGTCGGTGACACCTCTTTCCGGAAACAGCTCCCGGAAGCGCAGAAAAGCCTGAAACAAAAAACGCGAGTAGATCGCCGCAATGGACAGGTCCTTCTTCTCCTGAAAGTGCTCAGGGATCCTGCTGATCTTTTCCATCTCGGTCTGGATAGCACGCAGAGACTCCAGAAAAAGCTTCCCCTGCGGGGTAAGACTGACGCCAGAACGGGTGCGCACAAAGATAGGAAAACCATTTTCTTCCTCCAGATTACGGATGATGTTGCTGACCTGGGGCTGCGACATATACAGGTTCTGGGCTGCCTTGCTGATCGAGCGGCAACTTTCCACCTCCAGCAGAATTGCGATATGGTTTGTATTCATCAGGAAAATCCTCCTTTTTTCATACTCTGTGTCCGTTCTCCATAGTGTGCCAAGAAAGAGAAATCCTTTTACCGCAAAATCAACAAAGGATTCCGCTAAATTTGATGTTGCAGGGACAATGTGTTTGTAAGAATTACATAAAAATTGAAGAAGAATATAATAGGATAATAACAACTTCCATATAAACATAGCAAATCCTTATTAGCGATTTTGCCCCTGCTCTGTTATACTGGATACAGCGGAATTCCGATCGATCTTTTTTACCGAAATATCTCTTTGAGAAGTTCTTGAGATATTTTTATTGTACCATGAAAATGCGGTCTTGTGCAAACTTTGAAGGAGGAAGAAAAATGAGAGATTATATGGAGATTGCAAACTCACCTTTGATGTTTATTCTGTGCGCAATCGTCATCGCCTATGTCGTCTTCCAGGCGGTGTGGTTTATGCGCCGGGCCTGGAAGCACGGTAACGCCATCGGGCTGGACAGAGGAATCATGAAGAGTACCGTCACCGGAAGCGCCCTGTTTTCCATCGTGCCCAGCATCCCGATTCTGATTGTGCTGGTCATGCTGATGTCGGTTCTGGGAAACTACTTTCCCTGGCTGCGTCTTTCGGTCATCGGCTCCAGCTCATATGAAAATGTCGCGGCCAACATTGCCGCCCGTTCCTTCGGCCTGCTGTCCTACACCGATGAGGGCTACAACGCCTCGATCTTTATCGCCACCATGTGGGCGATGTCCATCTGCATCATGTATGAGCCGCTGCTGGTTATCTTTGGCCGCAAGCCGCTGGACAAGGCGATGACCAAGCTGCGCAAGAGCAAGCCAACCATCTACAATCTTCTGATCGACGGTGTCTTTATCGCCATGATGGGCTGGTTCTGCGCGCCCTATCTGACCTACTGGACCGAAAAGCCGGAGCAGATCCTCTCGATGGTGGCCCTGGTGGTCGCAGGCGCTGCCGCGCTGGGCTTTAACTGGCTGGCAAAGAAAACCAAGAAAAATTTCTTTAACGAAATGTCCTTCCCCGGCGGCATGCTGGTGGGCATGGCCGGAGCGTATGTGGCAAACCTGTTCCTGTAATTGACTGCACTTTACAAGGAGGAAATTGTTATGGCAAATCCAAATGAAAAACCAACCGGAAAATACAGCGCGACCGAATCTTATTTAAACTCAACCCATCGCATCGGGCGCATCAGCGGCGTCATCGCCATCATTCTCATCATGATGGTGCCCGCTGTCATCACCTTTGTCAACCGGGACATCCCCGTTGACCTTTCCAAAACCTTCAGCGCCATCGTCACCCTGACAGCCATCTACGGTGTGGTCAGCGTGGTGGAGGTCGTCTCCTTCAGCCCTTATCTGGGAACCGGCGGCACCTATCTTTCCTTCATCACCGGCAATATCATGAACATGAAGCTGCCGGCAGCGATGAACGCCCTGCGGGTCAACAAGCTGGACCGCGACAGCGACGAGGCCGAGGTCGTCACCACCCTGGCCATCAGCGCCTCCTCCATTGTCACCACGCTGGTGCTGTTTTTCGGAATGCTCTTTCTGGGCAACTTGCTTGTGCCGATCATCACCGGTCCGGCCCTGGCACCTGCCTTCGACAACGTCACCCCTGCCCTGACCGGCGCGCTGGCTGCCCCGTACTTTATGAAAAATAAAAAGCTCAGCATCCCAACCGTCATCGCCGGATGCGCGCTTTACCTCATCCTCGGCTATTCCTTCATGTCCTCCAACTACAGCTACTTCATGCTGGGATTCATCGTCATCTGCTTCCTGTGCTACCTGCTGCTGTACAAGGTAGGCTATGTCAAGGATGAAAAAAACGCCAAGTAAGTGAATCCCAAAAAGGAGACTGATTAAAAATGAAAGAGTTGCTTGAAAGAGCGAAGGAGCTCAACCCGGAAATTATAAACCACCGCCGCCACCTCCACCAAAACCCGGAGCTCGGCCTGCATCTGCCCAAAACAGCCGCCTACGTCTGGGAGAAGCTGGCGGAGATGGGCTATCAGCCGCAGAAGGTTGGCGACAGCGGTGTCGCCGCCATCGCGGGACAGGGGGAGAAAACCTTCCTGATCCGCGGGGACATGGACGCACTGCCAATCCAGGAGGACACCGGCCTTCCTTTCTGTTCCAACGTAGATGGCTGCATGCATGCCTGCGGCCATGACTGCCACACCGCCATGCTGCTGGGCGCCGCAAAGCTGCTCAAGGAGCGGGAGGCAAGCCTAAAGGGCAGGGTTAAAATCTTTTTCCAGCCGGGCGAAGAGATTCTGGACGGTGCCAAGACCTCGATTGAAGCGGGTGTTCTGGAAAATCCGCAGGTGGACGCCGCGATGATGATCCACATCATGTCCGGCTCCCCCATCCCGGAGGGTAGCATCTGCTTCCCCGCTAAAAACGCCTGCTATGCCTCCGCTGACTGGTACCGCATCGACGTCTCCGGCAAGGGCGGACACGGCGCGATGCCCCACACCACCATCAGCTCAATCAACACCCTCTGTGCCATCAACGCCGGTATCCAGGATATCATGTCGGTCGTCATCCCGCCGTCCGCCAACGCGGTGATGACCGTCGGTGAGATCCGCGCCGGAAAGGAAGGCAGCGGCAACGTCATCCCTGCCTCCGGTTATCTGGCAGGCACCATCCGCACCTTCGACGAACAGGTCCGCTCCACCATCAAGGATTCTTTGATTCAGATGGCTGAAAACACCGCCGCGGCCCGCGGGGCAACGGCACAGGTGTCCTTCAGCCACAGCGCGCCGATCGCCCTCAATGACCCGGACACCCGCGCCTTCGCAATGGAAGCTGCAAAGCAGCTGCTGGGTGAGCAGAAGGTGATCGATATGGAGCAGCTCTGGGGCGGCAAATACGCCCTCATCAATGCCTCGGAGGATTTTGCCTATATTGCGCAAAAGGTCCCCAGCGCCATCATGCTCCTGGCGGCTGGAACCCCCGCAAACGGCTACGCTACGCCGGGCCACAACCCCAAAACCAATTTCGACGAGAGCGTGCTGTACGTCGGCTCCGCTACCTATGCCGCCATCGCCGCCGCCTGGCTGCAAGCAAATGATTAAACGAACACACCCCTTTTAAAAGCTTCCTGTAAGAAACCCCACAGACCATCCTCCGATCGTCTGTGGGGTTTTGTTCTGATAAAATTTCTTTTTCATCAGGCCCGTTTTTCTGACCTATCGCTGTTTTCCCTCAAGAGCTTGCTCGGCTCACCCGCAAGCTAAATCAGGGCCAAACCGTTTTTTCTTTGCTTACTTTCTTTTTTCCGCAAAAACTTTGAGCGTCTCCCCAGCAAGCTAACGCCAGCCCAAACCGTTTTTTCTTTGCTTATTTTCTTTTTTCCGCAAAAACTTTGAGCGTCTCCCCAGCAAACTAACGCCAGCCTAAACCGTTTTTTCTTTGCTTACTTTCTTTTTTCTGCAAAAGCTTTGAGCGTCTCCCCAGCAAACTAACGCCAGCCTAAACTGTTTTTTCTTTGCTTACTTTCTTTTTTTACTAAAAAGAAAGTAAGCGGTTGACGGCGCTGAAGAGGGCATAGATGGAAGCGGAGGCGATGTCGGTGTGGACGCCGCTGCCCCAGAAGGTCTTGCCGGAATCGGCCGTGATGCCGACATAGGCAATCGCGCGGGAGGTGGAGCCGCGCTCCAGCGAATGCTCCTGATAAACGATGTCGTGGAAGCGGATGTTTAAGCCCTTGCGCAGCGCGTTGCTCACCGCGTCAAAGCGGCCGTTTCCGCGACCGGTCAGCTCAAACTGCTCGCCGTTCACCGTCAGCGAAACGGTGGTGTGGTAGACTTTTTTGTGCATGAAGTAAAAATCGTCCAGCTGAATCGGCGCGCTGAGGTTGACGTAGGTGTCGGTAAAAATCTGGTGCACCTCGTCGGAGGAAAGCTCCCGGTTCTGGTGATCGGAGATTCCCTTAACGATGTAGCCAAATTCCTCCCGCATCTCCTTGGGCATGTTGATGCCGTACCGGTGCTCCATCAGGTAACCGATGCCGCCCTTACCCGACTGGGAATTGATGCGGATGACGTCGTTCTCATAGCTGCGGCCCACATCCTCCGGGTCCAGCGGCAGATAGGGCACGTTCCAGTGAGCGTTTGGATGCTGGGTGCGCCAGGTGAGGCCCTTGGCAATGGCGTCCTGATGGGAGCCGGAAAAGGCCGCAAATACCAGCTGCCCGCCGTAAGGATGGCGCGGGGAGACACTCATCCCGGTGGATTCCTCGTACATCTGCGCCACCTGCGGCAGGTTGGAGAGATCCAGCCCCGGATCGACGCCGTGGGAATAGAGGTTGAGCGCCAGGGTGATGAGGTCGACGTTGCCGGTCCGCTCTCCGTTGCCGAACAGCGTCCCCTCCACCCGCTGCCCGCCGGCCAGCATTCCCAATTCCGCCTCCGCGATGGCGCTGCCGCGGTCGTTGTGGGGGTGCAGCGAGAGGATCACCTTGTCCCGGTCGCGCAGGTGGGTGTCCATATACTCGATCTGGTTGGCGTAGATGTGCGGCAGCGACAGCGACATGGTGGACGCCAGATTGAGGATGACCGGCAGCTCCGCCGTCGGCTTCCACTCCTGCACCACCGCGTCGCAGATGGCCAGCGCAAAGTCCGGCTCGGTCCCGGTAAAGCTCTCCGGAGTGTATTCCAGCTGAATCTGCCCCTTCATCCTGCCCGCGCAGTCCGCGATGGTGCGCACCCCCCGCAGGGCGATGTCGATGATCTGCCCGCGGCTTTTGTGGAACACCTGTTCGCGCTGGGCTGCCGAGGTGGGGTTGTACAGGTGGACGATGGCCTTTTTGCACCCCGCCAGCGCCTCGAAGGTGTGACGGATGATCTGCTCGCGCGCGGGGGTGATGACCTGGATGGTCACATCGTCGGGGATGAGGTTGTGCTCGATGAGGGTGCGCACAAACTGGTACTCGGTGTCCGATGCGGCGGGAAAGCCCACCTCAATCTCCCGAAAGCCCAGCCTGCACAAAAATTGGAAAAAGCTGCGCTTTTTCTCCAGGTCCATCGGCACCACCAGCGCCTGGTTGCCGTCGCGCAGATCGACGCTGCACCAGCAGGGCGCCTGCGCGATGTATTCCCGCTGGCTCCAATGGTATTGCTGCGCAGGAGGCGCAAAGTAGTTGCGTGCATATTTTTGAACGTTTTTCATCTGGAACATCCTTTCGGGGAGAAATACAAACGGCCCTCCGCCCCTGCAATTCCAGAGACGAAAGGCCGTCACTTCCGCGGTACCACCCTGTTTCGTGCCCTTTTTTAGGAGCGCGCCCTCAATTTTTGTCCGGTATAACGGCCAGACCATCCGCTGCCGCCTACTGCTGGTTCAGGGCAGAGCTCCCAGGCCAGTTCAAAGGAAATCTGCCGCTGCCTTGCACCCACCGGCAGCTCTCTGCGGACAAATTTTCCTCCTACTTCTCCTGCTCATCGCTTTTGACTGGATAAAAATTATTTTTATGATAATCGTTATACGCCAAAATGTCAAGCCCCATCGGGCTGCATGTCTTCCGGCAGAAATTCCTTCTGCAGCTCCTCCACCAAATTGGTCTCGTCGTACCGGCGTGCGACCAGCGTGATCTGGGCAATACACTGCTGGTCCTCGTCGATGTAGTAGCTGTAGACCACATTCTCAAACTCCTCCGGAATGCGCAGGTTCTCCTCCAGCCGCTCTGCCATCTCCATCACCTGCGACGGCGACGGCTGGGCGGTGCGGATAGTCAGGTCCCTGCCGTGATAGACAAAGGAGAGCACCTGGGTCTGGTCCGGCAGCGAGTTGATGATCTGGGTCAGGACGGTGAAGTCGTTGCGTGGGACAAATTCAAAGCCCGCCACCGCCCGGACAAACGCCTCCAGGTAACGGTAGACCACCGTCTGCAGCTTTTTGCTCTGGTTGGCAATCCGGTCCCCTTCGCTCAGGCCCTCCACCAGATTGTTGATGATCTCAATCCGCTCGGACTGGGCAAAGTCGATGGTGCTTCCTGCCGCCCGGATTCCCAAAAATAAAATCAGGAAGGCGGACAGCAAAAAGATCAGCTGGACACAGATCCGCTCAAACAGATGCAGCGCTTTGCCGTCCTTTTTTGCCATGCTGTCCTCTCCTTCCTGTCACAGGTCTACTGGACCAAATCGGTCTGCGGATCGGCGTATGGGTCAGCGATGCCGGTGTAGTCCTCCGGCACCTCCTGCTGGAGATACTCCTCCAGGCACAGGCCGCTCTCCTTCATCAGTTTGGCGTGGGTTTTGCCGACAAAGCGGTAGTGCCACGACTCGTAGATAATGCCGGTGACATCCTGCTTGTCCGCCGGGTAGCGCAGGACAAATCCGTACTCGTAGGCGTGCTCGCTGAGCCACTGGCCTGCCTCGGTGTCGGCAAATTCCGGGTCTAGCGTCTGGTGGGTCGGGGTGACGATGTCCGCCGCAAGGCCGGTCTGGTGCTCGCTGGTGCCGGGAATCGCCGTCTCGGTGGCGGTCTTGGCGGTGGCCTCCTCCTCGGTCATTCCCTGCGCCATATAGTTCTGCACCGAGGTGTCGAACAGGCTCTGCTGCTTTTCAATCGAGCGGTAGGCCGAGCAGACCAGCAGGTCCACCCCGTCCGCTGCCGCTGCGTCGATCATCTCCCGCATGGCCGGAGCGACGCGGGCATCCATCTCATAGCCGTTCTGCACTTCCTCAGTCTCCACCGTCCAGTCCTCAGGCAGCGGGTTGTCGGTATTGGCAAGCAGCAGGTAATATTCCTGCTTTTCCTGCGCGAACTGCTGCGCCAGCTGTTCGTACTGCGACTGCTCCTCGGTCTGTTCGCCAGTTTGTTCCTCGTCGGCAGGCTGCTCCTCGGTCTGCTGCTGGTCAGACGGCTGCTCCTGCGGCGTCTCCTCGGAGGGCTGTGTTGTCTGCTCCTGCTCCTCTGCTGGCAGGACCGGGTCGCCTTCCGGCTGCTGATCCCATGTCAGCCAAACCACAGCCAGGGTGATGGCCGCCAGCAGGCAGAGCAGCACGACAACGAAACAACCTCTGTTGGGTCCCCGTTTTCTTCTCCGGCCGCCCGCTCTCACCCGCATGTTCTGCGGGGCTGCACTGTGATTTCTCGCCGTATTTCTGGGCCGTGCGCCGGCATTTTGAGGCAATGGTCTTTCTGTTCTTTTGCCATTTCTTTCCATCTTTTTCATTCCCTTTTTGGTAAAACTGTTTATTCCATATTTCCTGTCTCATACATCAGGATGGTCAGCGCGGCAAGGGGTGCCGTCTCACAGCGCAAAATCCGCTTTCCCAGCGAGAGAATATGGCAGCCATGCTCCCTGGCAAGCGCCACCTCGTCCTCGTCAAAGCCGCCCTCTGCGCCGATCAGGACAGCGATCTCGGGCTCCTTGCCACTTTCCATGGCCTTTGCGATGACCTGCTTTGCCGGGGCGGTGGCGTTTTCATAAAAGAGGATGGGGCAGCCGGTCCGCTGCATCTGTTCCAGCGCCTGCGGCAGCTCCAGCAGCGGAAGCACCGGCGGCACCACGCCGCGGCCGCACTGCTTGGCGGCCTCCAGGGCGATGCGGTTGTAACGGACCAGCTTTTTGTCCATCGACTTTGCGTCCGGGCGGGAGACACACCGGCGGGTCATCACCGGCGTGATGCTGGCAGCGCCCAGCTCCACCGCCTTCTGGATGATCGTCTCCATCTTGTCCGCCTTCGGCATCGCCTGATACAGGTGAACGCGCACATCCGGTTCGCTCTGGCTGGGGGCAACCGACAGCACTTTCAGACGAACCTCCCCCGCCCCGATCTCCTCTATCATACAATCATAGTCGCGGCCTTTTGTGTCACAAACGGTCAGCTCGTCCCCAACTTTCATCCGGAGCACCTTGGCAATGTGCTTGGCGTCCTCGCCGGTGATGCAGCCGCCTGCTTCGGTGATGTCCTGTGTAAAAAATCTGGGCATACCTTCCTCCTACTGCACCTTTGCCTTGCAGGCCAATGCGACCCACCCGCCGGAGGTGCGGCGCTCGATCACCTGGAAGCCGTTTTGTTCCAGTGCATTCAGCACGTCCTGTTCGCGGGTGTCGATGATGCCGGAGGTGATGAAGATGCCGTCCTTTGCAAGGTAGCGGCCCACGTCCTCGCTCAGGCGGATGATGACGTCGGCCACAATGTTGGCGCAGATGATCTGGAAGCTGCCCTCCACCTGGCTGGTCAGGTCGCCCTGATGGAAGGCGATGCGGTCCTGCACCCCGTTGAGCGCGGCGTTCTCTCCCGCTACCTTGACCGCTACCTCGTCAATGTCGCAGCCGATGATCTTGTTAGCGCCCAGCAGCGCCGCTGTGATGGCCAGGATGCCGCTTCCGCAGCCGACATCCAGCACCGTATCCTGCGGGGTGATGTATTTTTCCAGCAGCTCCATGCACAGGCGGGTGGTGTCGTGGGTACCGGTGCCAAAGGCCATGCCGGGATTTAAGGTCAGCACCACCTCGTCCGGTTTTCTGTCATACGCTTCCCATGAGGGGCAGACCACCAGATGTTCTCCCACCTGCACCGGATGGTAATACTTTTTCCAGGCGTTGGACCAGTCCTCCTCGTCCACGTCCTTCATCTCCAATTCCAGCCTGCCGTACTTGCCGTCCGGGTCCTGCGCCTTTAAGCGCGCCAGAATCTGCCGCACCTGCATAAGCTCCTCCATCCCCTGCGGGTTGTCCGCCACATAGATGGTGACGCAGGTCTCGCAGTCCTTCATCTTCTCCATCACCGCCTGGTCCACATAGTCCCAGTGCGGGGTGGTGTCGTGCAGAAACTCGTCAAAGTCCTGCGCGTCCTCGATCATAAATCCCTGTAGGCCAAGGTCCAGCATGCTGCCGGTCAGCGGGTCGATGCCCGCGGTGGTGGTATAAATTTTCACTTCTGTCCAATTCATGTTCCGATTCCTTTCTTACTCTCCTACAGGAGAGTTTCTCTCCCGCAGGGGAGCGCCTTTCGCCGGCGCTCCCCTGCGGCTGTTGCCCTTTTACTTTTAGTCCTCTTTATGAATTTTAAAGATCATGCGCAAAATGCCGGAGAGGAATTTGGGGCTTTTGATGACGACTACTTTCATGGTGTTGGCCTCCTTGCGTTCAATCTGCTGTATCCTATGCCGGCAGGGAGGTTTTTGTTCGTTTTACTTTCCCATGTTCGCCACAATCACCAAAATGCCGCTCTCCACGCTGACCACCGCATCCTCCCCCGGCAAAAAGGAGTTGCTGACCCCGATGGGGAAACCGTTTGTGATCTGCGCATTCTCCAGCTCGTACTTAGCGTGGCGGATGCTGACCCCCTCGGCGCTGTCGCTGTGGCAGAACACCGAAAAGTGAAAGCCCCGCGCATAGGGAATTGCCGCGCTCTGCCCGCCGCGCAGGGCGGTGATGCGGCAGTCCTTCTCGACGATGCTGGCCGAAGCCCCATGCTGCACCGCATAGACGATTGTCTGGATGTTTGCCAAGGTGTGGTCCAGCCGCCCTCCCAGCATCCCCAGCATCAAAATGTCCGCAAATTCCCGCCGGATTGCCTCCTTGACCGCCAGCATGGTGTCGGTGTCGTCCTTCTCGATGGGATAACGCAGCACCTCGCAGCCGGGCGGCAGCTTGCCGTTGTAGGAATCAAAGTCGCCCAGAATCAGGTCCGGCTTTCGCCCCATCGCCGCACAGTAGGCGTAGCCGCGGTCCGCGCAGACGATGTAGTCGTCCTCCCGCAGCAGGCTCTGGGTAAAGCGGATATCCTTCAGCTCTCCTCCGCCAAAAATCACACAGCGTCTCATCTTGTCTCCCTGCCTATCTCCCATTCCTTGATATTTTTGGCCTGCTCATACAGTGCCACATAGCTCTGGTGGCGGCTGGGGGCAATCTTGCCCTCCTGCACCGCCTCCAGCACGGCGCAGCCCTTCTCCTTGGTGTGGGAGCAGCCGGTGAACCGGCATTTGCCCTCGTACGGACGCATCTCGCGGAAACATCCTGCCAGCTCGTCCTTGAGGATGACCTGGAACTTTTCCAGATCCACCGCCGAAAAGCCCGGCGTGTCGGCCACATAGCCGCCCTGCGGCAGCTCAAAAAGCTCGACGTGGCGGGTGGTGTGGCGGCCGCGCCCCAGCTTCTGGCTGATGTCGCCGGTGCTCAGGGCAAGGCGCGGGTCGATGGCGTTGAGCAGCGTCGATTTGCCCGCACCGGAGTTGCCGCAGAAGGCGCTGGTTTTTCCCTGCAGCACCTGCATCACCTGCTCGATGCCCTGATGCTCCAGCGTGCGGGTCAGGCAGACAGTGAAGCCTGCATCGGTGTAAATCTTTGCAAAGTCCGACGGGTCGGCCAGGTCGCACTTGGTGATGACGATGACCGGCTCGATGTCCTGGTACTCGGCGATAGCGATCAGCTGATCCAGCACAAAGGCGTTGGGCGCCGGGTCGGCAATCGAGACCACCAGCACCAGCTGGTCGAGGTTGGCCAGCGGCGGTCGCACCAAGCTGTTTTTTCGCGGCTGCACCTTGACCACATAGCCCTTGCCCTCATCGGTCAGCTCCACCTCCACCCAGTCGCCGACGCAGGGCTTGATGTTCTGCTGGCGGAATACGCCGCGTGCCCTGCACTCGATGACCCGGTCCTCCTGCTCGGCAGCGACATAGTAAAAGCCGCCCAGCGATTTAATAATTCTTCCCGTCACATTCTGCTGTGTCAAATTGAGTTGTCCCTCCATTTCCTGCTTGCTTGCATTGCTCTCATTATAGCAAATTCTGTCCCAAAATGCGATAGCCGCCTGCTAAAAAACAGCCTTCAAGCGACCGTTGAAGGCTGTTTTTTGCCGGTTTAAAGGTTACTCCTGCGGCTCCGGGTAATCCTCGTCGGTATTTTCTCCGTAGGAGCCGCCCTGCTGCGAAAGCTGCTCGCCCAGCGCCTGCAGGTCGGTGGTCTCCACATAAGTGCCGTTGTCAAAGTTTACATCAAAGGTCTTGTAGAGCTCCCCGTCGATATAGATCTCCACCTTGGCATCGCCTCTGCCGCTCGGGCGGGTGGTCCAGGTGGACTGTCTGGACAGATCCGGGTCGCCGTAGCCGGTCTCCACACCGTCTACATAGGTCTGTACGTGTACCACGCCGTCGCCCTGCGGCAGATCAAACTGAATCTCCACCTGAATCGGCTTATTCGGGTCTTCCCAGCCTTCTCCGCCCATGACGGTGACGTTGATGACCGTTCCGGCCGGAACCTGGGTGTCCTCGGTCGGGCTCTGGGAGAGGATGGTGCCCGCCGCCTGCTGTCCGGCGATGACATTGCCGTCCTCGTCGGTCTCCGGCTGCACCTCCTCGACCAGCTCGATGCGCAGCCGGCGGGTGGTCAGCAGCGTTCTGGCTTCGTGATAGTTCATGCCGACAATCAGCGGCACGGTCTGGTTCTGCTCCTGGGAGCCCAGGCTGACATAGACGCTGATCTCATCGCCCTCAGCGACCTCCTCGCCCGCGCCCGGCGCGGTCATAACGACGGTGCCCGCCGCGTACTCGTTGGAATAGGTCTCGGTCTCCACCCACTTCAGGTTCTTGCTGTTGAGGTCTCGGAACACCTCGGTGGAGTCGCGTCCCGCATAGTCCTCCAGCACCACCGTCTGCTTGCCGGTGCTGACCTTGATGCTGATGGTGGATTTTTCTTTGACCGTCAGGCCCGGGTCAGGGTTCTGGTCATAGATTTCCCCCTCCTCATACAGGCTGCTGGGGCCTTCCTCCTCCACCACGATGTTGAACTGGCCGGCGTACTGGGTCTTGATACTCTCGTAGCTTTGGCCCAGCAGGTCCGGCACGGTGGTGTTCTCCACCTGCTCAAACGGCTTATTGACCACAAACAGCATGCCGATAAAGGCGCAGGCCGCCAGCAGGAAGGCAAATGCGATGCCCGCCATCACCGGGATGACCGGCAGCGGCTTTCTCTCGTAGACATCCTCGTCTCCGGTGGGTTTGCGTTTGGAAGTATGTTTCTCTTTTTTCATCGATCCTGGCTCCCTGCGCGTCATTTTTTGCTCCTCACGCTGATGGCGCAGCTCGTTCTGGATGTGCACCTGCGGGGGCTGTTCATATTTATACGAAAAAACAATGGATGGGTTTTTCTTAAATTCGTCGATGTCGTGCAGCATCTCCGCCGCCGACTGGTAGCGCTTGTCCGCGTCCTTCTGCATGGCGCGCATCACAATCTCCTGCAGCCCCTCCGGGATGTCAGGATTGATCGAGCGCGGCAGGGCCGGCTGGCTCTGAATCTGCTTGACCGCCACCGACACCAGCGTGTCCGCCTCAAAGGGCAGCTTGCCGGTGAGCATCTCGAACATCATGACGCCGACCGAATAGATGTCGCTGCGCGCGTCGGTGAAGGCGCCGCTGGCCTGCTCGGGGCTGATGTAGTGCACCGAGCCGATGGCCTTGTCGGTGATGGTCTTGGTGGAGCTGCGGGAAAAGCGGGCGATGCCAAAATCGGTGATCTTGATCGTCCCGTCAGAGAGCAGCATGATATTCTGGGGCTTGATGTCCCGGTGGACGATGCCCTTGTCGTGCGCATGCTGCAGCGCCCGCAGAATCTGAACGGTGAAGTGCAGCGCCTCCTTCCAGCGCAGCACGTGTTCCTGTTCGATATAATCCTTTAAGGTGATGCCGTCGATATACTCCATGACGATCGACTGGATGCGGTTGGAGAAGATGACGTCGTACACCTTGACGATGTTCGGGTGATCCAAAAGGGAGATGGCCCTGGACTCGTTGCGGAAGCGGCGCATGAACTCGTCGTTGTTCATGTATTCCTCGCGCAGGATCTTGACCGCGACGACCCGGTTTTCCAGCACGTCGTACGCCTTGTAGACGTTTGCCATGCCGCCCACGCCGATCAGCTCCCTGATCTCATAGCGTCCATCCAGTTTCTTTCCAATGTATTTATCCATGTACTATTGCCTCCTGCAAAGCGGGCGTTTATTGGCGGTACAGCACAACGGCTGTGATGTTGTCCGATCCGCCCCGATTGTTGGCATAATCGATCAGCTCCTGCAAGCTGCCCTTGCGGATGCAGCTTTTAAGCAGCTCCGGCAGCTTTTCCAGCTTCAGGTAGTTGGAAAGCCCATCGGTGCACAGCAGCACGACGCTCTCCTTTTTCAGCTCATACATCTGATAGTCGATGTCCAAAGTGTCCCCAACGCCGATGGCGCGGGTGATATAGTGCTTCTTGGGATGGTGCTCGGCCTCCTCGACGCTCAGTTCGCCGCGGTCGATCATGTTCTGCACCAGGGTGTGGTCGCGGGTCAGCTGTTTGACCGCGCGCTTTTCCACCATATAGATGCGGCTGTCGCCGATGTTGACGATGTGCATCTGCTCCCCCACCACCACCGCCAGCACCAGGGTGGTGCCCATGCCGTGGTAGGCCGGGTTCTCCTTGGCCATCGAGTAGACCTTGGCGTTGGCCGCGCTGATAGCCGAAAAGATGACCGCCTTGGCGCTGCCCTCGCTCATCCCCTCGCGGATGTCGCGGTGGAAAAATTTTTCAATCAGTCTGCAGGCGGTGGCGCTGGCCACATCGCCCGCATTTTCTCCGCCCATGCCGTCACACACGATGGCATAGCCTGTCTGTTCCCCAATCTGCCGGCAGATAAAGGCGTCCTCATTCTGTTCCCGCAGCCGTCCGGTGTCGGTCGCTCCCATCAATTTGATCACTGTTTCTCCTCCTTGCGCTGCTGGTCATACTCCCGGCGCAGCTGTCCGCAGGCGGCGTTGATGTCCGCCCCCAGCTCCCGCCGGACGGTCGCGTTGACCCCTCTTTGCTCCAGCGCCTTCTGGAAAGCCTCGATGCGCTGGCGGGAACCGCGTTTAAATCCCCGCTCCTTTACAGGATTGACCGGAATCAGGTTTACATGCGCCGCCATTCCCTTTAATCGGTCGGCCAGTTCGTTGGCGTGGGCAATTTCATCGTTGACCCCCTCGATCAGGGCGTACTCAAACGAGATGCGGCGGCCGGTCTTTTCAAAATAATACCGGCAGGCTCCCAGCAGCTCCTCAATGTCGTATCGCTTATTGATCGGCATGGTCTGGCTGCGGATGGCGTCGTTTGGCGCGTGCAGCGAGATGGAGAGGGTCAGCCCCAGCTTCTGCTCGGCCAGCTCATAGATGCGGTCGACCAGCCCGCAGGTGGAAAGCGAGAGGTGCCGCAGGCTAAGATTATAGCCCTGCGGCGAGGAGAGGATGCGCATAAATTTCATCACATTCTCAAAATTATCCAGCGGCTCGCCGATGCCCATCAGCACCACATTGCTGACCCGCTGGCCGCTTTCGCGGGTGAGGGTGTAGATCTCGTCGAGCATTTCAGCCGGGGTCAGCGAGCGCACCAGGCCCGCCAGAGTGGAGGCGCAGAACTTGCAGCCCATCCGGCAGCCCACCTGGGTGGAGATGCAGACCGAATTGCCGTACTTATAGCGCATCAGCACCGCCTCGACGCAGTTGTTGTCCCGCAGGCGCAGCAGATATTTCTGGGTCCCGTCGATTTTGGAGGTGAGCTTTTTGACGACGCTCAGGGAGTTTATGTAGTACCGCTCCCCCAGGCTCTGCCGCAGCGCCGCCGGCAGGTTGCTCATCTGTTCAAAGGAATCCACCCGTTTCTCGTGCAGCCAGGAATAGACCTGCCCGCCGCGGAATTTGGGCTGCCCCATCTGGGCCAGCTGGCCGGTCAGCTCCTCCAGCTCCAGGGACTTGATGTCAATTTTTCCTTCCAGGCTCTGTTGCTCCACGCTCAATCACCGCACCTTTTTCATAGTCGCAATAAAAAATCCGTCTGTCTGTGCCCGCTGTCCTTTGTGGGGCAGCAGGGTCACCTTCCACGCCTGTTTGTCCGCAATGCCGCAGGCCTTTTGTACCATTTCCGGCAGGGCGGCAGGCTCAAATTCGGGGTGCTCCTTTAAAAACGCCTGCACCACCGCGCCGTTTTCCCGCTCCAGCAGCGTGCAGGTGGAGTAGAGAAGCGTCCCTCCCTTTTTTACATAACGGGAAACGTTGTCCAGTATCTTCGCCTGGACCTGCGGCAGGTCCTGCAAATCCTGCTCCTGTTTATATTTGATCTCCGGCTTGCGCCCGATAATCCCGATTCCGGAGCAGGGCGCGTCGCACAGCACCCGGTCAAACTGCCCCAGCGACGGGGCAAACACCGTCGCGTCCTGCAGCCTTGCCCGGATGCAGGAGAGTCCCAGCCGCTTTGCCCCCTGTTCAATCTTTTTAATCTTCTCCGCAAAGATGTCGCAGCTGACAATCTCCCCCTCATCGCCCATCCACTCGGCGGCGGTGAAGGATTTGGAGCCGGGCGCGGCGCAGCAGTCCAGCACCCGCTCGCCCGGTTTTGCGCCCAGGGCAGCCGCGCACAGCTGGGAGGATTTGTCCTGGATGTGCAGCAGCCCCTCCTGAAAGGCGCTAAGCCGCTCGATCGAGGCGGTCTGCTCCAGCGCGATGCAGCCCGGCAGGTCCGGGTCAAGCTGCACCCGCACCCCTTCCTCCTGCAGACGCTTTACACACGCCTCAACGCTCCCCCTAGCCGTGTTGACCCGGGCGTAGAGCGGCGGGCGCTCCAGCGAATATTCCAAAAAGTCGATTGCCGCCTGCTCCCCATAGGACTGCTGCAGCGAGCGGATGATCCACTGCGGGCAGGAATAGCGCACCTCCCACTGGCGCAGCTGACCACCCTTGATGGGCGGCAGCTCTTTGCCATCCCGCAGGAAAGCGCGCAGCACCGCGTTGACAAAACCGGAGGCGCTGGCAGCCTTCATCGTGCGGGTGAGCTTGACGCCCTCATTGACCGCGGCCGAATCGGGCACGCTGTCCAAAAAGGCCAGCTGATACAAACTCATCCGCAAAATTTCCGCCACCGCCGGGGTCAGCTTGTGCACCGGCTTTTTGGAATAGACGCCGATGATGTGGTCCAGGGTCAGCTTGCGCTCCAGCGTCCCGTAAAACAGGCGGCTGGCAAAGGCGGTGTCCTCCGGGGAAAGCTGGGCTTTTTTCAGCTGCTCGTTGAGCACGAGGTTGGAGTAACCGCCCTCCCCGTCAACCTTCAGCAGGGCCTGCACAGCCGCCTGTCTCGCCGTCATATGTGGCATATCGGACAATCCTTTCTTGTGTCAAAATCAAATGTTAATCCCGGTCGCGGCGGCCAAACAGCAAAATCAGCCGCAGCAGCTGCGCCAGGCTGGAAAGCAGCGCCGCCACATAGGTCAGTGCAGCTGCCCGCAGCACCTTGCCGGCCATCCGAACCTCGTCGGATTCCAGGATGTAGGAGCTTTCCAACGTGTGCAGCGCCCTGGCGCTGGCGTTAAACTCGACCGGCAGGGTGACCAGCTGGAACAGCGCCACCGTAGAAAAGAGCACGATGCCCAGCTGCACCAGAAAGCCGTAGTTAAACAGCAGGCCCACCAGCAGCACCGGCATCGAGAGCGAGGATCCAAACTGGCTGATCGGGATGACCGCGCTGCGGATGCGGATGGGGACATATCCCACCGCGTACTGCACTGCGTGGCCCGCCTCGTGCGCCGCCACGCCGATGGCCGCCACCGATGTACTGTTGTAGACCGTGTCCGACAGGCGGATGACATTCGCCCGCGGGTCATAGTGGTCGGTCAGGTTGCCGGCGATATGCTCGATGCGGATCTGAAACAGCCCGTTTTCGTCCAAAATCTGCCGGCACACCTGCGCCGCGGTCATCCCTCTGGCGCTGCGCACCTGGCTGTATTTTCGATAGGTGGTGCTGACGCGGCTCTGCGCCCAGATGGCGAACAGCAGCGCCGGCACAATCAAAATCCAATAGTAGCGGTCAAAGTAATAGAAAAACATAGACTCTTCCTTCCCTTCCGGGAGCCTTCTATGCTGAACCGCATGGCACAGCATGGCAGAACTCCTCTCCAAATTGCAAGTCCTGTCCGATGAACAGGATACAAATATTATATTTGGCAAATTTGAATGTATTATGAAGAGTATATACCGCATTGGTAAATAGTTCCAAAACAGCGGGCGGATTATTCTCCCAGCTGCTCCGGCTTTCTGCCGCGCAGAAAGTCCTCGCCGCTCATCCGCTTGCCGCCTTCCAGCTGCACCTCCAGCAGTTCCAGCGAACCCTGTCCGCAGGCGACGATCAGCTTTTTGCGGTCGATCACTGCTCCGGGTTTGTTGCCTCCGCCGCTGCTGCCATCCCGGTCGTGGAGGATGGCACGGTGCACCTTGAGCAGCTTGCCGTTGCAGGTGGTGTGCGCCACCGGCCAGGGGGAGAGGCCGCGGATCAGGTTGTGAAGCTCAGCAGCCGGTTTTGTAAAGTCGAGCTTTGCAATCTTTTTGTCCAGCATTGGCGCGTAGGAGGAAAGGGCGTCGTCCTGCTTAACGCGCGGCGCCTTGCCCTCCTCGATCAGGTCGAGTGTCTCCAGCAGGGCCTGCGCGCCGATCTCCTTTAAGCGGTCGTGCAGCTCGCCGTAGGTCTCGTTCTCCCCAATCGGAGTCTCCTTTTTGAGGATCATGTCGCCGGTGTCCAGCCCCTCGCCCATATACATGGTGGTGACGCCGGTGACCGGCTCCCCATTGATGACGCTCCACTGGATGGGGCCCGCGCCGCGGTATTTGGGCAGCAGCGAGCCGTGAACGTTGACGCAGCCGTACTTCGGCAGTTCCAAAATTTCTTTTGGCAAAATCTTGCCGTAGGCCACCACCGCGATGAGGTCGGGCTGCAGCTTTTGCAAAATGGCAAGGGCTTCCCCATCCCGCATCTTCTGCGGCTGGTAAACCGGAATGTTGTGCGCTATCGCCAGCTCCTTGACCGGCGGCGGCACCAGCTTATAGCCCCTTCCCTTCGGCTTATCCGGCTGGGTGAACACCCCCACCACCTGATGGCGGGAGGAAAGGAGCGCCGCCAGCGAGCTTTCGGCAAACTCCGGCGTCCCCATAAACACTATTTTCATACCCAAAGCTCCTTCCCTGTCCTATTCGCCCAGCTCGTCCTCGCGCAGCAGGCGGGACATCCGGTCCTTAAAGACAACGCCGTCCAGATGGTCGTTTTCGTGGCAGACAGCGCGGGCAAACAGCGCCTCGCCCTCCATCTCAAACCACTCGCCGTTGCGGTTCTGCGCGCGGACCTTGACATAGTTTGGCCGCTCCACCAGGCCGTATTCGCCCGGGAAGGAAAGGCACCCTTCGGCGCCGTTCTGCTCGCCGGCAGTTTCCAGGATTTCAGGATTGATAAATTCCAGAATCCCGTCGCCGACGTCGATGACAAACACCCTTCTGAGCATGCCGACCTGCGGCCCGGCAAGGCCGACGCCCTCGGCCTTGTACATCGTCTCGGCCATGTCGTCCAGCAAGTCCCAGAGCTTCTGGTTAAAGTCTGTGACCGGCCGGCACTTTTTATGCAGCATATTATATTCGTCTGTATCCTTGACAATATTGCGGATTGCCATGATTGCATCTTCCTTTCCAATTGGTTCTATGGGATCGCGGCTCCTACAGGTCGCTCGCGTTTAAATCTACCCAAACATGTACGCCCTTGTTTTTGCGCTCGCTGTCAAAGGCGCGCAGCATCCCCCACATCAGCTCGCAGAAGCGGTCGCTCATCCGGCACTTGATAATAAGGCCGTAGCGATACTTTCCCGCCACCCGCGCGATGGCCATCTCGCAGGGGTTCATCATCCGAAGCGGCAGTTCCGGGTACTCCTTTGCCGCCTTTTCCCGAAAGCGGGCGGCAAACCACTGCGCCGAGGCGCGCACAAAGTCCTCGTTCTCCCCGGAAAATCCCACCTGGCACAGGGTGCAGAACGGCGGGTAAAGCCCCAGCTTGCGGGACTTGATCTCGTCGGCAAAAAAGCGGTCGTAGTCCTGTTTTGCCGCCTGCAGGATCACCGGATGGTCGGGCGAATAGGTCTGGATGAGCGCCCGGCCCGGCAGCTTGCCGCGCCCGCAGCGCCCCACCACCTGGGTGAGCAGCGAGAAGGCCCGCTCACACCCGCGGAAATCCTGCGAAAAGATCGACTGATCCGCATTGAGCACCCCCACCAGCGTCACCTCGGGGAAGTTTAACCCCTTGGCCACCATCTGGGTACCGACCATGATCTGATATTTTCCCTGTGCAAAGTCGTTAAATTTTGTCTCGTGCGCCATGCGGGACATGGTGGTGTCCATGTCCATCCGCAGGATGTTGGCCTGCGGAAAGATGCGGTGCAGCTCGTCCTCGATGCGCTGGGTACCGCTGCCGGTGCAGTTGATCAGGTTGCTGCCGCAGTTCGGGCAGCTCTGGTCCAGCGGGCGGGAGTTGCCGCAGTAGTGGCACATCAGCCGGTGGTTTGCGCTGTGATAGGTCAGCGCCACCGAGCAGTTGGGGCACTTGAGCACCTCCCCGCACTGGTTGCAGCGCACCGCCGTGTGGTAGCCCCGGCGGTTGAGCAGCACAATGCTCTGCTGTCCGGCCTGCAGATTGTCCGCCAGTTCGGCGGTCAGCTCCTGGCTGATGTCAAAGCCAAAGCTCTGCTTCATGTCCACAATCTGCACCTTGGGCAGCTGGCTGCCCAGATACCGGCGTGAGAGGGTAAACAGGTGAATCTTCCCCCGCTTTGCCTGATAAAAGGTCTCGACCGAAGGGGTGGCCGAGGCCATCAGCAGCAGCGCCCCATGCCGCCGGCAGCGCAGCCTTGCGATCTCCCGCGCGTGATAGCGCGGGGCCTGCTGGGAGGCGTACGCGCCCTCCTGCTCCTCGTCGATGACGATCAGACCGATCTTTTTAACCGGCGCGAACACCGCCGAACGGGTCCCCACCACCACATCCGCCAAACCTTGCTTGATGCGCTTATATTCGTCGGTGCGTTCGGCCATGGTCAGGCCGCTGTGCAGCACCGCCACATGTTTGCCAAACCGCCTGCCAAACAGCTCGACGGTCTGCGGGGTGAGCGAAATCTCCGGCACCAGAATGATGACGCCGCGTCCCTGCTCCCGCACCCGCTCGGCCAGTTTGAGATAAACCTGGCTTTTGCCGCTGCCGGTCACCCCGTACAGCAGCGCCTGCTCGCCCCCCTTGCCCTCGCTGCACAGCTGCCACAGACTGTCAAATGCCTGCTGCTGGGAGGGAGAAAGCTGCACGTCGGAAGGTGTGCCCTCCGGCGACGTCTCCCGCCGCTCGGCGTAGGGGGATCGGAAGATCTGCCTGCCGTAGTAGGTCAGCAGCCCCTCCTTCTCCATCTTGTTCAAGGTCTGGCGGGTGGTGCCGGCGTAGTAGCACAGCTCCTTGAGCGAGGCGCTGGGGGTCTGGCTTAAAATTTCCAGCACCTTTTTGCGCACGGCGGTCATCCGCACGCCCCCCGCCTGCACCCGCTGTTGGCAGTCGTCGCTCAGGCGCACCATAATCATCTTGCTGTCGGCGCTCTTTTCCCGCACATCCTCCGAGAGGACCACCAGCCCCTGCCGGATCAACTCCTGAAAGGCCGGGGCGTTCTGCGCGATGCCAAGGTCCATCAGCAACTTTTCAGTGGCCACCGGCTTATTTTTTTCCCGCAGGTAGTCCAGCACCTTCTGCTGCAGCTCCTGCAGCGGCTGCTGCAATTCCTGCAGATTTGCTTTTTCTCCCAGAGAGCACATCACCCGCACCTTCACCGTCAGGCCGCTGGGCACCAGTGCCCGCAGCGCCTCATAGTAGGTGCAGAAGGTGCGCCGGTGCAGCAGCTCCAGCAGCCACAGCTGTTCACTGTCGAGCAGCGGCTGGTAATCCAGCAGCGTTTTGAGCGGCTTGAGGTTTTCCTGCTCCCCGCCCTCCTCGAGCGCCAGCACAAGGCCCTGCTTTGCGCGGTTGGCCTTGCCAAACGGCACCAGCACCCGGCAGCCCGGCCGGATGTCCGGCTGCATCTGCTGAGGCACCTGATAGGAAAAGGGAATATCAAAGGAATAGGCGGCATTTTCCACCACCACTCTTGCGATCACGCCGCGCTCTCCCCCTTCATCCGACTGTTTTCTCCCTGATAAAAAGCGGGCGGCAATCCTGCAGGCCTGCGTCGTTTTTCCGCCGCAGCGTCTTGATCGTGCCGCCCCATTTCCTTAACCGACGACGCGATTGGTTTTTGCCTAGTTCGCGTCCTTGATTTTAACCAGATCCCTTACCCGCACCTTGCCGGAAGCGAAGTCCTCCAGCGCTGCGGTGACCGGCTTTTTCTCCATCGGCATGTTGTTGTCTGCCCAATAGTCGGCGATCTCCCTTGCGCGTCTAGCCACTGCGACAACAAACGCGTAGTAGCTTTCTCCTTCACGAATAATCTGTGACATTGCTGGCCTAAGCATTATGATTCACCTCATCAAGAAATTCTTTCATATTGTGGATATTCAAACGGTTGGCCTCGACGATGAGGCTGAGCCGGTCGACTGCCTGCGAAACGGTGTCGTTGACAACAACATAGTCGTAGTGGTACGCCTGCTTTAGCTCCTGGCGGGCGATGGCAAGGCGCTTTTGCACCGTCTCTTCGTCCTCGGTGTGGCGGCCGGTCAGGCGGCTTTGCAGCTCGTCAAAGCCCGGCGGCGCCACAAAGATCATCAGCGCGTCCGGGCAGGCCTTTTTGACCTGCAGGGCGCCCTGCACCTCGATCTCCAAAATCACGTCGATGCCCTGGGCGCGCTTTTGCTCCACCGGGGCCTTGGGGGTTCCGTAGTAGTTGCCGTTATAGCTTGCATACTCCAGCATGCCGCCGTTCTGGGCGGTGCTTTCAAATTCTTCCCGGCTTAAAAAGAAGTAATGTACGCCGTCCTGTTCCCCCGGGCGCGGGGCGCGTGTGGTAGCCGAGACCGAGTAGGCGACATTCTCCCTGCCTGCCAGATATGCTCCCAGCACCGTGCCCTTGCCGACGCCGCTTGGGCCGGACACCACGATCAGCTGTCCTTTTTTACTCATCCTCTTCCAGTTCCTCCTCATCATCGTCGTCCAGACGGTTGGCCACCGTCTCCGGCTGCACCGCTGACAGAATGACGTGGTCGCTATCGGTGATGATGACCGCGCGGGTCCTTCTGCCATAGGTCGCGTCGATTAAGCTGCCGCGCTCCCTGGCGTCAGCGATGATGCGTTTGATCGGCGCCGATTCCGGGCTGACGATCGCCACCAGACGATTGGCGGAAACCATATTCCCAAAGCCGATGTTGATCAGTTTCATGTTGTGATTTCTTCCTTTCCTCTCCAAAAAACGTCCGGCCGCTACTCGATGTTCTGAATCTGCTCGCGGATCTTTTCGATCTCTGCCTTCAGGTCGACCACAATCCGGGCGACCTCCAGGTCCTGCGCCTTGGAGCCGATGGTGTTGGCCTCGCGGTTAAATTCCTGCACCAGAAAGTCCAGCTTTCTGCCCACCGGCTCGCTGGAGGAGAGAATCTGGCGGAACTGATGGACGTGGCTGCACAGACGAACCGTCTCCTCGGCCACCGCGATCTTTTCGGCAAAGATGGCAGCCTCGGTCAGGACGCGCTGCTGGTCCACGGTGTTGTTCTGCAGCACCTCCTGCAGGCGGGCATAGAGGCGGTTGCGGTAAGTCTCCACCGTTTTGGGGGAGAGCTCCTCAACCTTTGCCACCATCTGCTCGATCAGCTCCAGGCGGTAGAGCAGGTCCTGCTTCATCTTTTCTCCCTCGGTCAGGCGCATGGCGACAAAGTTGTCCACCGCTTCTCTGGCCACCTGCTCGACGGCCTGCCAGATCTCCTCCTCGTTTTCCTCCACCCGGATCACGCTGAAGATGTCCGAAAAGCGCGCCATCTGCGAGACGGTGATGTCGTTTTTAATCTGCAGATCCTCCGCCAGACTGCGCAGCGCCTTCAGATAGGACCGGGCCAGGTCGTGGTTGATAACCACCTGGGTGTCGGTGCCGCCGACGGTCTGGATGCTCAGCGAGACATCCACCTTGCCGCGGGAGACCGATCCCTTGATCAGATTTTTCAGCTTTTCTTCCAGATAAGCATAAGCCCGCGGCACACGGGACGAATATTCCAGAAAACGATGGTTGACCGAGCGGATCTCCACGGTGATCTCCTTGTTGCCGATCAGCTGGCGCGCCCTGCCATATCCCGTCATGCTGCGCACTGCCCCAGTCTTTGGCTGCTGAGGTTCTTCCAAATTTGGCTGCATGCTTTCACGCTCCTCTCCCCTTTTGGGGGATATTCTCTTTTTCTCTGATAACAGATTCTTCTTTTGCAGGCCCCACTGTCCGGGCCTGTTTTCCTATCTTATTATTTTACTATATTTTGCAATCCCCTGTCAATAAAGGCGGAGGCTTTCGCTCCTTCTTTTGTCGTTTTTCTTCGCTATGCTCTGAAATGCGCCCCCGCCGCGCGCCCGTTCCGGTTACTATACACAATAAAGGTTGGTGTCCCAGGCGGGGATGTAAGGATAGTGCCGCAGATAAAAACGGTAGTCCGAGCGCATGGCGGCAATCTGCAGCGGGATGGCAAACAGGTCCTCGCTGCGGTGGTAGGCGGCGATGAGCATCTTGGGGCGGTCGCGGGCGATGATCTTTGCGCAGCCCTCCAGCGCCTGCCGCTCCGCTCCCTCGACGTCCATGTTGATGAGGGTGACCGTCTCCTCCCCCGCCACATTGTCCAGCGACTGGCCCTGCACCAGCTTGATCTTCGGCTTTGCCGCGCCCGCAGCGCCGGTGACCAGCGACTCCTCCCGCAGGGCGGACTGCCTGCCGCCCCGGCTGTCAAATTCCAGCGTCTGCTGGTGGGAATAGGCCGCCATCTGCACGCAGGTAGCCCGCCCGGCAAGGCCCATCTGCTCGACGGCAAGGCAGAGCTTTTTGTGGGTCTTTTCGTCCGGCTCAAAGGCAAACACCCGCTCACAGCCGCCCGCAAAATGCAGCAGCTCGGCGATGGTGTCACCGCGGTAGGCGCCAAGATCGGCAAAATGTTCGTGGTCTGTGGGCCGCAGGATGTTCTGATAGGCCTCCTCCACCGGCGTCTCGCAGTCAAAGAGGTAGTCGAGCTTGCCGCTGAGCTTAAAGTTGACGATGTTGTGCAGCACCTTTTTGGACTGCTCGTCGGCCAACATCGACTCGACCCTGGCAAATTCCTGCTCGTGCTGGCGAACAAAATCGAGGGTAAAGAGGTTGATTCCCGCCACCGGCACATCCGGTGCCACCAGCTCTATCTGTTGGGAGAGGGAGCGGATACGCTGGACGGTCGGCAGGTCCCGCACCGCAAAGGCCATGACGATGATAAAATCGTCGTAGCGCGCCTGGATGTCCCGCAGTTTTTCCACCCTGTACCCCATAAAGAGGTTGCCGCGCGCAAAATCGTCGCTGGCAAACAGCGCCGCCGGGCGGATGCCGTACTGTTCCATCACCCGCAAAATCTTGACCGCGCCGTCCCCCATGCCATAGAGCACCACCGGCTTCCGGCAGCTTTGCAGCCGCTGCCACACATCCTGTTGTTCCAAAATCCAATCGAGCATCCTGCCGCCCTCCTTTTTCCAAAGAAGATTATAGCATAAACCGCGCCGCCGCTCAAACCCTTTCCCTTTCTCAGCGGAAAAATTTTCTTTTGCAAAAACGCTTCCGGAAAAAAATTGAAAAAAGGGCTTGACTTTTTTCTTTCGCTTCGCTATAATATTGGAGTAACAGTTCCAACGGGGGCGTAGCGCAGTTGGGAGCGCGTTTGAATGGCATTCAAAAGGTCGTCGGTTCGATCCCGATCGTCTCCACCAAATCAATATAATCCGAACCTTTATCCGATTGGAAACGGGTTCGGATTTATTGTTTATGTCCGGGAAATTGAAGATTGGTAGACGCAAAAAGCGGGAGGACTTCCGAACATGGAAATCCTCCCGCTTTGCATTATGTAGAATTTTTCTCCGCAGTCTCCTTTTGCTTTTTCCATTCGGCAAATGCCCGCTTGCCCTCATCGCTTTCATAATACTTCTGAATCACCGGCAGCAGGCTCCTTGCCAAAGACTCATACACAAACTCCGGGATTTCACCGAAGCCGACATCATTTATATCATGGTCGTTCTTTTCCTTCATCCTGTTCCTCCCTTCGCGACGTATAGATGCACCTTGTGGTGCGGATGAGTAAAGATATACCCCGCATCGTTTGCTGCGTTTGCGGGGCATAAATTGCCCGATTTTCGACCTTTATCCCGACAGTATTTCGCCGCCTTCCTTCGGCTGTATCAGCTTTGCATCTGCCGGGTAGTTCAGGGCAATGAGGGCGGGTTTGCCAAGTCCCTGTTTTCGACGGCAGATCAGGCCGCTGGATTCCAGCTGCTGAAATATCCGCGTGACACTTTGTCGACTGCGGTGCAGCTTCTTCTGTGCCTGTTCCACAGTGAAATAGAGACGGATTGTACCGTCCTTTTCGATGTACCCGTTGACCTTGGAAATGCTGGCTCTGTCCAGCATGAGCGCATACAGTACCTTTGCATCGTTGGTAAGCTCTGCAAAGCAGTCTTCCATGAGAAAACGAGGAAAAGGTATGTACGATGCTGAAAGGCTTTCAACGGTGAATTTACAAAAAACCTGCTTCATGTGACCTCCTATCCCATCCATCCCATCAGGAGTATTGATTGGATTGATGGATGATTTTGTTGAGGGTTAATTTGTTTCTTATTGATTAGGGGATGAATTTCATCCTCTATGACCGTTCGGAAATCCACGGGCTTGAAATCCGGCTGCGGTACGTTCCGGAATGTCAGGATATCCACGATCCAAAAAACCATGTACGGAAAATCCGTATACGGATAATCCCGCTGCGGTCATAGTTCGTTCTTCTGGGATTGTTTCAGCAGTTCCCAAATCTCGTTTTGCTTTGCTTTCAGATCGGCGATGTCGTCATCGTAGAAATGCCCGGTCTGGTTGATGCGGCGGCAGATTTGGTTGATGTTGCTGGCTACCCGGCTGACGGCGGCAGCCAGCTTCTTCTGCTCAGTGTAATCAACCTTGATGATGTAGCCGTCGATCGCCATTTTTCGGATGTATGCGCCCGTGTTCTTGGTGCCGAGCTGCGCCATCTTGTGCCTGATGAGCTGGCGTTCCTGTTCGGTGACGCGTATTTCAATACGGATTGGTCTTGTACGGTCTGCCATTAAAAATCCTCCTCACTTTACAACGGACATTTTTTTGATGAATTAGGGGGTGTCCCCTTAAAAAGTTCAAAAGAAAACGCCCCGGATCGTTGTTGATCTGGGGCGCAGGACTATCTGCGGATATGGGATTTGAGAGAATAGCAAGCACAGCCGGTGTCCGTACACACGGCGAAATCTGCTTGTTGGGATAGTCCCAAACCCTGATTCGCCTTTATGAAAACTTTTTATGACTATTTTGACAGATTACT
>ENA-OVGE01000590-OVGE01000590.1-human-gut-metagenome-genome-assembly--contig:-NODE-590-length-33753-cov-28.378954_pt1 | contig 33753 bp, 15 predicted proteins | sample MGYA00237769_ERZ505417 | MGnify/ENA primary metagenome ERZ505417 (study PRJEB26158, sample SAMN06016403) | human gut metagenome | biome: human gut; feature: ankylosing spondylitis patient; material... | reverse complement strand
TCCTTTCTCTATCCCGACGCGGGACGCGTCGCCCCCATTAGTGCTTGCGTTTTTTACAGCGCGTTTCAGGCAACTTAAAATGCCTCAAAAACAGTCGCGCTTTTGATGCCGATTTTGAACACCCTACCTTTCAGGGCGACAGCCTCAACGAAACCCTACCCAGGGCGTTGCCCTGGGCTAAGTGCTGTTGGCCTTTCAGGCCGTGCGTACATAAATTCGAAACTTGAATAAGGGCTTATATATTTGGGCAATAAAATCATAAAGCACAAATGAACAGCTTGATAATGACATTTGCCGTACTATTAGTAGTCTTGGCCATCTTCACCCTGTGGCTTAATACGCGGAGTGGCAAGAAATGGCTGAAAGAGCTCTAATGCCGACGGGTTGACAGTTTGGCTATGCCTTGAAAGTAGACAAAATAAGAACGAGGCAGCATCATGTATGGCTGTCTGCTTAATATCGTAATATCGCACATCATGCAACAACAAACAGCCTCGTTGGTGTTTGCCACCAACAATGCGCATAAATTGTCTGAGATACGTGCCATCTTTGGCGACAAGCTCAACATACTGTCGCTGGCAGACATCAACTGCCACGACGACATACCCGAAACAGCCGACACGCTTGAGGGCAATGCCCTTATCAAGGCGCGTTGGGTGAAGGAACGTTATGGCTACGACTGCTTTGCCGATGACACTGGGCTGGAAGTGACGGCTCTGGGCGGTGCACCAGGTGTGCACACGGCACGTTATGCCTATCCCGACCGCCACGACCCTGAGGCTAACACCGCCAAACTGCTGGCTGCCTTGTCAAATGCCGACGACCGCACGGCACAGTTCCGCACAGCCATAGCTTTGATACAGAATGGCAAGGAGCACGTGTTCGAAGGCGTGGTACGTGGCGAAATAGCTACCGAAAAGCGCGGTACCGAAGGTTTTGGCTACGACCCCGTGTTCATGCCAGAGGACATGGGTAAAACCTTTGCCGAACTGGGCGTGGAGGTGAAAAACCGCATATCACACCGTGCGCGTGCCGTGGCCAAACTTGTTGACTTTTTGAATCGTTAAATAGCAGAGAGGAAGTTGAGGAGAGCGACAAGCACCCTGTGTTTCAGTCTGATGGACTGAGAGCGCGTGGTGTGGTTTTCTCTCGGGCTTTCTCTCTGACTTTTTTTGCAATACAGACTATTAAGTTATATGAAAATATCACGTCTCATATTATTGGCAGCCATGTTGTCAGCCGCACCGGCAGCCATGCCCGTTGCGGCAAGCAACGACTTGCAGTCGGCATCGCGCTGGAGTTACTATCTGTCGTACCACAATGCCACCCAAACCCTTGCTGTGGGCAATGTGGTGTACACCCTGTTCAACGGCAATTTGCTGGCTTACGATGCCGACACGCAGAGCAGTTACGAAATAGACAAACTGTCGTGCGGTCTGGTGCGCAAAGGCATTAGCAGCATAGGGTGGTCCGACAGCCAAAAGTGTATAGTGGCCTTGTACGACGACAACAGCGTCGACCTCATCTATCCCGACAAGGGCGATGGGGCGACGGGGCATTTCAGTGTGTTCAACATACCGCAGATAAAGAACTACATTGACGATCAGGTGACAACAAGCCGCATGAATGTGTATGGCGACTGGGCTTGCATTGTGGCCAACAAGGGCGTGATTGTGGTCAACTTGAAAGACCGTACCATACAGGGCTATTACCAGATAGGCTCCGATGTGGTCGACGCCATAGTGGTAAACGGACGGGTGTATGCCGCCAGGAGCAACCAGGTGGTATGCGGTAGCATGACGGCTGGCAACCCCTACAACTACGACGACCCCAACCAATGGAAGCCCGTGCTTACCGGACACGTGGTAGGCGGCTTTGTGGGCAGTCAGGCCGGTGTGTATATCATGGAAACCGGCGGCATATATTTGATGCAGGAGGCTGCCGACGGCACACCGAGCTGTACCAAAATATCAAGTATCGAGCATGTATTGGCCGGTTCGGCCAATGGCAAATATGTGCAGTTTATCAGTCCGTTGCATGTGGCCGTGCTTGTCGACACCGACTATGCTACTGACAAGGTGGTACTCAATGTGACCACCCCCAGTGGGCGCACGGTGCCGAGCATCACACGCACCGCTGGCGGCACGCTCTACTTTGCCGAACAGTACGACGGGCTGAATGCCTACAACCTGCCTGCCGCTGAAAAAGGGAGTACCGTAGAACTGCCTGCCGCTGCGGGCAAGGTAGGCGACTTCGGACCGCGCCATAAGGGAAGTTACGACCTAAAAGTGGTGGACGGCGGTTTGTATGTGTCGGGGGGCTTGTTCGGCACCGAGGGCTGCGAGGGCTTTTTGGGTTATTATGACGGGCAGACATGGAGCGACATGGACGAGGACAATGTGACAGCCAGGCTGAAGGAAGTGCACAACCGTGCACCATATTATATGTCGATGATAAATATTGACGTCGACCCGGCTGACGCCACCCATGTGCGTGCAGTAAGTTATGGCGCAGGTGTGCTCGACTACAAGGACGGCAAAATTGCCAACATCTATAACTGCAGTACCACCAACGACGTGTTGGCCAGTGCCACATCGAATGAGGCAACAAAGAATGGTCGTGTGCTTGTGGGAGGTGGAACCTTCGACAGCGAAGGCAACTATTGGGTGTGCAACAATCGCTCGGGCACCCTGTTGGCCGTACAGACACGTGGCGGCGACTGGCAAGCGGTGCCATGTGAGGCACTGGACGGACACAAACGTGCCGAAAAAATATTGTTCGACTCGCGTGGCTGGGCCTGGGTGAGTGTGCGTCTGACCACCAGCTCGCAGACCAGTGGATTGGGGGCTTTCGACTTTGGCGGCACCATCAACAGCACGTCCGACGACCGCTCGGCTTTCCGCCATACAGTGTATAACGAAGACAACGCGCCTTGTGACATTCGCGAGGTGAAAACCATTGCCGAGGACCAGAATGGCCGCATTTGGTTTGGCTGCACCACGGGCGTGTATATGATAGATGACCCCGATGCGTGGTTCTCAGACAACCGCTGCTATGCCGTACAGCCCAAAGTGCCGCGCAACGATGGCACCAACTATGCCGACTACCTGCTCAATGGCGCCAATGTATCGGCCATCGTGGTGGACGGCGGCAACCGCAAGTGGATTGGCACCGTGGGGGCTGGCATCTACCTTGTCAACGAGGACGGCACCGAGGTGCTTGGCCATTGCACGGCGGACGATTCGCCCTTGATATCGAATGTGGTCAACGACATGGCCCTCGACTCAAAAACGGGCAAACTGTACATTGCCACCGAAGATGGACTTTGTGCCTACGACACCGGCGTGACCGAGGCACAGCCCTCTTTGCACAAAAACAACATCAAGGCATATCCCAACCCCGTGCGTCCTGAATACAGCGGCGACCTTACCATCACCGGCCTGACAGAGAATGCTGAGGTAAAAGTGCTGAGCAGTGCGCAGCAGTTAGTAGCCCGTGGCAACAGCGTGGGCGGCTCATGGCAATGGGACTTGTCGCAACAAAACACGGGCAAGCGCGTAGCTCCCGGTGTGTACTACATCATGGTGGCTACAGCCGATGGTAAAACCAGTGTGGCCACCAAGGTGGTGGTGATGTGATGTTAGCAAACAAGTTGACGGGTTAACGGGTAAGTTTGTCAAGCTTTTAAGGTTCTTACCAGTCTGACTTTGACATAACAAGTAGAGTACTGCATACTTACCCGTTAACCTGTAAACTTGTGAACTTGTCAACCCGTAAACTTGTCAACTTTTCAACTTGTAAACTCGTCAACCCGTATGGAATCGTTTATATCCGACCTTGCGCTCATACTCATCTCGGCAAGCCTCGTGACGCTGGTGTTCAAGCGTCTCAAGCAACCATTGGTGTTAGGCTATATTGTGGCTGGCTTTTTAGCAGGGCCACACATGCCTTATACCCCCAGCGTGAGCGATATGAGCAGCATACACACATGGGCCGACATAGGCGTCATATTCTTGATGTTTACGCTCGGTCTCGAGTTTTCGTTCAAAAAAATAGTCAAGATGGGCATCGGCCCTGTCATAGCCTCCTGCAGTGTCATGTTCTGCATGATGAGTGTGGGCAACATGGTGGGCCACCTGTTTGGCTGGGGCAGCATGAACAGTCTGTTCCTTGGCGGCATGCTTGCCATGTCCAGCACCACCATCATTTACAAAGCCTTTGACGACCTCGGGCTGCGGCAGCAAAAATTTGCGGGCGAGGTGCTCTCCGTACTCATCTTAGAGGACATACTCGGCATATTGCTCATGGTAGTGCTCAGCGCATTAGCCGTGTCGCGCCAGTTTCAGGGTATGGAACTCGTAGGCAGCCTTTTCAAGCTTGGCTTCTTCCTCATACTATGGTTTGTGGTGGGCGTGTACATCATACCCATATTTTTGCGCCGCACCCACCGGTTCTTGAACAAGGAGACACTCCTTGTGGTGAGCATCGGACTCTGCTTCCTGTTAGTCGTCATAGCCGGCAAGGTCGGTTACAGTTCGGCCTTCGGGGCCTTTATGATGGGAAGCATCTTGGCCGAGACGGTAGAAGCCGAAAAGATTGAGCGCGTGGTGTCACCCGTCAAGGACCTCTTCGGAGCCATATTCTTTGTGTCGGTGGGCATGTTGGTCGACCCCGCCGTGCTGGCCGCCTATTGGCTGCCCATAGTGGTGCTGTGCATCGCCATCATTGTGGGGCAGGCCGTGTTTGGCACCACCAGCTTCTTGCTTTCGGGCCAACCCCTGCGCATCGCGGTGCAAGGCGGTTTCTCGTTGGCACAAATCGGTGAGTTCGCCTTTATTATAGCCTCGCTTGGCATATCGCTCGGCGTGACAAGCGACTTCCTTTACCCCGTAGTGGTAGCTGTCAGCATTATCACAACTTTCTTCACCCCCTACATGATAAGGGCCGCTCAGCCTGCATGCCGCCTGCTTGAACGTGTGGTGCCGCAAAATGTGATGCACCGCTTGATGGAACGCGGCACACATGCCGGGGCCCAATCAGCCGTTGCAGCCACCGACGGTATGTGGAAACGCCTGCTCATGGCTCTGGTCAGCCAGGTGGGGGCCTACCTTACCCTCAGTGTGGCCGTCATACTCATATCCTTCACTGTGTTGCTACCCCTGTGCCGCGGCGCATTAGGCCATTGGCCGGGCAATGTGGCATGCGGCTTGCTCACCGTGTTAGTGGCTTCGCCCTTTTTGCGCGCCATCGTCATGCGCAAAAATCATTCTGATGAATGGAAGCAGTTGCGCCGCCGCAGCCGCATGAACCATGTCGGGCTGTGGGTTACATTTGGTGTGCGATATGCACTGGCCACGGCAGCCATATATTATGTCATCAACTTTCTGTCACCCTTCTGGTGGGTATGGAACACACTCGCCTCGGTACTGATAGTAGCGCTCATCATCGCTTCACGCCACGTCAAGTGGGTCAGCATCAAAATGGAGCGCGTGTTCTTGCAGAATTTGCGCTCGCGCGAAGTAATGGCGCAAACCAATACGGCAGGTGAGCCTGGCTATGCCGGCCGGCTCAACAGCCGCAACATTCACATTGCCGAGCTCGAGGTGCCCGAAGACTCCGCTTGGGGCGGGTGCCACCTGCGCCACCTTGGGTTCAGCCATCACGACGGGGTGATGATAGCGGCCATTGTGCGCGGCAGCCACCGCATCAATGTGCCCGATGGCGACACCATGATATTTCCGGGCGACCGCATCGAGGCCATTGGCAATGACGAAAGTTTGCAACTTTTTCAGCAGCGCATGAACCACGAACTGGCTGTGCTGCCGCAAACCGCAAGCAAATTGTTGCTGCGCCGTCTGCTCGTACGCGAGGGCAGTCCGCTCATAGGCACCGCGCTACGCGACAGTGGCATACGCTCAGCGTATCACTGCATGGCAGTAGGTTTTGAAGACGCCGATGGCAATATCGAACCCGCCACAGCCGAACGCGTCATTGTGCGCCACGATGCCATTTGGGTTGTGGGCGAGGACGACTCACTGCACACTTTGTTGCACAACATGATGCCGCCAAAGACAGCACAAAATACTAAGTAGGTGGTTCTGAATTATTTATACATTGAAGGAGACATCTGCGCCTCGGGAACGAGCTTTCAATGCAATAATGACACCTACTGACTGTACAATATAATTTTGAACACCCACTTAAGGAACAATGAAAATAATCATAGCCGGAGCCGGCGCCGTGGGCACACACCTGGCCAAGCTCCTGTCGCGTGAAAACCACGACATCACACTCATGGACGAGTCGCCCGAAAAGCTGGAGGACATCTCGTCCAACCTCGACATTCTTACCCTGCCGCTTCCACCATCGTCCATATCGGCACTGCAAGAGGCTGAGGTGGGAAATGCCGACCTCTTTATTGGCGTCACCCCCGATGAGGCACATAACATGACTGCTTGTATGCTGGCCTCAAAACTTGGTGCTAAAAAGACGGTAGCGCGAGTGGACAACTTTGAGTACACACTGCCGCAGCACCGCGAATTTTTCAAAACGGTGGGCATCGGCTCCATCATCTACCCCGAAATGCTGGCTGGACAGGAAATATTGCACAACATCAAGCGCAGCTGGATACGCCAATGGTGGGAGGTGCAGGACGGCGCCCTCATTCTGCTCGGCGTAAAGGTGCGCTCCAATGCGCAGATACTTGACCAACCGCTCAAAAACCTTTGCGGCCCCGAATCGCCCTATCACATTGTGGCGGTTAAACGTGGCGACGACACCGTCATACCCCATGGCGGCGACTGCTTGCGCGCACTTGATGTGGTTTACTTCATGACCACGCCGAAGTACGTCAACTACATACGCGACATTGCCGGCAAGGAGGAGTACCCCGATGTGTCAAACGTGTTCATCATGGGCGGTGGCAGCACAGCCGTGCATCTGGCCAACGCCATGCCCGACTATATGCACGCCAAAATAATTGAAGCTGATGCCCACCGTGCCCAACGCCTCAACGAGGTGGTGACCAACCGGCATGCCATGATCATACACGGCGACGGACGCGACCTGTCATTGCTCGAGGAGGAAGGCATACGCAAGGCACAAGCCTTCTGCGCGCTGACCGAGAACTCCGAAACCAACATTCTGGCCTGCCTGGCTGCCAAGCGCCTCGGTGTGCGCAAAACGGTGGCCATGGTCGAAAACACCGACTATATAGGCATGGCCGAAAGCCTTGACATTGGCACCATCATCAACAAAAAGACCTTTGCCGCCAGCCACATCTACCAAATGATGCTCAAAGCCGACATCACGTCGGTCAAGAGTTTGACCGTGGCCAATGCCGATGTGGCAGAGTTCAGTGTGTCGGCCGAGGCCAAAATCACCCGCAAACCGGTCAAGGACCTCGAACTGCCGTCGAGCGTCACCCTTGGCGGCCTGGTGCGAGCCGGACATGGCGAACTTATCAACGGTTCAACGCTCATCAAGCCCGGCGACACCGTGGTGGCCTTCTGCCTGAGCGGTGGCATCAAGAAACTCGAAAAATACTTCAAATAACAGACCACTATGGATATAGTAGAAAGATTTCTGAACTACGTCAGCTTCGACACCCAAAGTGCCGAGGACGCTGACACCACGCCAAGCACGGCCAAGCAACTTAAACTGGCCGAATATCTGCGCGACGAACTCAAGGGCATTGGCATGACCGATGTCGAGATGGACAAGAATGGTTATGTGTATGCCACTCTGCCTGCCAACACCGACAAGGAGGTGCCCACCATTGGCTTTATTTCGCACATGGACACCAGTCCCGATTGCTCGGGGGCTAACATCAAGCCCCGCATTGTCAAGGCCTACGATGGTGGCGACATTGTGCTCGATGCCGAGGCCGGCATCGTAACCTCGCCCGCCAAATTTCCCGAATTGCTCGACCATGTAGGGCAGGACATCATCGTTACCGACGGCCACACCCTGCTCGGTGCCGACGACAAGGCCGGCATAGCCGAGATTGTACAGGCCATGGACTACCTTATCAATCACCCCGAAATCAAGCACGGACGTGTGCGCGTGGGTTTCAACCCCGACGAGGAGATTGGGCTTGGCGCCCACAAGTTTGATGTGAAAAAGTTCGACTGCGCATGGGGCTACACCATGGACGGTGGCGAACTGGGCGAACTTGAATACGAAAACTTTAATGCTGCCAGTGCAAAGGTGGAGGTGCGTGGTGTGAGCGTGCACCCGGGCTATGCCAAGGGCAAAATGATCAATGCCGCACGTGTGGCCGCCGAATTTGCGGCTGAAATGCCTGTGACCGAAACGCCCGAACAGACTGTGGAGTATGAGGGCTTTTACCACCTGCTTGGCATTGAGGGCAATGTGGAGCACGCCACTCTCAGCTACATCATACGCGACCACGACCGCCAGCGCTTCGAGCAGCGCAAAGCTTTTGTGCAAAAGGCTGCCGAGTGGCTCAACGAGCGCTATGGCCAAGGCACGGTGACAGTCACCATCAACGACCAATATTACAATATGCGCGAAAAAATTGAACCCGTGCCCCATGTGGTAAACATTGTGCTCGACGCCATGAAAGCATGCCACATACCCTCAAGGGTGCGTGCCATTCGTGGTGGCACCGATGGTGCACAACTCTCATTCATGGGTTTGCCCTGTCCCAACATCTTTGCCGGCGGGCTCAACTTCCACGGGCCTCACGAGTTCTTGCCTATCCCCTCTATGCAGAAGGCGTCAGAACTGGTGGTGAAGATTGTTGAACTGACGGCACAAATGTAGTAACGTGCTGGTCTTGACGGATTGATGCACGTCCCTTTGTCACGTCTATCCGTCCAGCGCCACAAATACATAAATACTATTAAAGCGTTATTAGGGGCGGGCTGGTTGAGAGTAATCTCACAGGCCCGCCCCTAATCGTACCTTACGAACAGCTTAAATACAAAACGCTACCACTAATGGGGGCGACGCGTCCCGCGTCGGGAAAATGTCATGTTCATACACCCAATAAAGGCTCACAGACAGCACTAATTACACGCCTATCTGTGAGCCTTTGCCTTAATGCACGACGCGGGACGCGTCGCTCCCATTAGTGCTTGCGTTTAGTGGTGGCGTTTAGTGATACGTTTAGTGCTTGCGTTTAGTGATAGCGTTTAGTGCTCCACCACATCACACCCATATTTCGTTAATCATGCAATTTGCCTACACCCTACACTTTTTGCATGCACTGCATTGATTATCAATTCATTACAGAGTGTAGGCAACATCGTTTTACGCCTGCACTTATCTGCACTTGCCTACACGTAAACACTACCACCGCTCTGCAGCCACAGCAGCATGACGCCATGTAAGCGCAAGGGCGGTGATACAATAACGGGAGGCAGTCGTTTCGGTTGCTCTTACCCAAAAATCGCTCCCCCTATGCCAAAAAGTGTAAGTGGCATAACCAATCATGCAAACAGATACTGACGTGTATAATAAGGGGCAAACACCGTGCAAATAAGTGTAAACAGCATGCAAATAAGTGCAGGTAGTGCAAACAGCGTGTAGGCAAAAAACGAGGTTACCTACACTACGCAACAGGCTGATAATCAGCGCATTGCAGGCAAAAAGTGCAAGATGCAAGTAATTTGCAATGTAACTTTTCGGGTGGGTTGCGCGAGCAATGAAATATATTTTTCAAGGCAAGCAATGCACCTGTTCCTATTTAAGCAAACAATAATCCGAATGCTCAGAAGAATTATCAGAACCGCCCAAAAGTGCTTTTTCAGCATATAAAGTTTGCAAAACCACTGATTTTGTTGTACTTTTGCTGCATGTATTTTGCATTATTGCGACACACAGCAAAACAATATACAAATCAATCTAATAATTACCAATCACAACAAACTCTATGAAAAGATTTTCACTTTTCTTGTTTGCGTTGTTCGCCCTGCTGATGGGCGTCCCGCCACAGGCTGCCCTTGCCAAAGCCGGTGACGTGGTGACAAACCTCAGCAATTTGAGCAATAGCAAAGTTTACAACATCAAGAGTGTGCGTGGCTATCTGCTGTATAGTGCAAACTATACGGGCAAGCTGGCCGGTAGCGCAGGTTCTGGCGTCAAGGACGCCGGTACTGCCAGTGCCACAGCCGCCGCACAGCAGTTTGCCATCTACACCGTAGGCGGCAAGCACTTCCTTTACAGCGTGGGTGCCAAGAAATTCGTGTCGTCTAACGGCAATTACGAAAGCACCCCTAACACTGAGCTGTCAATTACAGCTACGGGCAATGCCAACAATCCTTGGTTGTTTAAGCTCGGTTCAAACACCATCAATATGCAAGCAAAAGGCGGTGATGCGGCTGGTTGCGTAGTTAACAGCTGGGCTACTGCCGATGACGGCAACCGCCTGACGATTGTGGAGGCCACACTTGACGAGGCTACAGACATCGAGTCGCCCATGGTACCCCTGCTTCAAAATGTGTATAATGGTTACGTGGCACAGCTCAAGGCTGCCAATGGCATGAAGTACTTCTATCACGATGCTTCTGATGCCATTAACAGTTTGCCCGCTACGGCACCTGCTACCAAGGCCGAACTCGAAACCGCCATTGCCAATTTGCAGACTAAGATCGAAGACCTGAACTCTGCCGAAGGCGTGCTTGGCACCGACCTCAATGGCAAGACACTCTTCATCGGCAACTTGCAGCATAGCAAGATGTACGTGAGTGCACAGGTTTGGAATGGATATGACGCACTCGGTTCTGACGAGAGCGGCTGGCAACTCAACCACGCCTGGGTATTTGAAAAGGCCGACAAGGACAACACCTATTATATAAAGAATGCCGAGTCGGGCATGTACATAGGTGCAATTCCTGGCGAAAATGATAAATGCGTTCCTCTCGTAGCCGACAAGGCATCTGCACAAGTTTACACCGTGGCTTATGCCGGTAAGAACGGCTATTGCAACATCTACGTTGAAGGCGGAGAGGCCAATCGCAATGCCTTGCACATGGTTAATTGGAACGGCGTGGTACGTTGGGAAACAGCTGCCGAAGCCTCAAAGTTCCGCTTGGAAGATGCAACCGATGTGCTTGCCGCTTACAACAAGTACTACACTATCAAGGTGGCCTCGGGTGCCTATCTTAACGCTGAAGACAACAATGTAGTGTTGAAAGGCTCGTCAGTAGCCGGCCTCAATTATTGCTGGCACGTGGTGAAGATGGCTGACGGCACTTACCGCTTCATCAATGCCAAGAATGCAGGCAAGGTGCTCGCCAGCAATGGCAGCGAGGGTGATGCCCGCGCTACCCTGCAGAGCCCGGCCCTCACAAACTACGATGCCACTTATACCACTTACTTTGATGGCTCTATCAAGCTCGACGGCAGCGGTGTAAGCCAGGTTAAGTTGGCTGGCTCTGCCAACAACTACTGGAACAAGCGCGGCGACAACCTCGGTCTTTGGAACAATACAGCAGCCGGTAGCGGCAACGACGCTGGTTCAAACTTCACCTTCGTTGAAGTACAGCCCTCTGACGACATTCTCTATGCCGAGTACAACACCGTACAGCCCGGCACACGTCCCACCGACATCAGCAAGTATGCGTTGTGGTACAATGTGCCCGTGGCCAAGACCGGTGTGAGTGACACGTGGATGGAATACGCCCTCCCCTTGGGCAACGGACAGCTTGGCGCCACAATCCGCGGCGGCATCTTCAAGGACGAGCTCCAGTTCAACGAAAAGACCCTCTGGCAGGGCAGCACAGGCAATGGCGGTGGCGAGAACAACTCGCGCGGCTGGTACCAGAACTTCGGTTCGGTAATGGTGACCGACATGAGCAAGGCATTCTCGTTTGCCGATGACACCAAGCCTGTGAAGGACTATGTGCGCTACCTCGACATCGTCAATGGTGTGGGTGGTGTAAACTACAAGAGCAGCGACGATGCCACCACTTACAGCCGCCGCTACTTCACTTCAGCCACCGACAAGGTGCTCGTGGCACACTACGAGGCCAAGGGTACCGACAAGCTCAATCTGAAGGTAACCTTCATGCCCGACAACCAGATTGGTGCCGGCAATGTGACTTACGCCGATGGTGGTGCCACCTTCAGCGGCAAGATGACCCTCGTGTCGTACAACGCTGCCTACAAGGTGCTCGCCAGCGATGGCGCAACCATCAAAACCGACAATGAGGGCATTCACGTGTCTGGCGCAGAATGGGTGAACGTGTTCCTCGCTGCCGCCACCGACTTTGATGCCACTAAGGCCGGCTGCAAGAGCGGTGCCACCGCCGACGACATTGCCGCCACCGTGCAGGGCCGCCTCACTGCAGCTACTGCAAAGGACTACACTACCTTGCTCAATGACCACGTGGCCAAGTTCAGCGGCTACATGAACCGTGCCGACCTCAACATTGCCGAGGCTTGCACTGACAAGACTACTGAGGAACTCCTCACGTATTACAACGCCGCCGCTGCCAACAAGAGCACTGCCGACGCTTACTACCTCGAGAGCCTCTACTTCCAGTATGGCCGTTACATGACGGTAGCAGCCAACCTCGACGGTTCAATCCACGCCCCCAGCAACTTGCAGGGTATCTGGAACGACCGCTCGAACACCGACTTCTGGCACTGCGATATCCACGCCGACATCAACGTACAGATGAACTACTGGCCCGCTGACCCCACAAACCTCAGCGAGATGCACTTGCCCTTCCTCTACAACATCATCGACCTGGCTTCGGCTCCCAACTCTCCTTGGGTAGCTTTGGCACAGAAGGTTAAGAAAGGTGCCAAGGGCTGGACTATAGCTGTTGAGAACAACATCTTCGGTGGCACTTCAACCTGGGAAAACAGCAACATGAAGGCACTCGGTGCCTGGTATTGCGACCACCTGTGGCGCTACTACAAGTACACGCTCGACCGCGACTTCCTTAAGAAGGCACTTCCCGTAATGTACCAGAATGCCCTCTTTACCAAGAGCATCGCTACAAAGAACACCGATGGCCAGTATGTAATTACAGGCGAATGGAGTCCCGAACACGGTGAATGGAACCAAATCACAGCCTTTGCCCAGCAAACAGCTTATCAGGGCTTGAAGGACTTGTTCGAAGGCTATGCCGAACTCGGTAGCGAGTCGCCTGTTACTGCAGCTCAGATGGCTGAGCTCGAAGACCTTTACAACAACTTTGACAAGGGTGTGTGGGTTGAGAACTACAATCCCGGCGGCGTAAATTGGTCAGAGGCCAAGCCCTGCATCTCAGAGTGGAAGAACCTTCCCCTTTCAGACCCCGATCACCGTCACCTCTCACACCTCATGTGCCTCTACCCCTTCAACCAGGTAAGCGCATTTGCCACAGACGCTGACAGCGTGAAGCAGTTCCAGGCAGCTTACAACGGCATGATTGCCCGTAAGGGCGACGTGACCGGCTGGTCAATGGGCTGGCAGACAAACACCTACGCTCGTTGTCTCGATGGTGACAAGGCTCACTACAACTTGCAGCGCGCGCTCCGTCACTCAACGTCTTACACCATCGCCATGGGCGGTCAGGGTGGTTGCTACTACAACCTGTTCGACGCACACTCACCCTTCCAGATCGACGGCAACTATGGTTGCACCAGCGGTGTGGCCGAAATGTTGCTCCAGAGCTACGACGATGTCATCACAATCCTTCCCGCCCTGCCTTCTTCATGGAAGAATGGTAGTGTGAAGGGTCTCAAGGCCCAGGGCAACTACACGGTTGACGAGGAATGGAGCGAGGGCAAGGCCACCGCAGTGCGCATCACCAACAACCTGGACGTTGACCGTCAGGTGTCAGTACGCTATGACAACAAGGTGGCTACTTTCGACATCTCTGCCAACGCCACTCTCAACATCGACCTCAGCGCCGGTCTGCCCACTGGTGTGAACAAGGTGGTAAATGTGCCTGTCAGCACCATCAAAACCATCTACGACCTCAGTGGCCGTCGTGTAAACAAAGCCGAAAAGGGTGTTTACATTATCAATGGTCAGAAGGTTGTGTTCTAAGTCACGCGTCATCTGCATGAGTGTGGCGCCCATCAAGCACCGCACACATATTGACGGCTGACAAGCCACACAACTAAATACACATCAAAAGCGTTCCGAATGCGTCCGGCACAAGCCCGACACTTTCGGAACGCTTTCGTTATGTTTACACTTGATGTCTGACGCTTTCCAAGTCCCTGTCTAATTCTCTGTCCAGCTCTCTGTTTAATTCCCTTTCCAAGTCTCTTTCCATTTTTCTATTCAATTCTCTATCCAAGTCTCTGTTTAATTCTCTGTTCAAGTCTCTGTTTAATTCTCTGTCCAAGTCTCTGTTCAATTCTCTGTCCAAGTCTCTGTTCAATTCTCTGTCCAAGTCGAGCTTTTCTACATTTCTGTAACAAATGCTTTGTCCATTGCCTGTCAGTTTGTATCTTTGCACTACAATAGCGCGCCTGTGGCGAAATTGGTAGACGCGCCAGACTTAGGATCTGGTGTTTCACGACGTGTAGGTTCGAGTCCTATCAGGCGCACGAAGTATGCTGACTTTCATCATACTATAATTTATTGCGTGCTAAAACGCGTGCGATTTAGCGGTTATGGTTACTTATTGAATAAGTCCATAGCCGTTTTTTATGCTCTAAATGTTACAATGTACACACACAGCAGGTTGAGGAGTATGTTGATGTGAAAGAGCCCTCGTCGAGCGCATTTGAGTTCGGCACAAAGAATATTGGTGCCAATATCTCTTTGACGTTCTACTTCTAACACGACACCCGTCTGAGAAACATCAAGGCCGAGTTTGAACATCACAATGTTCAGACTCGGCCTTTTCGTATAATAGAAGCAGAGACTATTTATTCATCAATGACTTTACAACCTCGTAAGCCAGTTCCACTCTGTCCTCCAGGTCGATGCCCTGTTCGGTTTGAGGAATAGGCTTCTCCATGTCGATGGTTTCAGATGTGTGGCCTTGCTCGTCCGGAGTTTGATGACAAATATATAGCTTGTCGTCGGTGAAGTAAAGATATTTATCAGCAAAAGTCAACTTCAACACGCTGCCATCACCTGAATAAGCATACTCGCCAAGACTGATGCCAAGATCGGGGAAATCGCACAGGAGCCGGTCGTTGAGAGCCTTTAAGAAGATGTTGTAGTTGCGGCCGCTAATGCTCTTTTCGGTCCACATCATAAGTATGTTGTAACCCCGTTTCTCGTGTGGATTCTCCTCATCCCAGAAGTACATACCATAGCGCTCGGGACGCATGGCGTCGTACTTGACAAGATAGTGACGCCAATCGTACTCACGCGTCTCGCGTAAATACCGGTCAATAACAGACTGTAGCATATCGTTGGTGAAATGCTGGCTCTGAGAGAGCAATGCCAGGAGGACGTCCCTCTTAGGCGCGATGCCTTGCTGGCTGGTGCTAAAGATGGCTTTCCACGACGAGTCGAAATCGGCCGAGCCCGAGCCTATCTGGAAACGGTTATTAACGAGCAAAGCGTAATCGCCTATGCTGAGGAGGGCGCGGTTGACAAGCGAATGGTCGCAGGCAAATAATGAGTAGAAGCGGTCAGTGAAATCGATGTGGTCGAGCCCTATCACGCGAATGGCACCTTGCAGCAATGGGTGGTTCTCCAACCGGCATAACGTGTCGGCCTTGTCGGCGTGCGTTTGCAGCCATACAGCCTTTTCGTGCTCCTCGGCAAGCTGGTTGGCATTGAAGTTCAGATAACCATCTTCTACATCGCCATGGGTGAGGATATATTCCGTCTGGCGGAGCAGGTTGGGCATATTGTCTTCGCGCAATTCGTATTCCGATTGCTTTATCAAATTGGTAATGATGCGAATGCGGCGTGCAAACTGTATGTCGCTTATCGTCTCCTTGTGTTGCAAATAATAAAGGAAGGCATAAAGCATGACACTGCGCCCAATAGGGAACAGACGGGTGCGGCCATTCATGTCGCCATACGTGTAACAAGCCTGGGCAAACACGTTGACGGGGGCTGCCACTACACACTTTTGCGGGTCTGATGCCGTCGGGGTGGTGGTGAGATAGGTGTTGAACAGGTGCTCTATGTCAACATCAAGCCAGCAGTCGAAACCCCGCTCAATGAACTCTAAATGTTCGGGAGCCTTTTCAGAGTCTCTGAACAGGTCCTCGACAATAGACAGTATATCTGAAGAGTTCTTTTGCAACTCTTCGTCTTTATAATAAATGATGTCTGTAAGGAAACGTAAGTAGCGTATGAATTTGTCGTCCACCACATCGTCGGCCGAAGAGCCGGTTTGCCCATTACGGTAGGGCCACAGCAAATCTGTCCAGTCAAGGTCCATCTTCTGCTCTATCCGGTGTTGTAACTGCTCAGCATCTTGCTGCGGCATAATGCTTGGACTGATGGCCCTGATACTTGCCTCCCACTCTGCCTTAACATTCTCAAACTCGGTGAGGGGTTTGCCTCTTGAGTTCATTTTGATGTAAAGATCATCGGTGGCACCGAGCTGCTTGATAGGAAGGAAATAGAAGGAGATGCACCCGGCCTCAAGACGGGGCCAAAGATTGTTACAAGAGTTATTGAACATAACATGTATGTAGTCAATCATTCTCAGCATGGCGCTAATAGTGGAATCGTTTTCCCAGTCAAGCGGCATCCAGTTTTGGTCTGTTATTTCTTCTGAAAGTTTGAAGCGGTTGAAATCGGGCTGGTAGTCGGGCGACACCAGGCGCTTGCAAAATTCGCGTGCACTGTAGCGTGTGGCATAAGAGAATTTTGTAAGGAAGGCCAGCTTGTCCTCGCTCACACCCTCACGACGGGCAATGTACCAGTGTAGCAGGAAGAGGGTTGTCAACCGCTGCTGTCCGTCGAGCGGAATGAGCGTACGGTTATTGTCAATTTCGCCATAAACGAAATCGAGCGTGACAGGCTCATTATTTATGAGTGCCTTTTTCAGCGCACCAACAAAGCGTCTACGAATGTCCTCTACCTTAGGCATATCACGTCCCTGGGCATAATCGCGTTGAATGAGTGGAATTTCTATACCATTCAAAGCCTCGCCCCCACCCTCTGTGCCACGAAACAGGTCGATAAATGTATATTTCTTAGAATCTATAGTGTTCATCATGCGTTAAATTTTATAAGATCATAATAGGGTGCTATCACGTGCTGTATGGCTTGCAAATAAGCCTCTCTGTCCTTCTGCCCCCAAAAATGCACTTGTACATCAGACGAGTTTTCATAATATTTCAAGAAAGTCATCTTGGTGCAGTAAGGTATGAACTCGCCACTCTTGTCCATTTTGATAATCAAATTGCGCTTTACATCGAATGTGGAGTTGCTCAAACAGGTGTTATGGCCGCAAGAGAGCAGGGCCAGGTTGGGGAGTGTATTGATATAATCCGTATCGGTAGTATCAGACAGATCGTTTACCACGCGGCGGAAGATGCCTTCGAAGTCAGATCGTATAAAGCGGCCACTTTGTCTTATACCATCAATGACTTTTTCCACGTCTCTAACAAGCTCGTTGTCGGGCTCGTCAAGATGAATAGCTTTCAATGATGGCAAATGCCACTCCAGCCACTCCAGCTGAAGTTCGACAGTTTTCAGTCCCTCAGAGTTCTGTGCATGAATGTGCTCTATGCTCCATTTCTCGTTATTATATTCATTAAAGGGGAAACGCTGTCGCACGCAATACGATATAATAGATTGTACATTAAATAGCAGGAGTATGCGGCATATCCGGTTATAATCCTTGTGGTAGTCTAAATCCCAATAACTGTCTTTGTCGTTTGTGCGCCATGTAATGGATTCTGCAATCAACTCGTCTAACCGATCCTTAAACTCGCTCTTGCGTTTGCCACGTGCCTCGTCAAACAAATCGGCCATTGTATTACTGCCCGAAGCTATCAGATAGCCAATTTTGTGGTAGTACACATTGTCCTTGTACCACTCTTTCAGTTGCAAGAACCCGTTGATTACCTCTTGCCACACGCTGTCCCTGTCTGAATGTTTCAAGCGCTCCTCCATTTTGAAGAATGTGAAGAGGGGATCCTTCTCTGCATCTTGCTTGTGGCACATGAGGTCGAACAAGATGTCTATTCTGGTAGGATAATCCTCTGCACGCTTACGCGTGATAAAAGCCCAAAAGGCACCATCGTCATCACGTAATTGTTTCTCGATGTCGTCCCATTGAATAGCAATTTCGTACTTTCTGCGGTTCTCCATACCATTGGGCGTATCCGAAAGGAAGAGCGCACGTATCAGTTCGGCATTGGTCAGCTGTATTTTGCCTATATTCAATCGCGTAAAGAGCGCTATGGGGTCGGCCTCAGCACCCACTTCGTACCATATCACCTTTACACTTTCGTTGACGTAGTTACAGAGTTTGTACAGAGCAGAACTCTGGCTGTACGTGTCGTCAGGAAAAGTCTCCTCCAGCCAGTCCTTAATGGTAGTATATGCCTGATAGATGTGGAAAAAATCTATATTCGTTTGGGCCAGCTGCGGGTCCATATTATCAAGAAAGGCTTGCGTCTTCTTCCTTGTTTCATACTCAAAACTAAATTCGGGTTTAACGAATTTGAAGAAGTTCTGCTCGACATAACGCAGCAGAATGTAAATGGTAGTGAGTCGTTGCTGCCCATCAATCAGGTCGTACTGCAACTCGCCTTTTTTCTGCACCACAACGGGCTGCAAGCAATAATCTTTTTCCTGTCCGTTTGCCTCCATGCACTGATAGAGGTCGTTGAGGAGCGTTTTAACTTGCGTTCGTTCCCATCTGTATCCGCGCTGATAGGCAGGAATGTGGAATGTGCCGCGTATGTCTTTAATAGGCTTGGCTTCTAATATTACGTAGTTTTCCATGTCATGTTATTTATTTGTAGTTATTGTATTCAAGCAGGCACTTTAACATAATAAGCAGAATGGCGGAATGTCTGAAAAGGCTATGCTATCTTACCAGTAAACTCGTTAACTCGTCAACTTGTTTACTGATTTCGCCAACGCGTATATATATAGTACTTTGCGCTCAGAATTATAAAAAAACAAGTAAAAAATTTAAGTGCTCAAAGTTTCGGATCTTGAAAGGACGGGGAAAGCCCAAGCTAAACCCGAAAGTCGAGCTAAGTGTTAACTTGCATAAGGTTCTTAAACTCTTGGATAAATATACAACCATTCTGCGTCATACTGTATTGTCCTATCTGTCCTATCTAATATTTGTGTGTATTTCGAAATGCGCTGATGCGCAGATACATACACTATTTATAACGCAAATATACACACGTTTTGCGGAATACCCATTGGGGGGGTAAAAGTATGTTAATGCGCTTACAATTACCGCTTTTTGTAGTAATGGCGCACTTAATTACACAGCAAGGGCGTGCAATCGCTCTATTGCACGCCCTTGTTATTATGAGGTTCACCCACATAAAACGCCGAAGCCTCATCAGCACTTGCATGAACAGGCAAAGTGCTTGTGGCTCAGAGCATAAAGTCCCACGCTGCAACCACATTTATTTGCAAATCGCCATAATGAATGCTTTGCGCTTGATTGCATGTTATAATTGAAGCCTTTTTACAACCAGTTGCCGCAGAAGCTGCGCACAAGCCCCCACATTCGCGTGGTGTGTTAAACTCGTCAAGTTCCCAGCAAACCTGAATGAGTTCTTTCACACCCTCGTCATTTGCTATTACAAAGTCGCACTCTGCCCCCTCGTTGAAGTAATAAATCTGTTCATTTTCATTCAAATGTCTGGCAAGATGCATATAAACAGCATTTTCGAGAGCCTTGCCCTTCTCCTCGCTCTGCGGCAACAATACTGACTTGGCCAATGCAAAGTCCACCACATAGTATTTTGACAGAGAGGTGCTTTGCTTAATGATGGATTTAGAATACTTAGGCACTTTATGCAGCAGAAAAATATTGCACGCGTAATCAAGCCACTGGTAAAGCGAATCTTTTGACAATTTGAGCCCCTGCGACTTCAGGTCGTTGTAAATGTTATTCACACTGGAGGGCTTTGTGATATTATTGAACACACGTTTCAAAAAATAGCGCACGACCGAGGGAGAGGCACTAATATTATAGTGTTCTATCATGTCGCGGAAAAGCATTGTGTTGAAATATGCCTGTAACAGCTTCACCCGTTCGGTCTCGACATTGGCCAATACAGCTTGAGGGAAACCACCAGTTAAAAGATACGACTTAAACATATTTGCCATCAATGCCGCCCCCTCCTCTGTATAGCGGTTGGCTTTTACCCCTTTGAAGGCAATGAATTCCTTGAAGCTCAACGGATATTCGGTGTACTCATCAGGCCAGCCGCGCAAAGCAGAGCTCATTTCACCCGACAACATCTGCGCCGTGCTGCCTGTAACATACACGTTTTTACAATAGCTTTTGTAAACACGCAGAACGAACAACTCCCAACCCTTCACTATCTGTATCTCGTCAAAGAACATATACACACTGCTCAAGGGACGGTCCGGATACATCAAGCGATAGGCTTGCAATATTTCGTCAAAGTCACTTACGTCCATATTGGCCAAACGCTCATCGTCAAAACCAATGTAAAGTATTTGCTCCTTATCTACGCCCGATGCCAACAAGCGGTTTATAGTCAAATGCAGCAACGACGATTTGCCACAGCGGCGCACACCCGTCACCGTCACAATACGTTGTTTATTTAACGGGAGTTGAAGTGAGCGCTCGTGCAGCGACAAGGGTATTTCCTCTTGATGCAACGCTATTATCGACTGAAATATGTTTCGCAAATTCATACGGCAAAGTATTTATGTTTGTGCAAATATAGCAACTTTCCGTCTCAGAAGGAAAATATCGGACAAACTTTCCTTCTGGGACGGAAAGTTTGGCGAAATCTTTCCTTGTAGAAAGGAAAGTTGGACCGAAACAACACAGATACGCAAATGAACTGATGCCGTAACACGTGTGCCAACTGCCAAGTGCTAACGCCTGACAAACAGGTGAGCAGAGGTGATATCGGCATCAAAAGCGAGACTATTTTTGGGCATTCAGAGTTGTATGAAACGCGCTGCAAGAAAACGCAAGCACTAATGGGACGCGTCCCGAGGCTGCTGAAAAATGCCCGACGCGGGACGCGTCGCCCCCATTAATGCTTGCGTTTTCTATCAGATTGACAGGTTAAAAAGCGGATTTGAAGCCATGGAAAGAACTGTTATACCAGGAAATTGCGCTCTAATGGGGGCGACGCGTCTCGCGTCGTTTTTTTCAGTATGTCTGCCAGCCCATAGACCAGCCAGTCACTATACAAATACTTAGGTACGGGCTTTAAGCCACATCTGATAAAACAAGCGCAAAGCTGTGTACTTACTATTGACAAATAAGCGCATCACACCCCATTTTGCAATACAAAATGAGATGCAATGCGCTTATTTATAGGATTTATTAGTTGACTGCGGAACAGGGTGAAGGGGGAACGGGTAAGTTTGACAGATTTCCACACTTTGCCTTTCGGTAGTGCCGGACATACTTACTCGTTAACCTGTCGACCTGTCAACCCGTCAACTTGTCAACTCTTTTTATTTTCCCAACTTGGCCTCAACCCACTTGCGGGCGTTGACAAAGGCCTCCATCCACGGAGTGATGTCGTCGGCCAGACGGTTTTCGGGATAGTAGGCTGTCTGCCAGGGGAAGAAGGCACGCTCCAAGTGCGGCATCATGGCCAAATGGCGGCCATCGGGGCTGGCAATACCTGCCACACTGTATGACGAGCCATTGGGGTTGCCGGGATAAGCATCGTACGAATACTTGAGCACTACGTTGTAGTCGTCCTCAGGATAAGGCAGGCTGAACTTGCCCTCGCCGTGAGCCACCCAGATGCCGAGCTTGTCGCCCGAGAGCGAACCGAACATCACGCTGCGGTTGGTGGGTACCGTCACACCGAGGAAGGCGCTCTCAAACTTGTGCGAGTCGTTGTGCAACATGTGGGCACGCTTCTTGTGGTCGGGGTTGATGAGGTTGAGCTCTACCATAAGCTGGCAACCGTTGCACACACCGAGCGAAAGGGTATCCTCGCGGGCATAGAAGCGGTCGAGGGCTTCCTTGGCCTTGGGGTTGTAAAGGAAGGCACCAGCCCAACCCTTGGCCGAGCCAAGCACGTCGGAGTTAGAGAAACCACCACAGAACACAATCATGTTCACCTCGTCGAGGGTTTCGCGGCCACTGATAAGGTCGGTCATCATCACGTCCTTCACATCGAAGCCTGCCAAGTAGAGGGCATAGGCCATTTCGCGCTCGCCATTGGTACCCTTCTCACGAATGATGGCGGCCTTGATGCCTGAAGGCTCGCGGCGGTCGGGATTGAGGCCGAACTGGCTGAACTTGCCTGTAAACTCGGGGTGGATATGATACTCAAGCGGCTGCTGCTTGTAGTTTTCGTAACGCTGCTTGGCACAACCGTTCATGCTCTGCTTGGTGTCGAGCAGATATGATGTTTCGTACCACACATCGCGCAGGTAGTCAATGCCAAACTGGTAGGTGGCATCGCCAAGGGTTACCATGATTTGACGCTCCTCGGCAGGTTTACCTATCTTGACATAGCCCACGCCGGCATCGTCGAGCAGGGCCTTGAAGTCCTTTTTGTGCTTGTCGGCCACCTGTACTACCACGCCGGGATTTTCGGCAAAGAGCACGCGTACCAAGTCGTCGGTCTTGAACTTGTCGAGGTTGACATCGATACCGCCCTCGGTGTTGGCAAAGGTCATTTCGAGCAGGGTGGTGATAAGGCCACCTGCCGAGATGTCGTGGCCGGCCATTATCCAGCCCTTCTTAACGAGCTGCTGCACGGCGTTGAAGGCCTCGCGGAAGTAGTCGGGGTTTTTAACCGTGGGCACATCGCTGCCCACATAGCCCTGGCTCTGCGCAAAGGCTGAGCCGCCAAGGCGGAGTTGGTCAAACGAGAAGTCGATGTGATAGAAGGTGCTCTTGGCATCGTTCTTCATCACGGGTGACACTACCTGGCGAATGTCGCTCACCTCGCCACCGGCACTTACGATAACGGTGCCCGGCGAAATGATTTTCTCGCCATTGGGATATTGCTGTGAAAGCGAAAGCGAGTCCTTGCCAGTGGGCACGTTGATTTCGAGTGCGCAACAGAAGTCGCTGAGGGCCTCAACCCCCTTGTACAGACGGGCGTCCTCACCCTTCTGGCTGCGGCAGGGCCACATCCAGTTGGCCGAGAGCGACACGCTGTCGAGTCCCTCGCTCAGCGGTGCCCACACAATGTTGGTGAGCGATTCGGCCACTGAGAGCACCGAACCGGCTGCGGGGTCGGCCAAACCAGCCTGGGGCGCATGGCCCAAAGCGGTGGCAATGCCCTTGCGGCCACGGTAGTCGAGTGCCACCACGCCACAGTCAGACAACGGCAACTGCAGTTCGCCCTGTGTTTGCTGGTGAGCCACCTTACCCGTTACCGAACGGTCTACCTTGTTGGTGAGCCAGTCCTTGCAGGCTACAGCCTCGAGCTGCAGCACGCGGTTAATGTAGCTGTCGAGATGGGTGACATCATAGGTCACGTCCTTGTATTTGCGTTCAACGGTTTCGTCTACCATCACCGTTTTGGGTGAGTGACCGAACATTTGTGCCACATCGAGGTCGAAGGGGCGCTTGCCGTCGCCCTGTACAAACGAGAAGTGTGCGTCGCCAGTGGTTTCGCCCACCACATACATCGGGGCGCGCTCGCGCTCGGCAATTTGACGCACGTGTTCGATGTGCTCCTCTTGTATGAGCAAGCCCATGCGCTCCTGGCTCTCGTTGGCAATGATTTCCTTGGCCGAGAGTGTGGGGTCGCCAATGGGCAACTTGGTCATGTCGATTTGTCCACCGCACTCCTCAACCAACTCGCTCAAGCAGTTAACGTGGCCTGCCGAACCGTGGTCGTGGATAGATACTACGGGGTTGACGTCCTCCTCGCACAAGGCGCGCACCAGGTTGTTGGCACGCTTCTGCATTTCGGGGTTGGCGCGCTGCACGGCGTTGAGCTCGATGCCGCTGCTGTAACGGCCGGTGTCAACAGAGCTTACTGAGCCGCCGCCCAGACCGATGCGGTAGTTGTCGCCACCTACCACAACAACCTTGTTACCCTTCTGCGGGGTGCCTTTCAAGCAGTCGCGCTTGGTGCCGTAGCCCACACCACCTGCCAGCATGATAACCTTGTCGTAGCCATACTTCTCGCCATTCTCCTGATGCTCGAAGGTGAGCACCGAACCGGCAATGAGGGGTTGGCCAAACTTGTTACCAAAGTCTGAGGCGCCATTCGAGGCCTTGATCAATATCTGTTCGGGAGTCTGGTACAACCACTGGCGCACGGGCAGAATATCCTCCCATTCGCGGCCACCGTCAAGACGCGGATAGGCTGTCATGTAAACTGCCGTACCGGCAATTGGCCATGAGCCGACACCACCGCCCATACGGTCGCGTATTTCGCCACCCGTACCGGTTGACGCACCATTGAAGGGCTCTACGGTGGTGGGGAAGTTGTGCGTCTCGGCCTTGATTGAGATAACGCTCTCAATATTCTTAACGCGGAACCAGTCGCTTGTAGCGTGGTCGGCCGGGGCAAATTGCTCCACTACGGGGCCTTGGGCAAAAGCCACATTGTCCTTGTAGGCCGAAATAATATGGTGCGGGTTCTCCTTGGTCGTCTTCTTAATCATGGCGAAGAGCGACGAAGGCATTTCCTTGCCATCAATGATGAACGAGCCACCAAATATTTTGTGACGGCAGTGCTCTGAGTTGATTTGTGCAAAGCCAAACACCTCAGAGTCGGTGAGCTGGCGGCCGAGCTGCTTTTCTACGCCATGCAGATATTCAATTTCGGCAGGCGAGAGCGCAAGACCTTCTTGCTCGTTGTAGCTCTCGAGGTCTGATATGTACTCAATGGGAGCAGGCTTGATATTGACCGTAAAAATCTCCTGATCAAGACCATTGTACATACGCTGCAACATGGGGTCGTGATCGGCCTCTTCGCTCTTGACGGGGAAATACTCTTCAATACGCGCAATGCCGCGGAGATTCATGTTTTGTGTAATCTCTACGGCATTGGTGCTCCAAGGCGTAATCATTTCACGGCGGGGGCCTACAAACCAGCCTTTCAGCGCGTCAGCCTCTTCAAGCTTGGCACCGCCATAAAGCCAGCACAGTTCTTCCACTTCGTTCTCAGAGAGCTTGTGATCTACCTGAGTGGCAATCACGCTCTTCTGCGGAGTTGTAAAAAACAATATCATATCGTGGTAAGGATTTTGATGATTTTCGATAATGCTGCAAATTTAGGGAAAAAAGCGGAGTGCGCAAAGTATTTTGTTGGACGCTGCTACAAAAAAGCGTAAATTTGCGCACCCCTCCGTTTATCACACATCTGCACATCAGCACATCTGCGAGCAAAGCGAGCGTCATGAGCAACAATACACAAGGCAACACACAAGGCAACACACAAGGCAAGACGAGTTTCGGACACGTGTTAAAATACACGGGTCTGTTTGGCAGTGTGCAAGGTCTGTCGATGCTGGCCGGTGTGGTGCGCACCAAAGTGGTGGCACTATTCCTTGGTCCGTCGGGCCTTGCGCTCATCAACCTGTACAACACCATGGCCAGCTTGGTGAGCCAGTGCACCAATTTGGGCGTGTCGTTCAGCGCCGTGAAGGACGTGGCCGAATGCCATGCCGCGGGCGATGCTGCAGCCACCAGCCGCAGTGTGGAGTCGGTACGTGTGTGGTGCATGATAACGGCCTTGTTTGGCACGGCAGTATGCCTCATGCTGAGCCCGCTCATCAGCTGGCTTACCTTTGGCAATCACGACTATACCCTGAGCATTGCCCTGCTCTCGCCCATGGTGGGCATGCTGGCTGTGACGGGCGGCGAAATGGCCATACTCAAGGGGCTTAAACGCTTAAAGCGTGTGGCCTTTGTGTCGATGCTGGCGGCTGTGGCCTCGGTGGTGGTGTACATTCCGCTTTACGCCCTGTGGGGCATGGCGGCCATCGTGCCGGCACTGCTGCTGTGCAACTTGCTCATCATGGCCATACACCTATATTACGCCACCCGCGTGATGCCCTGGCACTGCCCGCTGTTCAGCCGCAAGGCGCTGGGGCGTGGCGTGCCATTCATCAAGTTGGGCGTGGCCTACATTGTGTCGGGCGCCTTTGGCCAGGGGGCCGAATACGCCATGCGTGCACTGCTGCTGCGCGATGGCGGCATGGACGTGGTGGGCTTTTACAACTGCGGCTACATGCTCATAGTGAGCTACACCTCGCTGGTATTCTTGGCGGTTGAAAACGACTACTACCCGCGCCTGTCGGCCGTGATGCACCAGCGCACATTGATGAACGATGCGGTGAACAAACAAATTGAGGTGTGCGCCCTGCTGGTGTCGCCAGTGCTGGTAGTGTTTGTGCTGTTAATGCCTTTTGTGGTGCGGCTGCTGTTTTCGGCCCAATTTGCCACAGCCGTGGGCATGTCCACCTGTGCCGTGTTCTACATGTTTTTCAGAGCCTTCACCCTGCCAGCTGCATACCTGCCGTTAGCTGCCGGCCACTCGCGCACCTACATGGCCATGGAGCTGATATACGATGTGGCACTCACCGCCGCAGTGCCTGTGGCCTACCACTATTACGGCCTCAACGGCACGGGCTGGGCCTTGTCGGTCATGGGACTGCTCGACTTGCTGCTCATACATGGCTACTACCGCTACAAGTACCACTACCAGTTCCGCTGCCAAGCCTGGCACATCTATGCCGCGCAGTTTGCCTTGCTATGCGGCGCGGTATATGCCGCCCTCGAACTGCCGCTTGCACCGCGCTGTATGGTTGGCGCCGTAGTGGCGCTGACCTCTATCTGGCTCTCGCTGCGCCAGCTCAACAAGGAGACGGGCATGGTGGCCAAGGTGATGCAACGGTTAAAGAGGGGGCGCACTGAATAACGAACTCTTGACGACAGAACGCTGAATAACCCCCTCTTAATAGCAGCCCACTGAATAGCTGCCCACTTGACAACAGCCCACTTGTCCACCACCAACTATCACTACTTGCTAAGTAGGTGTTCAAAATTATTTTTACATTGAAAGTGCATTATCGGGGCGCAGATGTTTCCTTCGGGTGAGGGTTTCTGTCCCCCGATAACGGGGGAACCGAAGGGGGTCATAGCGGGCTATGTGACCGAGGCCGAAGGGAACAGATGCGCCCCGATAACGTGCTTTCAATGTGAAAATGACACCTACTGATTGTATAATTGTATAAAATAATTTTGAACACCTACTTAATATATACTTTTGTGCCGCAAATGTCACCATGCCTCCTCCTATAGTGTTTGGTTGCGCGTCTGCTCCTCGACCGCCTTGTTGTAAATTGCTCCAGCCATGTTGGGTGATGGTGATAGTGATGGAGATAGATATTGCGGGCCATTTTAAGTGACGTAAAGAAGTGCTTTATCAAAAAAAAGTCGTAATTTTGCCGTCAAAATCATAAGATAAAACGAAATACAACATTTACTCCAATGATTAAATCACAAGACATCAAGAAGGGTACTTGCATTCGCCTTGACGGCAAGCTCTACTTCTGCATCGATTTTCTTCATGTAAAGCCCGGTAAGGGTAACACCATTATGCGCACCACTTTGAAGGACGTAGTGTCAGGCCGTGTGCTTGAGCGTCGTTTCAACATTGGTGAAGCTCTTGAGGACGTGCGCGTAGAGCGTCGCCCCTACCAATACTCATACGCTGAGGGCGATCAGTACCACTTCCTCAATCAGGAGACTTGGGACGATGTAATCATCGAGAAGGACCTTATCACAGGTGTGGACTTTATGAAGGAAGGTGATGTATGCGAAGTTGTAAGCGATGCTTCAACTGAAACTATCCTTTTCGCCGAAATGCCTGTTAAGACTCAGCTCAAGATTACTTACACTGAGCCGGGCTTGAAGGGTGATACTGCAACCAACGCTACTAAGCCTGCTACGCTTGAAACTGGTGTTGAGGTGCGTGTGCCTCTCTTCATCAACGAAGGCGAAACTATCGAAGTTGATACACGCGACGGTTCATACCTTAACCGCGTTAAAGCATAAGACTAACAACAGACAGCAGGGTGGCATGAAGCGCTCTGCTGTCGTTTTTTTATCTTTACCCCACAACGAGGCAACCTCTGACAGATGCGATAACCGCATCTGTCAGAGGTTGCCTCGTTGTGGGGTTATAAGGGAAGCATAGGCTGGCTCGCTTTTGTTTGATAGGGTACAAACAAATATAGCGCCTGTGGCTATGTGAAGCCACTGGCGGTAATATTATGTGAGAGATGGCGTTTGATGCTTGAAGAAACGCTACCACTAATGGGGGCGACGCGTCTCGCGTCGGGCATGAAGGTAAAGGTTCGCAAACAGGGGCATAATTAGTGCTGTCTGTGAGCTTTTGCTTTCATGCCCGATGAACGCGGGACGCGTCGCCCCCATTAGAGCTTGCGTTTAGAGCTTGCGTTTAGTGCTTGCGGGACCTTTACTATACTACCAAAACTTTACATGCAGAGTATCTTACATCTTACACAAAAACGTTTCAACTCATTGAATATCAATACTTTACGCAGTGTAAGATACTATAAATTCCACCTACACGCATCCTACACAACCTACATACTGCCACACGGTACAAGCACGGGAGAATGACATCACAGCATAGGGGAGCAGAAAAGTCTGTTGCTCCGACTGATTTTTCTACGTCCCTTTGGCGTATAACCCACCGCATACGACCAAAACGACTGCAAGACAACGGGGTGGGGTGTGTAAGATGTATGCAGGGGTGTGTAAGATGCTTTGAAATCATCTTACACTCTTGAAACTTCTGTATATCAGCATGTTATGCACAAAAAGTGTAAGATGGCAGTAAAAACACACGCACTCTTTTACAAGAGGGATGACGGGGATGGGGAAAATATTTGTGTACAAATTGTACACTTTTTTTGTTGGGTGCAATGCTTCGGTGTTACCTTTGCAGCACTTTGCTTTAGTACTAAACCAAATTGTAGTAATTATCATGAAACGAATGCTTAACAGAATGCTGCGTTATGCCGATGCCATTGTGAAACGTGTCGTTGACAAACTGATAGACGCTATCGGACATACCCCGGAACCACAAACTAAAAATGCTGAAACGCCCCAGCCGCAAAAACGCATGGGCAACGGCACGGACTGCGCACCGCAAACAACTGGCAACCCCATAGACTGCGGTCTGACAGAACAGACTATTACCCTTATGGACGAGATGTGCGATATTCGCTATAATGTGCTTGACCGCACGCCCGAAGTGCAATGGCGCAACCAGGCGAACAGCCCTTAAAAGCACCAAAGTCGGAAGATATATATACTCGATTATTGCTGTACGGTAAAACTCCAAAGCACATTGTAATGCTTTTGCCCTTACAGGTAGGGTGTTCAAAATCGGCATCAAAAATGAGACTGGTTTTGTTGCAAAAAACGCTACCACTAATGGGGACGACGCGTCTCGCGTCGGGATAGAGAAAGGAGGGAAGATACGAACTCTACTAAATAATAGTTGTATCTTTACCCGACGCGAGTCGCGTCGCCCCCATTAGAGGTAGCGTTTGGTGCTTGAATAGGTTATGTAAATACCTGGGCCCGCTTTGGCCAAATCCGAAACCTCAGTAATAATAACACTGTATATTAACAATATAAGAACAACATAAAGATATGCCAGTAGATGTATTGATACGTCCTTTCACAAAGGAATTAGATTTTGAGGAAGCACTGGCAAAGCTGCTTCCTCAGCATGGTTGGGAACCCCGCATCATCAAGAATCCCACAGAGGAGATATTGATTAAGAACTGGGCCGCCATCATTTACAACAACAACCGTGACGTGAACCGCTTGGGCGACTTCCCGCTCACCGACTCAGAGATGCAACAAATAATCACACAGGTGGATGCCCTGCAGTCGCCTTACGAGGTGAGCAAGTTCATTGGCGGTGGATTGGTGAAGATCAAGCGTGACAACGACAAGGACAAGATTAACTTTGGCAAGGAGGTCTACCTGAAGATTTTCGATGCTAAGGAGATACGTGCCGGACAGAGTGTGTATCAGATAGTGCGCCAGCCGAAGTTTCAAACCAAGCACCCGTTGGCCAGCACACGAAGGGGCGACGTGATGCTGCTTATCAATGGTATGCCCGTCATTCATATAGAACTGAAACGCTCGGGAGTGGACGTGACACAAGCTGTCAACCAGATAAAGAAATACGCCCATGAGGGGGTGTTCAGTCGTGGCATCTTCTCGCTCGTACAGATATTTGTGGCCATGACACCTGAAAAGACACTCTACTTTGCCAATCCTGGCAAGTCGGAGAACTTTTCACCGAGTTTCTACTTTCATTGGGCAGACTTCAACAATGAGGAGATGCACGACTGGAAGCGCATCGGTGCCAACCTGCTCTCTATCCCCATGGCCCACCAGATGATAGGCTACTACAGCATTGCCGACGATAAGGACGAGACGCTGAAGGTGCTTCGCAGCTATCAGTATTTTGCTGTGACCAAGATTTGGGAGAGGGTGCGTGCCACTAACTGGGACGACCACTCTCACCGTGGCGGCTTTATATGGCACACCACGGGTTCGGGCAAGACGATGACCTCATTCAAGGCGGCACAGCTCATAGCAAAGGCCGGCGATGCCGACAAAGTAGTATTCCTGCTCGACCGCATCGAACTGAGTACGCAGAGTGCCGACGAATATCGTGGATTTGCCAATGCCGACGATAATGTGCTCGACACGGAGGACACGCAGAACCTCATTCGTGTGCTGGAGAGCGACGACAAGGACGATAATCTTATCGTCACCTCTATACAGAAGATGAGTCGTATCACACACGAGAACCATGTGCCGCAATCCACCATTACAAAAATCAACAACAAGCGCGTGGCGTTCATCATAGACGAGTGCCACCGCAGTGTGTCGGGTGGCGGCAAGGAGAGCGGCAGCGGTATGCTCTTGACAATAAAGAACACCTTTCCGCGTGCCGTGCTCTTTGGCTTTACTGGCACGCCTATCTTCCCTCAGAATGCTCATGGCGAGATGACCACAGAGGTCATCTTTGGCGACATGCTACATAAATATACCCTGGCCAACGGTATTCCTGATGGTAATGTGCTCGGCTTTGACCTCTATCGCGAGGACACTTTCCAACCTAATGAGATACGTGAGGCTGTGGCTCTGCGTGCCGTGGGTGCTGAGAGCTTTGACGAGATAGGGGAGAACAAGGAGAAGGTCGACCTCTACAACAAGTGGCTGCATGAAACCGACATGATAAAGGTGGAGGACGAAGCCAAGAGTCTTTACCAGTCAGATGAGCACCATAAGGCGGTGATGCAGAAGATTGTGGAAGAACGGCCAATGCTCAGCCGTAATGGTAAGTTCCATGCCATACTGGCCACAAAGAACATACCTGAGGCTATCGAGTACTATCATCTTTTCAAGCAACACTATCCTGAATATAACGTCACCGCAATATTTGACGACAGCATTGACAATAATGGTGGCGGCGAATATAAGGAAGATGCTATCCTTGAAATGTTGGAGGACTATAACCATAAATATGGTACCACGTTCCAGCAATCTACATACGCCAAGTATAAGAAAGACGTGGCCAAGCGACTGGCCCACAAGGCACCTTACCAGCATTTGGAGAAGGATAAGCAACTTGACTTGCTCATCGTGGTAACGCAGATGCTCACGGGTTACGACTCAAAGTGGGTCAATACGCTCTATGTAGATAAGCTGATGCAGTATGTGGATGTCATACAGGCGTTTTCACGCACCAACCGATTGTTCGGTCCTGAAAAGCCATTCGGCATCATCAAGTATTTCACCCGTCCGGAGCGAATGAAGAAGAATATCGACGAGGCACTCGAACTCTACGTTAACCAACCGCTGTCGGTATTCACAGACAAATTGGAGGCCAACTTGGAGTATATCAATACGAGTTTCAATGCCATTGATGCGCTCTTCAATGCTGAGGGTATAGAGCACTACGCCACATTGCCACAGGCTGAGGCTTCGAGGAAGAAGTTTGCCAAGGAGTTTTGCGCGATGACCAACCGACTGGAGGCGAGCAAGATGCAGGGCTTCGTTTGGGACAAACTGGAATATGAGTTCGCGCACGCCTCAGGTTGGACAACAGTGAAACTGGCCTTTGACGAGCAGGTTTACAAGATTCTGTTACAGCGTTATCGCGAACTCTTCACAAGTAGCGGAGGAGGTGGCGGCAATGACGACGATGTCTACCAGCTGGAGGCATATATTACGGAGACTGGTGCCGGCACAATAGATGCTGAGTATATCAATGAGAAGTTTATCAAGTTCATCAAGAACCTCTATACCACAGGCTCTGGCAGTGAACTTGTGAAGACTGCACAGCGCGAACTGCATAATGCTTTTGCCTCGCTTTCACGACGCGACCAACGCACCGCCCAGCGCATACTGCACGATATTGAGAGCGGTGACCTGCATCTCGTCAAGGACAAAACCATCTATGACTATATTCTCGATTATCAGAAGCGGGAATGCGACCAGCAGGTGTATACGCTTGCCGAGGTAACGGGACTGAACATTAATCGTTTGAAAGACCTTGTTACCAAGGACACTACGGTAGAGAATGTCAACGAGCACGGGCGTTTTGATGAGCTTATCCGCACACTTGACAAGGCTAAAGCCGTAGATTTCCTAAAGAAGGTGACAGGACAAGATGTGCCCAAGCGTTTCGTCATTACCAACATGTCGAGCATTGTGCGCAGGTTTATCCTTGACCCGACCGACAGAGCGAGGATTATCTATGCCTATCAGAATGCCGCATTTATCCTTGACGAGAACATTCCTGATGAGTTGCCCGAAGACGAGCAGCAACAGGAGACCCCTGAGGACGAGCAGCAACGCACAGAAGACAACAAATGCACTTATGATGAAATGAAGGCGAACCTGCGCGAAGTTGTGAAGCGTGACCTTCGTAAGGTGCCCAATATGCCATTGACGCGGAATGTGGTAGATGGTTTCTTTAAGATACTCACTATCCACACAATCCCGAGTGTAGATGGTGTAGGTCTTGACCTGTATAAGGCCATTGATGAGCTTTTCGGACGCAAGAAGGTGAACATCATTGACAAGCACGTTAATTCTGGCAACCTGTCTGTGAAGTTCGAGGTGTTCTTGAAGAAGATCTATTACATGATACATGGTGAGGAAATGCGTCCTTCAGGCGACAGTAATAAGGTAACACTAAGCACATGTATCTTTGCTTTCGACTGTCTAAAGCGTCTGCGCTATAGTCCGAGAGAGACTGAGCAGAAGTTTTCTGGCTACTTGAATCTCATACGCAACAATCGCAACACAAGTGATGGCAACGGAGCACATGCTTCCTATCTCCTGACAGAAGCTCAACTTGATGAGAACATTAAGGCGTTCGCTACTCTATACCTCTATGTGACAGGCATGTGCTATGATGAGCTGAAAGCCAAGTATGACATTTGATATTAGGGTGGTTCTAAAAACAGAATTTTTAGAACCACTCTTTAGCAAGAGCATGGAGAATATTTCATGAATATGCTGGGAACACGCACGATTGGAAAAGCCGCTCGGGAAGCGGAGTCAAGTCTCGTGTTGATGTAAATGTCTAAGACGAAACAGTTGTGGTTGGGACTTTTACCATACTACAACAACTTACACGCCGAGCATCTTACATCTTACA
>ENA-OVGE01000583-OVGE01000583.1-human-gut-metagenome-genome-assembly--contig:-NODE-583-length-34141-cov-31.365399_pt1 | contig 34141 bp, 40 predicted proteins | sample MGYA00237769_ERZ505417 | MGnify/ENA primary metagenome ERZ505417 (study PRJEB26158, sample SAMN06016403) | human gut metagenome | biome: human gut; feature: ankylosing spondylitis patient; material... | reverse complement strand
CAACTCGTGGAATGAAAGTTGAACAATCATATACAAGACTTACATGTCACAGCCAGGCTTCTTCCACAATCAGCTGTTTTCTCACTCCCTTCAGACGGCGCATCTTGTTGATGAACGCCTCCATGATGATGATGGTCACCACCGGGAACAGTTCGCGGTTTTCCTTTATGGAATCAATCTCGAACACGATGAACCGCTTGTTCAGCAGGTCGATGTTTTCCTCCGAGTTCAGCAGGAAGTCATAGCGTCCGCCCCTGTAGTATTGCCTCATGGTGGTCAGCATGTTGTCAATGTTGAAGTCGGACTTCTCTACCTTGATTTCACGTCCGGCCAGTTCACGGCGGTAGTCATCGCGCATGTATTCGTAAAAGGTGTTGAACGAGGGGACGATGCTCCGGTCTGCCTTGATACGCTCTATGTAGGCGTTCACGGCGCTGCCCAGCTCTCCGCTTTCGGTCTTTGATACTTTGTCGTCCTCCGATTTCCAGATGGTCAGCAGCAGGGTCTTGATACTGTCCTTCTTCTCCACGTCAAACACATAGTCGTCGGTATAGAACGGATTGAACGAAATGGGCTTTTCTTCCGTGTAGGTATAATACACGCCGTCTTCGCCGTGTGTCTTGCGCCGGATCATTTCGCACAATCCCTGATACGAGTTTCCGGTATCCACAAGGACAACGTGCGTTCCCTGTTCATAATACTGCCGGACAAGATGGTTCATGAAGAACGACTTGCCGCTGCCGCTCGGTCCCAGCACGAACTTGTTGCGGTTGGTCGTGATGCCGCGTTTCATCGGAAGGTCGGAAATGTCGATGTGCAGCGGCTTTCCCGTCAGACGGTCCACCATCTTTATGCCGAAAGGCGAAAGCGAGCTGCGGTAGTTGGTCTCTTCCGTAAAGAAGCATACCGCCTGTTCGGTGAAGGTGTAGAAGCTCTCTTCGGCAGGGAAATCGGCGGCATTGCCGGGTATGGCCGCCCAGAACAGGGTCGGACAGTCAACGGTGTTGTGCAGGGGCATACACTCCATGCTTGCCAGCTGGCTGCCCACGTCATTTTTGATGTGCCGGAGTTCCTCCGCATCATCGCTCCACGCCATGACATTGAAATGTGCGCGTACCGAGGTCAGCCCGTAGGAATGGGCTTCGTTCAGGTACTGGTCTATCCATTCACGGTTGATGCTGTTGCTCCTTGAATAGCGGGACAGGGATTGCATGTTGCGGGCGGACTTCTCGAACTTACGCAGGTTCTCCTCGCTGTTGTCCAGTATCACATACTGGTTATAGACATGGTTGCAGGGAAGCAGCAGTCCCACGGGACTGGCAAACGAAAGACGGCAGTCCGAGCGGTCGGTGGAAAGACGCTCATAGCGGCTGTCGGTAGCCACCTTGCCGGGCAGGTCCTCCGTGTCGGAAAGCGTGTGCAGGCACAGGTAATTGTCACCGATACGCATCCCCTTTGCCGAAAGGTCGATGTCCTGCAGGGCGACGTCGTTTTCAGACATCAGCGAAAAATAGCGTTCCAACAGTCCCTTCCTGTCGTCTGTGCCGACTATCTCATCCGTACCGAGCCGGCGCAGTCGGACAAAGCCGCTGTCGTTCATGATACGGGCGAACTGTTCTGTTGCCTCCAGAAACTTTTCCGATGTTTCCCTGTCCAGTTCCTTCGGGATGATGTGCCCCCTGCACAGCGTGCTGAAGTTGCTCTGCATCCGGTTGCGTTCCCTGGTCGTTTTCGTCAGGTACAGGTAGCAGGTGTGGCGCAGATAGGGTCGCTCGTTGAAATGACGCTCGAAGCTGCGCGAGAGGAAGCTCATGTCCTCCTTTTGCAGTTCCGGTCTGTACGTCTCACGGATGAACCAGTCCTGCTTGTGGACGATGGAGAAGTCCGGCAGCACCTTGATGGCCTTGCACCAGCACCCGTGTATCGCCTCGTACTCCGCACCCGTGACCGTGTAAAGCTCCGGCAGTTCGACTTCGTAGGCGACCGTCAGGTCGGCATCCTTTGATACGATGCAGCCGTGTTCCACTGCAAGCAGGGGGAACTTGTTTTCCAGTGTAGTTATTCTTGATACGTTTCTCATATTTTATCTTCCTTTCTTTTTCGTTTAAGCAGTCGGGCAATGCGCCGACGGTTGGTCAGGTAACGGGGATGGCTTCTTGCGGCACCCAGCTTCATCAGCCCGTGTTCGCCGTACCGGGCATTCAGCGCGAAGGTCTGCCATACAAGGACGGAGGCGCCTGCCGCACCGATGCCGATACATATCCACTGGTCGGTTCCGACCATATAGAGGATGACGAACAGGACAAAGAGGGCCAGAAGCCCGCCCACGAAGATGAACAGGTATTGTGCCTTTAGTCCCTTGAACTCAACCGAACGGCCGATACCCTTGTTGATCGGATATTCAGCCATACCGTATATTAAAGGAAGAATGAACGGAGGATTGTCGCCGCCACAATCAGGAAGATACACGCACCGAACCACGAAGCGGCGGTCTTGCTGGTGTCAGGATCACCGGACGAGAATTTGCCATAGACCTTTACGCCGCCTATCAGACCGACAACGGCGCCGATTGCGTATATCAGCTTCGTTCCGGGGTCAAAATAGGAAGTGACCATTGAAGTGGCCTCGTTGATGCCTGCCAGTCCGTTGTCCTGTGCGAAAGCGGATGATGCGGCAGCGATGATAAGTGCTGCCGAAAGGATGATTTTCTTGCTGTTCTTGATGTTTCTGTTCATAAATACTTTTTGTTTGTGCCGTCAAAGGGTGGATAGTCCTTCTTCCGGCGGTTCATACTGATTTTGTTTTTGGTTTAGTGGTCTCCCTTTTGGTTCCACGGACTTGGGATTGTCCGTTCCGGCAGGCGGTTACCTTGTATCCGCTTTCCGGGGGTCGGTACTACTGTTCTTTCTTCATTCCTTTTTGGTTGTCGTTGCATATTTGCGGATGTCAAACTCGTCGATGTTGTCGGGTACCAGAAACTCGACTTCCTGCTCTTTCAACCGGATTTCAATCAGCCCCTTGATACGGACGCTCATTTCGGTGGAACCTTCCATAAGCATGTCATACAGCTCCGTACCCTCCATTTCGACAAATACCTTTGCAGCCTGTTCACGTTCCGTCCGTGTCGCATCTGGATTTCGGGCGGTCTTGACGGCCTTTTCAATCTCGTCAAAGCTGCTGCCGGAAGCCTGACGTCTGTCTGGGGTTTCCTCTTCCGGTTCACCTTCGCCGTACTCAACCTCTTCAGGAGGTATGTTGCTGAATACTTCGTCGAACTTCTCTTCCGGTACCCGTGCCGTCTTCCTTTCGGCTTCGTCGGCAAAGGTAACATCATCACTCTGCACTTCCTCGCCTTTATCCGAAGTGGCAGCTTGTGGCTTCGGTACGGTAGTCATTGTCCGGGTTACCGTCATTCTGAAACGGCTCTTGCCGATGATTTCCGGTGCCGTGGCGGTGGCGGACGCATCCGCTTCCGGGCTGCTGTCCTTTTCCTCCGCATGGAGCGACTTCCAGATGCCTGCCAGTTTCCCGAAGAAGCGGAACAGCCTCGTTTCCATGATCCGGTCATACATGAGCAGGAACACGAACCATACGTTGCAGGCGACCGATACGGTCAATAGGATTGTGGTCAGGCTCATGGGCGTTTTCCGTCGTTTATGTTGGACTTATGTTTCTCACTCGCGCATTTTCTGTTTTCCTGTCTTCTTTTCATCGTTTCATTCTTATGGTTGATATTCCTTTTCATAATTCTTCTCGTACAGGCTTTTTATTGCCTCGTCGGACTGCCCGAAATGCAGGGTCAGCACATGGTCGATGTAGGCCGACATCGAGAGCCGGTCATGTCCGATGACCCGTATGATACGCCTGATACGGTTATGGTAATCACGGCGTATATATGTCATTTTCCCGTCGCGTGCCCGCATCCCGGACTCCCGGATGAACAGCCGTTCATACTCCTTTTCGCTGTATTTGCCCCTTGCCGGTGAGGACGACACGATTTCCACGTTCGTCTGTATCCCGACGGTAATCATTTCCTTGCCGCTGTCATGCGGTCTTGCTTTTCTTTTTTTATGTTCCATTGTCGTTGATTTTTAGATTAAATCTTCTCTTTGTTTCTTGTACAGTTCGTTGATCTGTTCCTTGTGCTGTTCCAGATGTTGCCGCAGTACGGTGTCCACGTAGCCGCCGACAGTTATCTCACGTCCGGCAATGTCATTCACGATTTTCAGAATCTTGCTGTGTACGTCGCGGCTGATATAGACACACTGGCGGGTTTTCAGCTCATTGCGGCGCAGAAACATCAGATAGTCGTCCTCCTGCCGTTTCCGTCGGCTGCTTTCCCTTGGTGTTTTCTCCTTTGCCGCCGGCGGTTCTGTTCCGCCTGTCCTTTCTTCGGCTGGAGCGGCAGGAGGTTCTTGTGCAGGCCGTGTATTGCTGTCCTGTGTGCGTCTGCCGATAGAGGCAATCAACAGTTCCTCGTCAATGTCCTCCGTATTCACTTTCCTGCTGCCCATGCTCAACGTCCGGTGATGATTTTACATATCTCTTCCGAAAACTCGCGGATGCCGCTCCCTTTCAGGAGTGACGCCTCAGTGGGGAATATGGTCGAGCGGAACACGCTTTTGCGTTCTTCCGAAAGGTCGCGTCGGAATTTCTTGCTGTCCGGCAGGCGGGTCGAGAGTATCGAAAGTCCCATGTCCGCTATGACGTCCTCATAAACATCATACAGCCCGTTCTTCTCCCTGCCGTCCACCATCGTCCAGAACAGGTACAGTCCTTTGGTTTTCGACCGCCCCGTCGTCATGAGGTTGTTACGGAACATAGCGGCGAATTGCAGCGTGCTTTCCACGACAAAGCGGTCGGCGCTCATGGGGGCGAAGATATAGTCCATTTGCGACAGGGTTTTCACCACGCCGTTGCTTTTGAGCGTTCCCGGCATGTCAAAAAACACGATGTCCGGCTTGACCGCTTCCCCGCTTATCAGCTTTTCCGCGTCATCAAGGGCGTTCACTGCATCGCTGGCAATGACCGGATAGGCATTCCTTTTCAGCTTGCGGAAATGCTCGCAGGCGAGTGCCTTGAAGTACCGGCTCTCGTCAATCAGTTTTGTTTCGCGATCACGGAGTCCGTAGATGCTGTGCTGTGGGGCATCGCAGTCTATCACGGCTACATTGTAACCTTTCACGTTGTGGAGATAGTTGGCGGCAAGCGCCGTAATGGTGGATTTTCCGATACCGCCTTTCTGTGTTGCGAATGCAACGAAGATTTCATTACTCATTGTCATAGATATTTAAGTTGTTGATAAAATGATTTGTTGTTTCCATACAGAACCGGTGATTCCCGTTTCCGCTTCAATGAATCTGCAAACAGACGGTTCATCACGTATCCGGTTCATTGGTGAAACAATGTTTCGGATAATTGCTGACTGACGACAGTACGTCATGAAATCATTGAATCTGTAAGTCACCGGATCATTGAATATGCAGTTATCCGCTGAACCGGATAACCGTTTCGGCAAATGTTTGCCGGTTTGAATTTTCGGGTATTGGATGATGTCATTTCTCATATCTTCAAATCACTGTTTTTTTGAATCACGATGCAAATAAACATGGAAATAATGGAAGTTGTATCACTTCCCGGACAACTGGCAGCATGTTGCGCCGATAGGCAGCGATTGGCTTACTTAATGCACTATTCCACAACCGTTTATCACCGTAACTTTGCCCCCGAACGGCAGGGTTTCCCGCTACGGGCGAAGCCGTGGGTCTGAAGGTTTCCTTTCCAATCCGTCCCCGACGGATTTTTGTTGGCTCCAGCCAACAGCAAGATGTCTTTTCAGCGGCTCAAAATGATTTGAGCATCCCTGAAAAGCACTTGCCCTTGCAGGGGGCGGGCTTCCTCTCCGAAGTCGGGAAGCCTGAAAAACCTGCGGTGTGCATGTCCCCAAGGCGGGGCTTGTGCCGTGTTACCGCTAAATCCTAAGTAATATGATTGAGAAAAAGAAGAACAGTCCGCCGAAAAAGGGCGGAAAGACCGGGAGAAATCCCAAAATCGACCCGGCGGTGTACCGCTACACCGTCCGTTTCAACGAGGTGGAACACAACCGTTTCCTCGCCATGTTCGAGAAATCGGGTGTCTATGCCAGATCCGTATTCCTCAAGGAACACTTCTTCGGAAGACCGTTCAAGGTGCTGAAAGTGGACAAGACACTGGTGGAATATTGCACCAGACTGTCCGATTTTCATGCCCAGTTCCGGGCAGTGGGAACCAATTACAATCAGGTGGTCAAGGAACTGAGGATGCACTTTTCCGAGAAGAAGGCGATGGCTCTGCTCTTCCGGCTGGAGCAGGATACCATCGAACTTGTGAAGCTGAGCCGTCAGATTGTAGGGCTTTCTGAGGAACTGAATGAATGGGCGGCGAAGAATGCCGTCATGGAAACGGGATTGGAGAACGACAAAAATCAGGGGTGATGGTAGCAAAAATCAGCATGGGAAGCTCGTTGTACGGCGCACTTGCCTACAACGGGGAGAAAATCAACGAGGCAAGGGGAAAGCTCCTTGCCACCAACAAAATCTATAACGACGGTACGGGCACGGTGGACATCGGACGTGCGTTGAACGACTTTCTGCTTTACATGCCCTCACAGACAAGGGTGGAGAAACCGGTGGTGCATATATCGCTCAATCCGCACCCGGAGGACAGGCTCACGGATACGGACCTGCAGAACATCGCAAGGGAATATCTGGAGAAGCTCGGTTTCGGGGAGCAGCCTTATATGGTATATAAGCACGAGGGTGCGTCCGTAAAGGTCGCATGATAAATATCTCTTTGGCAAGAGATTAGGTTAGTGTTCCGAATAACACAATTAGTTTAACCCCTATAAAGACGCAAAGCGGATTTATAGACATTAAAAAAAACAAGTATGTTATACAACCTATTCCCATCCGACTTACCCTGCGGAGAAATCTTTAGGGGGAACATAGCACTTCGGAAAAGCGATAAGTCAGCTAACTGTCATGCTGCTACTGAATTGCAAGGGAAAAAGACAGACATGAGGATGAAGCCTGATTGGTTGAACGATAATCCAATGGTCGAACTTGTGACTATGGCGGAAGACAGCTATTTACGCCATACCATGACACCAAGCCCAGTTCTTCGTATGGGCATGGCAGGAACTTGTCATGGCATAACCGCAATAAGCGGAGATAAGGATGAAAGTCGCACCCGACAGTCTGTTGCGCCAATAGTTATCATGTGTGCTAAACGGAGATTGCCTAAATCGAAATGCCGTATCACGGCTATGAGCAACGGCTCTGAATATTCGACAAGGCAACGGAGTGTCCATAGTAGTCTGAGCAAGGGAAAGCCTTGTACATGGCGAAGGGACACAGTTGGTATCTTTAATATGACTAAAGGATAACGTGAGAGACGTATGAGAAATCCAGAAGTCATATTGAACACTCTATGCTCACACAGTAAGGACAAGGACTACAAGTATGAGCGTATCTACCGTATCCTGTTCAATGAAGAACTGTTTATGCTTGCCTATGAGAAAATAAAGTCCAAACCGGGAAACATGACCGCAGGAACGGACGGAAAAACCATAGACGGCACAACACTCCAACGGATAGGTAAACTGATTGACAGTCTCAGAAATGAGAGCTATCATCCCAAACCTGCAAGGAGGGTATATATACCCAAAAAGAACGGAAAGAAACGTCCTTTGGGCATTCCCTCTTTCGAGGATAAGTTAGTACAGGAAGCCGTAAGAATGATTCTTGAAGCAATCTATGAAGGTCACTTTGAGGATTCATCACACGGCTTCCGACCACGCAGAAGTTGTCATACAGCACTGACAAGCATACAACGGACATTTACGGGCGTAAAATGGTTTATCGAAGGAGACATTAAAGGATTTTTCGATAATATAGACCATCAGACACTCATAAAAGTCTTGCGTAAGCGAATTGCAGATGAACGCTTTCTGCGTCTTATATGGAAATTCCTAAAAGCAGGTTATGTTGAAAATTGGAAATACAATCGTACTTATTCAGGAACTCCGCAAGGTGGCATTGTCAGTCCTATACTGGCAAACATATACCTTGACCAGTTCGATAAGTATATGAAAGAGTATGCACAGGCTTTTGACAAGGGAGAAAAACGGAGAACGAGAAAGGAGTACAATAGTCTGAACGCCAGTACTGTAAGTCTGCGCAAAAAATGGAGGGAAGAAACGGACAAATCCGTAAAATCCCAATTGCTGGACAAATTAAAGAGAATGCAGGAAGAAAAGTTAGCGATGCCATGCAGTGACGAAATGGATGAGAATTTTCGTCGTCTCAAATACATTAGGTATGCTGACGACTTCCTTGTAGGGGTAATTGGCTCAAAATCAGAAAGTGAAAGAATTAAAGCGGACATTGCCGCATTCATGCGTGGACGCCTAAAACTTGAACTTTCAACCGAAAAGACATTGATTACCCATGCACAGGAAGAGGCTAAATTCCTCGGATTTCATATTACCGTCCGCTCATTGAATGTACGCAAGCGTAACCGAAAAGGTGCGCTGAAGAGAGACTTCAAAGGAAAGGTAATGCTGAATTTATCATCCGAAACGGTTAAAGAAAAACTTCAAAATCTTGGAACTATTAGTTTTACACAAAAGGATGGTAAAGTTATTTGGAGACCTAAGATAAGAACGGCACTGACAGGAATGGATGCCGACAAAATGGTAGCCAAATACAACCTTGAAATCAGAGGATTCTATAATTACTACTGCATAGCCAATAATGTCTCGGCAACATGCGCAGACTTTGGTTACATCATGAAGTATAGCCTTTATAAGACTTTGGCGCGAAAGTACAACAGTTCGCTCCGAAAGATAATAAGGAAATACACTAAGGACAAAGTGTTCTCTATTCCCTATAAAGACTCTAAAGGGAACGAGAAGCAAAGAATCCTTTACCATGATGGCTTTAAACGCAAAACAGTAGGATTCCATGAAACCTGCGATAACATTCTATTCACCCATTATCCCAAACGCTCTCTCGCAGAACGCTTGAGAAATAATGTATGTGAAGTGTGTGGAGGAAAAGGTCCTTTGGTAATGCACCATATCAGAACACTCAAATCCGCCAATAAGAATACACCGTGGGGAAAACAGATGCTACTTATGAATCGTAAAACCATTGCTGTATGCGAAGAATGTTTTGCAAAAATCAAAGAAGCAGAGCAATAGAGTGCTTACTAACGGAGAGCCATATACATGGGAACATGTACGTATGGTTCGGGGGCAGACATGGGGAAACCAGCCATAGGAATATGGTATGGCGCCCTGTGTCGAGCCTACATATAGACCGCCATCATGTGCATATCGTGACGGTCAATGTGGATGAGAACGGCAGGCGGCTCAACTGCGATTTCCTTTTTCGCCGCAGTGACCGCATACGCCGGGAGCTGGAGGAAAAATACGGGCTTCGTCCGGCAGAACGTCGGAGCGAGCGTCTTGAAAATCCGCTGCGCGGGGTGGACGTTTCCGCCGGTGATGTCAAGAGGCAGGTCGGCAACACCGTGAAGGCGGTATGCAGGCAATACCGTTTCCAGACGATGGGCGAATACCGTGCCCTTCTTTCCCTTTATAATGTGACCGTCGAGGAAACTCAGGGAAACGTGCGCGGACGTGAGTACCGCGGACTGGTCTATTCCGCCACGGACGGCGACGGGAACAAGGTCGGCAATCCGTTCAAGTCCTCGCTCTTCGGAAAGACGGTCGGCTATGATGCCGTGCAGAAGAAGTTCGCCCGTTCCGGGCAGGACATCAGGGACAGAAAGCTGGCGGACGTGACAAAACGCACCGTACTTGCCGTACTGGGAGAAACGTATGACAAGGAGAAGTTCATTTCCCGGCTCAAAGAGAAGGGCATCGACACCGTGCTGCGCCACACGGAGGAAGGACGCATCTACGGAGCCACCTTCATCGACCACCGCACCGGCTGTGTGCTCAACGGCTCACGCATGGGCAAGGAACTTTCCGCAAATGCCTTGCAGGAACATTTTACCCTGCCGTATGCAGGACTCCCGCCGATCCGGCTCTCCGTTCCGGCGGAAGAACGCGGGGCGGCTTATACGCGCGATGCTTCCGATGGCGTAGATTATCCGGGCGGCATGGGGCTGTTCACTCCCGAAGGTCCGGCGGTCAATGCCGAGGAGGAAGCCTTTATCCGAGCCATGCAGCGTAAGAAGAAAAAGAAGAAGCGCAAAGGCTTGGGTATGTAATCAGATTTTTAACCGTTAAACAATTTCAATCAAATGTCACAACAGGAAGATGATTTGAGGGCACTTGCGAAAATCATGGATTTTCTTCGTGCCGTGAGTATTATTTTAGTGGTCATGAATGTCTATTGGTTCTGCTATGAGGCCATACGCCTCTGGGGTATCGACATCGGCGTGGCGGACAGGATACTGGTGAATTTCAACCGTACCGCCGGACTGTTCCGTTCCGTCCTTTACACGAAGCTGTTCGCAGTCCTTCTGCTGGCACTTTCGTGTCTGGGAACCAAGGGCGTGAAAGGTGAGAAAATCACCTGGCGCAGGATATGGACGGCTCTTGCCGCAGGCTTTGTGCTGTTTTTCCTGAACTGGTGGATACTGGAGCTTCCATTTCATGTCGCGACGGTCGCCCTTCTGTATATCCTTACCCTTTCGGCAGGATATATCTGTCTGCTGATGGGCGGACTGTGGATGTCACGCCTGCTGAAGCACAATCTCATGGACGATGTGTTCAACAACGAGAACGAGAGTTTCATGCAGGAAACCCGTCTGCTGGAGAATGACTATTCCGTGAATCTGCCCACCCGTTTTTATTACAGGAAGAAGTGGCATCAGGGATGGATCAATGTGGTCAATCCGTTCCGTGCAACTATCGTGCTGGGTACTCCGGGTTCCGGAAAATCCTATGCCGTGGTAAACAGCTTCATCAAGCAGCAGATTGAGAAGGGGTATAGTCAATATATCTATGATTTCAAATACCCTGACCTTTCAACAATTGCCTATAACCACCTGCTCAACCACCTTGTCGCATACAGGGTAAAGCCGAAGTTCTATGTGATAAACTTTGACGACCCGCGAAGGAGCCACCGCTGCAATCCCATTCACCCGGATTTCATGACGGACATTTCGGATGCTTATGAATCGGCATATACCATCATGCTCAACCTCAATAAGAGTTGGGTACAGAAGCAGGGGGACTTCTTTGTGGAGTCACCGATCATCCTTTTTGCAGCGATTATATGGTACCTCAAAATCTATCAGAACGGTAGATACTGTACCTTTCCCCATGCCATCGAGTTCCTGAACCGCAGGTACGAGGACATTTTTCCCATCCTTACTTCATATCCGGAGCTGGAGAACTACCTCAGTCCCTTTATGGATGCATGGCTGGGAGGGGCTGCCGAGCAGCTGATGGGTCAGATTGCATCGGCGAAAATCCCGCTTTCACGCATGATTTCGCCGCAACTGTACTGGGTGATGAGCGACAGCGAGTTTACGCTCGACATCAACAACCCTGAAGAGCCGAAAGTCCTGTGTGTCGGGAACAATCCCGACCGTCAGAACATCTATGGTGCGGCACTGGGTTTGTATAACTCACGTATCGTCAAGCTGATAAACAAGAAGGGTATGCTCAAGTCTTCGGTGATTATTGACGAGCTGCCTACCATCTATTTCAAGGGGCTGGACAACCTGATTGCCACGGCACGAAGCAACAAGGTCGCCGTGTGTCTGGGATTTCAGGATTTCTCACAGCTTGTACGTGATTACGGAGACAAGGAGGCGAAGGTGGTGATGAACACTGTTGGCAACATCTTCTCCGGTCAGGTGGTGGGTGAAACCGCCAAGACGCTTTCGGAGAGGTTCGGAAAGGTCTTGCAGAAGCGTCAGTCCATATCCATCAACCGTCAGGACGTTTCCACCTCCATTAACACACAGATGGACAGCCTTATCCCGCCGAGCAAGATTTCCGGTCTGACGCAGGGTATGTTTGTCGGTTCGGTGTCCGACAATTTCAACGAACGTATCGAACAGAAGATTTTCCATGCGGAGATTGTCGTGGACAATGCAAAGGTGGCGGCTGAAACGAAGGCTTACAGGCCTATTCCTGTCATTACGGATTTTACCGACGAGAACGGCAATGACTGTATGCAGGAAAAGGTGCAAGAAAACTATAACCGCATCAAGGAAGAGGTGAAAAAGATTGTCAGCGATGAACTGGAGCGTATCGCTGACGACGATAAATTAAAACATCTGTTACAGCAGAAATAACTATATGAAAGAATCCGTAATTTATTGTAGAGTAAATTACGGATTCTTGTTTCAGTTTCTCAATCTTCAGCACATATATTAAGACATGCATTCACTTTTCTGACAGATTTTACAGTATTCCAAACATATACTATATTCTATGTACCTACAAAGACAAGACTTTTACTTGATAAATAATAATAATTTACCTTTATTCAGATACATTTTACGGAACATCTAATCTGCCAATTTGTTACTGTATCACACTATGACTTTTTTATTTCTAATCTTACTGCTTACCATGCTGAAATACACACATTATTGTAGAATTGTAACTTTTTTATTTTGTTTTCTTATATGTTTTAGAAACTGACATAATGTCATAAATAGTGTCATAATTTCATATATCATCAACCATAAAATTCGCAAAACATTATAAAATTAGTAAAAAAACGACTTGGTACGAATGTTGTAAAGTCATTTTTGATTTTAAAATTAAGAAATAATGAATAAGTACGAAAAAGAAGCAAGAGTCTATCCTGCTATCGCAGGAATGATAATTCCTATTATCTTGACTACGTTGTATGTCACATCGTTTATACCCCAAACTTTGGACATATGGGAGTCAATAATTGTAAAAATCGGATTGTTTATCCCAGTGGCTTTAATTTATGGTGCATTAGCCTATTGGATTCGTCAACTGTTTATTGATGCTTCTAAACGATTGTTTCAGTTTCGTTTGTTTAAAGAAGATGAAACTGAGATGCCAACAACAAAGCTTCTTCTTTGGAGTAGCGATGTGAGAAAGTCTGAGGCTGATATAAAACGGATAGCGGAAAAGATAAAAACAGATTTTGGGATTCAACTGTTATCAAAAGATGAAGAAATCGCTAATCTATCCGAGGCTAAACGTACTATTGTTGATGCCGTTGGAAAGATAAGGGAGGTGACTCGTAATAACGAAAATCTTCAACAGTATAACAGAAAATATGGATTCTGCCGTAACTATCTTGGGGCTTGTGTGTATGCTACAAGCGCAATTATCCTTGCACTTGCAGCAAATTTTATTTTAGATATGCCATATGCAAGCGTATTGTTTGTAGCTTTAGGGGCTCAGGTATTATTAGGTATTATAGATTATGCATCTTACAAGTCTAAAGCCTATGATTATGCTAGAGCAATGTATAACGCATATATAACTGGTGCAGAGTATGAACGAGAATAAAAATGTATTAAAATATGAGTATGAAGTTCTGAAAGTGGGAGATGCTGACGCGATACTTATCAGACACTATATTAACGGTGAGCCGTTTATCATACTGATTGATGCAGGTAATGCTAGTGATGCCGCAATTATAAAAAAGCATCTTGAAAATTATTATGACAGTAACTATATAGACTTGGCAATATGTACACATCCAGATAGTGATCATAAAGATGGTTTTTTTGATCTGCTTCAAGATGATGATATTAAAATAGAAAGATTCTGGTTAACCGATCCGGCTCAATATCTTGATGCTAATGACATAAAACGTTACAGAAACGAAGAGAATGCAACAAAGGCAGTCCGTAAGATCTGGCAAAAATCTACAGACCCCAACCTAAACCTTATTGATTTAGCATTGAGCAAATGTACAACGGTGGAAAGCGTAACCGATGGAGTTGAACATCCAATATTACCAATAAGTATTGTTGGTCCTTCTGATGAATATTATGCTGAAGTGGTAAAGATTATGGTAGCTAACTATGGTATAAAGACATACGAAGATAGTTCAAAAGAAGCATATGACGATGCATTCAAGATTGATGAGGATGATATAAAGAGTGTAATCGATAGTGAGGAAGATCTATCTCCTTACAATGCTTCCAGCCTCATTATCTTGTACGAACCCGGGGATGGCAAAAGACTACTCTTTGCAGGAGATGCAAATACCACCTCTCTTCAGATGATGCTAAACAAATATAAATGGTTGAGAAATGTGGATTTTCTTAAAGTTCCACATCATGGAAGCCGAAGAAATCTGAATACGTCAATCATAGAGGAGCTTTCCCCAAAAAATTCCTCTATATCTGCTGCTGGCAATAAGAAACACCCTAGTGGACGTTTAGTATATTGGCTTGCAAAATATGGAGATGTTTACTCTACTCATATTTGCAATTCCTATATGCATTATCAATCAGCAACCATGCCAAAAAGAAAAGGTACTGTAAACCTAACACCATTAAAAAGGAAAAAATAATATCACAATAAACAACAAATCTGTTTTACAGAATTAGTTAGTAGTATATTTTAAAGACTCCTTCTCTTTTCAAAAAGATGAGGAGTCTTTACTTACCTTGTAATAATTTCGCTTCCTACATTCATAATGTCAATCAACGAAGTCCTAAAACACTATTTCCTTTTCAGTTCCGCTTCCTCATCCCGCCTTATCCTTTCATTGAGGCGTTCCTGCATCTGCTCCAGAAAATGCGTGTGACTGATGGTCTTTCTCCGTTTGATGTCAGTATAGAATCTGTAACAGTCCTTCGTTTCAACTCCAAAGAAAGAATAGAGTATGGGAGCAAGTTGTTTCAGCGGGATTTCCCCGTTGTTGATGCATCCCATTTCATGGATGCCGTATATGATTTCAACAAGGTCTATGGCATTGCCTGTCCATTGTAGGGGCTGGCTGTTCTTTTTCTCTTTTCTACGTTCCACCTGTGGCGTATGCACCTGTCCGCTGCGGATCTGACCGATATATTCCAGCATCTTGCGTACAAAGGATAATGCCTTGCGTACATAGATGCTCCTGCTGTTCCCGGTATTTTCAGTCTGCAGCGTATCATGGAACTGAAGTTCTGTTTCTGCAAAGCTCAGGGCAAAGAATGTGTTTTCCGGGTTCGACATGTTACTGCAGAGTGATACCACTTCCGATATGAATCCGTTGTAGGACTCCTGTATTTCATCATTGCAGGCACTGCCGCCTATCAGTCTGAAAAAACTTGTTTCTGTCAATATGAGGTGTTCCATTTTCTTTCAGTTTTATGTTATTACACTTGGTTTGAAGTGTGCGCACATAAAACTATGGGACAAATAGCGGTCCTGCGGGAGTGTTTTTCTTTTCGCATGAATATATCACACTGATATTCAGTGAAATATTTGCTTAAAATATTTTTTGGAGTTTTTCCCGACGCCTCATTTTTTGTTCAGAATCTGAACGTACGTTCACTTTTTGAACGTACCGGGCGTTCATTTTCCGAACGTCACCACCCGTTGGCGGGGTGTTTTCCGTCCGTAGGCTATCCTTACCATACCGTCCTTCCATTGTCTGCTTCCCGTGCATGTCCATTCGCTTTCGGGCAGCGACGACTGGAACAGCCTGCTGCCGTTTCCCGCAATGACGGGAACCATGTAGAGGATGATTTCATCCACAAGTCGCATCCGTATCATGCCGTTGATGATGCCTGCCGTCTTTTCGGTTGCTTCTATCAGATAGTTCAGGGAATCGCCGGTATTTTCCATCCGGTTGGAGAGGAGTGTAAGCGACGTGTCTTCTGTCAGGACGCAGGTGGCAGCCTCTTTCAGCGCACCTATCCCGTACTGGTCGGAACCAAGCCATCGCCCGGACAGACCGGTTGTTTCTGCCGGACAGCCGTCCATCGTCAGGACGGCGAGTAATCGGACTTTTGCCATAGCGGTCATTCTGTTGCGACCGGAAGCCGTAAAATAAAAAATAGCGTGCAATACACGTTATCTCTAATGGAGGCTCTGGTAAAGCCTATCGGGAAATATACGCGAATGCACGCTATGCCAAGGCATAGCATAAGCATCACGCAATCGCTCCCGATGTCGAAATTTACCAGATTTATAATGTAAAGGTGTGAAATGAAAACAACATCCAAACAAGTGCAAAGAAAATGGCTTTATTACAGGGATTTATAAGGGTATTGTTATTTGCAGTTGTTTTCATTGTTTGCAGTTGTTTGGTTCTTTTTTGGTGCATTTTTGTTTCTTGTTTGTTCCTCGTTTTGGATTATTATTCGTACCTTTGTGGCAGAAGAAACAAAGAGGGATTTCCTATGGCACGAATAAGACAACCTAAAAAAGTGAAGGAGCCTGTCCGCCTTCGGATGAAGGACTTGAGCGACGGGAGCAAGAGCCTGTATCTGGACATATACCGTAACGGCAAACGGACCTATGAATATCTGAAGATGTATCTCATCCCGGAAACCGATGACAATGCCCGCAGGCGGAATAAAGCGACAATGAATGCCGCCAATGCCATCAAGTCGAAACGCATTATCGAAATGACCAATGGTGAGGCCGGCATTGAGAACGAAAAGGAGAAAGTCTTTCTGCTGGACTGGATGCAAACCTACAAGGAGAATCAGGAAAAGAGGGGAAAGAAAGACGAGAACCAGATCAAGGTGGCCATCCGCATCATCGAGGACTATGCGGGGAAAAAGGTTACGCTTGACCAGATAGACAAGGCGTTCTGCCAGGGCTATATCGACTATCTGATGATGGAATACCGTCCGAGAGGCAAGCGAGTGTCGAACTTCACGCTCAAGAACTATTACCGGGTGCTGAACAGCGCCTTGAACGCGGCTGTCCGTGCGGAACTCATGAGGTCGAATCCCTTTGACAAAATAGACAAGTCGGACAAAATCCGGCTGCCGGAAAGCAAACGCTCCTACATGACCATCGAGGAGGTGAAGGCACTCATCGCAACGCCTATGAAATATGAGGAGATAAAGTGTGCCTATCTGTTCTCCTGCTTCTGCGGCCTGCGCATCAGTGATGTCAAGAGGCTGCAATGGAAGGATGTCTTTATCGACAAGGGGCAGTACCGTCTGGCGGTATCCATGAAGAAGACCAAAGAACCGATTTACCTGCCGCTTTCATCCGAAGCCCTGAAGTGGATGCCGGAACGTGGGGACAAGACTCCGGACGACACTGTGTTCGATTTGCCAAGCGGAAATGAGATAAACCGCCTGTTGAAACCGTGGGCCAAGGCTGCCGGCATCAACAAGCGATTTTCATTTCACACAAGTCGGCACACCTTCGCCACGATGATGCTGACCCTCGGTGCAGACCTTTACACTACCTCGAAGTTGCTCGGCCATGCGGATGTAAAAATGACCCAGGTATATGCAAAGATTATCAACAAGAAGAAAGACGAGGCAGTCAATCTTGTAAACGGTTTATTCGACTGACAACAGATCCATTATCATGTCAAATTTGCGGACATATTTATTGGGTGTAGCTTCGGTTGTCCATGCAATCGAAGTACATCCTATTATCATAATTTATCAATCAATTAAAAGTAATTCGACATGAACAGACCAGAAAATGGTCTTCTCTCTTTTTGGAGGGAAGCAACACTGCCGTCACATCGCGGCAGAACAGGATGTAGCAGAAGAACTTTTCGCACTGCTCGCTGAAGCGAGGGAAATCTATCTACATGATGTCGTGGCAGGCGGCAAACGGTATGGCCGCTTTGTGGATGACTTCATCAACAGTCACCGGTACATTGATTGTGGCAACGTGGTCTGCCGGAACTGCCACGCAATGAACCTTCACATTGCCAAGGTCCTTCTGACCGACCTGGCTGAACGCACCCGCCTTTTATTCGTGGCGGACACCTTTTCATTCGAGAACTGCATGGAACTGAAAAGGATGTATGACATTTCAGACCCCGGCTCTCCCGCCGACCGGGATGAAACCGGCTTTTCCCTGAATGCTCCACCCATTTCTTTTGGCTGTGATTTGACCAAAGAACAGATGACAGGTATCGTGGCTTGCGCCAATACTTATCATCTGTTTTGCGTTTCTACAGTCCGCATGGAGGATATGGAAGCTCTTTTTGCTTGCAAGAGGGGATTTCAAATCCGGGTGAACAACATCCGCCATGTGGCCGTACTCTTCGATGCCCTTCTTGAGAGGTCATACATACAGGCGCACTGGCAGTCTGTTCTCGCTCGCGGAGGGTTCCTGCTGTCGAAAGACGGGAGACGTACCGTCTCGGCTACCAGTCTGTCATCGGCTTTGTCTGCGACAAGAAATAAAATGACCTCGGTGGCATACGGCATCCGAAAAGCCGTGAGCGAACTGGATGAATGAAAGAAACTGCCAAGAAACCAAACATGTGAAAAGTAAAAGCGTGAGAGTTGCCATGACACTTGCTTAGTGTCATTGTCTCTCGTCCGGATATAGCGGACACATCGCATAACTTTGGCCTCCGTCAGCGCAATGCCCGACGGAGGCTTGCTTTTTCATTGTCAAATTTAATCATACACATAATGCAGAACAGAACAACATTCATGGAACGGCTGAGCGAAAGGCTCACCACAGTCGAATCGGTACTGAAGAAACTGGAACCGGTCGAAAACCTGCTGAAAAGGCTGGAGATGCTTGAGGAGTCTTTTTATTCCACCAAGAAAGTATTCACATTCCAGGAGGCGTGCGTGTATATCGGCGTATCGGAAAGCATGTTGTACAAGCTCACCGCCAACAAGGAGATTCCACACTACAAGCCGAGAGGCAAGATGGTTTATTTTGCCAAGGAGGAGCTGGATGAATGGCTCTTGCAGAACTGCGAGCCAGCCATAGACGACGCGACCCGGATGGCCGCCGAATCCGCAACCGTTGAACCATTCTTTAATCGGAGACAAAATGGAAAGCGAAAGAAGGACTAACATTATCGGGGCGGAACTTGATGACAGCCGCCTTTCGGACATCCTGTCCGCCTCGCAAATAAAGGTGACGGACACTTACGAAACACCGCCGCAGATTATCTGGATTGACAATTCGACCATCGCCACGCTCGGCAACTTCAGCGCATCGACAGGCAAGGCGAAATCGAAGAAGACCTTTAACGTGTCGGCCATTGTCGCCGCTTCCCTGGCGGGTAAACAGGTGTTGAACTACCGGGCACATTTGCCCGAAGGAAAGCAGAGGATCCTGTATGTGGACACGGAGCAGAGCCGTTTCCACTGCCACAATGTATTGGAGCGCATCCTCAAGTTGGCGGGGCTTCCGGACACAACGGACAACGACAGGCTCGACTTCATCTGCCTGCGCGAATATTCTCCTGCCATCCGCATAGAGGTCATTGACTATGCACTAAGACGTAGCAAAGGCTACGGGCTGGTGGTCATTGACGGAATACGCGACCTGATGCTTGATATCAACAGTACCAGTGAATCCGTGGAAGTCATCAATAAAATGATGGAATGGTCGTCGAAATACGACCTGCATATCCACTGCGTGTTGCACCTGAACAAAGGGGACAATAACGTGCGTGGGCATATCGGTACAGAGATGAGCAACAAGGCGGAAACGGTGCTGGTCATCAACAAAGACAACGAGAACCCCGGCATCAGTGAGGTGCACGCCCTGCATATTCGAGAAAAGGAGTTCAAGCCGTTCGCTTTCACGATAGACGAAGCCGGGCTTCCCATCATTGCGGAAAGTCATGCCGTGAGCGAACACCCCAGACCGAAAGCACGGACCAGTTTTACAGACCTGAGTATCGAGCAACACCGGGAAGCCCTTTCCGCTGCTTTTGGCGACAAGCCCATTAAGGGATTCGAGAACATGCTCCAGGCACTCATGACCTCCTACGAGGCAATCGGTTTCAAACGCGGCAGGAACGTGATGGTCAAGCTGCTACTTTACCTGACCGACAACCTGAAGCTGATACGCAAACGAGATAAGCTATTCTATTATGACATGAGTCCGGCAGAAGCCATGCTTTTCGACGAGGAATGACAGCGGGCGCGGGCATCTATAATTCAGTTTAATTTAGTACATATATATATAGGGAAACAAACTAAACTAAACCGGTTTGATGAAAACAAGTGAAAGAAAAACGACATGAACATATCGGAAGCAAAACAGATACGCATCGTGGATTTCCTGGCACAGCTCGGACACCGTGCGCAGTATGTGAAATCGAAACAATACTGGTACCTCTCACCATTTCGGCAGGAGGACACACCGTCGTTCAAGGTGAACGACCGGCTCAATGAATGGTATGACTTCGGGGCGGCTACCGGTGGCGACCTCGTGGAACTGGGCAAGCACCTGTACGGAACGGACAGTGTAAGCGAGGTGCTGGCCTGCATCGAACGGCACGCCGGAACCAATGAACTGCCGAGGGTTCGGCTTCCGGCGGTGATGCTCCGGCCGGTGGAAGCGGAAATGAAGGATATAAGGGTGGTGCCGCTGCGACACCATGCGCTGCTGTCGTACCTCCATTCCCGGATGATCGATGCCGACATCGGAAAGATATTCTGCAAGGAAGTGCATTATGAGTTGCGCAAGCGGCACTATTTCGGACTGGCATTCTGTAATCTGTCGGGAGGCTATGAAGTGCGCAACCCCTACTACAAGGGTTGCCTGAAGAACAAGGATGTTTCGCTGATAAGCCATACGCACGGCGAGACGCAGGGCCATGTGTGCGTCTTCGAGGGATTCATGGACTTTCTCTCCTATATGACCCTGCGGCAGGCCGGAGACAGGGAGATATGCCTTGAAATTCCTTGCGACCATCTCGTGATGAACTCCATAAACAACCTTAAAAAGGCATTGGGACACTTGCAGGAATATCCGTTCATCCATTGCTACCTCGACAATGACCTTGCCGGACAGAAGACTGTGGAAACCATCGCCATGCTGTTCACCGGGAAAGTCAACAACGAAGCCTACCGGTACGACGGTTACAAAGACCTGAACGACTATTTAAGAGGCAAAAGACGCTGACCCGTTCAGTGTGTCGGAATTTATGAAGCTCTCCTGACGGAGGGCTTCTTTTTTTGTCTGCCAATGCGCATTTTCAAGTATGAAACAGATGTCAGAATATGATTTTAGAGTATGATTTTTAGAAATACCATAAATCTTATTAAGGAAGCGGCAATTTGTATTTCAATTATTTCTTAATATAGAACAGATGGATTTTCTTTGCAAATCAAATTTTGAATACAAAATAAAATTCATATTAGGATATGAAATCATACTTTATATTCGCAATCATTCTGACGGCAATCTACGTCGTTTACTATGCGGCCAACATCGCCAGGGACCTGTACCGAAAGAGAAGCCAGGGCAGGACGGACGAGGAAGTCTTTGAACTCGACCCCGATGACGGGCAGGACAGCGTGGCGGTGACGGAAAGCGAGACCGGATTCAACGTCGGGACGGAGAAGTACGAGACCGCATTTGATAATTCCGGCACTTCCATACAGGACGGCGCGGCAGACACAGACAAGGAATCGGCCGAAGAGCGGTTTGCCCGTATGAAGGCCGAAGCCGAGGCGAAAATGGAGGACAGTACCCCTTACCTGTCAGAGGCATTCACAGCGGACGATATGTACAAGGCGATGGTTTCCGGCGGCCGTCTGGAGAACCGTCCCGCAATGGCGTGGAAACCGATGGACAAAATTTAGCGATGAAAACGAAGAAGACAGTATGCGCCTTGCTGATGCTCACGGTTCCCTGCTTCGCCTTCGCCAAGAGCGGAGCCGTAAACTATTCATGGGGAGCGGATGCGCTTGCCACCATGCACGACTTCGTGGTGACGATGATGATGTACGTCCTTTACATCTGTTATGCGGTCGCCTCCGTGCTGGCCGTCATATCCGCGCTCCAGATCTATATCAAATGGAACACGGGAGAGGACGGCATCGTGAAATCCATCCTGATGCTGTTCGGGGCATGCATGTTCATCATAGGCGCCTCCATCGTATTCCCGGCCTTTTTCGGCTACCGCATATAGAAAAGAGATTCAGAATATCAATGATAGTAATCACTAAAAGTAACGAGAATGAAGAAGTTAAAGAATGCAATGAAAAGAATCGTAGGCGCAGTATTGTACAAGGTTGCGATGCTCGCCATTCTGTTGGTGTCTGGGCCTGCCGCACTGATGGCGCAGAACACCGCAGGCGACTACACGGCCGGAACCAACGCCCTGACCACCGTGGCGGAGGAAATCGCCAAGTATGTACCCATCATGGTGAAGCTGTGCTATGCCATCGCCGGAGTCGTGGCCATCGTGGGCGCCATCAGCGTCTATATCGCGATGAACAACGAAGAGCAAGATGTCAAGAAGAAAATCATGATGGTCGTGGGCGCCTGCATCTTCCTGATTGCGGCGGCACAGGCACTTCCGCTGTTTTTCGGTATCGGCGGCTAAAAAGGAGATGCGATGAAAGGCAGGGACGAACGCTATCCGGACTACCCGTTGTTCAAGGGGCTTCAGCGGCCCCTTGAGTTCATGGGCATACAAGGACGGTATATCTACTGGGCGGCGGGTTCGGCAGGCGGAGCCATTGTCGGTTTCGTCATTGCCTACTGCCTTGCCGGTTTCGTGGCCGGACTGGTGGTATTGGCCGTCATCCTGTCTGCGGGCATCTCGCTCATCATCCTCAAGCAAAGGAAAGGCCTTCACACCAAGAAGAACCAGAAAGGAGTGTATGTCTATGCCCGCTCGAAGAAGAAATGAAAAAAAAGCCATGACGGAGAGCGCGTGGCCTATTGAATGTTGAACCCGGGCAGGCCCGCTTTGGAACAGGCGAGTCTGCCCTTACTTAAGCAGAAAGCAACCGACAATGACACTGTACATCATACTGATTTTCATCGCCCTCTGTGCGGGCATGGCCATTTCGGTCCATGCCTTCGGCACGGGCGGCAAGCGCAAGCGCATCTTCCAGGACATCTATTTCACCGTGGAGGACGTGGACGGCATCGGGGTGCTGTACACCAAGACCGGGGAATACTCGGCCGTCCTGCGGATGGAGAACCCTGTGCAGAAGTATTCGGCCAACATCGACAGCTACTACGATTTCACAAGCCTGCTCACCGCCGTCGCACAGACGCTGGGCGAAGGCTATGCGATACACAAGCAGGACGTGTTCGTGCGCAAGCAGTTCGAGGATGTGACGGGCGACCGGCACGAGTTCCTATCCTCCGCCTATTTCCGGTACTTCAAAGGCCGGATGTACACGGACAGCGTATGCTACCTGACCATTACGCAGGAATCAAAGAAAAGCAGCCTATTCTCTTTCGACGGCAAGAAGTGGCGCGACTTCCTCGTGAAGATACGCAAGGTGCATGACCAACTGCACGATGCAGGCATACAGGCGGAGTTCCTGGATAAGCCCCAGGCGAATGCGTTCGTTGACCGCTACTTCGCCATGAACTTCAAGGACAGGATTGTCTCGATGACCAACTTCAAGGTGGACGATGAGACGGTCTCGATGGGCGGCAAGCGTTGCAAAGTGTACAGCCTCGTGGATGTGGACTGTGCCGCGATGCCTTCGCTCGTCAGGCCCTATACCAATATAGAGGTGAACAATGCGGAGATGCCCGTTGACCTGCTGTCCGTCATCGACAGCATACCGGAAGCCGAGACGGTGGTCTATAACCAGATCATCTTCCTGCCCAACCAAAAGCGGGAACTGGCGGCGCTTGACAAAAAGAAGAACCGTCACGCAAGTATCCCCAATCCCGGCAACCAGATGGCCGTGGAGGACATCAAGCGTGTGCAGGAGATAGTTGCCAGGGAGAGCAAGATGCTCGTGTACAGCCATTTCAATCTTGTTGTAGGGGTATCTGCCGACACAGACATACAGAAATGCACCAATTATCTGGAGAATGCCTTCGGTCGCATGGGCATCCACATCAGCAAGCACGCCTATAACCAACTGGAACTGTTCGTCGCCTCTTTTCCCGGCAACTGCTATGCCCTGAACGAGGACTACGACCGTTTCCTGACCCTGAGCGACGCAGCCATGTGCCTGATGTATAAGGAACATATCCAGCACAGCGAGGAAACGCCGCTGAAAATCTACTACACCGACCGCCAAGGCGTGCCGGTGGCCATCGACATCACCGGAAAGGAGGGAAAGAACAAGCTGACGGACAACTCGAACTTCTTTTGCCTGGGGCCTTCGGGCAGCGGCAAGTCGTTCCACATGGAGAAAAACAGGACAAAACGGCGGCAAGCGATTGCAAAATTAGTTGTTATAAATACTTGATTTGCAGATAATATGTTTTAACGGACGGAGAAATCGACTATTGGCGTTTAGTCCTAATCGGAGTAAATTTGTACCACAGTTGTACCTCGCCGGAGGGGTCACACGGTTCGACTTCCTTTCAGCAGCGTGCAACAGCTTTCAACAGTGTACAAATAAATTTCTTCGATGATGGACCGTCAAAATGAACAGAAATTAACAGTTCAGCCCGACTTCGGTCGGGACATACTGGACAAGCCGTTCCTCACCATTGGGGAGGTGGCGAACCTGCTGCAAGTGAGCAGCCGTACCGTGTACAACCTGATATACAGCGGCACGCTCCGGGCTTGCAGGATAACATACCACATTACGCTAATCACCAAGGAGGATTTCTTCCTGATGATTAAGGAAACGACCTACTGCAAGCGGAGCGTTTCAGTATTCGCCAAGCAGGGGAAAAAGACAAAAGGGAAGATGAAAGAAGATTTGAAAAAGACAGAGGAAACAGCCCACCCACGACAGGAGGGAAAGAAGAAAGCAAAGGGCAGCCCGGCAAAACGGCGGCTCATTCCGGCGGCTAACTACAAGCAGTCCGTGCGTGATACGTTCACAGACAAGGAGAGTGTCGCAGGCGACCTTTATACGATGGCGGAGATATGCCAAAAGTTCAATTACACCTACGGGCGTTTCTACAACCTCCGTATGCGCTACTCGATACCCTGCATCAAAGCCAACGCCACCAAGTGCTTTCCGAAAGCGGAGGTGGACAGGGCTATGGCGGAGGAAGCGGAACGGTTGGGCAACAACCTTTCGGAACACTGGTATTCGTGCTTCGACATCATGCGCCTGTTCGGACTGGGCAAAACGCAGGTGCGCAGGTTCGCCCTCACCCACGGGGTACGGACGAAGCGCATACACGGCAACAGACTGTACTACCTGAAAGCCGACTGGGATGCGGCACGGAAGGAAGCCGAGCGGAAAAGCGCAAGCACGAAAGCCAAACGGGAAGAATAAGATATTTTCAAACATTCAAAATACATTATCTATATGACGAACATTTGTACGAAAGTGACGGTCAGGAAACGACCCATCAAGAACGGGCAGTTATCGCTTTATCTGGACTTCTACCCACCCGTCCGGCACCCGAAAACGGGCAGGCTGACACGGAGGGAGTACCTCGGCATTTACATCTACGCCAACCCGACAGAGAAGTTTGAAGCGGAGTTCAACAAGACCATGCTGCGCAATGCGGAACTTATCAAATGCAAGCGGACGGAAGCCATCATCAACGAGGAGTTCGGTTTCCTCGACCGCAACAGGGGCAAGGAGAGCTTCTTGGAGTATTTCCGCTCCAAAATGGCGGACGATGATAATTTCAGGAACTGGAACGTTGCCTACAAACACTTCGAGAAGTATTGCGGCGGCAGCTGCACCTTTGACGACCTGACGGTGGAATACTGCCAAGGCTTCCTTACCTACATGCTGTCGCTCACCACGCACAACCGCACTAAGATGATGGCGTCCACAGCCAACAACAACCTGAACAAGCTGAAATGCGTACTGCGGCAGGCATACGAGGAAAGACGCATCAAGGACAACATCGCCCCACGGCTGAAACACGCCAAGGAAGCCAGCACACGCCGTGAGTTCCTGACACTGGAGGAAGTGAGGATGCTTGCCAACACGCCCTGCGAGAAGCCTGTTGTAAAGTCGGCGGCTCTTTTCTCCTGCCTTACGGGACTGCGCATCAGCGACATCATACGCCTGCAGTGGGAGAACATCATCAGGGGTGCGGACGGCGGTTGGTGTATGCACATCGTCACCAAGAAAACCCGGACGGAAGCCGTCTTGCCGCTGTCCGATGAAGCCCTCACACTCTGCGGCGAGCGTTCCACGGGGCAGGTGTTCAAGGGAATGACGCAAGCCTTGCTCCCCTTGTATCTCAAGGACTGGATTAGGTCTGCCGGGATTACGAAGCACATAACCTTTCATTGCTTCCGGCATACCTACGCAACCCTGCAACTCGCCGCAGGGACAGACCTTTACACCATATCAAAAATGCTTACGCACAGCACTGTGGCAACAACACAGGTCTATGCGGATGTGGTGAACGACCTGAAGCGCAAGGCTTCCGAACAGATAACGCTAAAATAACCGGAACAGGACAACCAAAGTAAAAAGACTGAATATGGGTAACATCACATTTGAACAACTGCCGCAGGCTGTTTCCACCCTGATAGAACGGGTGGAACAGCTTGCCGGAAAGGTGGACGAGGTACTGTGCAAGGCGGCAGGAAAAGACACGGGCAAGCGCAGCCTGCTTTCCCTTGAAGAAGTCGCCGCCCTGCTCGGCAAATCGGCTTCCACCATCTATGCCATGACTTCCGAGAAGCGCATACCGTACCGCAAGCGTGGCAACAAGCTCTACTTCTTCGAGGATGAAGTCATGCAGTGGATTGAACAGGGCGGAACATCGGGGACAGGCAGCGAGGAGGATTTCAACAGACGGCTCGAAGCGTTGCGCAGCGGCAAGAAACGCAAGCCGGGCTCTTTACAGACGGACAACAAACAACAAACCTTATGAAGACAGAAGATTTGACAGCCGCCATCGCACGATATGACCCTCTTTTAGCTGATGCGGTCGGCAAAATGGTAGGCTACATTCAGGACAGGTGGGCAGCACCGTACCCCTCAAAGGAACAGACGGAAGCGGTCAATGCCTACCTCCGTTCCGTCCATGCGGACGGTGACGGCACGATGAGCGAGAACAACATCGCCCACCGCAGGATTGCCACGCAGAAGATAACCATCAGTGCCATCCGTGTGCTTGACCATGAACAGCTTGACCGTTTGCAGGATGTGCTGAACCGCATCGCAGCGGACAGGGAATACCACATGCCGGAACACGGGTATGGCATGGGCAGATAGCTGACCAGTGTAACATCTAAATATCATAGACTATGTGCAAGAACGAACAGACCATACATTACTGCACCATCCTTTCCGCCGGGCAGTGGGATTTCCTTTTGGACGGCAAAGCCGCCATCAACAGGCAGAAGTGCCTGCACAGGCTGATGACCGCAACCGTGCGGACAAAGACCGCCCTCCGTATCAAGGGAGTTGAGATTGAGTTGGAGGTGGGACAGGCGGCAGCTTCCGATGTGGAACTGGCGGAATACATGGGCTGCAACCGCAAGACTATCGGAAAGCTCATTGACAGCTTCAACAGGCTCGGTATGCTGACCACCCGGACCAACAACCGCACTTCCGTACACACCCTGCATTTCCTGACGGGTTGGTATGTGGATGGTGTCCTGCTGACCAATCCCCACTATGTCAAGCCTGCGGCAGTTTCCAAAGGACAGGCAGACGGAGTGCGGACACCATACTCTAATGATATGCCGTCGGAGGATAAGCCGTGTACCGTGCCGGACAGTTGCCAATGCCCAAGGCAGGAAGCGGACAGCACGGCAGGCGGAGCAGCCGCCCTTTCTTCTTCCCTTTGTTCGCCTGTGGTTTCCGATAGGTCTGATGACAGAGCGGATGCGGAGGACGAAGCCGACAATACCCATATCGCAGACAATGACAACGGACAGCATGAAAACAATCCCGTAGAAAGCCCGAAAGAGGTACAGGACGGCACGATTGACGATGTGGACGACCCCGACATAGCCGGGAGGGACTGACGGGCGCACAGCGCAGGATTTCAGCGGTACTCCGTTGGCGTGGCGTGACTGACTGGGCTTGCCCAGATATAGCCCACTATAACTTCTCCGCTGCGCTCCGAAGTTGTGGGCTCTCCCGAGGGGCTTAGGACGCTGCCCTAAGAACCCGGCAAGGACTTTCAGCCCTGTGCAACCCGACCAAAGAGTGACCCTCTCTTTGGAAACTCCGCTTAGTGGCTTCCACCCCTAAGAACCCGGAGCAGGAAGTGACCCTCTCCCTGCACCCACCGATTAAGGCTCTGCCCTAATAACCCGAAGTGAAACTCAAAATGACAGACAAGCCTATGGCACAGAAGACATCCATCAACATCAAGCCGTGCAACATCGGCAGCAGCGAAGCGCACAACAGGCGGACAGCGGAATATCTCGCCAATATCCGCAGGGAGAAGTTCTACATCCGTACCGACCTCATGGCAGGAAACGAGACATGGGTATCACCTGATTTCGGCGAAGTCACGCTCACCGACCGCTACAATCAGATAGCCGCAATGGTCAAGGAAAAGACAGGTCGGGCGATGCAGACCAAAGACCGGGAACGGGTGAACAAGAAGACAGGCAAGGTGACCATCGTCCGTGGCAGCACTCCGCTCAAGGAGGGCGTGGTTGTCATCAAGGACGACACCACGATGGAGCAGCTGCGGCACTTCTGCGAGGTGTGTAAGCAGCGTTGGGGTATCACAGCCTTGCAGGTGTTCATCCACCGTGACGAGGGACATTATGGAATACCCGGCGACAATGCCACATGGAAGCCCAATCTCCACGCACATATCGTATGGGACTGGATGAACCACGATACGGGCAAGTCCTGCAAACTGGACGAGAAAGCCATGAGCGAGATGCAGACCGTTTTGGCTGGGTGTCTGGAAATGGAAAGGGGCACCTCAAAGGAGGTGACGGGAAAGGAACATCTGGAGCGCACGGATTTCATCATCGCCAAGCAGAAGCAGGAAGCGGAACAGGCGAAAGCCGCAAGGCAAGCAGCCATCGCCGCCAAGGAGAAAGCCGAAGCGGAACTTATGTTTGTGGAGGGCGAGAACAAGGCGAAAGAGCAGTACCGCCGTTCCCTCGACAGCGAGATTGCCGAAAAGGAGAAGCAACTCAAGGACGAGCGAAAGGCGAAAGTGGACAGCATATTGGATAGCGTCGGCAGTCTTGTGGGGGTCGGCAAATCCGCAGCGGTTGAAAAGGAAAACTCCAAACTGAAAGCCGAGAACGAGCGCATGAAGAAAGCCTTTGCCGAAGCCGTAAAGGACAAGGCGGAGGAACGGACCAAGGTTTTGGTCGCAGAAAAGCAGAAAGCCGAAGCGGAGCGTGACAGGGCTTTGGTACAGAGCCGTTCACTTGCCATTGAAAGGGACAAGGCGGTACGGCAGCTTCAGGAGCAAAAGGACGGCGAGCGGCAGCGCATCAGCCAAGCGGTGAGCCAAGCCACAGCGGAGAAAGACAAGACCATCCGCTTGTTGCAGAGTACGTTGAAAGCGAGCAGGTATATCCTAAGCCTGTTTGCGGATATGCTCTACAAGGCAAGCGAGGTATTCAGGCGAGCCATAGATGCGATTATCCATTTCGGCACGGAGCAGCACAAGTCATTCTTCGCCCCGTCCGAAGCCGCCGACATCAAGAGTGTGATGCAGGAGTACGGGGAAACAACCGAACAGCAGAATGCGGTCGGAGCATGGCTTTGTGACTATGCGGAGAGCCGACAGCCGTTTGATGAAATAAAACATCGCCATACACTCAAAGAGGTTGGCGATGTGGCGGAGGGTAAGTATGATTGGAAAATTGAAAGGACACTAAATAGCAGGATAAAATTAAATTGAATTGCTATTATAATGGAACAGAAAGAAACACTGTACGGTCATCTTGATATTCATCATTCCATGTTATTTGAATATCAATTGTATCAGGATATCCTACACAAAGAGCAAGTCTTTCTTCTCGATATAATTGGGGATTAATCACTTTGTATGGTCCCCATTCTGCATCATGAAGAATTGATTTCATTTTATTCTCTGGTGTTAGGATTTTTATCCTAACGTTTAGAGCATCAGATTTTCCTGCATTAACAAAACGGATTTTAGCAGACCCTTTATTGCCACGAATAACATTACATTTCATATCTGCCATTTTTTCTTTGTTCTCTTCCTTTTCAAATTGCTTTATCTGAAATTCATTTAGGCGGATTTCTTGTATTTTTAGTTTCTTATCATGCCTTATATATGCCCAAATACCACCTATAATACCCAAAGAAGAAAGGATAAGTCCTCCCCAATCTTTAATAAAATCCCCAAAAATCATCATTAATTAAGTTTAAAATATTTACTCCCTCTAAACGCCTTTTTTATTTCATTTTTGATTTGAGCAACTGCTTCTTGTTCGATTTCTTCTTTTATTTCATCAATTAAACCCTTATTGAGTTCCTTTAATTCTTCTATTCCACCAAAGTACTCTCGATTGCAGAAAGTACATTTAATATATGATTGGTCTTCATTGAACTCAAAATGATCATTGCAACCACATGTTGCACAACACAATTTTACAGAATATTCTTTTTTCATGTTAAATTGTAGGTAAAAAATAAATATACTAAATCATTTACACCACACATCATCTTTTATGACCTCATAATGTCTTGATTTGATTATCTCTGGAGTTGTATCTACTGATGGGAATTCTTCTGCAATTTCTTGAGCCAAACAATACAACAATTTCTCTCCTAATATAGCCGAATATTTTCCCCGTAATGCCTTCTCATACCAATTTATCAAATCATTCTCAGTAACAATACTTTGAATATGACTTCGCCATCCAATTTGTGATAGCAGAGAAATTATAATATCTTTCTCTGCATCTTTACAAACTATTACAATTTTATCACTAGAAACACTATTGACAATATTTTCAGCCAAAGTTATATCTAAACTTAAATGCTTGATTTGAATTGCAGGTCCCCAATTAGAATACATATCCAATCCACGGTCTGCAGCATTTGTAACTCCAACCCTATATATTTTAGCTTCTTGAATATGTTGGGGAGAAGAGCTATCTAAACACATCACTTTTTGTGAAAAATCTTCAAACTCTTTGAGTAAAGGATATGCTTCCTCCTTAACAGTTATTTCCACTTCCAAATTTAATGCTTCAACTAACGTAGAGAACAGTGCATATACAATAATCTCATAAACTTTATCGAGACTTCGCTTTAGCCCTGCCTCATTCCAAAAAGAATCAATAAATCTCTTTACGTAAAAATTTTCTATCGAAGCATTAAGACAATAATCCAATGCATTACTAAGTTGAATATGTTTATTGGTAAACTGATTGTATATATATGCTTCGACTGCGCCATTTGTTCTTCTGTTTTCTTTACCTAATACAACAAGAACTGATGGCGGAGTGGCGTTTGCATTAAATAAATCATCTTGGAATCGGGCACTACTTGTACATTTACGTCCAACAAGAGGTATCGTCACTGCATCACGCCATTTTTTACTTTGAGTTCTATAATCTTCCAAATTTGAAAGGTCAATATCTTTAAAAACTCTATCACGATATAAAATTTCTGCCACTTGAATAGGTTTGTACAAATGCACTCTCCCTTTTTCTATAACGATATCCAATGCTCTTTTTGCTTCTTCGACTGTAATCATAATTATTTGTTTAGTTCATATTGTTTTAAAGAAAATATCATCTGTTTAGCAACAGCAGATATTACTGGTACAGCAACAGAATTTCCCGCTTGATGCTTCATTTGTCCATAAGGAACGACAATCTTAAAGCTATCAGGAAATCCTTGTAACCGTAACATTTCTCGTTCAGTAGGTCTTCTCTCATCATTTATGAGAATATAATTAGCAGAAGCACCAGCACGCAAACAAGACGAATACGGATGGGGTGTTATGCTTCCAGCCATATTTTCATGCGAAATATAAGGCTTGGGATAATTAGGGTCTTTAAGACGCAATAATCGAGATTCTTTAATGCGTTCTTTTACATAATATTTTTCGTTAACTTCTGTTTCTAATATATCAATAAGTTTTTTACGCTTAGATATAGGCACTGGTTCTGGAAAAGCGAACATAACATTATCAATAAAACCAACAATAATGATTCGTTCACGTTTTTGTGGAACTCCATAATCTAAAGCATTTAAAACTTTAGCATATACATTATATCCTAATGCTTCTAAATGCTTACGAATAATTTTAAATGTTTTTCCTTTGTCATGAGCAGTCAAATTTTTAACGTTTTCGAGCATAAAGGCTTTTGGCTTTTTTTCTCTTAAAATTCTTTCTATTTCAAAGAACAAAGTACCGCAAGTTTCATTCTCAAATCCCTCTTTTTTCCCTATAATTGAAAATGCTTGACAAGGGAAACCACCAAGTAAAATATCAAAATCAGGAATATCTTTTGCTTCAATCTTGGTAATATCACCAGATGGATATTCTCCAAAATTAGCTTCATAAGTTTTGCAGGCATCTTTATCAAATTCCGATGAAAAGACGCAATGTCCTCCTGCAGATTCAAAGCCTAACCTTATTCCACCAATACCTGCAAACAAATCAATAAAACTAAACGAACTCCAATCCATCATTATTTCAATTTATTGTTACTGACCAACAAATCTTTTACATCAACATTAAGAACATTTGCTATTTCGTTTAAAGTTCTCAAATCTGGTTGAGTGTTGTTTCCACACCATTTACTAACAGTACAAGTTGACTTACCAAGTTGCTCTGCCAACCACTTACCCGTTTTACCTTGTTCTACAAGTACAATTTTTATCCTATTAAGATTAGACATAATCTTTAATTCATTAAAGTTAGATGCAAAGTTATATAATTATCTTGAGACAGGAAAGAGATTCATAATTTTCTTTCGTATCCAAATATTGATAGTATCAAATTCGTCATTAATATAATCACAAAACTATTATGTAGAGTGACATAAGAATACGAATCTGGTCGGATAAACAATCTATTTGTACCATTATTGTTGCATAAAACACATAAAACCATGATTTTCAATAGCTATTAATGATTCCCCGACAAGTCTTTTGCTGTTTTGCCCCCGTTCCGACAGACCTGCGGCAAAAGATAAAAATACCTTCTGACTGTTAAGTTTTTGTTAAATATTCATCTTCACACGCATCTTCTTCCTATCCTCTCACTTCCTCAAAAAACAGCTTTTATACCCCTTTTCTCCCTTGCCGGATTTTTGTACCTTTATTTTCTTATATTGCTGATATTCAGTAACAAAAACTCTCTCATATGTATTCCACATGAACAGCGTGGTGCGCCAGCTCCATGAGCAGGGCACGGACGTGGTGATGGTTGATACGGGTAATTCATACGAGGGATTATGCGAGTATCTGGGCGGCAAGTACATCAGCTATACAGAGGAAAAGCCCATCACCATGAACCCTTTCAACATCACCCAGGCAGAACTGAATATCGAAAAGATAGACTTCCTGAAAAACTTGATTTTACTGATATGGAAAGGGTCGGACACGAAAATCACGGAACTGGAGTTCCGCATCGTAGAGCAGATGGTGACGGACTATTACGACGCTTACTTCTACGGCTTCGACGGTTACGACCCCGTGCAGCGCGAGAACCTGCACAAGACCTTGATAGCCGCCGAGAAGCGGAAAGGCAGATGGAATGCAGAGAACCTGCCGGAACTGGGACAAAAGGTGGACAGCAAGATACGCCTGCTGGAGGAACGGCGGAAAGCCTTGAAAGTAAACTCGCTGTCGTTCAATACCTTCTATGAATACTCCTGTGAACGGTTGGAACTTATCTGTTTGGAAAACAACATCACGGAGATAGACTACGACAAATATACCTACATGATACAGCCGTTCTACAAAGGCGGCAACTACGACAAAATATTGAACGAGAACGTGGACACTACCCTGTTCTCGGAAACGTTCATCGTCTTCGAAGTAGATGCCATCAAGGAAAATAAGAAACTGTTTCCCATCGTAACGCTTATCATCATGGACGTGTTCCTGCAGAAGATGCGCATCAAGAAGAACCGGAAAGTCCTTGTGATAGAGGAAGCGTGGCTGTGACATGTAAGTCTTGTATATGATTGTTCAACTTTCATTCCACGAGTTG
>ENA-OVGE01000581-OVGE01000581.1-human-gut-metagenome-genome-assembly--contig:-NODE-581-length-34194-cov-5.471953_pt1 | contig 34194 bp, 25 predicted proteins | sample MGYA00237769_ERZ505417 | MGnify/ENA primary metagenome ERZ505417 (study PRJEB26158, sample SAMN06016403) | human gut metagenome | biome: human gut; feature: ankylosing spondylitis patient; material... | reverse complement strand
CGGCGCGCGCGGTGCCTGCGGCGCCACCGCGACCCTGCGTGTGGCCCGCGCGGCGCTGCACTTCTGGGAGGAGCCGCCCATCTCGGGCGAGGCGGGATCGGGAGCCATCTTCTTCTCGTCGTGCACCCTGCGCTGCGTCTTTTGCCAGAATGCCGAGATAAGCAGCGGCAACTTTGGCCACGACGTCACGGTGGCGCGCCTCGCCCAGATGATGCTCGAGCTGCAGGGCCAGGGCGCACTCAACATCAACCTCGTGACGCCCGGCCACTTTGCCCCGCAGGTCGTCGACGCCGCCCTGCGCGCGCGTGCGGCGGGCCTCGCCATCCCCATCGTGTGCAACACGGGCGGATACGAGACACCCCAGACCGTGCGCCTGCTCTCGCGGGTGGTTGACATCTGGCTCGCGGACTTCAAGTACGCGAGCGGCCCGCTCGCCGCCCGGCTCTCGCGCGCCCGAGACTACCCCGAGGTCGCGGCGGCCGCCCTTGTCGAGATGCTCGCCTCGGTGCGCGCCCACGGAGGCCCCGCCAACGCGGAGGATGGCCACATGCTGCGCGGCACCATCGTGCGCCACCTCGTCCTGCCCGGTCACGTCGACGACTCAATGGCCGTGCTTGACCGCGTGTGGGAGCTCGCCGGAAACGAGGTCGACCTCTCGGTCATGAACCAGTACACGCCCAACGCCGCCTGCCGCGAGCGCGGGGGAGACCTCGCCCGCGCCGTGACCGACGAGGAGTACGAGGCCGTGCTCGACCATGCCGACGACCTGGGCTTCGAGCGCATGTGGTGGCAGCAGGGCGGCACGGTCTCCGAGAGCTTCGTGCCCGCCTTCGATGCCACCGGCGTCGACGGCCCCGAGCTCGTCGCGCCCGCGGGTGACTAGCGACCGCGCATAACGGCTAGACTAGGGGACGGTTCTTCAAGCCCCGCGTGGGCCCAACGTGAGGAGTAGAGATGGCAGACGCACCGCTTACCGATGAGGAGCGCGCGGAGCTCGAGCGCCTTCGCGCCGAGAAGGCCGCCCGCGAGCAGGCCGCCCGCAACGCCGCCCAGAAGGCCGAGCTCGAGAGCCTGCGCGCCGAGCAGGCCGAGGCCGAGCAGATGGCCCGCGACGCCGAGAGGCGCGAGCGCGCCCGCGAGTACATGGAGCCCGACGAGGACCTCAAGATGCCGCTGGGCCAGAAGCTCGTGCTGCTCGTCCTGGCCATCATCGTCGCCGTGTTCGTGATGAGCTTCGTGGGCGGTGGCCTCATCTCCGGCTAGCGCGCCGCCGGCAGCTTCGAACCAATCCACAAGGAGGGTGCGCAATGTCGCTCACCGATGTCACCAAGCCCACCGACGTCTCGCTCAACACGGACCTCTACGAGCTCACGATGGCCCAGGGGTTCTGGGAGAACGACCTCATGGACGCCGAGGCCTGCTTCACGGTCTTCTTCCGTGACGCCCCGTTCGGCGGCGGCTATGCCGTCGCCTGCGGCACCGGCCAGATCGCCGACCTCGTCGAGAACTTCCGTTACACCGACGAGGACATCGCCTACCTGGGGTCGCTCTCGGCCCCCGGCGGCGGCGCGATGTTCAAGCCGGCCTTCCTCGAGTGGCTGCGCACCTTCGCCATGGACGTCGACGTGTGGGCGGTGCCCGAGGGCCAGGTCGTCTTCCCCCGCGAGCCCATCGTGCGCGTCCAGGGGCCCATGGCCGCCTGCCAGCTCATCGAGACGGCCCTGCTCAACCTTGTGAACTTCCAGACGCTCGTGGCCACCAAGACGGCCCGCGTGGTCCAGGCGGCCGAGGGCCACGCCGTCTCCGACTTTGGCCTGCGTCGCGCCCAGGGCCCCGACGGCGGCCTTGCCGTGGCGCGTGCGTCCTACGTGGGCGGCGCGAGCTCGACCTCGAACTGCCTGGCCGGCAAGATCTACGGCATCCCGGTGTTTGGCACCCACGCCCACTCCTGGGTCATGGCCTTTCCCGCAGAGATCGACGCCTTCCGTGCCTTCGCCCGCTCGATGCCCAAGAACTGCGTGTTGCTCGTTGACACCTACGACGTGCACCAGGGCATCGCCAACGCCGTGACGGTCGCCAAGGAGATGGAGGCTGCCGGCGCATTGACTCGGGCGACCTCGCCAAGCTCTCCAAGTACGCCCGCCGCGCCTTCGACGAGGCCGGCCTTCCCTACGTCAAGGTGAGCGCCAGCAACGACCTCGACGAGTACACCATCCAGTCGCTCTTTGCCCAAGGCGCGCCCATTGACTCGTTTGGCGTGGGCACCAAGCTCGCCACGTGCGACCCGCAGCCGTCCCTCGGCGGCGTCTACAAGCTCTCGGCCGTGCGCAAGGCTGGCGAGAGCGCGTGGCGCCCCACGATGAAGCTCTCCGAGGTCGCCTACAAGCGCACCATTCCGGGCGTGCAGCAGGTGGCGCGCTTCTATGACGAGGCGGGCTGCCCGGTGGGCGACGTCATCTACGACGAGACCCTCGACGCGTCCACGCTCGCGGACGCCTCCTGCGTCACCGACTCCGAGACGAGCTACGACTTCACGGGGCTTACGCATCACGACCTGCTCGTCAAGATGGTCGAGCATGGCAGGCGCGCCGGCGACCCCGACGAACTCGAGGCCGCCAAGCGACGCTGCAAGGACGCGCTCATGCACCTCGACCCGGCCGTGCGCCGCTTCCTCAACCCCCAGGTCTACCCGGTGGGCGTCGAGCGCAACCTGGCCGAGTTGCGCGCCCGCCTCGTGCGTGAGGAGCGCGCTGCCCAGCGCTAGCGTGTGCCTCGCGTGGCGCGCCCCGGCCCAGGCCGTGCGCACGTGCGCTTTTTGCTAAACTCAATCAGTCCGCGTCAAGCGGCGTACCTGCAATTTTCGCGGCCCCCACGCGGGGGTCGCTTCGTGTCGGAGGGATGCATCGTGGTCGAGACGATCGAGAAGCTGGTTCGGGCGGCAGTCGAGGAGGCCCAGCGCGCGGGCGAGCTGCCCGAGTTCGAGGTTGCTGACCTGGGACTCGAGCGCCCGGCCGACTCCTCCCACGGCGACTGGACGAGCACCGTGGCGCTGCGCAGCGCCAAGCTCGCCCACAAGGCGCCCCGCGACATCGCCTCTGCCATCGCCAAGCACCTGCCCGACGCCCCCGAGGTTGACCACGTCGAGGTCGCAGGTCCCGGCTTCGTGAACATCTACCTCTCCACCGCCGCCGGCAACGAGGTCTTCCGCACCGCGCGCGAGCAGGGCGCCGACTTTGGCCGCTGCAACCTGGGGCAGGGCCAGAAGGTCCAGGTCGAGTTCGTCTCGGCCAACCCGGTGGGCCCGCTGCACATTGGCCATGGCCGCTGGGCGGCCCTCGGCGACTCGCTCGCGCGCGTCCTCGAGCACGCCGGCTACGACGTCGAGCGCGAGTACTACGTCAACGACCACGGCAACCAGATGAACACGTTTGGCAACTCCGTGTCCGAGCGCTACCTGCAGCTGGCCGACATCATGGGCAGCCGCGGCCTCGACGCCCACGCCGCCCACGAGGCCCTCATCGCCGACTGGCGCGCCTTCGTCGAGGACGAAGCCGACGAGCACCCCGACTCCCACCCCTACATGGACGCCTTCAAGGCCAAGCTCGGCGCCGACTCCTACGGCGGGGACTACATCATCGACCTCGCCGCCCACTTCATGGAGGCCGACGGCACCCGCTGGGTCGAGGCCGACGCGTCCGAGCGCATGCTCTCCTTCCGCGAGCGCGGCTACAAGCTCATGCTCGACGACATCTCCCAGACCTGTTCCGACATGCGCACGAGCTTCGACGTCTGGTTCTCCGAGCGCTCCCTCTACGAGAAGGACGCGAGTGGCACGAGTGCCGTCGACCGCGCCTTTACCCGCCTGCGCGAGCAGGGCTACCTCTACGAGAAGGACGGCGCCCTGTGGTTCCGCTCGACCGACTTCGGTGACGACAAGGACCGCGTGCTCGTGAAGGCCGACGGCGCCTACACCTACTTCGCCTCCGACGTTGCCTACCACTGGAACAAGTACGAGCGCGTCGATCACGTCATCGATGTGTGGGGCGCCGACCACCACGGCTACATCGCCCGCGTGCGCGCCGCCACCGACGCCCTGGGCTACGAGGGCAAGTTCGAGGTCCTGCTCGGCCAGCTCGTGAACCTGCTGCGCGGCGGCCACCCGGTCAAGATGAGCAAGCGCAAGGGCACCATGGTCCCGCTGCGCGAGCTGCTCGACGAGGTTGGCGCCGACGCCACGCGCTTCACGCTCGTCTCCAAGAGCTCCAACCAGATGATCGACTTCGACATCGAGGCCGCCAAGCGCCAGGACAACTCCAACCCGGTCTACTACGTGCAGTACGCCCACGCCCGCATCTGCTCGATCCTGCGTCGCGCCGCCGGCGTCACGGCCGAGGAGGCCGCGCAGCTGGGCATGGACGAGGTTGCCTCCCGCGCCGTTCCCCTCGACTGCGACCTGTCGGTGCTCACCGACCCCACCGAGGCCGCCCTTGCCCGCAAGCTGGGCGAGTTCGGCGAGCTCGTCGAAGGCTGCGCCCGTGACCGCGCGCCGTTCCGCCTGACGCACTACGCCCAGGAGCTCGCGGCCGCCTTCCACGGCTTCTACACCGCCTGCCAGGTGCTCTCGAGCGAGGGCCGTCCGGTCGACCCGGCGCTGTCCCAGGCCCGTCTCGCCGCTTGCGACGCCACCCGTCGTGTGCTTGCGCTCACCCTCTCGCTCATCGGCGTCTCGGCGCCCGAGCGCATGTAGCGTTCATACACAACCGATCCTGATGGGCCCCGTCGCGCGTAGCTGCGGGGCCCATCTATGCGAAAAAGAATTCTTCTAATCCCTTAATTTATTGCGATACTTCCCCCAATTAGGGGTATGCTAAAGACTGGTTACGAGGATTACTCGGGGGTCTTTTTCGTGAAGGTGTGTGAGTATCTGTCTGTCCGCAGGGCCTATGGACTTGTGCGTCAGACCACGCCTGCTACCAGCCGCGTTACCTTTGACGAGCTGGGAATACTGTGCCACCTGGCAAACGTGAACGGCCCTCTGCGCACGTCGCAGATAGCCGAGTACCAGGGCGTTTTGCGCCCCACGATGACGCACAGGACGGGTCACTTGGCCGAGCTCGGGCTCATTGAGCGCAAGCCCGGCGAGCGCGACAGGCGAAACGTCTACTGCCACCTGTCCTCGACGGGCGTCGTGGCCATCCGCCGCATGGTGGCCGACGTCTGTCGCAACATCAAGACCGACATGCCGCTGGGCCGCTGCACCGACGAGCGCATGATGCGCATCATCGACGGCGCCGCGCAGATTTCGTTCTCCTCGGCAGACCTCGTCCTTATGCAACTTGCGTTCTGCAGCGACGATGGCGACGGCCTGGGCTCGGTGGGCGGGCTCGTCGACGGTCTGGGCCTGCTGCAGCCCACCGTCTCGATGGCTGCCTCGTCGCTCAAGCGCGCCGGCTACATCGAGCGCGGCGACACCCCGGGCCAGGCGGCCCTCTCGATTGCGATTACCGAGTCTGGCCGAGCCCGTGCCGAGAAGCTCGTGGCGCAGGTTGCGGAGTTTAGGCCCGCTCGTGCTCGCGCGCGCAAATCTTCCGTGCTATAGTCTGCCGTGTCGGGCTTCTTGCCCACGCCGCCCCCGGCGGCCATTCCCACGTTCCCCAGCTTGTCTTGCATTCCACACCTCGCGCTGTCGCGCGCCGCGGGCTGCGAGCCTATGGGTTTTGCGCCCATGCTCGTCGCGTGCCGCGCGTCCGTCTGCGTTGCGGGTAGGGCAGGGTCCGGGGAGGCGCCCCACGCGCCAGACACGAAGGATTCCCACACGTGACAGAAGATAAGAACGAGGCTGCCCAGCCGGCCAAACGCCGCCGCAGCCGCACGCGCAAGGTCGTTGAGCAGCCCGAGGCCGTCTCGCAGCCCCAGGCCCCTTCCGCGCCCGCGGCAGACGCGCCCGCTCCCAAGCGCCGCAAGGCGCGTCAGCGCAAGGACGAGCAGCCCGCGCCCGAGCAGCACCAGGCGCAGCAGGCCCAGCAACAGCCCCAGACGCAGCAGGCCCAGGGCGAGCAGCAGCCGCGCAAGCAGTATCAGCGCCCCGACCGCCCCAAGCAGTACCAGCAGCAGGGCCGCTACAATAACCAACAGAACCAGGGTCGTCGCCGCGGTCGCCACAACAACGGCGGCAACAACAACGGCAACGGCGTCGTCGAGCCGCGCCTCTCGCGCGAGATGCTCTCCTCGATGCTCGTGGCGGAGCTCCGCGTCCACGCCGCGGGCCTGGGCGTCGAGTACGTGGGCGTGCGCAAGGCAGACCTCGTCGAGGCCGTCTACGTGGCCTCCGCGCGCGCCGAGGGCTTCCGCGACGTCGCGGGCGTGCTCGACATCACGGGCGAGGGCTACGGCTTCGTGCGCACCGGCAACTACATGGCTGGCGACGACGACGCCTTCGTTCCCCAGCAGCTCATCAAGCACATGGGCCTGCGCCGCGGAGACTGGGTCGAGGGAACCGTGCGCCCCAGCCGCCCCAACGACAAGTACCCGGCGCTGCAGAAGGTCGCCTCGATCAATGGCGCCTCTCCCGAGGTCGCCCGCGAGCGCCCGCGCTTCCGCGACCTCACGCCGGTCTATCCCAACGAGCGCCTTGTCATGGAGCACGGCAAGAACTCGATAACCGGCCGCGCCATCGACCTGGTGGCGCCCATCGGCAAGGGCCAGCGCGGCCTCATCGTGAGTCCCCCCAAGGCGGGCAAGACCACGGTGCTCAAGCGCATCTGCGAGTCCATCGCCGCCAACAACCCCGAGGTCTACCTCATCTGCCTTTTGGTGGACGAGCGTCCCGAGGAGGTCACTGACATGCAGCGCTCCATCAAGGGCGACGTCGTGGCCTCGACGTTCGACATGCCGGCCGACAACCACACGGCCGTCTCCGAGCTCGTGATCGAGCGTGCCAAGCGCCTGGTCGAGATGGGCCGCGACGTGGTGGTCGTGCTCGACTCCATCACTCGCCTTGCCCGCGCCTACAACCTCGCCCAGCCGGCGAGTGGGCGTATCCTCTCCGGCGGCGTCGATTCGGCGGCCCTCTACCCGCCCAAGAAGTTCCTGGGCGCCGCGCGCAACATCGAGAACGGCGGCTCGCTCACGATCCTCGCCTCCGCGCTTGTCGAGACGGGCTCCAAGATGGACGAGGTCATCTTCGAGGAGTTCAAGGGCACCGGCAACATGGAGCTCAAGCTCGACCGCGAGCTGGCCGACAAGCGTATCTTCCCGGCCATCGACCCGGTGGCTTCGGGCACGCGCAACGAGGAGCTGCTCATCGACCCCGAGCTGCAGCCCTTCGTGTGGGGCCTGCGCCGGATCCTTGCCAACATGAACAACATCGAGCGCGCCGAGAACTCGCTCGTGCGTAGCCTCAAGGCCACGGCGACCAACGAGGAGTTCCTCATACGCTCGGCAAAGAAGGCCCAGCAGAGCGAGTACGCCGACGCCCTGTAGGGACGTCTCTCGCGCCTGGCTTGGCGCAGGGAGCACCCCAGCCTCCGCCCACTGGTCGATGGACCGTGGACGGAGGCATTTTTATGCAACGCCAGCATGCCGGTGCTGCTATAGTCATACGAAGGGTGCAGAGGCGCCCACATCTTGAATTCGTTCGAGCGACGGTACCCGCAGACCAAACAGACCCCGCCGTTGCCCGATTGGCCCCGCTCGAGCGAGCGCTGGGCCCGTCGTCGCAATCTCGCCTGTTTGCATGAGCCGCCGTCGCTACTGGGGAGGCGTGAGGTCATGACGAGCAGGCGCAGCAATCCTGCCATCTTTGCCGGACTTGCCGGTGCCGCCGCGTGGGGAGCGCCCACGTGCGCGCAGGCGCTTACGGTCATGGGCTACGAGGTCCCCACGTCTGACCCCGGCTTCACCTTCGTGGCCGGCTGCGTCACCGGCGCCATCGTGGCTGGCTGCGGCAGCCTTGCCATCTCGCGCGCCGTCGCCGCGCGCACGGCCCGCGCAGAGATCGAGAGCGCCCTGCGCGGCAGCCATGCCCAGCCTGCCGTCCCCTCCCGCACGGCCGCCCAGGCCGTGCCCACCCAGCGCAGCGCCACGGCCCAGGCCTGGGAGCAGACCGGCGACATCCGCGTGCAGGTGCCCGCCGCCAAGGCCCCGGGCGCCCAGGCGACAGGTGCCCCCGAGCCCGTGCGCGACGCCATCGAGGACGCCTGGAGCGCCTGGGAGGCCAACGCCAAGGCCTCGACCGACTACGTCGACGTGGCCGAGGGCTACGTGCGCACCCGTACCCTCGCCGAGCGCATGAGCGCCCGCGCCAAGGGCGTGGCGAGCGTGCTGTCAGAGCGCCTGGGGGCCTCCCGCATGGAGGGCCTGCCCGTGATCGAGCGCGCCGATGGAAGCGTGGGAGACGTGGGCGAGAGCTGGTGGGACGACGCTATGAGCGCCTCGTCGCGCCCTCGCGCCACCTCGCCCTTGGGCGGTGAGTCGGTCGAGGAGGGCATGAGCGGCAACAGCGCCGTGCTCTTTACGGCCCAGACCGCGGCCGAGGTCCAGGCTGCCCGCGCGGTGTGGCAGCAGGGAGCCCTACAGGCCGCCGCGCCCGCCCAGCAGGCCGCTTCCGCCCCGGCGGCGTCTCGCCCCGCCTCTGCGGCGCAGGCCCCGCAGGACGCCCAGCCAAGCCAGGCCTCCGCACAGGCCGCGTACGCCCAGCCCGCGCCCACCGCGCAGGCTGCCGCGCCCTCGCGCGAGAGCCTCGCGGAGCGCCTTGCCAACCCCGCCGAGGTCTTCCCCGAGAAGAAGCCCAAGTACACCGACGAGCAGCGCGACATGTGGGCCGAGGCCCTGGCCGCCCTCGATGAGCGCTATGAGGAGCAGGTCGTCATGGAGGCCGCCGCGGCGCCGCAGGTGGTCGTCACCACCCCGGTGGGCGACGAGCTCGACGAGCCCGAGGGCCTCGAGCCCAACACGGCCTTCATCCCGTTCAAGCCCCAGGCCGGCCACCCCGAGGTCGTCGACACCGAAAGCTACGTCGACATGCTCGTCGACCAGGAGCTCGCCCGCAACGAAAGCCCCTCGGTGCGTCGCCTCGCACGTCACAAGCTGCGCGACTACTTCAAGGTCATTGACGGCACGGGCGACATCAAGAGCGCCCGTCACCTGGCCGCCCAGCAGGCGTAGGGCATGGGAGCGCCCCAGACGCACGCGCATGTGAAGAGCGCCCGCCGCATCCCCTCGTGGGTGCGGCGGGCGCTCGTCGTGGTGTGGATCGCCTTCATATGGAGCAGGTCGCTCTTCCCGGGGCCCGCCTCGAGCTCCCAGAGCAACTTCGTGGCCGCCCTGCTCCAGCCCCTCCTCGAGGCCATGGGCATTCACGAGTGGAGCCAGATGACCTTCCTCGTGCGAAAGACCGCGCACTTCCTCGAGTACACCGTGTTGGGCGTCCTTCTCGCCCTCACGAGGGACGAGGGGAGCCCGTGGTGGCCCCGCGTGCTCGTTGGCGTGGCCACCTCCAGCGCGGACGAGACGATCCAGCTGTTCGTGCCCGGCAGGAGCGGGCAGGTCACCGACGTCATGCTCGACTGCGCGGGGGTGGCGGTGGGGATGGCCCTCGCTACAGGTATTCGATCTGCGCTCCGTCGACGTCGCAGGTAAGGATGTGCGTGGCGCACTGCGGGAAGCGCTCCTGCAGGCGCACCTGCAGAAACTTCGCGACGATGGTGTCGTCGGTCACAGCCATGAGGGTCGAGCCCGAGCCAGAGATCCACATCGTGGCGGCTCCGCCCTCGAGGCAGGTGGCGCGAATCGCGTCGTAGTCGGGGATGAGCGTGCGGCGGTAGGGCTCCTGGATGAGGTCGTCGTTGGCGGCCGCGATGAGCGAGGTGTCGCCCGTCTCGAGGCCGCGCGTGAGGCCCGCGATGCGGCCCATCTGCCACACGGCGGTCGACAGCGGCACCTGCTGGGGCACGACCTTGCGCGCCTCGCTCGTGTGCACCTCGTAGGGCGGCACGATCGTGAGGAAGCGCAGGCGCGGGCTCACGTCGTAGCGCAGACAGCGCGGAAGCTCGCCGGCGGGCGTGAACGAGCACACCGCGGCACCCAGGATCGCGGGCGCCACGTTGTCGGGGTGGCCCTCGACGCGCGTCGCCATCGCCACGAGCTCCTCGCGCGTCACGGTGTGGCCCGTGAGGGCCGCGGCGGCCATGATGCCGGCGACCACGCAGGTCGAGCTTGAGCCCAGGCCGCGGGCCACGGGCACGTCGGTCTGGATGTCGATGGACACACCAAAGGGCTCCACGCCCCATTCGGCCAGGGCGTCGACGAGCGACACGTAGACGAGGTTGTGCTCGTTTTGGAACTGCTCGGGGCAGCCCGTGATCGTGAGGCTCTCGGCGCGGTCGAACGTGAAGTGCGAGTAGAGCGACACGGCCATGCCCAGGGTGTCGTAGCCAATGCCGAGGTTTGCGCTCGTGGCGGGAACGCTTATGCGGATCATGCGAGCAGCTCCTTGGCCTTGTCCTCGACGTAGGCGTTCATGCCGTCGACGGCGACGACGTCGCCGAAGCGCTCGGGCGCACTGCGCAGGGCCGAGAGGGCCGCGGGCGCGGTCGTGTGCGAGAGCTCCTCGAGGGCGTCCATGCACGCGAAGCCGCCCATGCCGGCGGTGTCGTGGTTCAGGGCCGCGAGCACGTCTGCCGAGAACTTGTAGGGGCTTGCCGTCGAGAGGACCACGCGGCAGGTGCCGTCGACGGGGCGCTGTTCGAGCACGTGGCGCGCGACCGCAGTGTGCGGGTCGAGCAGCACGCCGTGCTCCTCCCAAGTGGAGCGGATCGTGGCGCGGGTGTCCTCGTCGCTGGCGCGGCCGCAGGCAAACGTGGCGTGCAGGCGCTCGAGCAGCGCGGGCGGAATCGTGTAGGCGCCCTTCTCGGCAAGGTCTGCCATGAGGGAGGCCACAAGGTCGCAGTCGCCCTCGCTCAGGTAGAAGAGCAGGCGCTCGAGGTTGGACGACACGAGGATGTCCATCGAGGGGCTGATCGTCTTGTGGAACGGGCGGCGGCGGTCATAGGTGCCGGTGGCGATGAAGTCAGTGAGGACGTCGTTGGCGTTGGAGGCCACGACGAGCGTGCGCACAGGCAGGCCCATGAGCTTGGCGTAGTAGCCGGCGAGCACGTCGCCGAAGTTGCCGGTGGGCACGCAGAAGTCGATGGCGTCGCCCACCTTGAGGGCGCCCGCGCTTGCGAGCTGCGCGTAGGCGTCGAAGTAGTAGGTCACCTGCGGCACGAGGCGGCCGACGTTGATGGAGTTGGCGCTCGACAGCACGACGTTCTCCTCGGCCAGGCGGTCGCGCAGGGCGGCGTCGGCGAAGATGCGCTTGACCTCGGTCTGGGCGTCGTCGAAGTTGCCCTCGATGGCGCAGACGGCAACGTTGTTGCCGCGCTGGGTGGCCATCTGCAGGCGCTGGACGTCGGAGACCTTGCCGTGCGGGTAGAAGACGGTGACGCCCGTGCCGGGGACGTCGGCGAAGCCCTCGAGCGCGGCCTTGCCGGTGTCGCCGCTCGTGGCGGTCACGATCATGACGTTGCGGCCGTCGCCCGCGCGCGAGACGCGCATGAGCTGCGGCAGCATCTGAAGGGCCACGTCCTTGAAGGCGCTCGTGGGGCCGTGCCACAGCTCGAGCGTCCAGTCGTCGCCGCAGGGCGAGACGGGCGTCACGGCGGGTGAGTCGAAGTTGTCGCCATAGGCGGCGTCGACGCAGGAGGCGATCTCTTCTGCCGTGAAGTCGTCGAGCAGGTGGCCCAGGACGAGCTTGGCGCGGTCCTGGTAGGTGCCGGCCATGAGCGCGCCAAGCGAGGGCGCGCCGGCCGCGACGTCATCGCGGACGAACAGACCGCCGTCGTGGGCAATACCCTCGAGAATCGCCTGCTTGCTTGTTAAGGATTCGTTTCGCGAGCGCGTGCTATGGTACGTTGTCACTGCTCTTCTCCTTGCGTCGTGAGCGATGCGGGCGGGTGGGGGAGCCGCGAGCACGCGGGCGTCCCTACCGTTCGAAGCATCATAGCGTGGAGAGGGCTCGGCGCGGCCTGCGGCGAGCCCACATGAGACAGTATGGAAACGTCTGCGTCTCCTTTGCACCCCCAAGGCGCGCGGCTCGGAGGGCCACATGATCAAGATCACCAAGTTTGGAGGCTCGAGCGTCGCCGACGCCGGCCAGTTCAAGAAGGTCAAGCGTATCATCGAGGCCGACGAGGGCCGCCGCTTCGTCGTCGTTTCGGCCGCCGGCAAGCGCAACTCTGACGACAACAAGATCACCGACCTTCTCTACCTGGTCGATGCCCACCGCACCTACCACGTCGACTGCACGGCGCTTCTCGAAGACATCAAGCAGCGCTTCGTCGACATCGCCACCGAGCTGGGGCTCAAGTACCCCATCGCCGAGAAGTTCGACGAGTTCGCGGCCAACATCAAGGGCTACACCACCGAGTACATCGTGAGCCGAGGCGAGTACTTCACCGCCCAGCTCATGAGCGAGTACCTTGGCCTGCCGTTCGCCGACGCCGCCGACTACGTGCGCTTCCACCACGACGGCACACTCGACATGGAGCGCACCTGCGACCGCATCCACGACCTGGTCGTGCGCGAGGGCAGCTTCGTGCTGCCGGGCTTCTACGGCGCCACCGCCGAGGGCGACATCCGCCTGTTCAGCCGTGGCGGCGGCGACATTACGGGCGCCATCGTGGCCCGCGCGCTCAACGCCGACCTCTACGAGAACTGGACCGACGTCTCGGGCTTCCTCACGGCAGACCCGCGCATCGTCAAGCGCCCCCGCGCCATCCGCCGCATCACGTTCGACGAGATGCACGAGCTGTCCTACATGGGCGCCTCGGTGCTGCACGAGGAGGCCATCTTCCCCGTGCGCGAGGCCAACATCCCCATCGCGATTCTCAATACGAACCACCCCGAGGAGCGCGGCACGATCATCCAGGAGCGCGTCGAGCCTGGCGAGGACGACCCGGTCATCACCGGCATCGCCGGCAAGCGCGACTTCCTCACCGTGCACGTCTCCAAGACCAAGATGAGCGACTCGGTGGGCCTTCTTGCCCGCGCGCTGGGCATCTTCGAGCGCTACGGCGTCTCGGTTGAGCACGTGCCCACGGGCGTCGACTCGTTTGGCGTGGTCGTCAACAGCGCCGACGTCAAGGACAAGATCTACTCGATCGTGGCCGACCTGCAGCGCGAGCTCAAGCCCGACGAGGTCAAGGTCATCGACCAGCTGGCCCTCATCAGCGTGGTGGGCCGCAACATGTCCAACCGCCCGGGCACCTCGGGCAGGCTGTTCTACGAGCTGGGCAAGAAGGGCATCAACATCAGGCTCATCACCCAGAGCTCGCAGGAGATCAACATCATCTTTGGCGTGAACAACGCCGACTTCGAGGACACCATTCGCGCCGTCTACGACGCGTTCCTTGACGAGGAGGACTAACCCATGGCCGAGCCTAAGAACGTCGCAATCCTGGGCGCCACCGGTGCGGTGGGCACGCAGATGCTCGAGTGCCTCGCCGAGCGCGACTTCCCGGTGGGCGATCTGCATCTGCTGGCGAGCCCGCGCTCCGTGGGCAAGGTCGTCGAGTGGCAGGGCCGCAAGGTCGAGGTCGAGCTCGCCTGCCCTGAGGCCTTCGAGGGTGTCGACATCGTGCTGGGCGCCGCCGGCGACGACGTGGCCAAGGAGCTCCTGCCCGAGGCCGTGCGCCGCGGTGCCACCGTGGTCGACAACTCGCACGCCTTCCGCCTCGACGCCGACGTGCCCCTGGTGGTTCCCGAGATCAACCCCGAGGACGTGGCCTGGAACCACGGCCTCATCGCGAACCCCAACTGCGCCACGATTATTGGCCTCGTGCCCACCTGGCCGCTGCACAAGCTGGGTCACGTCACGCGCATGGTCGTGAGCACCTACCAGGCCGCGAGCGGCGCCGGCGTGCCGGGCATGACCGAGCTCGAGGAGCAGCTGGGCGCCCTGGGCCGCGACGAGGAGATTGGCGTGCCCAAGGCCTTCGCCGACCAGCTCGCCAACAACCTCATCCCCCAGATTGGCTCCGAGAAGTTCGCGGGCTACACCTCCGAGGAGATGAAGATGCAGAACGAGGGGCGCAAGATCATGCACCTGCCCGAGCTGCGCGTTAACTGCACCTGCGTGCGCGTGCCGGTGCTGCGCTCGCACTCCGAGAGCATCACCCTCGAGTTTGCCGAGCCCGTTGAGCTCGATGCCGCCCGCGAGGCCCTTGCCTGCGCCCCCGGCGTCAAGCTCGTCGACGACCTGGCTGCCGAGAAGGCCTGCGACCGCTTCCCGATGCCGCTCTACACGAGCGACCAGGACCTCGTGTGGGTTGGCCGCGTGCGCCGCGACATTTCGAACCCCGACGAGGCACGCGGCATCACGTTCTGGTGCTGCGGTGACCAGATTCGTAAGGGTGCCGCCACCAACGCCGTGCAGATTGCCGAGCTGCTGCTTTAGGGCCTCTCGCGCATCGCGTGTGCACTTCTCGCGCTGAACTTGCATAACTGCCGTCTTGGGGCTGCCCGCCACGCGCGAACGGCCCCTTTCTTGTGAACGGGGACAAAAGACACGCCCCCCCTGTCCCCAAGTGTCCGCTAATTTAAGCGGGGCTGCTATGACAACCCCGTCTCGCGCTATCATTCTTGGCTAGTTAAGCGGTTGGCTAGGAGGAGTTGCACGTGAGACTCGACGCGTTGGAGATTGGCAAGGACGCAATCATTGCCTCGGTGGCATCGGATGATGCGGCGCTGCGCCAGCACATCCTCGACATGGGCCTGACGCCCGGCACCGAGGTCACCATGATGAAGTACGCCCCCATGGGCGACCCCATGGAGATTCGCCTGCGCGGCTACGAGCTCACCCTGCGCCGGGCCGACGCGGCGCGCATCGAGCTCGTCGACGTCCACGACACCGACACGGTGGCGGCCGCAAACCCCCATCGCGAGGCCTGTGCCCACCCCGCCCTGGGCGAGGGCGTGACCCCGCGCGGCGGCAAGATGGCTATCGCCGCCGGCGACCCCATCCGCTTTGCCCTGGCCGGCAACCAGAACTGCGGTAAGACCACGCTGTTCAACCAGCTCACGGGCTCAAACCAGCACGTGGGCAACTTCCCGGGCGTCACGGTCGACCGCAAGGACGGCACCGTCCGCAACCATCCCGAGGCCACGGTGACCGACCTGCCCGGCATCTACTCGCTGTCTCCCTACACGGGCGAGGAGGTCGTGAGCCGCCAGTTCATCCTCGACTCGCGGCCCGACGCCCTCATCAACATCATCGACGCCACCAACATCGAGCGAAACCTCTACCTCACGCTGCAGCTCATCGAGCTCGACCGCCCCATGGTGGTGGCGCTCAACATGATGGACGAGGTGCTTGCCAACGGCGGTTCGGTCGACGTGAACCGCCTCGAGGGGCAGCTGGGCGTGCCCGTGGTGCCCATCTCGGCCGTGAAGGGCGAGGGTATCGACGAGCTGGTCGAGCACGCCGTGCACGTGGCGCGCTTCGATGAGCGCCCGGGGCGCCTCGACTTCTGCACGCCCGACGGCCCCGGCGGCGGCGCTGTCCATCGCTGCATCCATGGCATCGCGAGCCTCATCGAGGATCACGCGCGCGCCTCGCAGATTCCGGTGCGCTTTGCGGCCACGAAGCTCGTCGAGGGCGACGAGCTCGTGATCTCGGCCCTTCACCTCGACAAGAACGAGCTCGACGGCATCGAGCACATCATCTCGCAGATGGAGGAGGAGTCGGGTACCGACCGCCTCTCGGCGCTGGCCGACATGCGCTTCTCGTTCATCGAGGGGGTGTGCCAGGCCTGCGTGACCAAGCCGCATGAGAGCCGCGAGCACCTGCGCTCGGTGGCGATTGACCGCGTGCTTACGGGTCGCTACACCGCCATCCCGATGTTTTTGCTCATCATGGCGGCGGTCTTCTGGCTCACGTTTGGTGCGGTGGGGGCACCCCTGCAGGGCCTCATGGAGCAGCTCGTGGGCGCGGGAATCTCGGCGATTGACGACGCGCTCACGGCGTTTGGCACGAACCCGGTGGTGAAGTCGCTCGTGGTGGACGGCGTGCTGGCGGGCGTGGGCAGCGTGCTGTCCTTCTTACCCATCATCGTGGTGCTGTTCCTGCTGCTATCGATTCTCGAGGACTCGGGCTACATGGCGCGCGTTGCCTTTGTCATGGACAAGGTGCTGAGGCGCTTTGGTCTCTCGGGCAGGAGCTTCGTGCCCATGCTCGTGGGCTTTGGCTGCAGCGTGCCGGCCATCATGTCGACGCGCACGCTGCCCTCCGAGCACGACCGAAAGATGACCGTGATGCTCACGCCGTTTATGAGTTGCTCGGCCAAGCTGCCGGTCTACGGCCTTTTGTGCGCGGCGTTCTTCCCCCAGGCAACGGTGCCCGCCATTGTGTCGCTCTACGTGCTGGGCATCGTGGTGGGGATGGTCGTGGCGCTGGTGCTGCGCCGCACGGCGTTCAAGGGCGAGCCCGTGCCGTTCATCATGGAGCTGCCCAACTACCGCCTGCCAGGGATCAGGACCACGCTCATGCTTGCGTGGGACAAGGCCAAGGGGTTTGTGACCAAGGCGTTCACGATCATCTTCGTGGCGAGCGTGGCCGTGTGGTTCCTGCAGACGTTCGACGTGCGCATGAACGTGGTGAGCGACCAGTCCCAGAGCCTGCTGGCGATGGTGGGCGGCTTCATAGCTCCGGTGTTTGCGCCCCTGGGGTTTGGCGACTGGAGGGCGTCGTGCGCCCTCGTGTGCGGCCTTTTGGCCAAGGAGAGCGTCATCTCCACGCTCACGGTGCTTCTGGGCTCCTCGTCCGCGACGGCGCTCTCGGGCCTGTTCGCGCCGGCGACGGCCTACGTGTTCCTCGTGTTCACGCTGCTCTACCCACCCTGTGTGGCCGCCATCGGCACGGTCAAGAGCGAGCTGGGTGGCCGCTATGCCGTGGCCGTCTTTGCCCTGCAGGTGGGTGTTGCCTGGCTTGTGGCCTTCGCCTTCCACACCGTGATGTTGGCGGTTGGCGTGCTGTAGGCCTGTGTGCGTGGCGCGGGTGTAATGTTTCTGATGCTTCATGATGCGCGGCCGGCTGGGCGAGGGTTGCCTGGTCGGCCGCACTCCGTATGAATTTGGCCCATTCTTGCCCAAATGAATAGGGACGCAAAAAGAGGTCGGAAGGCAAAACGAGCCCTCCGACCTCGTGCGTTTCTGGTGCGCCCTGAGCGATTCGAACGCTCGACCGTCGGATTAGAAGTCCGGTGCTCTATCCAGCTGAGCTAAGGGCGCCTTCGCATGCGCGATGCGGTTTGACCATTCTAGCGCAATCAACCATCTGGGGGAGTGCGCGCCGGTCAGCGGGGTTTCAAGCTCCTGCCTGCCGCCGTCCCGGCGAGGCGAAGAAGCTGAAGCCGTGCGGGCTGGGCTTCTCGACCGTATACACGATCTCTATTTGCTCGTCTACGGGCGCCGACGTCCTCGCTCAAAACTTTTTTGAAATTCCCCCTTGCATGCGCGGCGCGTGCTGTGCATAATAGACGAGATGCTTGAAGGCGTGACAAATGGTGGGTGTAGCTCAGTTGGCAGAGCGACGGACCGTGGCTCCGTAGGTCGAGGGTTCGAGCCCCTTCACCCACCCCATCTCACACATTCAAGGAACATGGTTCGTTAGCTCAGCTGGTAGAGCAGGGGACTCTTAATCCCAAGGTCCAGGGTTCGAACCCCTGACGGACCACCATCTAAAGCAATGACCCCAAGCTTCGGCCTGGGGTCTTTTGCTGTACACGCCTTCTGCCTTCGGCTCCTCGTTACCAATGTCGCGTTCCTCTGAATGCGAAATGTTGCAAACTGCGGTTCTTGCTGCGTAGATTGTTACGTTCTTGCGGTACTTTCCGTTTTGACGCGAGAAAAACGGCAAGAAACGCATGTTTGAGTAAAACCGCGCGGCAAGAACCGCAGTTTGGTGCAAACAGCAGGATTGGTATGGATGATGGGCTTGGCTGGGGCGACGACCTGGCGAAGGCGACGGCCCGGCTGGGGCGACGCTCTGGCGAAGGCGACGGCCCAGCGCGAACGGCGGCTCAGCGCAAGCTGCGGCTCAGCGCAAGCGACGGCCTGGCGTAAGCGGCAGACATGCTGCAAACGGCGGATTCATGCGATGCGTCGCATCCGTGGCCGTCCTTCTCGCAAACGGCAGGCACGTGGCATGCGGTAGATGGACGTGATCGCACTGCTGTCTCACGGCCTCGTCGCGTCCGCAGTCGCCCTTCTCGCCCAAATATGTCCTTACTGATAGATACCGCTTGACCATTAATTTGTAGCCATTTACCAAAATTTCACTTGCATTTTCAAGATTTTGCGAGTTTGTTTTGCGCAGCTGTCTTTGCATGAGTAAGATTGAAGATACGTTAAGAAACGGCTGGAGGGGCTTTCCGGCCGACTGAAAAGGGGAGTTCAAATGGCAATCCTTGATTCGTCCCACGTGTTCTTCGACTGCTCCGCCACCTCCTGCGATGAGGTCCTGGCCTTCGTCGCCGACAAGGCCGCCGAGCTAGGCGCCACCTCCGATGCCGCGGCGCTGCTAGCCGGGCTCAAGGCCCGCGAGGGCGAGGGCTCCACGGGCATGCAGGGCGGCTTTGCCATTCCTCACTGCAAGAGCGCTGCCGTCTCCGAGCCCTGCATCGTGGTCGTGCGCCTCGCTAACCCCGTCGCCTGGGAGACCATGGACAAGTCCGAGGTCTCCTGCGTCATCGCCCTGCTCATTCCCGACGGCGATCAGGGCACCGAGCACCTGCGCATCCTCTCCAAGATCGCGGCCGCGCTGCTGCAGGAGAGCTTCTGCGAGACCGTGCGCGAGGCGACCGACGCCGCCCAGATCGTCGCAGCCATCAACGAGGGCCTCGAGAACTAGACCCATGACCTCGAATCCTTGGCGATTGCTCATGGATTCGGGGTCAACTTTTTGCCCGAGCGGCCTCCGAACGTGCAGTTGGGAGGCCCTTTCTGTGTCATACTTGAGTCTGCGCAAAATCTGTGTGAAAGGGGCGTCGCCTTGATTTACACCGTTACGTTCAACCCCGCCGTCGACTATGTCATGCACCCACTCACGCTCGACATGGGCTTCACCAACCGCTCCTCCAGCGAGGAGGTTCGTTGCGGCGGCAACGGCATCAACGTCTCCAGCATCCTCAACGAGCTCAACGTCGACACAATCTGCCTGGGCATCATCGCCGGCTTCACGGGCGACTACATCCTCGAGACCCTGCAGAGCGCCGGCGTCACCTGCAACTTCGTGCGCCTCGACAAGGGCTTCACGCGCATCAACGTCAAGCTCAACGGCATCGTGATGACGATTATCAACGGCATGGGCCCCAAGATTCCCAACGACAAGGTCGACGAACTCTTTGGTCGTCTCGACCGCATCAAGGCCGGCGACACGCTGGTCCTCACGGGCTCCATCCCCAAGTGCCTGCCCGATGACATGTACCAGATCATCATGACCCGCCTCGCCGGCCGCGGCATCCGCTTCGTGGTCGACGCCCCAGGCACGCTGCTGCTGCAGTCGCTCGAGAGCAAGCCGTTCCTCATCAAGCCCAACAACCACGAGCTGGGCAAGATCTTCGAGGTCAATCCCGAGACGCCTGAGGAGTGCATGCCCTACGCCCGCAAGCTCCACGAACAGGGCGCCCAGAACGTCATCGTCTCCTGCGGCGGCGAGGGCTCGGCTCTCGTGGCGGCAGATGGCAAAGAGTACATCACCAAGTGCCCGCCGTGCCACATGGTCAACGCCACCGGCGCGGGCGACTCGATGGTCGCCGGCTTCCTCGCGAGCCTCGACGGCGGTATGGAGTACCAGGACGCCCTCAACTTTGCCTCTGCCTGCGGCAGCGCCACCGCCGCGAGCAAGGGCCTTGCCAAGCGCTCGACCATCGAGAAGTTCTACAAGTCGCTCCAGGGCGTCATGGCCGAGTACGAGGCCAACAAGGTCAAGGAGGCCGCCGAGGCCGCCAAGAAGGCCGAGAAGTAAGTAGCTCTTTTTTCGATACCCGCCAAATGGAAGCGAATGAGCGTCCGTTCGGCGGGTATTGTTATGTCAGTCGAGCGCCACTCTGCTAGACTGCAAAACAGGTATTTCAGCGGATGCGCGCGTGCGCGCCCAAGCACGCGCGCGCATGCTTCCGTTGCGATTCGGGGAAGGGGCTCGCAAGAGCCGAAGAGAACAAGGAGTTCAGCATGGTTTCCGAGAAGGTCACGCTCATCAACCCGCAGGGTCTGCACATGCGTCCGGCTGGCACGTTTGCCTCCGCCATGGGCAAGTTCGCCTCCACCGTCACCGTCGTCGCTGACGGCAAGGAGACCAACGGCAAGTCGCCGATGGCCCTCATGGCTGCCGGCCTTTCCTGCGGCACCGAGATCGAGATCAAGTGTGATGGCGCTGACGAGGCCGACGCTCTCGCCGCCGCCGTCGAGCTCGTCAAGAGCGGCATCGGCGAGTAAATCGCTCCAGGGCCTCTAGGGCCCGTGCCACAAAAGACGCGCACAAGGGAGGGGCGGCGCATGCGCTGGCCCCTCCACTTATGAACACACCGTTCGAAGTATCCGGGGGGATCGAATGTACAAGGGTGTTAACGCATCTGACGGCATCGGCATTGGCGTCGCTCGCGTCGCCGTCGAGCCGGACCTGTCCTACGTGCCCGCTACGCACCAGGACACCGACGAGGAGGAGAAGGCCCGCTACCAGGCCGCCCTCGACGCCTTCTGCGCCAAGACGCAGGCCCAGGCCGACCGCATGAAGGTCACGGTGGGCGAGAAGGAGGCCGAGATCATGGTGGGTCACATCACCATGGCCAACGACCCCTTCATGATCGACGAGGTCAACAACCGCATCGTCGAGGGCAAGTGCGCCGAGCAGGCCATCGACGAGGTCTGCGACATGTTCTACGCGATGTTCGACGCCTCCGACGAGCAGCTCATCCGTGAGCGCTGCGCCGACGTCCAGGACATTCGCACCGGCATCCTCGCCCAGCTGCTGGGCAAGGACCTTGTTGACCTCTCCGTCCTGCCCAAGGACTCGATCGTCGTCGTGCACGACCTCACGCCGTCCATGACCGCCACGATCGACAAGGAGAACGTCGCCGGCATCGTCACCGAGGTGGGCGGCCGCACGTCGCACTCCGCGATCATCGCCCGTGCCCTCGAGATCCCGGCGGTTCTCTCGCTCGAGAATGCCTGCTCGCTGCTCAAGAACGACGACACCGTCGTCGTGAACGGCACCACCGGCGAGGTCGTCATCAACCCGTCCGAGGCCGAGCTCACCGAGTTCCGCGCCGCTGCCGAGAAGGCCGCTGCCGAGAAGGCCGCCCTCGAGGCCTACCGTGGCGTTGCCACCAAGACGGCCGACGGCATCGAGAAGCTGCTCGTCGCCAACATCGGCAACCCTGATGACGCCAACGTCGCCGCCGAGCGCGACGCCGAGGGCGTTGGCCTGTTCCGCTCCGAGTTCCTGTTCATGGACGCCAAGGAGCTCCCGAGCGAGGACGAGCAGTTCGCTGCCTACCAGAAGGTCGCCCTTCGCATGAAGGACAAGCCGGTCATCATCCGCACGCTCGACGTGGGTGGCGACAAGGAGATCCCGTACCTGCACCTCACGCACGACGACAACCCCTTCATGGGCTACCGCGCCATCCGCTACTGCCTGGCCAACGCCGACCAGTACAAGGTGCAGCTGCGCGCCCTGCTGCGCGCCTCCGCCTTTGGCGACATCAAGATCATGCTGCCGCTCGTGACCGACCTTGACGAGGTCCGCGACGCTAAGCGCCTCGTGGAGGAGTGCAAGGCCGAGCTCGACGCCGAGGGCGTGGAGTACAACAAGGACATCGAGGTTGGCACCATGATGGAGACGCCCGCTGCCTCCCTCATCGCCGATGACCTGGCCGCCGAGTGCGACTTCTTCTCCATTGGCACCAACGACCTCATTGGCTACACCATGTGCGCCGACCGCGGCAACGACGCCGTGCGCTACCTGTACACGGCGTACCAGCCGGCCGTCCTGCGCTCCATCAAGCGCATCATCGAGGAGGGCAACAAGGCTGGCATTATGGTCGGCATGTGCGGCGAGGCCGCGGCTGACCCGCTGCTGATCCCGCTGCTGATCTCCTTCGGACTGGGCGAGTTCTCCGTGAGTGCCCCGTCGATCCTGCGCACCCGCAAGATCATCTCGCAGTGGACCAAGGCCGAGGCCGACGCCTTGGCCGAGAAGGTCCTCGCACTCAAGACCAAGGAAGAGGTCAAGGCCGCGCTCGAGGCTGCCCAGAAGTAGCTTCTGAGCCACCCACAGCTTCCAAGGGACCCCGGGACCAGCGCCCGGGGTCCTTTTTTTGCGAGGGGGCAACGCGACGGCGGACTGGGTGGCCCCCGTGGTGGCCGGCGTGGTGCTACTGGCCGTGGCGCTGCCCGTGAGGCGTAGGTGCCAGCGTTAGGCGAAGCTTGCCCGATTCGCCGCGCTCGTCTATACTTAACCGGCGTTCCGGGGCGTGGCGCAGTTTGGTAGCGCATCTGCTTTGGGAGCAGAGGGTCGCTGGTTCGAATCCAGTCGCCCCGACCAACGCACGCGGGTGTGGTTCAACGGTAGAACCTCAGCCTTCCAAGCTGATGACGCGGGTTCGACTCCCGTCACCCGCTCCATGAGAGCAAACAGGCCAGTGGCATTGCGCCCTGGGCTGTTTTCTTATGCGCGGCCCGGTGTGGCCCGCTTGGGCCGCTGCGAGCCTTCGGGCGGAACGCGCACGGCTCGCTGGGCGAGGATGACGGTCTTTCCGGAGACATCCGCCTGGCACCTTCGCGCCGCAATTCTCGCGCTCGTCGGATAAGGCCTGTTATCCGTCCGCCTCCTCCTATAGACTGGGCAGACCATCGTCGTTTCTGAGAGGTGCTTATGACCCATACGCCGAGCCAGGCCCTTGCGCCCAGGCAGTCCTTCACCGTTGGCATCGCCCTGTTCTCGATGTTCTTTGGTGCCGGCAACCTCATCATTCCGCCGCTGCTTGCGCTTCAGGCGGGCACCGCCACCCCGGTTGCCCTCGTGGGCTTCCTCGTGGCGGCCATCGGCCTTCCCATTCTGGGCATCATCGCCGTGGCGCTCGCCGGCACCGCCCGCGACCTTGCCTCGCGCGTGCACCCTCGCTTTGCCGAGGTGTTCGTGGGCGCCGTCTACCTGGCCATTGGCCCGTGCCTTGCCATTCCGCGCACGAGCTCGACGGCCTTCGAGATGCTGGCGCCGCTTCTGCCCGCTGGCGTCTCGGTCGACGTGGCCCGCCTCCTCTTCTCGGTGGTCTTCTTTGTCGTGGCCTTCGCCCTCACCCTGCGCCCGAGCGTCATCACGCGCGTCCTTGGCCGCGTGACCGGCCCCGCCCTTATCGCGCTCATCGTCGTGGTGGTGGGCGCGGCTCTCGTTGTCCCCGACGGTGCGCCTGCCGCGCCACAGCCTCCCTACGACGGGGTGGCTGCCGTGCAGGGCTTCCTCACGGGCTACCAGACGATGGACCTGCTCGCCTCGCTCGCCTTTGGCATCGTGATTGCCGAGGCCGTGCGCGAGATGGGCGTCACCGACGCGGCCGGCCAGGCGCGCGAGATCTCGCGCGCGGGCGTCATCGCGGGCGTGCTCATGTGCCTCGTCTATGGCGGCCTTGCCCTGGTGGGCGCGGGTCTTGGCTCCGTCATCCCCGACGCCACGAACGGCGCCGTCATCCTCACCGAGTCTGCCACACGCCACTTTGGCCTTGCGGGCACCGTCGTCGTGGGTCTCATTTTCCTCATTGCCTGCCTCAACGTCTGCATTGGCCTCATCAGCTGCTGCGCCCGCTACTTCTGCGACGCCTACGTCGTGGGCGGCCCCGACGGGCCGGACGGCTCGCCCACGCGCGCCTTCTCGCTCATGGCCGCTGGCCTTGCGCTCTTTTCGTGCGTGCTGTCCAACGTGGGGCTCGACGCCATCCTGATGTTCTCGGTGCCGCTGCTGGGCGCCCTCTACCCGGTGGCCATCGTGCTCGTTGCCATGGGACTCGCGCATGGCTTCTGCGACGCGCACCCGCAGGTGTGGCGCTGGGTGGGTGCCTGCGTGGCCGTCGAGGGCGTGGCCGTGTCCCTGCGCGACGCGTTCGCGCCTGGCACGTGGCTGCCACTTGACGCGCTGCCACTCGCGGACATCGGCATGGCGTGGCTGCCGGTGGCCGCCGCCGCTCTCCTCGTGGGGCTCGCCCACTCGGCCGCCTCGGGGCACAGTGCCTAGGGGAGGCGCGCTACAATCGCCCTTGAGCGCGCCCGCGGGGCGTCAGGCTGCGAGCGGGGGAGCCGCGTGACCCTTCATCTTGGACATACGCTGGTTATCGCGAACCCGGCCGCACAGAGCGGCGCGGGCGCCGAGGGAGCCGAGTTCGTTCGGCGCACGCTTGGGTCCTACGAGTCTGCGACCGAGGGTTTCGAGGTCAGACTCACGCGCGGCTCCGGCGACGCCACGCTGGTGGCGCGCTCGGCGACTGGCTACGACACCGTCGTGGCCCTTGGCGGCGACGGCGTCATCCACGAGGTGGTCAATGGCCTCATGAAGATCGGCGAGGCGCGGCGCCCCAAGCTGGGCGTCATTCCGCTTGGCTCGGGGAACGACTACGCGCGCACGCTCGGCATGGCCGCCAACGCTCCCGAGAAGTCGCTGGGGCAGCTTCTCCAGGGCGTGATCCGCCGCCTCGACCTTGGCATCGTGAACGGCACCTACTTCGACCAGACGCTCTCGTTTGGCGTCGACGCGGCCATCGCCCTCGACACGATGGAGCGCAGGCGGGCGAGCGGCGCCCATGGCACGCGGCTCTTTGCTGCCTCGGGCATCGACGTGGTGCTCCACCAACTGCGCGCGTGGGACTTCACCGCCGCGCTCGACGGTCGCGAGGTTGCGGGCTCGTCGCTCATCTTCGCCGTGCAGGTGGGCCCCACCTATGGCGGCGGCTTTCGCATCTGCCCCGAGGCCGACGCCCGCGACGGTCTGCTCGACGTGTGCTACTCGCACGGCTCGCCCGGCAAGGCCGCGGCGCTCTCGATTCTTGCGCGGGCGCGGTTTGGCCGGCACACGACCTCGCGCTACCTCGACTTTGCCCGGGCCTCGCGCCTCGTGATCGACTTTGAGGGTGAGCCGCCGTGCCAGGCAGACGGCGAGCGCGTGGGCGGGTCTCACTTCGAGATTGGGTGCGTCCATCGCGCGCTCGAGGTCATCTGCCCCACGTGGCAGATGTAGGCGCTTGCTGACATTGCGCCGGCGGAGCTTGACGCTTGGGGGCGCGTGCGGGCGCCTGGCGGATGCGGCGCGATTCTGCGTGAGGCGAGGTGCGGAAGCGCCCGTTTCGCGGCGTGCCCGCGCGTGCCGGTGCGGTGCAGGCATGCCCCGCCCGCCTCGCTTCTCCACATCTGCCGCATGCTTCCCTTAATTGCAATTGGGTTAAAGACCAGCGGCTTTAATGGATATGTTACGACAGTGCAACAGTGCACCTCTTTTTCGGGGCCGTGTCGTGGCGCGGCGCTATTTTGTTAAAGGTTTTGGTACTGCGACCGCTTCCGTGGAGGCACGGGCGGCCATTCCCATGCGCTCATGCGCGCGAGAGGAGAATCCCATGACGTATACCGAGAGGGTCCTCGCCGAGCTTAAGGATCGCTATCCCGAGCAGACCGAGTTCATCCAGGCTGCCACCGAGATCCTGGGCACCCTACAGCCCGCGCTTGACGCGCACCCCGAGTACGAGCAGGCTTCGCTGCTCGAGCGCTTCGTCGAGCCCGAGCGTGTCATCATGTTCCGCGTCCCCTGGGTCGACGACTCCGGCAAGGTCCAGGTCAATCGTGGCTACCGCGTCGAGTTCAACTCGGCCATCGGACCCTACAAGGGCGGCCTGCGCTTCAACCCCACCGTCACCCTGGGCATGCTCAAGTTCCTCGGCCTCGAGCAGATCCTCAAGAACTCGCTGACCACGCTGCCGATGGGCGGCGGCAAGGGCGGCTCCGACTTTGACCCCAAGGGCAAGTCGAACAACGAGATCATGCACTTCTGCCAGTCGTTCATGACCGAGCTGTGCCGCCACATCGGCCCCAACACCGACGTTCCCGCCGGCGACCTGGGCGTTGGCGGCCGTGAGGTTGGCTACCTCTTTGGCCAGTACAAGCGCATCCGCGACGAGTGGACCGGCGTGCTTACCGGCAAGGGCCTTTCGTTTGGCGGTTCGCTCGCTCGCACCGAGGCAACCGGCTACGGCCTGGTGTACTTCGTGGACGAGTACCTCAAGAGCAACGGCGACTCCTTCGAGGGCAAGAACGTCGTCGTCCACGGCTCGGGCAACGTTGCCATCTACGCCATCCAGAAGGTTTCCCAGCTGGGCGGCAAGGTGCTCGCTGCTTCCGACACCCACGGCTGGGTCGAGGACCCCGAGGGCGTCGACTACCAGGTGCTCGAGCACATCTACAACAAGAAGCGCTCCGGCAACGACAAGGGCGTCTCCCTCGCCATGTACGTCGACGAGCGTCCCGGTGCCACCTGGCACGCCGAGGACGGCCGCGACGTCTGGCAGCTTCCCTGCGACATCGCGCTTCCGTGCGCCCGTGAGAACACCCTGCACCTCGAGGATGCCAAGGCCCTCGTCGCCAACGGCTGCAAGGTCGTGGGCGAGGGCGCCAACATGCCCACCACGATCGACGCCACGAACTACCTGCAGGAGAATGGCGTTGCCTTCATGCCCGGCAAGGCTGCCAACGCCGGTGGCGTGCTGGTCTCCGGCCTCGAGATGAGCCAGAACGCCGAGCACCTTTCCTGGACGTTCGACGAGGTCGACGGCAAGCTCGAGCAGCTCATGCGCGGCATGTTCCACAACGTGGACGACACCGCCCGCGAGTACGGCCACGAGGGCAACTTCGTCCTTGGTGCCAACATCGCCGGCTTCCTGAAGGTCGCCGACGCCATGATGGCCCAGGGCGTCTGCTAGCCAGCGGCCTGCCTTTGCCCACCCGAGTGGACCTTGGCCTCGTGCCAGGGTCCACTCTTTTGTTTTAAGCGCCTGTTGGGTTGTGCGGAGCGGCCGCAAAAAAGCGGCGGCCGCCGGAAGGCGACCGCCGCTGCAGCATCGTGGTGCGGGCGACAGGAATCGAACCTGCACGAAGTTTCCCCCACTGGAACCTAAATCCAGCGCGTCTACCAGTTCCGCCACGCCCGCGTGATGGTGGCGCCTCGCAACGGGCGCCGCGAGAGGGGAGCGCACCTGCGCCGCGTCCCTTCCGTCAATAGAAAAGAATGATACAGCATCTTGCGGCGCGTCACGGTCTCATCACGTAGTTTGGACGGCTTTGGTCGCGCTGGCACCCTCATACTGTTAAGATATTTCTGTTTGTGCATGCGGGCGCGCCCACGGGCAATCCCGCATAAGTTCGCCCGGGCCCGCGCGGCCCGCAGCGCAGGAACGATCCATCAGGAGGAACGTTGAAGATCACCGTCACCGCCGCCGAGCCCAAGGACAACAAGCTCGAGGCCACGCTCACCGTCGCCGCTGCCGATGTCGACGCCGCCATCAAGAAGGCCTACAAGGACATCGCCAACAAGTACCGCTTCCAGGGCTTCCGCAAGGGCAAGGCCCCGCGTCCCGTCATCGACGGCCTGGTTGGTAAGGACAACGTCCTGGCCGAGGCCTCCGAGGACGTGCTGAACGAGGCCACGCCGCTCATGCTCGACGAGCTCGACATCGTGCCCGTTGGCCAGCCCACCTACGGTGACGAGCCGGTCCTGGTCTCCGAGGGCTCCGACTACGTGGTCACCGCCACCATCTCGCTGCGCCCGGACTGCGAGCTCGAGAGCTATGACGCCCCCGAGATCAACATGCCGCCCGCCGAGGTCACCGAGGCCGAGGTTGCCGAGCAGCTCGAGACCCTCGTGAACTACCACGCCACCTACGAGGACGCTGGCGACGACTTCGCCGCCTCCGAGGGCGACATGCTCACCCTCGACATCGAGAACGTCGAGAACGGCGAGGACCTTGCCGGCACCGACCGCCCGTTCATGATCGGCTCCTCCACCGTGCCGGCTGCCTTCAACGACGCCATCAAGGGCATGAAGGTTGGCGAGACCAAGGACGTCGAGATCAGCATCGAGGGCGACGAGCCCAAGACCGTCAAGGTCAAGGTCACGCTCAAGAGCGCCAAGAAGCAGGTCGTCCCCGAGCTCGACGACGAGCTCGCCAAGAAGGGCTTTGGCTACGACACCGTCGACGCCCTCAAGGACGCCCTCAAGGAGGAGATCGCCGAGGACAAGAAGGCGCAGCTCCCCAACATCAAGGAGACCCGCGTCATCGAGAAGCTCGCTGAGTCCCTCAAGCTCGACGAGCTCCCCGAGGACTACGTCAAGCAGATCTTCGACGAGATCGCCCAGGACTTCCTCGGCCAGCTCCAGCGTCAGGGCCTCACCCTCGACGCCTGGCTGAGCGCCCGCCGCATCCAGATCAACGACTTCCTCGAGGACCTCAACGCCCAGGCCGCCGAGCGCGCCCGCCAGTCCCTGGCCCTCGACGCCCTCGCCAAGAAGCTTGGCCTCGAGGCCACCGAAGAGGACGTCCGCAAGGAGTTCGAGGATGCCTGCGTCAAGGACGTCGACGCCTCGATGAAGGAGTTCAAGGACGCCGGCCGCATGCCCGCCGTCCGCGAGACCGTCAAGCGCTCCAAGGCCGTCAACTGGCTCGTCGAGAACGCCAAGGTCACCGAGGTCGACGAGATCGCCGAGCGTCGTGCCGCCCGCGAGGCCGCCAAGGACGCCGAGTAGTCGAGCCGCCCGCTCGAGCGCGTCTGCGCCCAATTGGGTATAAACGCCGGGCGGGGGAGTGCCCCCGTCCGGCTTTTTTCTCACGTGACGCCGCACCTGCGGCGCCAGCACAGGCAAGGAGGACCGAATGTTCAGCCCGGTTCGCAACATTCCGAACATCCCGTACGTCGTGGAGCAGACGCCGCGCGGCGAGCGCAGCTACGACATCTACAGCCGCCTGCTCAACGACCGCATCATCTTCCTGGGCGAGGAGGTCACGCGCGACTCGGCCAACCTCGTCATCGCGCAGCTGCTCCACCTCGAGGCCCAGGACCCCGACAAGGACATCATGCTCTACATCGACTCGCCGGGCGGCGACGTCTACGCGGGCTTTGGCATCATCGACACGATGAACTACATCAAGCCCGACGTCTCCACCATCTGCGTGGGCATGGCCGCCTCCATGGGCGCCGCCATCCTCGCCTGCGGCGCCAAGGGCAAGCGTATGTGCCTGCCCAACTCGATGGTGCTCATCCACCAGCCGAGCTCGGGCGTCCAGGGCCAGCAGACCGACATCCAGATCGTCGCCAACGAGACCGCCTGGATTCGCCAGCACCTCAACGAGATGCTCTCCGAGGTCACCGGCCAGCCCATCGAGCGCATCAACCAGGACACCGAGCGCGACAACTACCTGCGCGCCGAGCAGGCCTGCGCCTACGGCCTGGTCGACAAGGTCATCAAGAGCCGCGCCGACGCCGCCAAGGAGGAGTAGCCCGTGCCTAGCTACCGCGACCCCGAGAACCCCGAGGGCGTCCGCTGCTCGTTCTGCGGCAAGAGCCGCGACCAGGTGCGCAAGCTCGTCAAGGGTCTCGACGGCGTCTACATCTGCGACGAGTGCATCGACGCCTGCGCTGGCATGGTCCACGACGCGGGCGACTACATCGACCCCTACGGCACGTCCGACGTCGAGGACGAGCAGCCCACGCTGCCCATCACGAACCTTCCCACGCCGCACGAGATCTACGAGGAGCTCTCGCAGTACGTCATGGGCCAGGAGGACGCTAAGCGTGCGATGAGCGTGGCCGTCTACAACCACTACCGTCGCGTGCTCTACGGTCTCGAGGACGAGCACTACGAGGACGACTACGAGCGTCTCGAGGCCAGCGCACACGCCGCCGGCGCCGACTCCGTGATGGACCACGAGCAGGTCGAGCTCGCCAAGAGCAACATCTTGCTGCTGGGCCCCACGGGCACGGGCAAGACGCTGCTGGCCCAGACCCTCGCGCGCTTCCTCGAGGTGCCGTTCGCCATCGCCGACGCCACGACCCTCACTGAGGCCGGCTACGTGGGCGAGGACGTCGAGAACATCCTGCTCAAGCTCATCACTGCCGCCGACGGCGACGTCGAGCGCGCGCAGGTGGGCATCGTCTACATCGACGAGATCGACAAGATTGCCCGCAAGGCCGAGAACCTCTCGATCACGCGCGACGTGTCCGGCGAGGGCGTGCAGCAGTCGCTGCTCAAGATCCTCGAGGGCACCATCGCGAGCGTTCCGCCCCAGGGCGGCCGCAAGCACCCGCAGCAGGAGCTCATCAAGATCGACACGACGAACATCCTGTTCATCTGCGGCGGCGCCTTCGTGGGCCTCGACAAGATCGTGGCCGACCGCGTGGGCAAGAAGGGCATTGGCTTTGACTCCGAGCTCGCGACCAAGGTCACCGAGTCTGAGGACGAGCTCATGGGCGAGGTCACCCCTCAGGACCTGCACCGCTTTGGCATGATCCCCGAGTTCGTGGGCCGCATCCCGGTCATCTGCTCGACGCGCCAGCTCACCGAGGACGACCTCGTGCACATCCTCACCGAGCCGCGTAACGCCATCGTGAAGCAGTACCGCCGCATGTTCGAGCTCGAGGGCGTCGAGCTGGAGTTCGAGGATGACGCCCTGCGCGAGATGGCCCACCTGGCCCTCGAGCGCAAGACCGGTGCCCGCGGCCTGCGCGCCATTTGCGAGAAGACGCTGCAGCAGACGATGTTTGACGTCCCGAGCGACCTCACCATCTCGAAGGTCGTCGTGACCAAGGCCTCCGTGGACGGCGACGAGCAGCCCAGGCTCGTCCACACCCACAAGGCCGGCCACCGCGCAGAGTAGCGGGTGGACGCGTCGCTCCTGGTGGGGCAGGCCTCGACCGTCCTCACCGTTCCGGTTGTCATCGACTACGCGTCGGTGGTCGTCGGCGTCCTCACGGGGGCGCTGTTCGGCTGTCGGCGCAAGCTCGACGTCGTGGGCGTCACGGTGGCGGGCTTTCTCACGGGCTTCGGCGGAGGCATCGTGCGAGACCTGCTGCTGGGCGCCCAGGACGTTTACTTCATGTCGCACCCCGACCTCATCTGGGTCTCATTTGCGATCTGCCTGCTCACGTTCTACTTCCGCGGGATCTTCCTCGACCTCAACCGGTCGATCCTGCTTGCGGACACTCTGTCGGTGGCGCTCTTTGCGCTCGCCGGCTCGAGCAAGACGTTTGCCTTTGGGCTCGACCCGCTCTACGTGGTGATCATGGGCGTCATCACGGCGGTGGGCGGAGGGGCCCTGCGCGACTCGTTCACGGGCATCACGCCGGCCATCTTCCATGGGTCCAACTACTACGCGATGGCCTGCCTGGGAGGCTCGTGCGCGTTCGCGGCCCTCGCGTTCTCGGGGGTTAACCTCGTGGTCGCGGGCTTCGCGTGCGTGTTTGCCGTGCTCCTGCTGCGCTACCTGTCGATTCGCTTCGACTGGCGCACGCGCGAGGAGGCCGACTTCACGCCCCGCGTGGCCCAGGCCGCCCGCACGATGCGTCAGCGGCTGCGCACGCGCTCCCGCTCGCGCTCGAGGCGCCGCAGGTAGGCGCGCTTCCGCTGCGGATGAGTTGGGGCCGGCCGGGTCGCCCGCGTGGGCGCACCGCGGCTTGCGGGGTCCTGCGTACGGATGGGCTGCCGGCCCCGCGCATCTCTCGCACGACACAACATATGACGGGGACGTTGGCGTCCGGGCACTCCACTTGGATTGCCCGGACGCTTTTTGGTCGCGACAATAGAGGGCTGTGAACCAAAAGGTGAAAGGTCTTGCATGTCGGTCGATCTCAAAGCCATCAGTAAGAGAAACCTCGCCCGCGACCTTGGGCTCATTGTGGTGGGCTCGCTGTTGTTCGCGGTGGGCCTCAACTGCTTCATGGAACCTAATGGCCTGGCGCCCGGAGGCATCTCGGGCCTGGCCATCACCCTGCGCGCCGCGGTGCTCGCCCTGGGCGGCCCCAACCTGCCCGTGGGCATGCAGACTCTCGTGATGAACGCGCTGCTCATGATCGTGGCGGCGCGCGTGGGTGGGGCGAGCTACGTGCTGCGCTCGCTTGCGGGCATCGTTCTGTCGAGCGTGTTCATCGACCTTCTCGCGCCAGCGCTGCCGGTTCTGGCCTCCGACGACCTGTTGCTTGCGGCCCTGTGGGGCGGCGTGGTCTGTGGCGTGGGGCTGGGCATCGTGTTTCGCGCGGGCAGTAACACCGGCGGCACCGACATCATCTGCCAGATCCTCGCGCGCCACACGCCCATTCCCGTGGGCACGTGGGTCACGATCACCGACCTGATGGTCGTCGCCATCTCTGCCTCGGTCTTCTCGCTCGAGAACGCCATGTACGCCACCATTGCGATGTTTCTCATGGGCAAGGTCATCGACATGGTCATCGACGGCCCCAGCCGCGAGCGCGTGGCGTGGATCATCTCGCGCGAGCAGGAGGCCATCGCCCGCTCGATCCTCGATGACCTCGACCGCGGCTGCACCGAGGTGCTGGCCCGTGGCAAGTACACGGGCGAGAGCCGCCCGATGCTCTTTGTGATCCTGGGGCGCGAGGACGTGACGCCGCTCAAGACGATCGTGGCCGAGATCGACCCCGACGCCATCGTGGTCATCACCGAGGCGCACGAGGCCTTTGGCGAGGGCTTCCGCAAGATCGAGGGTGACCGCGGGCTGTAGCGCCTGCGTTCCGACGACCGAGCACTCACTTCTGCGTGCCAGCAGGGTCGAGCACCCGCATTTACGTGCTAGCAGGCTGCTGAGCGCGTAAATGCGGGTGCTCGAATATTTGGGCGCGGTGGCGGCCTGAGCCTCGAGGCCTCACTGCCTCGCTACTTCTGCCGCCTCGCTACTCGCTGGGCCAGACGAACTCGTTGCGCCCGGCCTCGCCGCCGTCGACGAGGAGGTTCTGCCCCGTCATGAACCGGTTCGTGACGCCTACGAAGTAGACCCACTCGGCAATCTCGGCGGGCGTGGCCCAGCGGCGCAGCGGCGTGAGGTCCATGATGCGGCCCCACATGCTCTCGTCGTCCATGACGCAGCGGTTGAGCTCGGTGAGCACGCCGCCGGGGTCGACGCTGTTGCAGATGGCCTGCGGGGCCAGGCGGTTCGCGACGTTCTTGGTGTAGGCGAGGATGCCGCCCTTCGAGGCCGCGTAGGCCGGAAACTCCGAGCCCGTGTGGCCGCTGGCAGACCCCACGTTCACCACCGAGCGGATGCGCGGCGCGGGCGTGGCGGCGAGGCCCTCGCCCACGAAGGCGTAGGTCTCGGTGACGTTCATCGTGCCGACGAGGTTCACCGCGATGTCGTCCGCAGAGCCCTGAATGCCGGCGTTGTTGACGATGAGCTCGGGCTCGAGGTTGGCGGGCAGCTGGTTCTTCTCGGCAACGTTGGCGAGGAAGTGCTGGTAGTGCTCGTGCTCGATCGTCGAGGGCTGGATGTCGATGCCCCAGACGCGGTGCCCACGCTCAAGGAAGAGCCGCGCGCAGGCAAGGCCTATGCCCTGGGTGGTTCCGGAAATGAGGACGTCCACTAGGCCCGCGCCTCCCTCTCGCTGGCATGAGTCCTCACGTACTCCTCGCCCACGCCCTCGCGCTCCCAGGTGCTCGCGACCCTGAAGCCAACGGGGGAGAGGAGCACCTCGCAGGCGAGCTCGGCCAGGGCTCCGGTGACGGAGCAGGTGAGGACCTGCAGCCAGGACCAGCCAAAGAACACGTGCGAGACGACGATGGCAAAGACGAGGTTGTCGACGAGTTGTCCCAGGCCTGTGCTCACGTAGCTGCGCAGGGCGAACGTGGCGAAGCTGCCGTTGTCGGTCAGGTGGCCAATGAACTGGTTCACGTGGGAGTTGACGAACGACGAGCAGAGCATTGCGAGCGAGCTGCCGAGCACGACGTACCACGAGCCGCCGATGGTGGCGTTGAGCGCGGCGTTGACCTCGAGCGAGCCCGTGTCGTAGTAGGCGCCCCACATGCCGGGGGCGAGGCTCACGAGCCAGAACAGGGCGCTGACGGCGAGGTTG
>ENA-OVGE01000568-OVGE01000568.1-human-gut-metagenome-genome-assembly--contig:-NODE-568-length-34421-cov-4.870133_pt1 | contig 34421 bp, 29 predicted proteins | sample MGYA00237769_ERZ505417 | MGnify/ENA primary metagenome ERZ505417 (study PRJEB26158, sample SAMN06016403) | human gut metagenome | biome: human gut; feature: ankylosing spondylitis patient; material... | reverse complement strand
AGATCACCTGGATCCCCGAGGAGAAGATCGTCGAGGCCGCCCGCATCCTCGCGAACAGCAAGCCCTGCACCATGCAGTGGGGCGTCGCCGTCGACATGACCAAGGAGGCGCTGCCCGCCTCCCAGGCGATCGCCGCCTGCTTCCAGATCACCGGCAACGTCGACGTCCCGGGCGGCATCATCGCCCCGCCCGAGATCCTCAACTACGCCGGCGGCTGGGGCCGCGAGCTGTGCCCCGAGGAGGCCTGGGTCAAGCGCATCGGCCTCGACGCCTACCCGCTGCTCAACTTCGGCTTCCAGATCGCCCAGCCCGACGAGCTGCGCCACACCATGGCGACCGGCGAGCCCTACAAGATCCACGCGACCTGGCTGCAGCAGAACAACGTGCTCGCCTGCATGGGCGCCGACCCGCAGGAGATGTACATCGGCCTCATGAACTGCGACTTCAACGTGTCGGTCGACCTGTTCATGACCCCGACCATGATGGCGTTGGCCGACGTGGTCCTGCCCGCTGCCACCTACGAGGAGCGCGACGCCTCCGACCTCGACCTCGAGCTCGCTGGCTCCGACTCGTTCATCTCGATGCTCGAGGCCTCCGCTGACGAGATCAGCGAGGAGGACATGCTCGCCGCCATGGCCTTTGGCCAGGAGGCCATCGCTGCCTTCTGCGCCGAGCAGAAGAAGTTCTTCGAGAAGGTCGAGCAGATCAACGGCCCGATCCAGCAGCGCGAGTACGTCTACGACGAGCCCGTGCCCTACGTTCACGACAAGGTCTTCGCCCACTACGACGAGATGAGCGCCGCCCTCAAGGACGCCGACAAGCTCTCGCGCATCGGCAAGGTCGAGTTGCTCAAAGCCGCCATCAAGGCCGAGTTCACCGAGGAGGAGCAGGCCCAGTACAGCCGCGAGATCCCCGTCGAGCTCAAGAGCCTCGAGAAGCACGCCATGCGCTGCATGGTCGTCGAGACCGGCGAGCGCGTTGACGGCCGTGCCGCCGACGAGATCCGCCCGCTCATGGTCAAGCCCGACTACCTGCCCCTCGTCCACGGCTCCGGCCTCTTCCAGCGCGGCCAGACCCAGGTGCTGTCCGTCTGCACCCTGGGCATGCTCAACGAGTGGCAGCGCCTCGACACCATCGAGCCGGTCGACGGCAAGCGCTACATCCACCACTACAACTTCCCGCCCTACTGCACCGGCGAGACCGGCCGCATGGGCAGCCCCAAGCGCCGCGAGATTGGCCACGGCAACCTCGCCGAGCGCGCCCTTCTGCCGGTGATCCCCTCCGAGGAGGAGTTCCCCTACACGATTCGCGTCGTCTCCGAGGTCATGGAGTCCAACGGCTCCTCTTCGATGGCCTCGACCTGCGGCTCCACGCTCGCCCTCATGGACGCCGGCGTGCCCCTGAAGCGCCCCGTCTCCGGCATCGCCATGGGCCTCATCCAGGAGGAGGGCAAGACCGTCGTCCTGTCCGACATCCAGGGCCTCGAGGACTTCCTCGGCGACATGGACTTCAAGGTGACGGGCACCGAGCGCGGCATCACCGCCATGCAGATGGACAACAAGGCCACCGGCCTCACGCCCGAGATCCTCTCGCAGGCGCTGCACCAGGCCCACGAGGGTCGCGCCTTCATCCTGCAGACGATGCTCGACGCCATCCCCGCCCCGCGCGAGACTCCCAAGGACACTGCGCCGCAGATCATCACGATCCAGATTCCGACCGACAAGATTCGTGACGTCATCGGCTCGGGCGGCAAGGTCATCCGCGGCATCCAGGACGACACGGGCGCCACGATCGACATCCAGGAGGACGGCAACGTCTTCATCGCCGGCACCGACGGCGCTGCCCAGGACGCCGCGGCCCGCATCAAGGCCATCGTCAAGGTGCCCGAGGTGGGCGAGGAGTACACCGGCCGCGTCGTGGGCATCCAGCCCTTCGGCGCGTTCGTCGAGCTGCTGCCCGGCAAGGACGGCCTGCTCCACATCTCCCGCGTCGCCCAGGGTCGCGTCGACAAGGTCGAGGACGTCCTCTCCATCGGCGACGAGGTCAAGGTCAAGGTCCTCGAGGTCGACGAGAAAGGCAAGATTTCGCTCGATCGCCTCGACAAGCCCGAGGTTCCCGGTGGCTCCAAGGGCGGTCACGGCGACCACCACGAGCCTCGCGGCGAGCGCCGCGGGCAGGGCAAGCCGCGTCGTCACCCCGGTGACAACGGCAACGCCGGCTCCGGCCGCGCCCCGCGCCGTCACCACGAGGGCTAGGCGAGCGCTCTGACTCTGAGCGTGCCTAGGCGCACCTGAGGTTTTAGCTTGAACGCAGCAGGGGAGGGCTCCACGGAGCCCTCCCCATGTTGCATAATTACTTGTTGGCGAATTCGCTTCATGGCAGAGCCCACGCGAGGGCGCCCCGACCCGGGACGCCCTCGCGTGGGCACGGCTTCTGCCAGCTCGCCTTTGGTTAAGACGCGGACGAAGGTCCGCTTGCATTGCAGACAACGACACAAGGAGGTTCTGCGCACACATGGCAAAGACCCCAACTCTGAGAATCATCCCGCTTGGCGGCCTCGACGGCATCGGCAAGAACATGACCGCCTTCGAGTGCGGCGACGACATGGTGCTCGTCGACGCCGGCCTGATGTTTCCCGATGACGACCAGCCCGGCATCGACCTGGTGCTGCCCGACTACACCTACGTCCTCGAGAACGAGGAGAAGCTCCGCGGCATCGTGATCACCCACGGCCACGAGGACCACACCGGCGCCCTCCCGTACCTGCTCATGGACCTCACCCACAAGGTGCCCATCTTCTCGAGCAAGCTCACCCTGGGCATGATCGAGGGCAAGCTGGCCGAGCACAACATCAAGTCGCCCAAGTTCCGTGAGGTCACCGACGGCAGCAGCGTTAACCTCGGCTGCTTCTCCCTGCAGTTCTTCGCGATGACGCACTCTATCCCGGGCGCCTTGGGCATCTTCCTCAAGACCCCGGCGGGCACCGTGCTCCACACCGGTGACTTCAAGCTCGACCAGACGCCCATCGACGGCGTGCGCCCCAACTACAACGCCATCAACCGCTTTGGCCGCCAGGGCGTCGACCTGCTGCTCTCCGACTCCACCAACGCCAACATGCCCGGCTTCACGCCGAGCGAGGCCACGGTGGGCGCCTCGCTTCGCCACATCATCAAGAACGCCCCGGGCCGCGTGTTCGTCGCGAGCTTCTCGAGCCACATCCATCGCCTGCAGCAGGTGTGCGACGCCGCCACGGCCGTGGGCCGCAAGGTCGTCGTGACCGGCCGCTCGATGATCACCAACACCAAGGTCGCCCGCGAGCTTGGCTACCTCAAGATCGCCGAGGAAGACATCCTCGACGCCTTCGAGCTCAAGGACATCCCCGATGACAAGATCGTCGTGCTGTGCACGGGTTCGCAGGGCGAGCCGCTCTCGGCGCTCGCGCGCATGGCGAACGGCGAGCACAAGAGCCTCTCGATTGGTCCCGACGACACGGTCATCATCTCGGCCACGCCCGTGCCCGGCAACGAGAAGAGCGTCCAGGGCATCATCAACTCGCTGTCCAAGATCGGCTGCGAGGTCTATGACAAGTCCAACGCCACCGTGCACGTCTCGGGCCACGGCCGCCAGGAGGAGCTCAAGCTGATGCTCGCCATGGTGCACCCCAAGAACTTCATGCCGGTCCACGGCGAGGCCGTCCACCTGCGCGCCCATGCGAAGCTCGCCGAGGGCATGGGCCTCTCCCGCGACCACATCTTCATCCTCGACAACGGCGACTCGCTGCAGATGAGGGACGGCAAGGTCTCGCTTGGCCCCAGCTATGACTCGGGCATCATCTACGTCGACGGGCTGCGCATCGGCGACACGGACCCCGTGGTCCTGCGCGACCGTCAGAAGCTCGCCCAGGACGGCATCGTCACCTGCGTTGTGACGCTCAAGAGCCGCTCCTGCAAGGTGGCCGACGTCGACGTGTCGAGCCGCGGCGTCTCCTTCGCGAGCGACGACGAGCTGCTCGCCGGCATCGAGGACACCTGCCGCACCACCATCGCCAAGAACAGCCAGGGCAGCCCGTCGGTCGACGTGCTGCGCAAGGCCGTCCGCAACTCCCTGTCCAACTACCTGTGGAGCAAGACTCACACCCGTCCCATGATCATCCCGGTCGTCATGGAGGTCTAGGCTCGTGCCAGCCAAACGCAGCTCAAACGCACACAAGAAGGCTCCCAGCCCCGAGTCGGCGGGCATCGCCAACGACCTCGTCGGCGTGCTCATCATATTCGTCGCCATCGCGATGATCGTCTCGCTCGTCTCGCCCTCGACCGCCGTCGTGACCCACGCCGTGGGCCAGGGGCTGCGCCTGGGCTTTGGCGAGGGCGCGATCCTCGTGCCGGTGGCCATGATCCTGTTTGCCATCACGATGTTCCTGCCCTGCGACGCGGCCCTCGTCGGCCGCGTGGCGGGCGGCCTTGCGCTCATCGTCGTGGCGGCGCTCTCGATGCTGTCCATACTCATTCCCGGGGCAGACGCCGCCCCCGACCTCGTGATAGCCGCCGAGAAGGCCGCGGGCGCCGGGGGCTACGTCGGCTCCGGCGTGGCCTGGGTGCTGCTTACCTACCTGGGACAGCCCGTGGGCATCGTCATCCTCATCGGCTGCATCGTCTGCGGCTGCGTGGTCTGCGGTTTCTCCATCTCCAACCTTGTCGAGCGCATCCGCCGCTCGATGGGCCTTGCCGCCGAGCGCATCGCCGAGGCTCGCGAGACGCACGACACCCGTCGCCGCGAGCGCGCCGACGCGGCCGCCGAGGCCGCGATGATGGGCGCCCCCGAGAACGAGACGGCTGTGCTCGACGAGCCCGAGACGAGCTTCGTGGGTGCGCGCCGCACGAGTGTGCTGCGTCGTGGCTTCAAGACCACGCGCATGGACCACCAGACCGGCACCCGCTCGCTTGACATCGACGACGCGCCCGCCGAGCAGGCCAAGACGAGCTTCCTGGGCCGCAAGCGCCACCCCAAGCTCGACATCAAGGACGCCAAGCCCGCCGAGGAGTTGCCCGTGCTCGACGCCCGGGCAACGCTCGATGCCGCCAACGATGATCCCTCCCTGTGGGAGACGCCCTTCGAGATGCCCGAGGCCCCCTCCAAGAGGGCGCGCAAGGGCGCGCCCAAGGAAGCTGCGGCTACGACTGACTCCGAGCCCGTCTCTGCCAAGGTCGAGGCCGAGAAGCCCGCGGACCCCGCTGTGCCAGACTTCCTGCGCAACGCCGCCGGCAAGAGCGCGAGTGCGGCCGCCGCTGTTGCCACTTCGGCTGCCGCCGATGGCGAGAAGCCCCGTCCGGTCCGTGGTTCGCGCAAGGCCCAGGCCGCCGCCCCCGCAAGCCCCACGCGTCCCGGCGATACTTCCGACGACTTCACCCTGCCGCCTATGTCGCTGCTCAACAGCAACCCCAACTCGGCGAGCTCCGCTAGCACCGACTCCGAGCTCGAGCGCACCGCCCAGCGCCTGCAGTCGACCCTGCAGGAGTTTGGCCTCACGAGCCGCGTCTCCGGCTGGACCGCGGGCCCGCTCGTCACGACCTTCAAGATCGAGATGGGCGAGGGCGAGCGCGTCAACAAGATCACGAACCTGCAGGACGACATCCAGCTCTCGCTCGCCTCCGAGTCGGTGCGCATCTTCGCGCCCATCCCGGGCACGTCGCTCGTGGGCATCGAGATCCCCAACAAGAGGCGCCAGAACGTGTGCCTGGGCGACGTCCTGCCCTATGCGCAGGGTGGCCCGCTCGAGTTCGCCATCGGCCGAGACTCGGAAGGATCCCCGGTCGTCGCGGACCTCGCGCGCATGCCCCACATGCTCGTCGCCGGCACCACCGGCTCGGGCAAGTCGGTGCTTATCAACGCCATCATCATGTCGCTCATCATGCGCACGACGCCCGAGCAGGTGCGCCTCATCCTCGTCGACCCCAAGCGCGTCGAGTTCTCCTGCTACGCGGGCCTGCCGCACCTCTACGTGCCGGTCGTGACCGAGCCGCGCCAGGCTGCGAGCGCGCTGCAGTGGGCGGTCACCGAGATGGACCGCCGCCTCAAGGTCTTCGAGCGCGCCAGCGCCCGCGATGTCAAGGTCTACAACCGCATGGTCGAGGACGGCAAGTTCGCCGACATGGAGAACCCGCCCAAGCCCATGCCCTACCTCGTCATCGTCATCGACGAGCTCTCCGACCTTATGATGGTCGCCGGCAAGGACGTCGAGGCCTCGATCGTGCGCATCGCCCAGCTCGCCCGTGCCGCCGGCATCCACCTCGTGCTCGCCACGCAGCGCCCCTCGGCAGACGTTGTCACGGGCCTCATCAAGTCCAACGTCGACACCCGCGTGGCCCTCAAGGTCTCGAGCTCCATCGACTCGCGCGTCATTCTCGACCAGACCGGCGCCGAGCGCCTCATGGGCAGGGGAGACATGCTCTTCCGCAAGGCCGGCGGCGTACTGCGCCGCGTGCTGGGCGCCTACGCGAGCGACGACGAGATCGAGAGCGTCGTTTCGTTCATCCGCGACCAGCGCGAGCCCGACTACCACGACGAGATCCTCTCGGCGGTGGCCCCGGCCCAGCAGGGCAGCGCTGCCACGGCCGACGACATGGACGAGGACGACCCTCTCGTGTGGGAGGCCGCGCAGGTGGTTGTGGACTCTCAGCTAGGTTCCACCTCGGGACTGCAGCGCCGACTCAAGGTGGGGTACGCTAGGGCAGGTCGAATCATGGATAACCTGGAGCGCAAGGGCGTCGTGGGTCCCCCCGACGGCTCCAAGCCCAGGGAGGTTCTCCTCGACGCCGATGGGCTCGAGGAGCTTCGTGCGGCTGAGGCCGCGTACAGGGAGGTGTAGGCATCATGCAGCGTGCGCAGTTTGCGCAGATTCTCGCGGATAGGCGTCGTCAGCTGAGGCTCTCCATCCCCCAGGCCGCCCGCGTCCTCAGGATGCGCGAGAGCGTGCTCGAGGCCTTCGAGATGGGCGACTTCGACCATCTGCCCGCCCTGGGGTACGCCCAGGGCATGGTGGCGAGCTATGCCCGTTACCTGGGCCTCGATCCCAGGCACATCACCGAGCTCTACGAGCGCGAGCACGCCGAGTACGTCACGGGCGTCACCGGCCGCGAGCCGAGCGGCTTGGCGAGGCTTGCCGACGAGCCGAGCATCGACGGCCCCACCTCGGCCACCGGAGCCGCCCGCTCCACCTCCACGGGTCTTGCCCCCACGCGCGGCTCCGGCTCGGGCTATGGGCCTTCCGCGTCGGCCGGCTCCTACGGCCAGCCCCGTGAGGGCACGCAGGGCGTCTACAACCCGCGCGGCTCCTACGGCACCAACTACTCCTCGGGCGGCTACGGCTCGAGCTACTCCGACCGCCGCTACACCACGCGTAACCCCAATTCCGACGAGGAGCGCGAGAGGCGCCAGCAGCAGGCCGGCCGCGTCCGCAGGTCTTATGACGCCTACGGTGACGAGCGCCGTGATCGCTCCGACGCACGTGGCGGCTCCTCCCAGCGCGGGCGCGCGCCCCGTGACGCCGCCGGCTACGACGGCGACATCCAGACGCGTCGCATCGACTCTGGCCAGTACCACGACGACCTGCGCTTTGGCTCCGACGCCAGGCCCTATCGACCGTCCTCGACGCGCGCGGGCCGCGCTGGCTCGCGTCCCGGCGGCGCCCCCGTGCGTCCCAATGTGCGCAGGCAGTCGCCCGACCGCAATCGAGACCCACGCAACCGCGGTCGCAGGCCTCAGCCGCCCCGCAAGGGCTTCGCTGGCGTCATCGACCGTCTGAACGCCGATCCCCGCCGCGCCATCACGCTGATGTTTGCCCTCGTGGCGATACTGCTCGTGGTCATCATCGTCTTCAGCGTGCGCTCGTGCGCCTCGTCCAAGTCGGACAACAGCAAGGTCAACGTCGTGACCGCCGTGACGAGCGAGGCCGCCTCGACCTCCGCCACCACGACGAGCGCGGCCGAGCAGCAGGCGCTCTCGGAGGCCGCCGCCAAGAAGGCTGCCTCGCAAGCCGCCGCCCAGGCGCAGGAGACCAAGGTCACCGTCACGGTCGCCGAGGGTTCGACCACCTGGGTCGAGATCACGTGCGACGGCGAGCAGATGGTCGCCGAGTCGGTCACGGGCGCCTGGTCGCAGGAGTACACGCCCAAGAAGTCGCTCGAGATCCGCGTGGGAGACCCGAGCGTCGTGACGGTCGAGAAGAACGGCGAGCGCCAGACCTTCTCGGGCAAGTCTGCCGGCACGGCCTCGCTCACGATCGAGGGCACCGACCCCGCGGCCGCCGCGACAGCCTCGACCACGGCCGCCGCCGATGCCTCGGGCGACTCCGGCGACACCTCCTCCGAGTAGACACTCGCACTCACCATCCCAAGCAGGGCGCAGGCCCGGAAAGGACAGCACATGGCCAAGGACTCGAGCTTCGACGTCGTCTCCACGGTTGACATGCAGGAGGTCGACAACGCCGTGCAGCAGACGGCGCGCGAGCTCTCCCAGCGCTACGACCTCAAGGGCTCGGGCTCCAGCATCGAGCTCTCCAAGGCCGAGGGCACCGTCACCGTCTACGCCCCCGCCGAGTTCGTCGCCAACCAGGTCATCGACATCCTTAACGGCAGACTCGTGAAGCGCTCGGTCGACCTCAAGAGCGTGAGCTGGGACAAGCCCGTCGCCGCCTCGGGCGACACGGTGCGCGTGATTGGCCGCGTGGTCCAGGGCATCGACAAGGAGTGCGCCAAGAAGATCTCCAAGGACATTCGCGACCTCAAGCTCAAGGTCAAGGCTCAGATCGACGATGACAAGCTTCGCGTCACGAGTGCTTCTAAGGACGCCCTGCAGCAGGTCATTTCCCACCTCAAGTCTCAGGACTACGGCATTCCGCTGCAGTTCACCAACTACCGCTAGCGTCTCGCCCCCGTCTCATGCGTTGGAGCCGGGGGCGCGTCATGCTTTTAATCACGTACTGAAAGGTCTACCCATGTCGCTTGACACCACCGCGACGTCGCCTGCCGTCCTGTTCGTCACCCTCGGGTGCGCCAAGAACGAGGTCGACACCGACCGCATGCGCAGCCTGCTGCTGCGCGCCGGCTACTCCGAGGCCGCCGAGGTCGACGAGGCCGACGCCGTCATCGTCAACACCTGTTCCTTCCTTGCCAGCGCCACCTCCGAGAGCATCGAGCGCACGCTCGAGCTTGCCGAGGCTGCCCAAGAGGGCGTGCGCGGCCTGCCCATCGTTATGTGCGGCTGCGTGCCCTCGCGCTACGGCGACGAGCTCCCCGACCAGCTCCCCGAGGTCGCGGCCTTCGTGCGCGCCGACGCCGAGGACGGCATCGTGGGCGTCATGGACGAGGTCCTTGGCCACGAGTCGGTTGTGCCCGCCGCCGAGGGCGCGAGCGCGGGCCCGCTTGCGGAGCCGCTGCGCACCGTCGAGGGCGCGAGCGCCTACGTCAAGATCTCCGACGGCTGCGACCGCTTCTGCTCCTTCTGCGCCATCCCCTACATCCGCGGCCGCTACGCCTCGCGCCCGTTCGCCGAGATCGCGGGCGAGGTCCGCGCGCTTGCCGAGCAGGGCGTGCGCGAGTTCGTGCTCATCGGCCAGGACACGGGCATCTGGGGCAGGGACCTGGGTGAGGGCGACACGCTCGCGAGCCTGCTCGTGCGCCTCGCGAAGATCGTGCGCCCCTACGGTGCGTGGCTGCGCGTGCTCTACCTGCAGCCCGAGGGAATGACCGACGAGCTCGTCGCCGCCATCCGCGACACGCCCGAGGTGCTGCCCTACATCGACATCCCCATCCAGCACTGCAACGCCGCCGTGCTCAAGAGCATGAACCGCACGGGCAGCGCCGATGAGTTCCGCGCGCTGTTCGACCGCCTGCGCCGCGAGATTCCCGGCATGGTGCTGCGCACCACGGGCCTCGTGGGCTTCCCCGGCGAGACCGAGGAGCAGTTCGAGGAGCTGCTCGACTTCGTGCAGGAGCAGGAGTTCGACTACACGAGCGTCTTCTCCTACTCGCGCGAGGAGGGCACCCGCGGCGCCGAGATGGACAACCAGGTTGACGAGGACGTCAAGCTCGACCGTGCCCAGGCGCTCACCGACGTGGCCGAGGAATTGGGCTTCTCCGCCACGGCAAAGCACGTGGGCGAGGTCGTCGACGTCGTGATCGACGGCATCGACACCGACGGCGACGTGCCTGAGCTCATCGGCCACGCCTGGTTCCAGGCCCCCGACTGCGACAGCGCCGTGCACATCGCCGAGGGCGAGGCCGCCGTGGGTGACGTCGTGCGCGTGCGCCTCGTCGACTCTTTCTGCTACGAGCTCGAGGGTGAGATCGTCGAGGGGGAGGAATAGGGAAGTGGCAAAGAAGTCCAGCATGTGGACGCCGGCCAACATCGTGACCTGCACGCGCGTCGTGTTCGTTCCGGCGTGGCTGCTCATGGCCGAGGTCCTGGGCGGGCCCGGCGCGGGCGGCATCGCCGTCTTCGTTGCGTTCTGCCTGCTGTCGCTCACCGACAAGCTCGACGGTTACCTCGCGCGCAGCCGCAACGAGGTCACGACCTTCGGCAAGTTCCTCGACCCTATCGCCGACAAGCTCGTGGTCATCGTGGCCCTGTGCTACCTGCTCGAATGCGGCGCCCCCGTCTCTTGGGCGCTGCTCGTCATCGTGGCGCGCGAGTTTCTCGTGAGCGGTCTGCGCATGGTCGTGGCAACCAAGGGCATCGTCATCGCCGCGGGCAACCTCGGCAAGTGGAAGACCGCCACGACGATGGTCTCTATCTGCGGCTGCCTGCTCGCGATGGCGCTTGCCAACACGCTCGCCGTTGCCGGCCCGCTCCAGACGCTCTCCTACGCGGTGCTTGCCGTGGCCGTCGTCCTCACCATCTGGAGCGGCGTCGACTACTTCGTGAAGTCCTGGGGCGCGCTCGCAGACGACGAGCCCGAGGATGCCGGCGCGAGTGACGCTTCTGGCTCTGATGCGTCTGATGCCGTGCCCACCTGGGACGACGCCGTGGCGCTCGCCTTCGAGGTGCTCGAGGCCGCCCGCAGGCGTGGCGTTCACGTTGGCACGGCGGAGAGCTGCACGGGCGGCCTTGTCGAAGCGGCCCTGACCGCCGTTCCCGGCTCGTCCGACGTCGTGATGGGCGCCGTGGGCTCCTACGCCTGCTCGGTCAAGCAGGCCATCCTCGGCGTCTCCGGTGACACCCTGGCGTCTGTTGGCGCCGTCTCGAGCGAGTGCGCCCAGCAGATGGCCGAGGGCGCGCTCGGGGCTCTCGGCTGCGAGGCGTCCGTGAGCGTCACGGGCATCGCGGGCCCCGGTGGCGCCACCCCCGGCAAGCCCGTTGGGCTCGTGTGGTTTGGTGTGAGCGTCGCCGGCCAGACGCGCACCGAGTCTGTCGTTTTCCCGGGCGACCGCGCCGAGGTGCGCCTGCGCTCGGTCTTGCACGCGCTTGGCATGCTCAAGGGCGCGCTTGAGGGATAGCGCTTGGGCGACGTGCTTGCTCTCTGTGGCACCCGCGCCGCTCGCCTGCGGATTTATGCCGCTCGCCCGTTTTGAGCGCTCCCATTTTTCTTAGCATTTTCAGGCATCTAGCTCGGGTGTTAGACCCCTGTTAGATGCCTGTTAGATTATTTTTGCCCCAACTTTCGTATGCTTCTCCCAACGGTTTGACCACGAACGACTGTTCGCGTATTATGTCGGGAGGAAGCAATGGAAGGGAACGAGATGGCTAAATCCAACGCGGTTTCGAGAGAGATCCACGCCCCCACCACCGGTGAGGAGCGCACCAAGATGATCGAGTCGACCAAGGCCGAGATCGAGAAGAAGTTCGGCAAGGGCTCGATCATGAAGTATGGCGAGGATGGCCCAGACCTGCACGTCGAAGCAATCCCCACGGGCTCCATCGCGCTCGACGCTGCGCTGGGCATCGGCGGCGTGCCGCGCGGCCGCATCGTCGAGATCTATGGCCCCGAGTCCTCGGGCAAGACCACGCTCTCGCTCGAGATCCTCGCCGAGGCGCAGGCCATGGGCGGCGTCGTCGCCTTCATCGATGCCGAGCACGCGCTCGACCCGGGCTATGCCGCCCGCATCGGCGTTGACATCGACGAGGTTCTCATCTCCCAGCCAGACACCGGCGAGCAGGCGCTCGAGATCTGCGACATGCTCGTGCGCTCCGGCGCCATCGATGTCGTCGTCATCGACTCGGTTGCCGCGCTCGTCCCCCGCGCAGAGATCGAGGGCGAGATTGGCGACACCACGGTGGGCCTGCAGGCGCGCCTCATGAGTCAGGCCCTGCGCAAGCTTGCCGGCTCGCTCTCCAAGTCGAATACCACGTGCATCTTCATCAACCAGCTGCGCGAGAAGATCGGCATCATGTTCGGCAATCCCGAGACCACGCCGGGCGGCCGCGCCCTCAAGTTCTTCTCGTCGGTGCGCATGGACATCCGCCGCATCGACACGATCAAGCAGGGCAGCGAGATCGTGGGCAGCCGCGTGCGCGTCAAGGTCGTCAAGAACAAGGTCGCGCCTCCGTTCAAGACCGCCGAGTTCGACATCATGTACGGCACGGGCATCTCCAAGGAGGGCTCGATCCTCGACCTGGGCGTCGAGAGCGAGATCGTCAACAAGGCCGGTGCCTGGTACACCTACGAGGGCGAGCGCCTGGGCCAGGGCAGGGAGGCCGCCAAGGCGTTCCTGCGCGAGCACCCCGACCTGCGCGACGAGATCGAGTCGCGCGTTCGCGTCGAGGTGGGCCTGCCGCCCCTCGAGGGCCACGAGCCCGTCGAGGACGAGGCCGGTGCCGTGAGTGCCGAGGATGCCGAGTAGGCGTAGCGGCCAGGCTGCCAAGAGGAGGGACCCCCGCATCCACGAGGGTCCCTCTGGCTTTACCTGGCACGTGGAGCTTCCCGAGCGCGCCTCGGCCCCCATGGGCGCGCGCAAGCCGCTCGCCCGCATCGTCGTGAGCGAGGGCGAGGGCCTGCAGGTTCCCGTCGCCGTTGCGCGCCGCCTCGATGCCATGGACGACGTGGCGTGGGGCAGCCGCGCCGAGCTGCTCTACCATGTGGGCGAGGTCTCAGACTCCTGCTGCTGGGAGAAGCTCGTCGACCTTGTGTCGCGCAGGGACTACTCCACCTCCGAGATGGCGTCTCGGCTCGTGCGCGAGGGCTACTCGCGTGCGCGTGCCGAGGGGCGCGTCGAGTATGCCTGCGAGCTCAAGATTATGAGCGACGCGCGCTTTGCCGAGTACTTCATCCGGGCCAAGGTCGCGGCGGGGTGGGGTCCCGTGCGCATCGAGCGCGAGCTCTCGCGACGCGGCATCGAGGCCTCCGAGGTCGCCGGCTGGCCCGAGGCCTTTCTTGAACAGGATGACGTCTCGGAGCGCGCCAGCGAGCTGCTTGCCCGCAAGGCGGTTCCAGAGAAGAATGCCTATGCCAAGTTCGTGCGATTCCTCGTCTCGCGCGGCTATCCCATGGCCATTGCCAAGGAGGCGGCGCTCGACCGCATTCATGACGACGAGGGCGAGTGCTAGGCAAATTTATTGCGTCGAGGGCTCCGAATGTCAGGTCTGCGGCCATGGCAATGGGGACGAGCGCTGGGCCATATCTTGTGCTCGATTTTTGTCAGTGCCCCAAGCGCGTTGACTATTACCTAACGCTCACCTTAAAATATAGAAACCATTTGGGTATCTCTCGTCGGTTGTGACCTGCACGGCTGACGTTACTTTTTGTTCGTTGAGCTGCGATTTCTTACGCGCATAGACGCCGAGAGCCACTCGGATGGTGGGTTCTGCCCCCTGGGGGCAGTCTCCTGAACCCCCACGCCAAAGTTTTGTGATTCTAGGAGTCTTAATGGGTATCGAAGTCTTCTTCGCAGCTATCGCTGCACTGTTTATTGGTTTTGGCATCTCGCATTTCGTCGTCAATAACCAGAACTCCGCCAAGGTCCAACAGGCCAACCAGCAGGTTGCCGATGCCGAGCGCCAGGCCGAGCAGATTCGCTCCGACGCGCAGCGTCAGGCCGAGACCACCAAGAAGGAGGCGGTCCTGGCCGCCAAGGAGGACATTCTCAAGCACCGCCAGGCCGCCGAGGCCGAGGAGAAGCAGCGCAAGAGCGAGCTTCGCTCCCTCGAGAGCCGCATCATGCAGCGCGAGGAGTCGCTCGACCGCCGCAACGACGCGCTTGACCGTCGCGAGCACCAGCTCTCCAGCCAGGCCGGCCAGCTCGACCGCCGCCAGAGCGACCTCGAGCGCCTCGTGAAGAAGCAGACCTCCGAGCTCGAGCGCATCGCCTCCCTCTCGACCGACGAGGCCCACAAGGAGCTGCTCGACCGCGTGCGCAAGGACACCGTGCGCGAGGAGGCCCAGATCCTGCGCGAGAGCGAGCAGCGCACCCGCGCCCAGGCCGACAAGACCGCCCGCGAGATCGTGACCACTGCCATCCAGCGCTGCGCCGCCGACCAGGCCGGCGAGGTCACCGTCACCACCGTCCACATCCCCTCCGACGACCTCAAGGGCCGCATCATCGGCCGTGAGGGTCGCAACATCCGCACCTTCGAGCAGGTTTCCGGCGTGTCCCTCGTCATTGACGACACCCCTGAGACCGTCATGCTCTCGAGCTTTGAGCCGGTCCGTCGCGAGACCGCCCGCGTTGCCCTCGAGAATCTCATCGCAGACGGCCGCATCCACCCCGCCCGCATCGAGGAGATGTACAAGAAGGCCGAGACCCTCGTGAACCAACGCGTCCAGGAGGCCGGCGAGCAGGCCTCGTTCGACGCCGGCATCCACGACCTGCACCCCGAGATCATCAAGACCCTCGGCGCCCTGCGCTACCGCACCTCTTTTGGTCAGAACGTCCTGCAGCACTCCAAGCAGGTCTCCGAGCTGTGCGGCATCATGGCCTCCGAGCTTGGCCTCGACCCCACGGCCGCCAAGCGCGCCGGCCTTCTTCACGACCTTGGCAAGGCCATCGACCACACGGTCGAGGGTCCGCATGCCGTGATCGGCGCCGACCTTGCCCGTCGCTATGGCGAGCGTCCCGAGATCGTCCACGCCATTGAGGCCCACCACGCCGACGTCGAGCCCAACACGATCCTCGACCAGCTCGTCATGGCCGCCGACGCCATCTCCGCCGCGCGCCCCGGTGCCCGCCGCGAGAGCGCCGAGACTTACATCAAGCGCCTCCAGAAGCTCGAGGAGATCTCGAACGCCCATGACGGCGTCGAGCGCACCTACGCCATGCAGGCCGGACGCGAGCTGCACGTCATGGTCCAGCCCGAGAAGATCTCCGATGCCGAGGCCACGGTGCTCGCTCACGACATCGCCAAGCAGATCGAGGACGAGATGGAGTATCCCGGCCAGGTGCGCGTCGTCGTCATCCGCGAGTCGCGCGCCGTCGACGTCGCCAAGTAGCGGCTCGCCTCGAACACCATGGCTGACTTGCACGACATTTCCGAGAGCGGGGGAGTCCCTTCGGGGGCACCCTCGCTCGTTGACTTCGTTGCCCAGGTGTCCGGCGACACCGCGGTGAGGGTCGAGGAGTCGCTGGGCAACGGCTTCGTTCGCCTGCGCGTGGGGGAGGCGGAGCGCCGCCAGGCAAAGCACGACATCCGCTGCATCGAGGACGTCGTCATCGAGATGCTGCGAAACTCGCGTGACGCCGGCGCACACAGGATCCTCATCGCTACGAGCCGTGAGTCCGACCTACGCAGCCTCGTCGTGCTCGACGACGGCTCGGGCGTGCCCGACTCCATGCGCGAGCGCATCTTCGACGCCCGCGTTACTTCTAAGCTTGACACGGTCCACATGGACCGCTGGGGCGTGCATGGTCGTGGCATGGCGCTCTTCTCCATTCGCGAGAACACGCGGAGCGCCCGCGTCATGGCCACGGGCATGGGCCTTGGCTCGTCCATCCGCGTCGAGGCTGACGCCACCAAGCTTGCCGAGCGCAAGGACCAGAGCACCTGGCCCACGGTTGGTAGAGGCGATGAGGGTCAGCAGCAGCTCAAGGGCCCGCACAACATCATCAGGACGTGCTGCGAGTTCGCGCTCGAGGAACGCCCCGACTGCGAGGTCTTCCTTGGCTCTGCCGCAGACGTCATCGCCACGGCCCGCGCGCTTGCTGACGCGTCGCCCAACCGCTCGCGCCTGCTGTTCGTCGACGACCTCAACGAGGTGAGCGTCATCGAACGGCCCGCGCTCGCCGCGGACGCCCGCGAGCTCGCCGATGTCGCCGCCTCCCTGGGTCTGCCCATCTCGGAGCGCACCGCGCACCGCATCCTCGCTGGCCAGATCAAGCCCCTGCGTCCGGTTGCCTCGCGCCTGCTGCACCACGGCGGCACGCTGGGCCAGCAGGAGGTCGACCTCACGCGCGACCGTCGCGGCCTTAAGCTCTCTCCCGACGACGTCGACGAGTTCTCCCGCGTCATGGAGCGCGCCTTCGACCTCATCGCCGAGCGCTATTACGTGGGACTCTCCAGTGAGCCGCGCATCAACGTGACGCGCGACAAGATAACCGTTACATTTGACCTCGAGAAGGAAGACTAGTAGGCCCGCGGCCGCTGGTCCAAACGCCACCAAAACGCATCACTCACACGTAGAACCGCTGCTAGGAGTAACATCCATGGACTACCTGAAGGTCTCGAGCAAGTCCTCACCTGCGTCGGTGGCCGGAGCCATCGCAGGCATGGTCAAGGACGGCGTACCGGTCAACATCCAGTCGGTCGGCGCCGGTGCCGTGAACCAGGCCATCAAGGCCGTTGCCATCGCGCGCGGCTTTCTCATCCCGGTGGGTATCGACATCTCGTGCGCACCCACGTTCTCTGACATCGACATCGACGGGCAGAGCCGCACGGCCATCCGCATTGCGGTCTACGTGCACAGGCTCGCCCCGACAGACGCGCAGACCCTCGAGCAGGGTGCCGGAAAGGTGGCAATCTAGTGCAAGTTAACAAATCCCTCGCCGGTCTTACCTACCACGTCAAGACCTTCGGCTGCCAGATGAACCTGCATGACGCCGAGCGCGTCTCGGGCCTGCTTGGGACGTGCGGCTGCCTCGAGGTGGCCACTCCCGAGGAGGCCGACATCGTCGTCTTCATGACGTGCTGCGTACGCGAGAAGGCCGACACGCACCTGTATGGTCAGGTCTCCGCCATGGTGAGCGCGCCTGAGCCGCCGAGCGGCCGCAGGGTCGTCTGCATCGGCGGCTGCATCGCTCAACGCGACGGTGCCTCGATCCGCGAGCACATGAGAAACGTCGACGTCGTCTTTGGCACGCGCGCCATCTCCTCGCTTCCCGAGCTCATCGACGAGGCTCGCTCCGGCAACGGCAAGACCGTCTTTGCCGACACGAGCGAGGACTCGCAGGGCTTCTCGAGCGACCTGCCGAGCCGCCGCGAGAACGCTTGGCACGCCTGGGTGCCCATCATGACCGGCTGCAACAACTTCTGCACCTACTGCATCGTGCCCTACGTCCGTGGGCGTGAGCGCGACCGCGCCTTCGACGACATCGTCGACGAGGTGCGCCGCCTCCATGCCGAAGGCGTGCGTGAGGTGTGCCTGCTTGGCCAGAACGTCAACTCGTTTGGCCGCCAGCGCTACGGCTCCCCGCGCTTCGCGGAGCTTCTGCGCGCGGTGGGCGAGACGGGCATCGAGCGCATCCGCTTCACGAGCTCGCACCCTAAGGACCTGTCGCCTGCGACGATCGCCGCGATGGCCGAGACGCCCGCCGTCATGCCGCAGCTGCACCTTGCCGTGCAGAGCGGCTCCACCCGCGTGCTCAAGGCCATGAACAGGCGCTACACGCGCGAGGACTACATCGCGCTCGCTAACTCCATCAAGGAGGCCATTCCCGGCATCGCCCTGTCCACCGACATCATCGTTGGCTTCCCTGGCGAGACTGAGGAGGACTTCGAGCAGACCTTGAGCCTCGTGCGCGAGGTTGGCTTTGCCTCCGCGTTCACGTTCATCTACTCCAAGCGCCCCGGAACGCCCGCCGCAAAGATCGATGACCCCACGCCGCGCGAGGTCATCCAGGAGCGCTTCGACCGTCTGGCGGCCCTCGTGGCAGACCTTGCCCACGATGCCAACCAGGTCGAGCTGGGGCATACCGTCGAGGCGCTCGTCGAGGGTGCCTCCAAGCGTGACGAGCGCGTGCTCGTGGGCCACAGCCCCAAGAACAAGACCGTTCACTTCGAGGCTCCCGAGGGCTGTGACCCTCACGAGCTCGTGGGCAAACTCGTGGACGTTCGCGTCGACGAGGCGCGCACGTGGTACCTGCGCGGACCCATGGTGGGCGAACCCCGGTGACGTCGGGCAATGACAGTCTCGTGACGGGTGCCGCCGCACGCCGTCCCGTCATCTGCGTCGTTGGCCCCACGGCCTCGGGCAAGAGCGCGCTTGCCGACGAGGTGGCACTGCGCCTTGGCACCGACGTCATCTCGGTCGACTCGATGCAGGTCTACCGTGGCATGGACATCGGCACGGCCAAGACGCCCGTCGAGGAGCGCCTCGTGCCGCTCCAGATGGTCGATGTGGCCGACATCTCGCAGGACTACTCCGTGGCCATGTTCCAGCGCGACGCCCGCGTCCTCGTTGACGAACGCCTCGCTTGCGGCCGCGCCGCCATCCTGTGCGGGGGCACCGGCCTCTACCTCGACGCCGTCATCGACGAGATGGACTTTCCCGCGGGTCAGACCCACGGGGACGCGCGCAGCCGCTACGAAGACTACCTTGCCGAGCGGGGCGCGCAGGCCCTCTGGGAGCTCCTGCGCGAGCGCGACGAGGCGAGCGCGCTTGCCATCCACCCCAACAACTCCCGCCGCGTCGCGCGTGCCCTCGAGATGCTCGACGAGGGCACGAGCTATGCCGCGCAGCTTTCGGGCCTCCGCGAGCGCAAGGCGCACTACGGCGCCCAGATCTGGGGGCTTTCGATGGACCGTGCGCTACTCTACGAGCGCATCGACCGGCGCGTCGACCTCATGGTCGAGGCTGGCCTGGTCGACGAGGTGCGGGGGCTTGTCGAGGCTGGCATGGGCGCAGACCTCACGGCCCGCCAGGCCATCGGCTACAAGGAGGTCCTCGACTACCTCGATGGGTCGTGCACGCTCGACGAGGCTATCGAGCTCATCAAGCGCCGCTCTCGGCGCTACGCAAAGCGGCAGCTCTCGTGGCTGAGGCGTGACGGCCGCACTCGCTGGCTCGACATGGACGAGCTCGGCCGCGATAACGCCGTCGCCTTGATCGTCGACGAATACGAGAGGGCCTTGGGCGAGCGCGTCCAGGAGCCCTAAGAGGGGGAGAGCACCACGGGTCGATTCAAGCAGATGTCCACCGCTCCCGTTCCCGAGCGAACGCTCATCGTGGGCGTTGACACGGGGCGTACCGACTGGCCGATGAGCGAGTCGCTCGCCGAGCTTGCGCGCCTGGTTGAGACGGCGGGCGGGGTTGTGGTTGCCACCGAGACGCAGAAGCTCGACTCGCCCATCCCCAAGACGTTCGTGGGCTCGGGCAAGGCCAAGGAGCTTGCGGCACTGGTCAAGCGCATGGACGTTGACGTCGTTGCGTTCGACGACCAGCTGTCGCCTTCCCAGCAGGCCAACCTCGAGCAGATCTTTGGCGAGCCGGTCAAGGTCATCGACCGCACGGCCCTCATCCTCGACATCTTTGGTCGTCATGCGACGACGCGTGAGGGCGCCCTCCAGGTGCAGCTCGCACAGCTTCAGTACGTGCTGCCGCGTCTTCGTGGCATGTGGAGCCACCTCATGGGCGAGCAGACGCGCGGCGGCATCGGCAGCAGGTTTGGCCAGGGCGAGAGCCAGCTCGAGGTCGACAGGCGCCTCGTGCGCGACCGCATTGCCTCGCTTTGCCGCGAGCTCGCACGCCTCGAGACGCGTCGCGCCACGCAGAGCAAGGCTCGCTGGGACTCGGGCGTCTATCGCGTGGCGCTCGCCGGCTATACCAACGCGGGTAAGTCGACGCTGCTGAACGCCCTCACCAATTCCGACGTCTACGCCAAGGACGAGCTGTTTGCCACGCTCGACCCCACGACCCGCTCCATTGACCTTGCCGAGGGGCGTAAGATCACCCTGACGGACACCGTTGGCTTCATCCAGAAGCTCCCCACCACGCTCGTTGAGAGCTTTAAGTCGACGCTCGCCGAGGTCAGGGCAGCAGACCTCGTGCTCGAGGTTGTCGATGCCAACGACGAGAACTGGGAGAAGAAGGTCAGGGCCGTCGAGGAGATTCTTGCCCAGATCGATGCCAACGAGATTCGGCGCGTGCTCGTCTTCAACAAATGCGACCTGCTCGATGACGAGGTCCTTGCGGGGCTCAAAGCTGCGAATTCCCGGGCCGTCTTCGTGTCCGCCGGCGAGGGTTGGGGCCTTGCCGGGCTGCTGCACCGCATCGCGCAGGAGGCGAGCGACGGTGACGTGACGCTCACGGCGCTCATGCCCTACGAGAAGGGCATGCTCATGAAGCTCGTCCACGAGCGTTGCCAGATCATTCGCGAGCAGTACGTCGAGGGCGGCCTGCTCGTTACCGCCAAGGCGGGCGCTCGCATGGCCGCCACCCTCAAGCCCTATGAGGTGGAGGAGTAGGCCTGCGCCGCTGCGTCCAATGTGTCTCTGCTCGCGGATGTTGTTCGCTGCTTCGTGAGGCGTGGGTGTGTTATTGGGCACTTCCTGCGAGCTCTGAATGTGTCGGGTTCTTTTGGAAGCGGTTTTCGCCAACTTGGGCTTCTGGGCTTCTCGCGTGTCTATCAATGACTTTGGGCGGGACGTACTCTCCGCCTCGTGATTTCACCGCTTAGGCGAGATGACGCTCTTCGCTAATACCCATAGACGAGCATGAGCACGCCAAGAATGAGCGGTTGGTGAAGCACGTAGATGGGGAGGGCGTGCCTTCCCACGTACTCAAGGGGTTGGCACCGAAGGCTCTGGAGTGCTCTGGGCGCACCCTTTGCCTTGATGATGACGCCCAAGCTGGTTCCCGCGAGAAAGAGCAGCGAAAAGGGGAGGGGCGGGTAGTAGTCTCCCGACGCAAATTGGGGTCCGGGAAAGCCGAGCCAGCTGAGCCACCCGTAGGCATAGGGTGCCGCCGGCACCTTGAAGTAGGGGCCGCCAAAGGTCGCGAGACCAAAGGTTCCCGTTGGAACACCGAGGCAGATGACGAAGAACAGCGCGAGCCCCAAGGCGAGCGCGACGTTTACGCGCACGCCCGCCCGTAAGGCGAGCTTGAGGTAGAGGTGGCCCACGAGCGTGCTGAAGCCCATGCAGTAGATGATGCCGAAGTTCACGGGCGTGTCGACGGCAGCCACTGTTGTGGCAACGAATACGACGCCCGCCACGGCAAGATACTTTGCCGCCCTCCTGACGTTGCTGCTCGAGTAGGAGCACATGATGCCCGCCACCAGCAAGAACGTCCATGAGATGGAGGCGCGCCAGACATCTTGTAGGGGAGAGGCGAACCAGCCCAGGCCCACGCCATAGAGATAGACCAGGTCATAGCAAAGGTGAAAGAGCACCATCGATATGACCGAGAAACCCCTGATGACGTCGTAGCCGTGAATCCTCTCCGAGCGCCGCTTCTGCTCCATGGAATCTAGAGCGAGCGAAGCAGACCCGTGACCCTGCCGAGGATGGTCGGGTTGTCTGCGTAGATGGGCTCCATCGAATCGTTCTCGGGCTGAAGGCGGATGCGGTCCTTCTCGCGGTAGAAGGTCTTGACGGTGGCCGAGTCATCGATGAGGGCGACGACGATCTCGCCGTTGTGAGCGGTGTGCTGCTCCTTCACGACGATGTAGTCCCCATCGAGGATGCCGACGTTGATCATCGACTCGCCGCGGACACGCAGGATGAACGAGCTCGCATCGTTGATGACGCTCGTGGGGAGGGTCATGACCTCCTCGACGTTCTGCTCGGCGAGGATGGGCGTGCCTGCCGCGACTCTGCCAACGACCGGTAGGGTGATCGTGCTGGCATCAACGTCCTGGGTGACCTCGGCAAGCTTGACGTCTTGCTGGTAGAGGCTCTCGCTGCCGGGCCCGCAGATCTCGATGGTGCGGGGCTTCTTGGGGTCGCGGCGGATGTAGCCGGCCTTCTCGAGCCTGTTGAGGTGGGAGTGAACCGTGGATGGGGAAGAGAGGCCAACGCCCGCGCCGATCTCCCTGACCGAGGGTGGATAGCCGTGCTCTGCGGCGGATGCGCAGATGAAGTCATATACCTGCTGCTGCCGTGCGGAAAGCTTTACCTCAGACATGGTGGTTCCTCCTTTTCGTTGAGACCATCATACACGCGTTCGCTTCCTTTCGCAAACATTTGTTCTATTTTTGCTTGACACGAACATTCGTACGTAGATACTAGACATAGGGAACAAATGTTTGATAGTATGCATTACAAGATATTGTCCGCAACGGTTTGTATAAAGGTACCAGTACAAAACGAGATTGAGAGGAACGCACCATGAACAACTTTGATTACAACTATGACACCATTGGTTCTTCCGCCCTCAAGCCTCGTCACGCCGCCGCGAGCCTTTCCGTCGTGGAAGGTGGCCGCCACGACGCTCGCCGCCAGTGCTCCGTGAGGGAGCAGGCGCGTCGTGCCTACGACTGGTACGTCTCGGCCGACGCCCCCGTCTGCTCCGCGCCCGTCATCGGGGACCGCGAGCGCCTCGGGGCCTGTCTTGTCTTCTTCGCCATCGCGGGCATGGTGCTGCTGGGGGCCCTTCTCTAGGACCCGGCGTCCGGAGATTTCTGTCAGCAGCTAGACGAATCTATTTTCGCAGCGTAAGGTATCTATTGCAGTGAACCCGGCTAGGGAGGATACCATGCGCTGTCCCAAGTGCGGATGCGAGGAGTCCAAGGTCGTCGACTCCCGTCCTGCGGAGAGCAACGACTCGATCAGGCGTCGCCGCGAGTGCGAGGCTTGCGGTTTTCGCTTCACCACCTACGAGCGTAAGGAGGAGCTGCCGCTCATCGTGCTCAAGCACGATGGTTCCAAGGAGCCTTTCGATCGCGAGAAGCTCATGCGCGGCCTCGTGCGCGCAACGGTTAAGCGCGACATCCCCATCGATGCTCTCGACGCCCTCATCGCGAGCATCGAGAGCGAGCTGAGGGACCACGGCACCACCGAGGTCGACTCGAGCGACCTGGGCGAGATGGTGCTTCACCGCCTCATCGACATCGACAAGGTCGCCTACGTCCGCTTTGCGTCCGTCTATCGCGACTTCAAGGACATCGAAGAATTCTCTGACGAGCTGAGGAGGCTCTCTGGTGAGTAACGACGTGATTGACCTTCCCATCAAGCGCCTTGACCCGTCCGTCGAGCTCCCGTCCTACGCCTACGAGGGAGACGCCGGCCTCGACCTGCGCTCAAACGAGGACGTTGACCTGGCGCCGCACGAGCGCAGACTCGTCTCGACGGGCCTGGCCATCGCCATTCCCGATGGCTACGCGGGCTTTGTGCAGCCCAGGAGCGGACTTGCTCTGCGCGAGGGGCTGTCGATGGCCAACACGCCCGGCCTCATCGATGCCCACTACCGCGGTGAGCTCAAGGTCTGCGCCGTCAACCTTGACAACGAGAAGACCATTCACATCGAGCGCGGCGAGCGCATCGCCCAGCTCGTCATCCAGAAGGTGCCCGTCGTGCGTCTGCACGAGGTGTCGGAGCTCGATGAGACCGACCGCGGTGCGGGCGGCTTTGGGTCGAGCGGCGTCAACTAGCCGCGCGCGAGAATCTTAGATTGGGGAGCCTTACATGACCGATTTGAATGTGAGAGACGTCATCATCGTGGGTTCCGGTCCTGCGGGTCTGAGCGCCGCCATCTATGCAACGAGGGCGGGTCTCAGGCCCCTCGTCATATCGAGCAGCGCCGCTGGCGGCCAGATTGCCACGACCGACCTCGTGGACAACTATCCGGGCATCGAGGACATAACGGGTGCCGAGCTCGGGCAGCGTCTCTGGGACCATGCCGAGCACCTTGGTGCGGAGTTCGAGTTCGACCAGGTCGTCTCCATCGACAGGCGCGAGGGCGGGAGCCTCTTCGAGGTCGTCTGCGAGGGAGGCTCGCTTAGGGCACGCAGCGTCATCTATGCCGCGGGGGCCTCGCCGCGCAAGGCTGGCTTTGCGGGCGAGAATCGCTTTGGTGGCAGGGGCGTCTCGTACTGCGCCACCTGCGATGGCATGTTCTATCGTGGCAAGGACGTCTTTGTGGTGGGCGGTGGTAACACGGCCTGCGAGGAGGCGCTCTACCTTGCGAAGGTCGCCTCCTCGGTGACACTCGTCGTGCGCAAGGACCACCTCCGGGCGATGAGGAGCCTGCGGGATGTCGTTCTCTCCTCGCCCATGATTAAAGTTAGGTACCTTACTAGAATTGAGGGCGTGGAAGGGGATTCTCTTATCGAGAGGGTCGTGCTGGCATCCGTAGACGCCTTGGGCGTCCCAACCCGCGAGGAGCTTTCCTTCGCGCCAGGCGGTGTTGGCGTCTTCGTCTCGGTTGGCCAGGTGCCTCAGTCATCGCCTGTCTGCAGGCTCGCTGAGTTGGATGACCAGGGGTATGTCGTGACGCGTCCTGACATGTCTGTGGCAACGCCTGGACTCTTCTGTGCGGGAGACGTGCGGGCAACTCCGCTTCGCCAAGCGATCACCGCGGCCTCTGACGGAGCGATTGCCGCCACGAGCGCGGCAAGGTACGTGGGGGTTCTTGGTGATTAGCGTAATTCTCCTAGTTAGTGACTCCCCTTTTCCGGCTGATATACATTAAATAGCGATAATATATCTTATGTAAAGTAGAGCTGTTTCAAGTCAGCTTTTCGTCGCTGCTTGTTGCCTACTCCACGACCTCGCGCGGCGCGAAGGTGCCGTGGCAGACGTGGCGCACGAAGCGCTCGTTGTTGTCTCCTTCGTGTTCGTCGAGCAAGACAAGGATGCGGTCGCCCTCGAGGAGCCTGAGCGTCCCGCGCGGCACGATCTCGCGTCCGCAGCGCCGCACCGAAACGACGAGCGTGCGTTCGGGCCAGTTGATCTGCGAGATGAGCTTGTCGGCCGCGGGGCATCCCGCTTCGACCACGTATGAGTGGAGCTGGCGGCCGTGCGACCCCCAGTGCTCGTGCGCCTCGTCGGTCGTGGTGCCAAGGAGGCGTGCCAGCAGATGCTCGTAGTAGGCGTCGACCTGCAGCAGGTTGGCGGTCACGTAAGCGAAGACGCTCACAATCGCAAGCGACAGCAGCTGCTCCAGGCTCCCCGTGAGCTCAAAGGCGAGCACGACGGCCGTGACCGGCGCTCGAATGGCACCCGCGAACATGCCTGCGATACCGAGCACCATGAAGTTCATCACGAAGGCGTCGCTCATGCCCAGGACGCGCGTGGCGCCCATGCCAAAGATGGCGCCGGCGAGCGTGCCCATGATGACCAGCGGAAAGAGCGTGCCGCCTGGCGTTCCCGCGCCAAAGCAGACGCCCGTGAAGAGATACTTGCCCAGCAGGATGAGTGCCAGCGTGCCAATCGAGAGCCCCTGGGGGCTCATGAGCATCTCGAGAATCGCGTCGCCGCCACACATGAGCTCGGGCGACAGAAGGGCCATCCCGCCCGCGACCATGAACGGTATGAGGTAGCGTAGCCAAGCATGGCGGTAGCGGATGCGCGACAGCAGGTTCTGCAGCGCAAACATGCCGATGTTGTGGGCCGCGCCCACGACGCCCATGATGAGGCCAAAGACGATGAGCAGCGCATAGGCTTCGTGAGGGATGATCTCGCTCAGCCTGAAGCTGATGACCGGCTGAAGGCCCAGCACTTGGCTCGTCACGTAGTCGCTCATGACGGCGCTCATCATCACCGAGATAATCAGGGGCGCGTTGAACGTCTTGTGAATCTCCTCGAGGGCAAACATCACGCCGGTGAGGGGCGCGTGGAACGCCGCGGCCATGCCTGCGCCCGCGCCGCAGGTGACGAGCAGGCGCTCCTCTCCCCTCCCGCGCTTGAGGATGCGCGAGACGCCCTTGCCGGCCATGCCGCCAAGCTGCACCGACGGGCCCTCGCGGCCGAGGGACAGGCCGCCGAGGGCGCCAATCGTACCTTCGGCGAACTTGGCGGCGATGACGCGGTACCAGGGCGCGTCCATGGCGCCCATGACCTCGGCGTCGACCTGCGGGATGCCCGAGCCCGAGGTGGCGGGCTCCCACCTCACGAGAAGCGCCACCACGACCGCCATGACGGCCAGGGCGACGAACCATGCGACCGCCATGACGGGGTTGTTCGCCCAGCTCGCTACGGTGGCGCGCAGGATGCGCTCGCCCTGTGTGAGGGCAAGGCGGTAGAGCGTCACGAGGGCGCCGGCAAAGAGGCCCACGAGGGCGCCCTCCCACACGAGGCTCACCTGGAACCTGCGTGAGAGCCTGCGCCTGATGGGATTCTCGAACACCTGCACGCTAGCTCCTCGTCTCTCGATTGCAAGAAAAAGCCGGCCAGGTGGGCTGAGCCGCACCTTGACCGGCAAAATCATACGCCATCTGACAAGCCGTGGGGCCAACTGGGTCGAGCGTGCGCCCACCACCCCGGCCATAAGTCCTAGTCGACCTTGATGAGCGAGAAGATGTCCTGCGGGAACTCCTTGCCAATGGCCTCGCGGGGGTTGAGGAACGCGAGCTCGAGTATGAACGAGAAGCCCACGATCTTTGCGCCCGTCTGCTCGACGAGCTTGGCGGTGGCAAGCGCGGTGCCGGCCGTGGCCACGAGGTCGTCGACGATGACCACACGGTCGTCGGGCGTGAGCGCGTCCTTGTGGATCTGTAGCTCGTCGGTGCCGTACTCGAGCGCATAGCTCTGGGAGTAGACGTCGCGGGGCAGCTTGCCGGGCTTGCGGGCGGGCACGAAGCCCGCGCCCAGGCGATAGGCCACGGGCGTGCCAATGAGGAAGCCGCGGGCCTCGGAGCCCACGACCTTGGTGATGCCCTCGCCCAGGAAGTGCTCGGCCATGGCGTCGACGCAGGCCGAGAAACCCTTGGGGTCGGAGATGAGCGGCGTGATGTCCTTGAAGACGACGCCGGGCTCCGGATAGTCGGGAATGTCGACGATCAGGCTCTCGTACCGGAACGGCCTCTCGTTGCTGTCGGTCATGGTGGCCCCCACCTTCCTCTTGTTTGCTTGCCAACCTGACATAATACGCCAGGCGCCTATCGTGCTTGTTCCCCTTGTGCGGGGTGGTTATCCCTGCGCGTTGGGCGAGTCTCCCGTGAGCTCACGCATGATGAGCGTGCTTCTCACCGAGCCAGTGAGCGCGATCATGCGGTCGAGCGTCATCTCGCGCCTGAGCGTGCGCTCGCTCTCACTCTCGCCCTGGTGGCGTGACAGCGAGGCCAGGGCCTGCTCGAACATGGGCGTCTCGCGGTTCGCGGCGGCCACGTACTGGCGCAGGTTCTTGGGCTCGATGCCATAGCGGGTGAGCTCGGCGCACGTGCAGATGAGCTTAAGGTCGCTGCCGCGCACGAGGTCGCGGCCGGCTGGGGAGCGCACGAGGCGAATGAGCCCGCAGTCAGCAAGCTTGCGCACGAGCGCGATGTTGACGCCGGCGACCTCGGGCATGCGATCGATGGGGTGCAGCTCGCGCTCGAGCTCGGGGGTGATGTGCTCCCCCGCCAGTGGCTCGTCCTTCTCGGACGTGCCCTCGTAGCCCTCGCTGCGGCCCGGTTTGCCGTCGAGTTCGTCCTTGATGACGCTCAGCGGCAGAAACTTCGTCTTCTGCAGGTAGAGGATGGTCTCGAGGCGTTGAATGTCGCGCGAGGAGTAGAGGCGGTAGCCGCCCGGCGTGCGCGAGGGCGTGAGCAGCCCCTCGTCCTCGAGGTAGCGCACCTTGGACACCGACAGGTCAGGATACTGCTCCTGCAGCTTGCGAACGACCTTGCCTATGGTGAGATAGCCGGCATCGGCCATGTGGAGGCCTACTCGCCCGTGGCGATGCGAGACGGGCGAGTGGTGTGGTAGACCATGCGGAACGTGCCTACCTGGATGGTCGAGCCGTCGACGAGCGGCGACGTCTTGACGATGGCGCCATCGACCCAGGTGCCGTTGAGCGAGCCGAGGTCCTCGATGCGGGCACTGCCGCCGGCGATGTGGAGCACGGCGTGGCGGCGCGAGACCGTCATGTCGTTGAGGAAGACCGAGGACGAGGGGTCGCGGCCAATCGTGATGTCGGGCGTGTCAAGCACGAAGGTCGAGCCGGTCTGCGGGCCCTTGAGGATCGAGAGCGTGGGGTACTCGGGACGCGAGCCTCCCATGAGGTCGGGTACGGTGGCGTCTGCCGAGGGCATGCAGAAGATCGCGGTTGCGTCCGCTGCGTTCTTGGTGGTGTCGTTCTGCATGGCTAGCTCCTCTTGATAGCGAGTTCGTGAAACATGATTGTACCGCTCCGCGCCGCTCCTAGCGGCAAGCGATGGCCTCGATGGCGATGGGCACGCCGCCGGGAAGCGAGCAGACCTCGAGGCGGGTCACCGCGGGCAGCGGCTTCGTGAGGCGACGGGCGCAGACGCGGTCGACGCAGGCGAAGTCGCTCGTTCCCGCAAGGTAGATCGTGAGCTTCGTGACCTCGGCAAACGTGAGCTCGAGCTCGGAGAGCACGCCCTCGACGTTGTCGAGGCACTGGTTGGCCTGGGCGCCGAGGCCTTCCTCGACGAGCCTGCTGGTGGCGGGGTCAACGGGCGGCTGGGCGGAGACGAACGCGAAGCGTGCCGCGCTCGTTCCCTCGGAGAAGGGAAGTGAGGTACGCGGCGCCTTGTCGGTTGAGATGGCGTACATGGGCTGCCTTTCGTGCCTAGGCTGCGGGCGAGACGGCGGGGCAGACGTACCCCACGAGCCCAAGGCCGCTGCGGGCGGGCTCAAGCTCATTGTGGCACGCATACGTGGCGTTTCCAACGTTGCGCCCGTCCTGGCTCCAGCTGCAGACGCCAACGGTCTGCCCGGGCACGCAGAGCTTGTCGGTGTGGCAGGCGGTGCGCGCGTAGGTCGTGTCGCCTCCGCCCGGCCAGACGAGGCCGAGCGTGGTGGCCGAGGCGCTCACCGGCAGGCCGTAGGCGAGGTCGTAGGCAAAGGGGCGCGCCCCGAGCGTCAGGGAGGCGTTTGCGAGCACGTGTCCCTGGTAGGTGCCATAGGCCCAGTCAAGCAGCGACTCCGTGTCGGCAAAGCGGCCGTCCACCGTGGCACAGCCCAAGACGACGGTGTAAAGCGTGGTGGCGCCCCTGCGGGCGCAGCCCATGAAGGCCGTGACGGTGTTGCCGGCGCCGGTCTTGATGCCAATGAGGCCGTGGTAGCTGCCCAACAGGTGGTCGACCGTCGGGTACTCGCGCTGCACGCCGTTCACCTCGACCGTGACCTCGGGCATGCGCACCGTGTCTGCGATGAAAGGCTGGGTCGTCATGGCGTAGCGGGCAAGGATCGCGAGGTCGTGCACCGTTGAGTGGTGGCCGTCCGCGTCGAGGCCGTGGGGGTTCTCGAAGTGGGTGTCGTCCATGCCCAGCTCCTTGGCCTTGTCGTTCATCTTCGTGACGAAGGCCTCCTGGGAGCCACCCACGCACTGGGCAACCTCGTAGGCGGCGTCGTTTGCCGAGTAGACGAGCATGACGCGCATAAGGTCGTAGAGCGTGGAGGTACTGCCCGCGGTGTAGCCCGCTACCATGGCGTTCTCCGCGAGCTCGGGGGTGCTCAGGGTGCAGACGGTGTCGAGCGGCGTGCCGCTCTCGAGCGCGACCACGGCCGTCATGATTTTCGTGATCGAGGCCATGTTTATCTGGGCGTCTGGGTTCTTCTCGTAGAGCACCCTGCCCGTCTGGTCGACGACGATGGCGGCCTGCGCCTCGGAGAGGTCGGGCTCGGAGGCGTCAGCATGGGCAAGGGTGGGATGTGCGATGAGGGCGAGCAGGAGCGTTGCGAGGACGAGCAGCGTTGAGGCGTGCGTGTGGCTCATGCTACTTGCTCCTTCCCCTCCTGATGGACTCGCGGACGATGGCCACGCCCTCGGTGGTGTAGACGATGGCCGTGATGATCGAGAACACGCAGCCCGCGTAGACGAAGAGCAGGCCAACGGGCCCCGCGACGGAGTTGAGGCCGGGCAGCCACGAGGCGCTCGTGAGGCCCAGGCCGTCGATGACGGGAAGCCCCAGCAGCAGGTCGCAGAAGCCGAACATGAGCAGGGCCGTCGTGATCTTGCCGATGTAGACGACGTCGACGGGGCGCTCGCGGAAGCGGCGCACGATGAGGGCGCCCCCGCCGAGGTAGAGGTCACGACAAATGACCAGCACGGCCACCCATGCGGGCAACTCCTCGCGAATCACGAGGCCAAGGACGCCCGTGAACAGCAGGAAGCGGTCGCACAGGGGGTCGAGCAGCTTGCCAAACCAGCTTACGGTCTGCGTGGCGCGGGCAATCTTGCCATCAGCCCAGTCGGTGCAGGCAGCGATGGCGTAGATGGCGACGGCGACCGGGCGGTTGACGTCGTTCACGAACAGGCCGAGAAACACGCAGGTGAGGACCATCCTCATCACGGTGAAGGCGTTGGCCCACGTGAGGATCTTGCTCGAGGGATTGTCGGAGCTGCCCAGCGGCGCCTCGTTGTCAGTCTCGAAACCCTGACTGACCTTTTTTTCTAGCCACTCGTTGAACGTCAATGCTGCTCCTCGTAGTCCTGATGCCGCGTTCCCGTGCGGCGCTTAAGGGATGATACCCCATCGCGTGGCCGGCCCAACCCCGCCGCCCCTTGGTAGCCAAAGAAGTGACGAAAACGTTCGGCGGGCCTCCACGATTTATGTCAGCTGAACTGGCTCTCGTAGAGGCTTGCGTAGAATCCGTGGGCGGCGAGCAGCTGCTCGTGGGTGCCCGTCTCGACGATGCGGCCGTCCCTCATGGCGACGATGAGGTCGGCGCCCACGATGGTCGAGAGGCGGTGGGCCACCACAAAGCTCGTGCGACCCTCCATGAGCCGCTCGAAGGCGCGCTGCACGAGGATCTCGGTGCGCGTGTCGATGTTGCTTGTGGCCTCGTCGAGGATGAGCATCGGCGCGTTCGCGAGCATGGCGCGCGCGATGCACAGCAGCTGGCGCTGCCCCGCGGAGATCGAGGACTGGTCGCCGCCGAGGACCGTATCGTAGCCGTGTGACAGCCGCATGATGAAGTCGTGGGCAAAGGCTGCCTTGGCGGCCTGACGCACCTCCTCGTCGGTGGCATCCGACGCGCCCAGGCGTAGGTTGTCGGCCACGGTGGCGCTCTTGACCCAGGTCTCCTGCATCACCATGCCATAGGCCGCTCTCAGACTTGCCCTCGTGATGTCGCGGACGTCGTGGCCGTCGACGAGGATCTGGCCCGCGTCGACGTCGTAAAAGCGCATGAGCAGGTTGATCATCGTCGACTTGCCGCAGCCCGTGGGACCCACGATGGCGACGCGCATGCCGGGGCGCACGCTGAGCGAGAAGTGCTCGATGAGCGGACGGTCTGGCGTGTAGGAGAAGGCCACGTCGCGCAGCTCGACCTGCCCGCGCACGTTCGAGAGCTCGAAGGCGCCTGGCGCGTCGGGGGTCTGCTCGGGCTCGTCGAGCAGCTCGTAGAGGCGCGCCGCGCAGGCAAACGAGTTCTGCAGCTCGGTCACGACGTCCGAGATGTCGTTGAAGGGCTTGGTGTACTGGTTGGCGTAGCTGAGAAAAGCCGTGAGACCGCCCACGGTGAGGCTCCCCGCGATGGCCGCGAAGGCGCCGAAGATGCCCACGCCCGCGTAGACGAGGGCGTTCACGAAGCGCGTGGTGGGGTTCACGAGCGAGGAGTAGAAGACGGCCTTGAAGCTCGCCTGCGAGAGGCGCGCGTCGACCTCGCGGAAGTGCCCGCAGGCGACGTCCTGGGCGTCGAAGGTCTCGAGCACGGGGATGCCGCCCACGTACTCCTCGACCGCACCCGTGAGCTCACCGCGACGAACCGACTGCTCGTGAAAGTGGGCGTAGCCGCGGGTGGCGATGAACTTTGCGGTGAAGATCGACACCGGTGTCACGCAGATGACCACGAGGGTAACGGCCGGGTTCAACCTGAACATGAACACGAGCGTGAGCACGATCGTGAGCACGCCCGAGAAGAGCTGCTGGAAGGTGAGCGTGAGGCCGTTCGAGAACTGGTCGATGTCGGTGACGACGCGGTTCACGATGTCGCCGTGGCGGTGCGAGTCGATGTAGGAGAGCGGCAGAACCTGCAGCTTGGCGAAGGCGTCGCGGCGCATGTCGCGCACGATCGAGGCCGCGATGCGGTTCGTGAGCGCGGTGAGCAGCCACTGGGAGGCCATCGTCACGACGACGGCCGCGGCAAGGCCGCGCAGGGCCGAGACGAGCCCCGCCATGTCGACGGAGCCCTCCCCCATCACGCAGTCGACGGCGTCGCCCGAGTACACGGGCACGAGCAGCGTCGAGACCACGACCGCGGCGGCCAGGGCGAGCGAGCCCACGAGCCCGGGGATGTGGGGGTGCAGCTGCGCGATGGTGCGCCGGATGGTACCATCCGTGCTAGCGCTCTTCTCGCCTGTGCTCATCGTGCCACCTCCCCGGCGTTCTGTGACTCGCAGATCTGCTGGTAGACCTCACAGGTTCTCAGGAGCTTCTCGTGCGTGCCCAGCCCAACGGGGCATCCCCTGTCGAGCACGAGGATGAGGCTCGCGTGGCGTATGGCCGAGACGCGCTGCGAGATGACGACCTGCGTGACGCTCGCAAAGTCGCTAGCGAGCGCATGGCGCAGACGGGCGTCGCAGGCAAGGTCGAGGGCCGAGCTCGCGTCGTCGAACACGAGCACCTTGGGCGCGCGCGCGAGGGTGCGCGCGATCGAGAGGCGCTGGCGCTGGCCTCCCGAGAGGTTGCGGCCCAGCTGCTCGACGGCCCCGTCGGTGCCTCCCTTGGCCTCGACGACGTCCGCGGCCTGGGCGGCCTTAATGGCGCCTGCCAGCTGCTTTTCGCCCGCCCGCTCGTTGGCGAGCCTGAGGTTGGTCTCGATCGTGCCCGTGAAGAGGCGGGGCTGCTGGTCGACGAGCGACACGAGGTGGTGGAGGCTCGCGAGGGTGAGCTCGCGCACGTCGTGGCCGCCCACAAGCACCGCGCCCTCGTCGGGGTCGTAGAAGCGCATGAGCAGCGACGCCAGCGTCGACTTGCCCGAACCCGTGCCGCCAATGACGCCCAGGACCTGGCCGGGCTCAATCGCAAGGCTCACGTGGGAGAGCGCGGGCGCCGCGGCGCCGGGATAGGAGAACGTGACGTCGCGCAGATCGACGGAGCCGGGAAGACCCGAGGCGTCGAGCGCGCCGTCTGCCATCGAGGGCCTGCGGGCGAAGACCTCGTTCACGCGGCGGGCGCAGGCCTCGGACTTGGAGAGGGTGTTCACGAGGTTCGCGAGCTTGAGCAGCTCGACGAGTATCTGGCTCATGTAGTTCACAAGGGCCACCAGAGCGCCTTGGGAGAGCGTGCCGGCGTCGATGTTCACGCCGCCAGCATAGAGCACGACGACGAGGCCGAGATTCACGGCGGCGTAGGTGAGCGGGTTCATGAGGCCGGCGACGTCGCCCACGCGCACCTGCGCGCGCCACAGGCGCTGGAGCTTGTCACCAAACTCGGCGACCTCGGCGCGCTCGCGGCCAAAGGCGCGCAGGACGCGGACGCCCTCGAGCTGCTCGGTGGTCGAGAGCGTCACGGCGTCGAGGCTCTGCTGGACCGCGCGGTAGCCCCGCACGGCGACGCGCATGACGAGCCATACAAAGAGAAACACGAGGGCCGAGATGCCGCAGAAGAGCACGCCCTCGAGGCCGTCGACCACGAAGGCACACCCGATGGAGCCAAAGATGGCGATGGGACAGCGGAGCACGAGGCGGAAGAACAGGTTCACGCCGTCCTGGACCTGGTTCGTGTCGTTGGTGAGGCGCGTGATGAGCGTGGAGGCGCCCAGCTCGTCGACGTCTGCGCGCGACAGGCCCAAGACGTGGGCGAACAGGTCGTCTCGCAGGGCGGTGCCAAAGCCCGCCCCCAGCTGGGCCGAGAAGTACTGGGCCGCGACGGCGCAGACCCAGCCGACGACGCCCATGCCCACCAACACGGCGGCGCAGACGAGAACGTGGTTAGTGTCTCGGTTGGCTATGCCCTCGTCGACGACGCTCGCCATGACGAGGGGAACGAGAATCTGGAAGAGCGCCTCGAGGCACTTGAAGAGCGGTGCGAGGACGCACTGCCTCTCGTAGCCGCGCAGGTATCTGATGAGCTTGAGCATGTGCTCGCCCCTTGTATCGTAATTTTCGCACCCGAGAATAGCATAGGTGCATAGTTACGAAAAAAGGCCAGGACAGAAGTCCTGGCCTCTCAAGTTCTGGTCGGGTGGACTGGATTCGAACCAGCGACCCCTTGACCCCCAGTCAAGTGCGC
>ENA-OVGE01000566-OVGE01000566.1-human-gut-metagenome-genome-assembly--contig:-NODE-566-length-34455-cov-22.696017_pt1 | contig 34455 bp, 29 predicted proteins | sample MGYA00237769_ERZ505417 | MGnify/ENA primary metagenome ERZ505417 (study PRJEB26158, sample SAMN06016403) | human gut metagenome | biome: human gut; feature: ankylosing spondylitis patient; material... | reverse complement strand
CACCGGCACGCACGGCGCCCACCGCGCCCACGGCGGCAAGCCCGTCTCGGCGCAGGCGCACCGCGGCCCGGACCGCTCGGCCTTTCTCCCCGTCTCGCGCGAGGACATGGAGGCGCGCGGCTGGGACCAGTGCGACTTCGTCTTTGTGAGCGGCGACGCCTACGTTGACCACCCCTCGTTTGCCTGCGCCATCATCACGCGCGTGCTGGAGTCGCACGGCTACAAGGTGGGCGTCATCGCGCAGCCCGACTGGCGCGACCCCGCAAGCGTCACCGTCTTGGGCGAGCCGCGCCTGGCGTTTCTCGTGTGCAGCGGCAACATGGACTCGATGGTCAATCACTACACCGTGGCAAAGCACCGTCGCCCCAAGGACTTCTACTCCCCCGGCGGCAAGATGGGCCTGCGCCCCGACCACGCGGACGTGGTCTACGGCAACCTCATCCGCCGCACGTACAAGCACGTGCCCATCGTGCTGGGCGGCATCGAGGCATCACTGCGCCGCCTTGCCCACTACGACTACTGGTCGGATTCGCTCAAGCGTTCGATACTTCTGGACTCCGGCGCCGACATCATCTCCTACGGCATGGGCGAGCGCTCCATCATCGAGATCGCCGACGCCCTCGACGGCGGCGTGGATGTCCACGACATCAGCTGGATTGCCGGCACGGTCTACCGTGCGAGAACCACCGAGCAGTGCGTTGACCCCGTGGTTCTCCCCACCTGGGAGGCAATGCGCGCCGACAAGACCGAGTACGCGCGCAGCTTTGGCATCCAGTGCAGAAACCTCAACCCGTACCTCTCGCACCCGCTAGTCGAGGAGTACGAGCACGGCGTCTACGTGATTCAGAACCCGCCTGCTAAGCCACTCACCACGCCGGAGCTGGACGAGGTCTACGAGCTGCCCTACGCCCGCGCCGCGCACCCCATGTACGACGCTGCAGGCGGCATCCCGGCCATCGCCGAGGTGAAGTTCTCTCTTGCCAGCAACCGCGGCTGCCTGGGCGAGTGCTCGTTCTGCGCGCTCAACTTCCACCAGGGGCGCATCATCCAGGCGAGAAGCGACGAGTCCCTGGTTGCCGAGGCCACGGCCATGACGCACGACCCCGACTTCAAGGGCTACATCAACGACGTTGGCGGCCCCACGGCAGACTTCATGCAGCCCGCCTGCCCCAAGCAGGCAAAGGCCGGCGCCTGCGTGGACCGTCGCTGCCTTGCGCCCGAGCCCTGCCCCAACCTGCGCGTAACCCACGAGCGCTACGTAGGGCTGCTGCGCAAGCTCCGCGCGATTCCCGGCGTCAAGAAGGTCTTCATCCGCAGCGGCATCCGGTTTGACTACGCGCTATACGACAAGGACCACACCTTCATCCGTGAGCTGGCCGAGTACCACACCTCCGGCCAGCTGCGCCTGGCGCCCGAGCACGTGTGCGACGACGTGCTGCGCGTGATGGGCAAGCCCTCAAACGACGTCTACGAGCGCTTTGTCCACGAGTTCGAGAAGGCCTCGCGCGCGTGCGGCAAGGAGCAGTACGTGGTGCCCTACCTCATGAGCTCGCACCCGGGGTCCACGATGGAGGATGCCGTCAAGCTGGCCGAGTTCTGCCGCGACCTGGGCTACAACCCCGAGCAGGTGAGCGACTTCTACCCCACCCCGTCGACGGTGAGTACCTGCATCTACTACACCGGGCTTGACCCGCGCACCATGAAGCACGTCTACTGCCCCACAAACCCGCACGAGAAGGCCATGCAGCGCGCGCTCATCCAGTACCGAGACCCCAAGAACTACGACCTGGTGGTGGAGGCGCTGCATCGCGCGCACCGAGAGGACCTCATCGGCTACGGACCAAAGTGCCTGGTGAGGCCGGAGCGGCCGCGGGTGCGGGATTCGGGTCGCGGCGCGGGTCGCGGCGAGCGGCGTTCTCGCCGGGCGCGCTAGACGCCGGAGGGGCAATTTCCTCCGCTCGCCGCGCCGGACACCTCGCCCCACCGTGCTACCAGTCGAACCCGGGACCGTCGAGGATCCGCTCGAACGCGTGCTCGACGGTGTCGGTGCGGTACCGACCAAGCGGCAGCACCGAAGGCTGCGACGTCTCCATCGTGACGGGGCAGCCCGCCCATTCGAGCATCTCCACGTCATTCTCGGCATCGCCAAACGCCATGCAGTCCTCGGCCGCAATCCCCAGGCGCTTGGCCAGCGCAGACAGGGCAACGCCCTTGTCGACGCCATTGGGCATGAGGTCGAGCCACTGTAGGCCCGTGACCTTGACCGTGCACCGAGTGCCAAAGCGCTCGTGCCAGTGCTGCTCGCGCGGAACGCCGTCGGTGCAGTACGCCGAGACCTTCATGAACGGCTCCGGAATGCGCGTGACATCATCCAGCTCGGTCACGTTGTAGCCCGTCACGTTCACAAGGTGGTCCACCAGCTCGGGGGCGCCAGCGCGCACGTAGACCGTCCGCATCCCCGAGACCACCGGCTCGCAGCCGGGGTCAGCAAGCATGTCCTCGATGACCTCGCGCGCAAGACCGTCATCCATCGTGGCGCGGTAGACCAGCTCGTCGCCGAGAATGGCAAGCGATCCGTTCTCGCACACATACGGAATGCGGTCGGCCACGGGCGAGAAGAGCCGGCGCAGGTTGGTGTACTGCCTGCCCGAGGCGGGCACAAAGACGATGCCCGCGTCCACAATGCGCTCGACAAGCCCCAGCATCTGCGGCGAGAAGCGCGGCGCCCAGTTTACGAGCATGGTGCCGTCGATGTCGCTGGCAATGAGCTTGGGTGTGCGCATGGGTTCTCCTTGCAGACGGCGCCGGCCGGCGCTAGGGCGAGAAGTGCGCCCATACCCTACCACGCGCGAGGCCAATAGCGCGGGCGCATACCCCGCTCGTGAACCCTTGATGCGTCAACTTTGTGATGGCCCACTGCGACGACTGTCCCCATACCGCCGCGAGATACGCTGAAGAGGATTACTTGATACGTCAAGATACGGGGCTTCCCCTGTCTCAATGAGACAAAGGGACAGTCCCTTTGTCTCATCGGAGGTGACAACCATGGAGCAAGAGGGACGCTCCCTCGAGGACATGCACATGCTGCTCTACCGCGCCTACCACGCGCAGACAAACTACCTGCGGCCGCGCATGGCGCAGCTGGGCCTTGGCCCTGGCCAGCCCAAGCTCCTCGCCTACCTGGCCGTTCACGGCACAAGCACCCAGCACGAGATGGCCACGTTCTTCGAGGTGGACGACGCCGCCATCTCGCGCATGCTCGACCTGCTCCGCCAGGCGGGCCTTGTGCGCACCGCGCGCGGGCAGGACCGGCGAACCAAGACCGTTGAGCTCACGGCAACGGGCCACGGCGCGCTTGCTGCCTGGGACAGCGTCTGCGACAACGTGCAGGACGTCATGCTCGCCGGCCTCTCGGCCGAGGAGCGCGCCACGCTCGCCGCGCTGCTCGAGCGCGTGCACGAGAACCTCGCAACTGCCAACGCTCCGGCGTACCCGGTGGCGCCGTCGCACCCGGCGACCGCACCCCGCCGCCCCCAGGGAGGTGCGCGATGAGCGACCTCGTCCTCGTTTCCCGCTACCTCAAGCCCTACCGCAGGCAGTTTGTTCTCGCCGCGCTCTGCGCCTTCACCGAGGCCACGCTCGAGCTCTGCATCCCCTTCGTGATGGCAAGCATCGTCGACGTGGGCGTGGCCACCGGCGACATGGGCCTTGTCCTGGCGCTCGGCGCGCGCATGGTGGCGCTGGCGGCAGTAGCCGGCGCGCTGGGCATGGGCTACGCGCGCTTCTCGGCACAGGTCGCCATGGGCTTTGGCGCCGGCCTGCGCGAGGCCGAGTACGCCCACGTGCAGGACTTCGCCTTCTCAAACCTCGACGACTTTGACACGTCCTCCCTGGTCACGCGCATGACAACCGACGTCACCGTGATACAGAACGCCCTCGTGATGGGCTTTAGGCCCATGCTGAGAGGCCCGGTCATGCTCGTGTGCGGGCTCATCATCGCCTGCACCATGAGCGCCAGGCTGGCCGTGGTCTTCTTTGTGATCCTGCCCGCGCTGGCGTGCGCCCTGGCGCTTATCGTGCATCACGTGGCGCCGCTCTTTGGGGCCATGCAGCACGCGATGGACCAGCTCAACGACACGCTGCAGGAGGACCTCGTGGCCATCCGCGCCATCAAGGCTTACGTGCGCGAGGGCTACGTGGCCGAGCGCTTCGAGCAGGTCAACGCGCGCCTTGCCAACGCAGCCACGCGCACCTTCAGGACCGCCGTGATCAACACGCCCGTCTTCACGCTCTCGATGAACGTGGCCAGCGTGGCGCTCCTGTGGTTTGGCGGCCAGATGATCATGGCAGGCGAGATGGGCGTGGGCACGCTCACGGGATTCATGAGCTACGTGCTGCTCATCATGAACTCGCTGATGATGATCTCGAACGTCTTTCTCCTCCTGGCGCGCGCCGTCACGAGCATCCACCGCGTGAGCGAGGTGCTGCGCGAGAAGCCCGCCATAGAGAGCCCCGCGCATGGCATTGACCACGTAGACACAGGCGACGTAGCCTTCCGCGACGTGAGCTTCAAGTACTCGCCCACGGCCGAGAAGGACGTGCTCTCGCACGTGAGTCTGCACTTTGCCCCCGGCTCCACCGTGGGCGTGCTGGGTGCCACGGGCTCCGGCAAGACCTCGCTCGTGCAGCTCATGGCGCGCCTCTACGACGCAAGCTCTGGCACCGTAGAGGTAGGCGGCCACGACGTGCGCCAGTACGACCTTGCGGCGCTGCGTGATGGCGTGGGCATTGTGCTCCAGAAGAACGTCCTGTTCACGGGCACCGTCCGCGACAACCTGCGCTGGGGCAACGCCGCGGCGACGGACGAGGAGCTGCTCCGCGCCTGCCAGCTGGCCTGCGCGGACGAGTTCCTGGACCGCATTGGCGGGCTTGACGCAGACCTGGGCCACGGTGGCGGCAACGTCTCCGGCGGCCAGAAGCAGCGCCTCTGCATTGCCCGCACGCTGCTCAAGCACCCCCGCGTGCTGGTCTTCGACGACTCGACCTCGGCGTGCGACATGGCGACCGACGCCCGCATACGCGAGAACCTTGCCCAGCTCACGGACGTCACCAAGGTCGTGATTGCGCAGCGCGTGGCCTCCGTCATGAACGCCGACCAGATCGTGGTGCTCGAGGACGGGCGCGTGCACGCCACGGGCACGCACGAGGAGCTGCTGCGGACGGATGACATCTACCGCGAGCTCTACGAGTCGCAGGTGGGCGGCGCTGAGACGAGCGCGGGTGCCGTTGCCGCTGGGACCGCCAGCCCAGCCGCGCCCACGCCCGCAACCACCCGAAAGGAGGCCACCGATGCCCGCTAGAGGAGGCGCCCCCGCAGGCCCCAAGGACCTGCGCCACACGCTGAGAAGGTTTCTCTCGTACCTAGGGCACGCCCGCTGGCAGCTCTTGGCCGTTGCGGTACTGGTCTGCGTGACCGGCGGGGCAAACCTCGCTGGAACGTACATGATCAAGCCCGTGGTCGACGCCGTGGGCGCTGGCGACTGGACGCGCTTCGTGCACCTTGTCGCGCTCACCGCCGCCATCTACGCGGCGGGTGTGGCAGCAAGCGTGGGCTACACGCAGACCATGGTCCGCGCTGCTCAGCGCGTGGTCTTCGACATCCGCCGCGACCTTCTCGGCCACATCGAGACGCTGCCGCTCTCGTGGTTCGACCGCACGCGCAACGGCGACGTGATGAGCTACTTCACCAACGACGTCGACACCATCTCCGAGGCGCTCAACAACGGCTTTGCCAACATGGTGCAGGCGGCCATCCAGACCGTGGGCACCATCGTGCTTCTGGTGGTTCTCGACTGGCGGCTCACGCTCATCACGCTGGCATGCGACGCGATCATCGTGGCCTACGTGCGCTTCTCGGGTAGGCGCTCCAAGCGGCTCTTCTCGCAGCAGCAGCGCACCCTGGGCGCGCTTGACGGCTACGTGGAGGAGATGATCGCAGGTCAGAAAGTCGTGAAGGTCTTCAACCACGAGGGCGAGAACCTCGAGGGCTTCCGGGCGCTCAACGAGGACCTGCGGGCAAGCGGCACCGGCGCCCAGGCCTACGCCTCGACGATGGTGCCGGCGACGGTAGCCATCTCGTACACCAACTACGCCGTGGTGGCCGTGGTGGGCGCGGCGCTTGCCATAGGCGGCCACATGGGCGTGGGCAGCCTGGCAAGCTACCTGGTGTTTGTTCGCCAGGCGGCCATGCCCATCAACCAGCTCACGCAGCTGGGCAACTTCATGCTCACGGCGCTTGCCGGTGCGGAGCGGGTCTTCTCGGTGATGGAGGAGCCTGCCGAGAAGGACGAGGGCACGGTCACGCTGGAGCGTGTGGGCGCGGCGAGCGGCTCTGTGGAGGGCGCCGCCGCCGCCAGCTCCACCCGCCGCATGGCGGCCGGCGCCGCGGGCTGGCAGTGGCGCCGCGAGGACGGCACCACGGTTCCCCTCGCCGGTGACGTGCGCTTTGAGGACGTCACCTTTGGCTACGACGAGGGCCAGACGGTGCTTGCGAACCTCTCGCTCTTTGCCAAGCCGGGGCAGAAGATCGCCTTTGTAGGCTCCACCGGCGCAGGCAAGACCACCATCACGAATCTCATCAATCGCTTCTACGACGTGCGCTCGGGCAAGATAACCTACGACGGCATCGACGTGCGCGACATCAAGAAGGCGTCGCTTCGCTCGTCTCTGGGCATCGTGCTGCAAGACACGCACCTCTTCCGCGGGAGCATTGCCGACAACATCCGCTTTGGCAAGCTCGACGCCACCGACGAGGAGGTACGCCACGCCGCGCGCGTGGCCAACGCGGACTCGTTCATATCGCGCCTGCCGCATGGCTACGACACGCTGGTCACGGCCGACGGGGCGAACCTCAGCCAGGGGCAGCGGCAGCTCATCGCCATTGCCCGCGCGGCCGTGAGCGACCCGCCGGTGCTCATCCTAGACGAGGCCACCTCGAGCGTGGACACCCGAACCGAGGCGCTTATCGCACGAGGGATGGACGCCCTCATGCGCGGCCGCACGGTCTTTGTGATTGCGCACCGGCTCTCCACCGTGCGCAACGCCAACGCAATCATGGTGCTTGAGCATGGGCGCATCGTGGAGCGTGGCACGCACGAGGAGCTGCTCGCGCAGCGCGGCGAGTACTGGCAGCTCTGGACCGGCACCCGCGAGCTGGAATGAGACAAAGGGACAGTCCCTTTGTCTCATTCCCCTTCCAGCAGAGCGCGACCAGCAGCGCTCAGCTCGAACCGCAGGGGACGACCGCCAACCTGGCTGGCAAGGCCCCTCTCAACCAGACGACCAAAGTACTTACGCACGGACTGACGCCCCATGCCCATGTATCCATCGACGTCGTCCAAACGTACATCCGGGAACGCCGCAAAGAGGTCGTGTTGGACAAGGAAGAACAGCAGGTTGCGCTCGCCCTTGGAAAGGCCCAGGGTCTTCTGGGCAGCCGTCAGCGCCGTTTCGCCCCTCTCCAACAGGTGGCTCTTGTCAGAAAGATCACCTATCACCCGGTCCTGCGCGGCGGAGACATACTGAAGCATCTGCAGCACGAACGGCGTGAGCTCACCATGGTTCATGTGATGCTCCGTCTCCTGGAATGTCCTGTAGTAAGGGCCCCGGTTCTCTGCGATCTCTCGGGAGAGCGAGAGGGCGGTGAGCGTGGAGAGAGGCCCGCTCAGGTATAGCGCCAGCAGATAGCGACCCGTGCGCCCGTTGCCATCATAGAAGGGGTGGATGTACTCGAAGATGTAGTGTGACATGAGCGCCGAGTACAGCTCCGGAACATCAGGCGACGAGACAAGCGCGAGCATGATCCCAAGGCCACTACTAATCTCTGCCTCCGTCTGCGCTCCCTCATGGAGGGTTTTCCCGCCATCCCCTATCACCTCGACGGCGTTTTGCCTGAAGAGCTTGCCGTCTGGCGCGTTTGGCCCCAGCACCTCCCCTGCCATAACCTGGTCGTAGATGGCGCGGATATCCTGGAGTGACTTTGGGGAGGCCGATTGGCCGCTGGAAAGACCCAGGTAGAGCATCGCAAGCTCACGAAATCGCTTGTCGCTTTCGTTGCTGGTTGGAGGGACCGTCTCCAGAAGCTCGCTGATCTGCCCCCGCGTGCTGTGAATTCCCTCGAGACTGTTGGTGCCAACGACCTCATCGATAACCAGGCTGCGCACAAGCGCCCCGCGGGCAATCCTGGGAATAGAGGTCTGGAGGGTCTGCAAAACCCGTTCCTTGCGAAGGACCTGCTCGCTGAGAACAGAAAGCTCATGCGGAACGGCAAGAAAGAGCTCACCTTCCCCGGTGATCATTCCCGTGCGAAACGTGGACTCGGCATTGAGCCTCTCGGCGGCAAGGCGCTTGTTGTTAGCAAACCTCTCGCTGGAGGAATCCATGTAGAAGAGCTTTTTCAACGATTTGTAGGCCATAGCTCACCTCTAATTTATTAGATTGAGCCAAAAGTATAAATTAGAAACCTATGCTTGCCTTCTTATTTATATAAATAGCCTATTTGTGAATGAGACAAAGGGAAACTCCCTTTGTCTCATTCCCTACTTGCCGGTACCGTGGAAGACAGCGCCAAATGTGCGCTTGAAGATGTTCCAGTCCAGCGTCGCGGATGCGTGGCGCACGTAGTAGAGCTCCAGCGCCTGGCGCCTGCCAGACGCGTAGTCGGCGTCGTTTCTCGCCTCGACCTGCCACCAGCCCGTGATGCCGGGCTTGCAGCTTAGGAACTCGCTGGCGCGGTCCCCGTAATGCGAGATCTCCTCGTCTACAATGGGGCGCGGCCCCACGATGGACATGTCACCCTTAAAAACGTTGATGAACTGCGGGAACTCATCAAGCGAGGTCTTGCGCAGGAAGCGGCCAATGCCGGTCACACGGGGGTCGTTGTCCAACTTGCGCTCGGTCTGCCACTCGCGCAGCTGCTCGGGCGTGAAGTACTTCTCGACGTCGTTAGCGTCCGCAACCATGGAGCGGAACTTGAGCAGCTTGAAGTGCTTGCCGCCAAGGCCCAGGCGCTCCTGCGAGTAGAACGGCGCGCCCTTGCTCTGCAGTGCGATTACGATGGCGAGAATGACGCCGGGGATGAACGCGACGACAATCACGAGAAGGCTCACGACAATGTCGATGAGGCGCTTAAGGAAGACCAGGTAGAACCTGCTGCCGCGGCCGGAATAGCTCACGGTTGGGAAGCCGCCAAAGAGGTCCAGGCAAGCGCCCTGGAGGCTCGGGTCCGGAAGGGCGAGAGCAACGTGGCAGTTGGACCCCATACGCTCCGCCGCATCCAGGAGGGCAGAGGTCTCCTGCTCTGGCGCGGTGGGGGCAAAGACAAAGACGTCGTCCACGCGGGTGTCGCCCAAGGCTTCTGGGAGGGCCTCGATTTCCGAGGTCACGTCCTTATCGGCAACGGTACCGGAAACGCGACCGTCGGCAAGCTCAAGCCAGCCGGCAATTGAGTACGTTGCGCCGGTGTCAAAGACGCGCTCGATGCGCTCGCGCTGGCCCTGCTCGACCACCATCACGATGGAGGCGCCAAGGCGCTCCCCCGCCAGCAGCGCTCGGGCGGCGGCCTTGGCGATGGCGCGCATGACTGACATGATGATCACGTTGACGATGACGAAGTAGAGAAGCATTAGGCGAGAGGGGCTCGGCTGCACGTGCAGCGCCACAACCAGCACCGCAATGCCTACGAGTAGCCAGACGTTGTAGCTGAGCACGACTCCAAACTCCTGGGAACCCGTGCGCTTCATGAAGCCGCGGTTGCGGTGCACGGCAAAGTTGAGGAAGGTGACTAGAAGCAGCAGGGTGAGGACGATGTAGTCACCCACGCGGGACTCGGCCCCACTGAGGCCAATCTGGCCAAAGCGCATGGTGAGGGAAATGTAGAGGGATGCCATCACACAGGCAACATCGAGTGCCCAGAGCAACAGGCGGCGGGCAAATCTGGGCAACTTCATGACAACACCCCTACACAAGCGCAAAGCATTAGATGGACTTTCGTAGATTACTTTCAAGATAGTATACGCAGACCAAAGGGAGGGCGTGTCGATGGCGTAACAACGGTTTCGATGGGTAACGTCATTGAATTTTGATGGTAACACCGTCGAGAAGCCTTCAGCGGGCGGTTTCCCAAGACAGGCTTCCCGGTTGGCAGCAGTTTCCGTTCAATTCCTTATGTGACACAGCCACAGGAGCAATTCCCTGACCTGAGGTTCAACAAACATAGAACCATTTTGTACTTGGGGTACCCCCGAAAGACCGTAGCCCAGCCGCAAATACCTGCCAGAGAGGGGCCAGAGCGCGCACAAGCTCGTCCCCATAGAAAGTCAACCCGGGTCGTTGCCGCCCCCTCGCCACCCCCCGCCCCCGGAAAGCCCCTTGACGAAACGCGCCCTAACGATGCAATCTCTGGTCAGGAACCCAAATGCCATACCGGAGGGAACGGGGCGCCGTGCGTCCCACGCGCGCGCAACCCCGTCCCTCTGCCCGACACAGGGAGAGCGTCATGAGAAAGCGCCTTGCTGCAGTCCTGCCCGCCCTCGTCGCTGGCGCGCTCATCGCGGGCTGCGCAGGGGAAAGCGCCGCCACCTCCCCAACTTCCCAGCCAGAGCAGACGCAGTCCGAGGCCACCGCAACGCAGGATGCCCCGTCCACCGATACAACCTCGTCAACCGAGACGCCCGCTCAGCCCGCTCAGCCAGAAGAGTCGGCCGACCTCGCGTCTGTCCGAGAAGAGATCGCGTCCGATGGCACCATGGGTGCCGTGTGGTACCTGGGCATGTACCACGGAGACATCACGTCCGGCGACTTCTCGTCGTGGCTCTCCACCCTCTCCTACCAGGACGGAACTCCCCTGCTCACCAAGTACCCCTTCATGGCGGACGTCACGGCAAAGGCCATCACCGAGGGAAGCGACATCTATTGCATCGTGCCGGCCCACGCCGGCGACTCGGTGAGCGTGTGCCAGTGGCTCTACTCCACGACTGACGATGGCCAGTGGTCCGAGAAGGCCGGCGACACCATCTACGCGTCCGATACCGGTGAGCCCGTGCTGATCCAGGCGAGCTCGGGCGAGTTCAACCCCAACTTTGCCGTTTCCCTCCACGGCACCGACGGAAGGTCCTTCGACAACCACGTGCTCGTGACAAGCGGCATGGACGGGAAGCTGGTCCTGCCCACTGACGAGCATGGCGGTCAGGCGCTCCTGAGCGACTTCAGTCCGTATGCGTATTGATGGGGATAGAGCTACGAAAAGTGCTGTTAAAACCTCAGCCCAACGTTGCGGCCTTCACTCCACCTTCCGCCTTCCAGGCCGTCCAATGCATTGACACGGCAGGCAGCTCACGTCCGACTAGCCAAGCTTGCCGCGCTCAAGCAAATCCCTAACCTCAAGTAAGCTCCTACAGCAGCAGTCTGCAAGGGAACGCGCCTCATCACTTGGCGGAACAACGTCAGGCACCATCACAGACATAAACCCACCTGCAACGGCAGCCCTAATTCCGTTTTCGCTGTCCTCTAGCACGACAGACCTTGAGGGTTCCACCCCCAATTGCTTTGCCGCGGCGAGAAAAATGTCAGGGGCTGGCTTTGAAGGAAATCCATCATCGCCGGTCACAATCACATCGAACGAAAGGCTGACCTCTGCACGCGAAAGCATTGCCTCTGCAATGGGCCGCTCGGAAGAAGTTGCCACAGCGCATAGGACATGATGACTCTGCAGACAAGAAAGCAGCTCGAGAAGGCCTTCTTTCGGCGGAGCCCCTTCATTGAAAAGCCGCTGTCTCGCAATTGCATAGTGATCTTCTGCCGCGGCAATAGCGTTGGGATCTTGGTGGTAGCGCCGTCTTACCTCAGCAAGAACTCTATCCCTGCTGGCACCGTAAAAACTCTCTATCATTCCCGGTTGGAGTGCGAGACCCCTCCTGCCAAAGGATAGTTTCCAAGCATCAGTCCAAATGGGCTCACTGTCAAACATGAGCCCATCCATATCGAAAATCGCAGCGTCAACCATGGCGTCCTCCTCAATGGCAGGGATCGCGAGATGGGGCACCAAAAGCGTCTCTAGACAGGGAGCGATTCCGAATCGACTGTCTGATAGACAGCAAGATCCCCCGGGAAACGAGCCACCAGGTATTCGAATGGCCTGCCGTCATCCAGATATCCCACTTGCTCAATCTCTAGCAGTGGATCACCCTTGGTTACCCCTAGGAGCTCAACCTCTTTATCTGTAGGGCAAACAGCTCTCAACGTCTTATGGTACGTATCGGGTGTAACTTCGTAGTTCTCGGCTATCCATGCTCTAATTGAGGTTTCAGCAGAGGTCAGCCTAATATCCCTGAATATCTCGACAGGATAGTAGATGTACTGGATATCCAGCACGCTATCTTCGTAGATATGCGAACGGCTCACGTAGTAAGTAAAGCTATGCTCATGGAGACCAAGAAGATGAATAACCCTGTCGTCTGGCTTTACAATTGTGAACTCGTGAACCCTGCATTCCGGATTCTTCTGAATATCAACATTCGCACCATCGGAAAGCGTAATTGTATTTAGAGGTCCCCCGACCGTGCCTTTGGGCACCTTCTTCACGTAGACGCCAGAGCCACGCTTTCTAGAGACGTACCCCTGTCGCTCAAGATCGTCCATCACAAGTTCGATAGTGCTTCTGCTTACGTGATACTGCTCACAAAGCTCCACCACTGTCGGAAGCTGGTCGTAAGGTTGAAGCTCACCGCGACGGATGGCATCAGTTAGCTCTTTTACGATGGACTTGTACTTTGGCATTCAGTTCCCGAATCCCTGCTCAAGCGTCGATAAATCCTCACCAGTCTAAGGTAGGCCCGGAAAACCGGGCCTACCAGAAAAACTTTCATGAAGCGTATACCCACTGAGCTTCACGATTACAGAATGATTCTAATTTACACCAGCTGCTTCACCATGGAGAGAAAAGCCTTGACGTCCTCGATACGCGTGCAGCCGGTCTCCTTATCGATAATCGAGCTGTACACGTGAGGAATGACCTTCTCGACGCCCGCATCAAGAATGATGTGCATAATTTCCTCGAAATTGTCGAGTGAAATTCCGCCCGTAGGCTCAAGAATGAAGTTCTGTCGAGCACATCCTTCTGCAACCGCTTTCAGCTCATCGGCGACCTTGAGTCCGCCCATCGGGAAAAACTTCAGCGAGTTGCCACCCATCTCCTTCACCATAGCAATGCAGGTGTCGACAGGAACAAGCGCGGGCTCGGGGCAATCCTTGGAAATTGGACCAGTCGAAATCTTGACCAGCCCCGGCGTCCCAGAAGGCGCAACCATTGCATTGATGTGGCACTCGTCATTACCGACGTTGGCCCGCGTCCATCCTACAGCGCAAAATGCCTGGTTGAAGTGGTTTGCCTTGATGGACTTTGCCACTTCTGCAACTGCCCGCCACTGGTTGGGATTTCCTCCGCCAAGACCAACGGACAGATTGCCCTCGAGGACATCCATATACTTGTTCATATCCTCGACAGCGCTCGGAACATCTGGGTAGTTTGCAGTCAACACACCAACTTCAACGTGATGCTCCGCTGCCTCATAGATATCGCGCGCGTTATCCAGGCTCCCACCAAGAACATTAAGGCAGACCCTGCCGTTGTAGTAGTTAATCCCCATTCCTTATCCCTCCATAATTTCGCGCAGACGTGTAACGATGAGCTCCTTATCACCATTGAGCATCGGGCGAGGATCGAAATCGATCTTCCCAAGGTTCAAAAACTCAGTCCTGGCCCACACAATGGGGTCACCGGAACGCAGACGCTCGTTGACTTCTGCCATTGAAATCGGGGCTTCCACATTCGGTTCAAATGTCACGCGGCAGCGGAAAATTGCGCGGCCAGCTTCATCCTGAATCTTCTCGGCACGCAGACCGGGAATCTCATTAATGTGCTCGACCAGCCAATCGACCTTTGCTGTATTAGCGGCTACCTCCGCCGCATGGTCGCGCTCTTCGTATTGATCGAGAGCAGCAAGCAGCCCCACAATCTGCTCCTTGCCAACTTTCATGGCGCGGCCAATACCCTTGTACTGCTTCTGAACATTGTCGATGATTTCACGACGGCCCGTCACAAAGCCCGAAGTTGTAGCCTCCAGAGCCTTGGCCCCGCTGTAGGTAACGACGTCTGCGCCCAAGGCAATGTACTTTCTGAAGTCCTCTTCAGCGGCGCAGTCCATCATGAACGGGAGGCCGTGAGCATGGGCGATATCTCGCATTTCCTCGATGCCGATCATGCCCTTTTGAACACAGTGATGGCTCTTCACATAGAGAAGCGCGACTGTCTTCTCGTTGATGGCTTCTTCAATATCCTCTGGATGGACCTCGTTTGCTTGTCCAACCTCGACGGGGACGCCTCCACCCAAGCGAATCATCGTATCCATTGGTGCGCCGTAATTAATGGCGTGACCCTTTTGGAGAACGATCTCGTTGGCAAGACCTGTCGAGTCTGGCAGACGCATCATATCGGTGTAGCGGCCCTTGGTCACGAGAGCAGCGACGGTCAGGGCTATTGCCGCAGACGCGCACGAAGTTGGGCAACTGGCCTCTGCGCCCGTGTGCTTGGAGATGATCTCTCCTGCACGAGTCATGAGGTCTTCGATGACGACGTAGGACTGCCCTCCCTCGCAAGCTGCCTTGGCAACTCGATCGCTAAAGGTCGATACACCAAGAACCGTCACGCGCCCAGATGCGTTGACTACTCGTTTTAGACCTAATTCCTGATAAATGCCCATGTCTCCCTCTCCAGAGTTGGCTCGGCACCTTTGGGCACCGGGCCAACCAAACCTTGCCGTTATCGACTAGAGAATTCCGAGTGCAGCGCAGATAAAGCTGATGACGATAATCGCCAGGAGAATCCTGTTGTAGCGCGGGCCCTTCTTCTGCATGTAGAAGTAGATGGCGAACACTGCGACCAGGGGCAGAACGTTAGGAATAACGCCATCGAGAATCGACTGAAGTTCGATGGTGTTGCCAGCGGCCATCGTGAAGGCAAGAGGAGTGGTGATGGTGATATAGGAGCTGGAGAGGGCACCCATCATGATGAGGCCAAGGATGTTGGCGGCGTAGATGATGGACTGCATCATGCCGGACTGAAGGATGCCCGTGATGGACTCACGGCCCAGCTTATACCCATAGTGGGTGATGAAGTACTGAATGATAATCGTCACGCCAGGCCAGAGAATCAGAGGCATAATGCCACCGATTGGGTTGCCCTCGGCTGCGAAGGGAATGAAGATACCAAAGATGACGGGCATGACGACTGCCCACACGATACCATCGCCCATTCCGGCAATCGGGCCCATGAGGCCGGTCTTGATAGAAGTGATTGCCGATCCAGGAATCTTGCCCTCAATTGCCTTCTCCTCCTCCATGGCAAGTGAAATGCCCTGGATAATGCCACCGAGGGTGCCCTCGGTGTTGAAGAAGACGAGGTGACGCTTCAGTGCATCAGAAAGGTCTTCCTTGTTGGGATAGAGCTTCTTGAGCGCGGGAGCCATGGAAGCGCAGAACACGAGAGACTGAAGACGCTCGTAGGAGTTGGACTCCTCGCAACCAAAGTAGTAGAGCCAGAAAGACTTGGTAACGTCGGCCTTTGAGAGTATGTGCTGCTTCTCTGCCTCTTCCTCCACCGCCGTCTTATCAGCGAAGATGCTCACATTAGTGGTGTCGGGGAACACAATCATGCGCATGACGATGGCGATAATGAGACCAAAGATTGCCATGCCCATGACAGGAATGTTGAGGTATGCAACGGCGAAGTAGCCCAAGAAGAAGAACGGGATGAGCTCCTTCTTGCCGATGACCATGATGGTGAGGGCAAAGCCGAGGGCAGGAAGAATTCCGCCCATGACCTCAAAGGAGTGAAGCAGCACATCGGGCAGCGCGTTGATGAGTGCGTTTGCCCAGTCAGCGCCAAAGTAGTCAATGACGAAGACGAACGGGAAGCGAATCACAAAGCCCATCAGCGCGGGAAAGAGGTAGGCGCAGCGCATGATTCCAGCGATGTTGGCCTCCTCTGCGTACTTGTCAGCCATGTGCACCCAGAAGGCGTTAGTGGTACGACGAAGCTGGTCGACAAAGACGCCGATGACGCCAAAGGGAACGGCCAGGGCAACGGCGAGCTCCGGAGTCATGCCGGACATGACACCAAGCGGGATGGCAATGGTGCCGGCAAGTGCGGGGTCGTTGGGGACGTTGCCACCGGGGGTCGACGTGACGCCGAGGTAGACAAGCTGAAGCGCAGCACCAATCTCCATCGAGAGGGCCATCTGGCCAGTGATAAGGCCAACGAAGACTGCGATGGTCGTGGGCTGGAGAAGGGCACTGGAGATCGTGTAGCCAAAGCGAAGCCTTGCGATCCAGTAGTAGAGACCCATGCAAATTGCAATGCCGAGAGTACTCATTCGGAATCTCCTAGTTCACTATTGCAGAGCGAGATGAATATCGGAAGAAACTATCCGCGGTACTTCTTGAGAATGGACGAGACGTCTTGGGGTGCGTCCTCCGGAATCGTCTGGAAGACAATCGAGACTCCCTTGGCGCTAAGGTCCTCGCAAATCTTTGCGTCGGCGTCGTCCAGCGTGATGTTCTGGAAGACGACCTTGCGAGACGGGCCTCCTCCAAGACCACCAACCTGCACGGAGTCAACCGTTATCCCTGCGTTGTAGATGCTCTCAAGAACTTGGAGACTCGGCAGCAGAAGAAGAACTCTTCCTTCACCAAAGACGCCATCCTTGTAGGACTTGACGGCATCCTCCTGGGTAAGGCAATCAACCGTGATTCCTGCAGGAGCAGACAGCAGATAGATGCTCCTCATGAACTCGTCTTTGGCAAGCTCGTCGCTCACGATGACGATCTTGTTTGCCTGAACCTGGTTCACCCACTTGGTCATTACCTGGCCATGGATAAGGCGAGAGTCAACGCGCGTAAGAACGATCTTTCCCATATCCAACCTCCTTTCCCTTATGCTTTCTGGGCCATGGTGCTTCTGACAGCTGCTACAACATCCATGCAGGCGCCCTGGCCAGCAGCGAGAACTGCGTCGAAGTCGAGTGCCCCATCGTTCTGGAGCTCGACACATGCTTCAAGAAGCATGGGCGCATTGAGGCCGCAGAAGACCTTGATGCCCGTCTGGTTGCCAACTACTGCAGCGACATTTGAAGTCGTGCCGCCGATGAGATCGGTGAGGATGAGAGAGTCAGGGGTCATAGCCTCAGCGTGCTCCTTGACCATCTGCATGTACTCGGGAAGGGTGTAGGAGGGCTCGAGGGGAATCTCGTGAACAAAGTCAACCTTGCCAAGGAGCATCTCGATTCCCTTGACGAGCGACATTCCCCATCCCCCGTGGGTCAACAGGAGAATTTCCTTCGTTCCTTCTGACATGTGCTCTCTCTTCTCTTCACGATGTGTAACTCGGATATCGAATTGCTTTGACGCTCATATCAGAACATTTTTCAAAGCGTACTGGAATACTTTTAGCTCAAACCGATACGTTTGGGAAACGCTACGTAACAAATAAGCAAATCACTACTCCGAACGGTAGCTACTTTCCTGTTAAACGTTATATCTATGAGTCGGAAAACTAATCAGATTAAATCGGTACGGTTATTATCAATTGCAGTACAGTAACGTATCGCAGCAGTCATTCGCATTGCATTCTGCGGTAACTGAACGGTAAGAAACGTCAGTCGTCAAGCATGTGCATTCCTGGCTTTCGATACGACTTGGCTTGCGAGTTCTCAGGTGGCACAGGGGCATCATTGGGGGGATTTGTCTATGTATGAGATGTTCTACGAGCAGCTCGAGCAATTGGCTATCGTGCCATGCGTTGTACTTGAGAGAGTCGAGGATGCTCTACCACTGGCGGACTCGCTTGTTTCAGGTGGCATGCCGTCAGCAGAAGTAACATTCCGCACCCCCGCCGCGGCGGACTGCATAGCCGAGGTGGCAGCCAAGTGCCCCAGAATTTGCGTGGGAGCTGGTACGGTACTCACCATCGAGCAGTGTGACAGGGCAATCGACTCCGGCGCAAAGTTTATTGTTAGCCCCGGTTACTCAGAAGCGGTTGTACGGCACTGCATTGAGCTGGGCGTTCCCGTATTACCAGGCACGGTTACTCCCTCGGAAGTTACGGCAGCCGTCAACCTTGGACTAGGGGTGACGAAGTTCTTCCCCGCAAAGCAATATGGCGGAATTGAGACCATCAAGGCACTGTGCGCACCCTTCATTGGGCACCGGTTTATGCCCACGGGTGGAATAAACCTCGATAACCTCGAGGACTACCTGGGATATAAGGGAGTTATTGCCTGCGGAGGAACGTGGATGGTGAAGCCCACCCTCTTCTCGGATGGAAACTTCTCAGCGGTCCAAAGCGAATGCGAGAAGGCAATGAGGCAAGTACGTGAGATCAAGGCTCGCATGCGTGCATAAGCCGTTGCGGCTGTTGACCCGCGCCTCCGTGCGGGCATCGTACTCGGCGCCGCACGCCTCGTCGGCCTGTATGGACATGATCTCGTTGAGGACAGCCGCCATGGTGGTGTTCATTATGTCGCACAGGCTCGAGGCGCTGTCCAGGAAGCCCATGAGGACATCCCTCAGCTCGGGGTCACCGTGGGGTATTTCTGTTGCCGTTGACCATCGCTGTCGTCCTATCTGTTGATTTTGGCGAACCGACATTCTAGGACAGGCGGTGGTCTTCTCCTTCTCCCGCTCGTACACCACGATTTTCGACGCGATCGTTAGCTGCTCCGCTTTCGTAAACTACCTTATCGAGTCACGCGATAGTACGAATGCAAGCAAATAACAATTACCCAGGAGAAATTAGACGGCCGGCTCTAGCCAAGGATTCGCGAGGGGCAATTACTCTGAATGGAATTTCAGCCCATGGGCAAAGGCCGAAGGGTGACGCGGGGCTAGGCACGGTCATGCTGCGGTACGGGTGACTATGCAGACAGACATTTTCGTCTGCCTGGGATACGGCATCCTCCCCTACCCCGCGTCGAGCCAACGCTTGCGGGAGAAGAAGTTCCAAAACATCACCAGCGCGGTTGCGACGACTTTCGTGAGCATGTACCACTCGTCGCCGACAAGACGGCCACCCAGCCACATAATCGCCTCGTTCAGCCCCAGGCCGATGACGGAGAGCGTGACGAAGATGATAAACTCGCGCGTCCTCGAGAGCCCCTCGCGGTGCGCGAACACATAGCGCATGGACGCAACGTAGTTGAACACGGTGGACACGCAGTACGAGACACCCGCAGAGATAACCGGGGGCAGTCCAGCCAGCTCGAGGCTGGGAGTGATGAGGCTCTTCCCTAAAGAGCGATGTGGTGGAATTACGACAATAACGTCATTACCGCGCCATATGTTAGCCATAGGTTCATACCCACGAGCGGGGTATACCTCGAAAACCTCGAGAGCCATGTGATGTACGAGAGTGATGATGCCCGCAGTGGAACGTGGGTGGTGAAGTCCACACTCTTCGTGGACGGGGACTTCTCGACAATTCAAGGCGGGCACGAGAGGTCGATGGGGCGCATACAGAAAATTTAGTCAAAAAACCGTTCATGATTTTGACGTTTACGAAGTCTAGACCGAGAACCGAACAGAACTTGGATCTGACAGATGTACATAAAGGAGGGGTACGAGGGGATATTCTGGGAGTTCCACCAGAGCAGAATGACCGCTAAACACACCTGCGAAGTCCACCACAGCTTCCCACCAAAAACGCTCTTCGACAGTAGCTGCGGATGGCATCCCCGTCTTGTTCACGTCATCTGTTCCTCTCCGGCCCCTTCTCTCGAAATTCCGACGCCCGGAAGCCTATAGGCCATCCTGCACTGAGCGTAGCTCATCCGTGCTATCTAAATCAGTAGTCATATGCCGGCCTTATGTCCATAGGTCGGCAAGCGTGAACGGCTCTTCAAGCTGACGCATTCAGGCCAAGGGGCTTTCGCGAAGCAGCTCTAGAGGTACAGCTACTCTTCGAAGCCGAGCTCGGATTCGCCAAACAGCGTTTGTTGCTTGGCTGGATAGAGTTCGTAGGTTGGCCCGATGATTGGGATGCCAATGTCCTCGTTTCCGTCAAGCCTCAGAAGGTCATGGTCGAAGGTATGTATCTCCGCCAGGGGATGGAATCGATTGAAGTACTCGGCTGATGCCAAGTGAATGGCGTCCCATTTGTGCTTTTCCATGCTGTATTGCCAGATAACGTCCCTCGCCTCTTCGGCCAGGTGTCTCGTAAGGTCTATGACAAGAAAACCGTCATCCTGTGCAAAAGCGTCGATGATTTTCTTCTTGTCGGCGACGCTACCCCTGTTGAGTTTAATTACCTCGGTGATGGTAATGACCGAGGTCACTATTGTCAGCTGTCCCTGTTCCGCCAGGTCCACAACGCCCTTGAGAACCTCCGCTCGCTCGGTCCCCTCAAGGAAGTCAATAAAGCAGCATGAGTCCCAGTACACATACTTCATTCGGCATCACCGAGTATCCCGAACAGGTCAGAGAAAGCGACCCTTTCATCGCGATGAACGATCTGGATGTCGTGTGCAAGCATGCTCTTTTTGGTTCCATCCTCATTAAAAGTGATGTCGCCTGTCACGCGAACAAAGTTGCGATAGCACGCACGCACGTCGTCCAACAGTTCATCGTCGTAGTAGACTTTAATCCTTTTGCCAGTAGTTTCGTCATAAAGAGCGAAGAAGGGCTTACCGCTTGTAGCGAATAGGGACTTCACCTCTCCATATGCGGTCCCAAAGGAGTGTGTCAAGCGATACGGAACACTTGGTGTTTGGTAGCCCACCATTGCAATTGGAGCTTGATCCTTACTGTCTGGAGAATTGATAACAATCGTGGGGTTCCCAGATAGGTGTCCATCAACGAGGAAAGGCTTCGTCATGTTGCTGTAATGTTGCATGGTCTTCTGGCCGAACATCTCGGGTTGCTTTCCGCCCTTGATGAGCTTAAGGTCGTTCCGTATTGCATCGAGGCATTGGTCTATCTCCTCGTCACTTTCAGTATCGGAGGAGGGGTAAGTTGCCAGCGCAACAGAGCCATGCTCAATTTCCGCATACCACTTTAAGTCGCTAAGACAGTCAGCGGAGGCTGTTTGCACGAACTCGAAGAACTCAGAGATGCAAGACTGCATCTCTCCTATAGGTAGGATATCCTTCTCTAGATGGAAGAGAATCCTCCGGCCCTTGTCCAGGTTCATGGCACACCTCCTCTACCCCTTTCATTACCGTAATGCTATAAGATACTCTAAGCACATTCGTTGGTCACCCCATTTCGAAAATGAAACGGCAGCCGAGCCGTTAGCTCGGTAGTCAGCAGAAGAACACACTGGGAAATCTGACCACTTACCCTTCCCTCACTGGCACCATGAACTTCTGCCCGAAGTCTCCCCACGAAGCACTCGTCCTCCAGCGGAGCCCTAGCTTTGCGTCAGCTCGAATGGAAACATCTCTGTCAGCCAAAGCATTTCCCCATACGTCTGCAATATTAAGGTTTAGGCCAGCATGTCCACGTACACCAGGCAAATCGATATGACCTCTTCCACCGGCTCAGGCAGCTCCACAACGAATGCTCGGCAGCCTCGGACTCGCGGGTGAACTCAGGAGAGTTTCTGAATATGGATTAGTTTCGGGCTTGGGCATGCGGCCACGCCGACAACCGTCGGAGCCATGCTTCCGGATGCCGGAATCTTGGACGAATGAGACCAAAGAAGAGCGGCCAACCGCGAGCGCTTGCGTGCCAGTATCTGAAGGAGTGCATGGGTACAAACCACGTAATGCCTGTACCCCTCCTGATTCATGTGCAGTGAGGCTCTGTGTGGTCATCGTCGAAGGCAACGCCCCAATGCACAACCGAAACTAGGCCCTCCCGCTCGCCGACCCCCGCATCAGACGGGAAAATCAGGGCTTATCCTACTCAGGCGTCCTCAAGGACTCCAACCAACAACCAGATAAGTGACTAAGGCAGGCATGAGGAACAATGGGTGACACCGATGGAAAGCCAGTGGCATTCCTTGATACCAACAGCATCAATAGCTCCTCGTTAGATACGTTGTTTGGAAATGCCGACGATCTGGCCAAGCTGGAGCTGCTTGCCCACATCGTTCTGCCATCAGTCGTCTTTGATGAGCTCATCGAGCACAAGAAAAGGCACTTCGACCAAGAACGTCAGAAGCTAATGAAAAACCATCTGCTGCCTAGCTTATCCGGTAGTAGAGAGAAGCTGCAGGAGCTTACCTTTGAGTCGTGCGAGATGGTCATGAAAGCGAATTGCCCTATCAACTATGAAGTAGCCGACATCCAAGACCGCGAAGCCGCAATGGCGCATATGTATGATCTTGCAATACACAATAAGGCGCCCTTTGAGGAAAACTCGGATAAAGGATTCAAAGACGCCTGGGTCGTAATGACTGTTGACGAATATCTTGAGCGACATCCTGAATGCGACATGCTCTGTTGGTGACTAATGACAACCGCATGGCAGAGTACTTCGGCCACACAGCGAATCGAGTTACGGTTGTCCCAAATATTATGGAAGCACTGAAAGTCCTAAGCTTAAGTCACTGTGACACAGGGAACGCAAAGGCTGATAGCAGCCAGGCTTGCATATCTCAAAGCAACGATTCCAACCCATCGGAAGGCGACAAGGGCAACACCAATCAAGTGAATGCTCTCATCGACGACCTAAATAACTCCCGGTCATTTGCGGAGACACATGCTGTTATAGCGAAATACAAGGACGTGGATTTCACTAATCTCAGCTCCAGAGAAGGGCGAGTGATTCTCGAGGCATGCGTCGCCAATGATCAGGTCAGCTACATTCTTTCAGATGAGGACGTGGACGGCTTCATTCGGCCATTTTTTCTCAAGTTCCAGGAGAGTCTAGGAAACGACGCCTTTCCATGTCTGTGGATGCCCTCGGACTCCCAAACGAGAGACACGACGCCTCTGGACATGTGATGCTTTCCCGCAGCGAAAGGGATGCATATAACGATTTTGTTCAAGGTCTTATGTCAAATATTCGGAGCAGGGATTTCGATTCCTCGATAACAACCGATGCAATCGCGATTGAAGATGGGCTCGACCGGCTGATAGCCCTTGAAGCCATCGATGAGCATGCGGTCAGCTGGCGCGACGTTGCGCCCGTCTTCGTAAAGGACGGCGTTACCGCCTCAAGCTCCATTGTGAAAGCGGGGGTTCTCCAAACCTTCCTATCCTTGCTGCAACATGGAAGTGACGAGAAGGAGAAGGCCATAATAAACGCAATTGCTTTTCGTCTCGAAGAGGTCGATTTGGATATTCCGTTTTGACGCAGCAACTTCACCTGCGTCATCAGCTGTCGTTCGCGTTGATTCTACGGGGTAGCAGCACTTCGGTTTTTATGCGAACCTGGGGCACGCTGTTAGCACCGGAAGAGTTTAACCATATCCAGTCAAGCGACAATCGCCAATTCCGGCCAGCCAATTCTGGCCAATGCGTCGGTAGCCGATCGCCTAACTTATGCTATTGCTACACCCCCTCAGGCTGCATCCCCTAACATTCGTCGCTTGCGGCACCGCCTCAACCGAGTGGGTGGCGAGGCCGCGGTCGCGGTAGCTCGGGCCGCGCATCATGGAGACCGAAGCTCTGTCGCTCTCGCACCTTCCGACAACGTCCACAATCAGACAAGACGGCTTCACCAGCGTCGCCACCACACGCTGGACGATGCCACGCTCCGCCGCCCTCTGGAACCTGTCCTTGAGCGTGTTCGATAGCTTTGTGTTTGCGTGGTTGAGTGCGGGAAAGTTCCGGCTCTGAGCACGAAAAAGTTTCAGGCTTGGGCATGCAGCCACGCTACTGTCGGCCCTTACGCCTCCGGATGCCAGAATCTCGGGGAAAGAGGGCGGAAAGGAACGGTCGGCGTGGGCAAGGCAGGAGACATCATGACACTTGGGACCGCCCAAAGACACGTGAGATAATCGTTCGAAACAGCGCGACTTAAGGGGCCCTCATGTCTGATTGCATAACAGACGAAATCCTCAATTATGTGAAGGACGATACCGCATCGGTACAGTTCGCGATTTGCCTTTATGGCGAATGGGGCTCAGGCAAGACGTACTACTGCGAAAATGTTCTAGCGCCCGAGCTAGAGAAGAGCGGTTACTCAATGCTCAGAGTTTCGATGTTCGGAGTCGGAACCTCCGAAGAGCTTTACAACAGAATTCTCTCCGCCCTGTGTCACGTTAATGGCCCAAGAATGCAAAAGATCGCCGAAAGCGTTAGCGGAGGCCTTCTATCAATTCTTGGCTCTCAGGGGATTCAGCTGGACGGAGCAGGAGAGGCAATTGTCTCCGCAATGGCTTTGGAAAAGGCGCTTATCGTCCTTGATGACACAGAGCGATCGAAGTTCCCCAAAGAGAAGGATGATCTACTTGGCATTGTCAACGATATGGTCGAGAACCATAAGTGGCACATCATGATGGTAAGAAACATGCCGTTCAGCCTCGTAAACAAAGAGTCCGAGAAGGTCATCTCAAGGCAATTCGAGTATCAACCGACTGCAGAAACCATCTATAACGCAGCAATAGCCAAAGACCATCTTCCAGAGAACCTTGATTTCAGTCTTAAAGATGCAATAGTCTCTGCCATAGAATCTTCGCACAAACTGAACGCGCGAGCACTGATGCGTGCTCTGCCAACAATAAAACGAGTCGCAGAGTCAGAGGTAATGCGCTCAAAGCAGATTGCAGTCGAGGGCAGAAGGCAGACTCTTGTTGATATCGCGCGATTCTGCCTCGTCATTGGCGCCGGAAGCACGTTGTCAAAACCAGAACGAAAGACAAAGGCTGTTCAAGATATTGATATGGACTACGTGCTAGCAAGCATGGAGTGGGACAGATATCAGGCACTGTCGAAAATCGTGGACCCGATTGGCACCGGCCAGCTTGCGAGCAGCAACGTAATTGGAGAATGTCTATCGGCATATATTACAAAAGAATATCCCGAATCCCCCGCTGACATGGAGGCAAAGGCGATTGAGGACAAGATGCCTCAGCTATACTCGCTTGATGATTCTGAAGTGCGTGAAATTGCACAAAATCTGTCATCAGTGATTTTGAAACACGAGTTCTCTACACAGTGGTTATACAAGATTTGGACTATTAACAGGTTACTCAGAGAACTTGGCTTTGATGAGGCGCTGTCTCCCGCTGATGTAAAGCGTTGCTACCGGAATAAAATCGACGAGAATCCCATGGCTGCCTACGCAGTACTTAACGGGCAATACGCTACTTGGCTAGGGACAGAAGGTACCGAACGAGATACTGACCTGGACGAACTCTGTCAATATGCCACGGATTCCATCAAGCGGCTCAAAGGGGGTGAGAGGGAACTCAGCCCATCAGAGTCTATCGATTGGGAGTCTGGAAAAAGACTGACGGACGAGATGCAGACAAGGCTTAATGAGCCCCTAACCACACTCACATTGATACCGCCAACCTATGTGGCAGAGTGCTTCTTTCGGGGAAACGGTAATTCCCAGTATGAGCTTCATAGGTTCTTTAGGGGAGTATTGGGAAGCCAATTTGGAAGAGTCTCTGATTCCGAGTCATTTTCAAAATGGCTGTTCGACATTGCTCGCGAACTGAAGAGCCGAAAAGCGAACTCCCGAATGGGCACCGTGCGACAAAAATGGTTAATCTCTGATGTCTCAGATATATCAGAGAAGGTTGAATCTCTAAGAAGGGCGGCATCGAGAGATAAGGACCATGATTAATTTATCCGTGACAACGTAATTGTCCCCTTCGAAATAGCAAGGATCCTAAGAGCGCTCGAGTTGTATAGAAGTGGGGATGATGCGTGTCTTGCATTTTATGTTGCCCCGATGGGAGTTCGGCCCCTAGGATTCAAGCAAGTATTGAGGCTCCTCCATTTCATCTATTGCTGACACGGGCAACAGCGAACGGGCTTGTGCGCATTAACAGCAACAATATGAGTAGTGTCACCTCTTGCGTTGTTGGCGAACGGCATCGCATAGTTCTCCGTTCCGTAAGACACAGACATTAACTGAGAGCACTCACTACCTTCAAGGCCCTTGCGAGAACAAGCACCCCCTCCTTCCACCTCTTAACTGGGCAGAAAGCCAACGTCTATTCTGAGAACAAATCGTGGGGTTGATTCAATAGCGGGGTAGTCATCGAGATCCCCAGCAGCATTGAGTTGCAACATTATCCTATTCAGACAATACTCCGCACAACGTCGATGGCTTTCAACCTACCCAGACGAAAGGTTTGGATATGCAACCCGAACACATTCAAGAGGAAATCATCTCTGACGTGCCCATTTCGAGTAAGTCAGATGACCTATTTGATAGGGCTTCTTGGGCAGCACAGCTCGCAAATGTAATATCAAATATCAATACCCCTAACGCGTTTACCGTTGGGATAACTGGCTCATGGGGTTCCGGAAAGACCTCGATGCTGAACATGGTTATCGAAGAATTGCAAGATCGAGAATATACAACCGTGCGTTTCTCTCCTTGGCTTTTCTCTTCTGAGGAGAAGATTCTTCGAGAGCTATTTGAGCAATTGATAGAGACCTTGACCCCTTCAGGAAACAAGAGTGGATCAAGGATTGTTAACCTTCTTACAAACTACCAAGAGCTACTTGACGAGGGCATAGCTGCCGCAACTAACCTCGTGGCCGTAACAGCCACCAATCCAGCTATAGCAGCATTGGCAAACGTGGCAAGACCGATTGAAAAGCACGTGATAAAGAAGCTTTTGAGACGTATCGGCGCTACAAATAACAAAATGAGCTCTGTTGAACAGCTCCGCAGCAACATCGCCAAAGAGATGGAAAAGCTCGATAAGAATATCGTCATAATTATTGATGACATAGACCGGCTTGATTCCAACGAAATCCGCCTCATATTTAAGCTAGTTAATCTAACTCTCTCGTTCCCGCACATTGTATTTGTGCTTGCCTACGATGAGGGAGTAGTTTGCGCAGCATTAAGGGATGTTCAGGGTATCAGTGGGGAACGTTATCTAGAGAAAATCATCCAGCTGCCAATCTCCCTTCCACGACTAAGTAGCAAGCAAAAAACCGAGCTTGCTCAAAAGAACATCGCAAGATGCATTGAGAGCATGCCACTTTATTCTCAGCAGGATGCAATGGGACAGTCCATGCTCGCTAAAGTATTTCAATATCTTATTTATCCAAGTCTGGAAACGCCGAGACAGGCTCTGCGCTTTACTAACGCAGTAAGGATAAGAAGCCTGATATCCGGAAAAGAAATCCATCCTGTAGATCTGATTGCTATGACGATGATTCAGCTTGAATATCCCTTGCTGGAACATTGGATTTGGGACAACCGCAATGCATTGTGCGCCAATTCCCCAGATACATATTCAATGATGAATAGTACACGGTCTCGACTTCAATTATCATTCAATGATTTCCTACAAATGAATGGATATATCTCAGGCCCAGTCAGAGTTAAGGAAGCCATGGAGCTGCTATTTCCCAGACTGAGAGAGGAAGGCTCAAACTCGCAGATTAAGTCACCCGGGTCTAGCGATATTTCGGGACATGTTTGTCGGCTGCGAAATCTCGAACTCTTCTTTACTCAATACATCTTTGGGTCTTCGGAAAGAGAGCGGTTGCTAGCAATTCTTACTACTAGCAATTGGCATGAGACGGCAGCAAAAATGGAAGTGATTGATAAAGCTGGATTGCTCGATGACTCGATTGATCTAGCAGTTGAGCAACAGAATAGTTTCTCAGCCAAGCAATTAGCATCTACCTCTTCAGCAATGCTGTATTTTCCTGGGTTTGCACGGTCAGCACCGGGACCCGCCTTCCAGTTTTCACCTGATAGGAGATTGTATGAAGCCTCGAGAGACATGTTGAATGCCTTGACGGAGGAAGCCCGAAAAGCAGTGGTGCTTGAGGTACTCAACGAGACGGACCACAGATGCCTGTATGGCCCAACCTATTTCATTAGGGATGAACGCCTCGTCCAAATGGGTAAAGCCTCTTCTCGTAAGAGCTGCCTATCAATTGAAAGCTATATCGAAATCGCCTCGGCGTACATTTATAAAGTCACGAGTGATGTTAAAGAGATACTCAGCGATGGCAACTCGTTCCCGATAATGATAGCAGGCGCAATAAGCAACGATTATCCCGATAAGGATTTTTCATCCCGATGGACGTCAACGCGAAATGAAGTTCATAAAGATCCTTATTATGCAATGCTATTCCAGGCAAGCGACCTGACCTTGTTCACGTCACTGTCTGATGGTGGTAAGTATTATCAGCTTAGCCACTCATCCGATAATGCAGGAGAGCCAGAGTCGCCCACCAACCAGCCTCCCCTTCCCCTAACCGCCGTAATATCCGATTCCCGTTTTGCCAACACAAGCGAGGAATGCAGAACTAGGATTGGAGCCCTCTATCTCCTCCATTCTCGCAATTTACAAGGTGATCGAAATAATGAAGTTAGCAGCTCGGAGGCCCGAGAATATCTCGATGCAGAAATGAAAAAGCAGAACGATGCTGCCATCTGATAAGTGAGGCAAAGGAGTTGGCAGCTCCCGTTGTGTCACACAGCGTTCATGTTTCTTTCTCCCATAGCCATCTCCCTACTTCATTTACACAAGCATCTAACTCGCTCTGCATTGTCGGATAATGATTTGCGACCATGCATCGCACCGCATAGACGAGGAAAGGCTAGGTACACTAAATCGAGAACATCATAGATAGGAGGGGTTGATTCCGATTCTCCTCCAAACACATCACTTCATCCTGCGTTCCGACGGCTATCCGCACGTCCCCCAGTGGTCGCATGGGTAACCGAGCCGCAGGTCGCGGGGCCATCCGCTGCGTTCCGTTGGGTTCCGGACGCAACCTCGCACGGGCGGTTCCGGCACTCACCCGTGCGGGTCGCTCAAGCGCCACTCTTGTCCTTGCGGCTACCCGCCCTTGGCCCCGCCGCCCCTCGCGCGCTCCAGGCACCTCGGCGTCAGGCCGAGCTCGTCCACGGCGATCGCCCCGCCGCCTGTGTTTTGTCAACACGATTTGAGCAGAATGGTCACCAATTTCTGAGCAGTTCGCCCACGCGTTCTGGGCATGCTTTCTGAGCACCCCTCACCGCATCAGCGCGTGCCTGACGCGGTAGGACTCGCCGCGGAACTGCAGGAGCCTCCCGTGGTGCACGACGCGGTCTATCACGGCCGCGGCCATCTGGTCGTCCCCGAAGACCGAGCCCCACCTGGAGAACTCGAGGCTGGTCGTGAACACGACCGACTGCGTCTCGTAGGCCTCGGAGACCACCTGGAAGAGCAGCCTCGCCCCGTCGGCGTCGAGCGGGAGGAAGCCCAGCTCGTCTATGACCAGGAGCTCGGCCCCGCCGAGCTGGGCGAGCTCGCGGTCGAGCCTTCCGTCGTCGCGGGCGCGGCGCAGGCGCATCACGAGCGAGGAGGCCGTGAAGAACCTGGCGGGCCGTGCCCGCTGGCAGGCGAGCGCGCAGAGCGCCTCCGCCATGTGCGTCTTGCCCGTGCCGACGTCGCCCATGAGCACGAGGTCCTCGCGACCGTCCGGGAACGAGAGCGAGAGCAGGTCGTCCCTCCCGAAGCCGTCGGGCCACTCGATCTGCCCCCACTCGTAGCCGTCGAAGCTCTTGGCCCGTGGCAGCGCGCAGCGCCTCAGGAGGTTCGCGCGCTTCGACGCCTCCCTGCTCGCGCACTCGGCCTCGAGGTAGCCCGCGAGGTACTCGACCTGCCTGGGCGCGCCCCTCCGCGCCCACTCGGCGAGCACGGACTTCGTGAGCGAGCACCTCCTGCCGGCGGCGACCACCCTTGCGGCGAGCTCGTCTGCCACGGCCACCTCAGATCGCCTCCCTTCCGAGGAACCCGTCGTAGACGGACAGGTCGGGGCCCGCCGCGCCCTCCTTGCCCCCCGCGGCGATGCGCCTCGCGAGAATGTCGCAGGAGGCCTCGTCCGGCACCCTCCCGCCGGCGAACACGCGCTCCTCGGCCTCGCAGGCCGCCCCGAAGCCCGCGACGCCGGCAACCCTGCCGAGCACCCGGAGGGCCTGCCTCCTGTCGGCCTTGCCGCAGCGGTCGATGGCCTCCACCAGACCGTCCGGCATGTCCCTCCGAATCGTGGACTCCCCGAAGGCCCTGGGGCGGGCGACGAGGGCGGGCATCAGCGAGACCGGGTTCCTCACCGTCTCGCCCTCGCCGAAGCTGCGGGCGAGCGTGGCCACGTGCCTGCCGCGGTCAGCGAGCACCTCCACGGTGCGGGCGCGCACGCCCACCAGCGGCTCGCGGTCGTGCCATGCGGGGCCGGCGCAGTATAGGTTGCCGTCCACTCGCACGTACCCGCGCTTGTCGGCGCGCGCGTGCGCCCACCTGACCGCGTCGAACGGCGTGCCGGGCAGCGCCAGCATGCCCGCGAGATCCTCCGGGAGCGCCTCCGCGGTCCTCCTGCCCTCCCCGTTCCTCGCTCCGGCGTTGATGCGGCCGCAGCCGGACGCGAGCCTCGCGTTGAGCTCGTCCAGCGAGTCCGCCACGGGGACCGGGACGAGGAGGTTGCGGCGCAGGAAGCCCACGGCGTTCTCCACCGACCCCTTCTCGTTCCCGGAGTAGGGGTTGCAGTAGCGGCTCTCGCAGCGGTAGCGCGCCCGGAACTGGGAGAAGAGCCTCGACTCCGTGACCTTGCCGAACGCCATCCTGCCGGCCTCGGTGGCGTTGTCGAGCACGAGCAGGCGCGGCGCGCGCCCGATCCGCTCGAAGACCGCCCTCAGGCCCCGGCAGAAGACCTCGGCCCTCTCGCACGGCAGGGCGGCGCAGAAGCGGGCGTTGGAGTGCGGCAGCGTCACCACCAGGAGCTTCAGGTCGACCGTGCGTCCCGCGACCGTCGCCCGGAAGTTCCCGAAGTCGACCTGCGCCGTGCCCGGCGCCCACTCGAGCTCGAGGTACCCGTCCCTCGGCCCCTGCGCGTGCTCGCCCCTCCAGGCGGCCACGTACCTCCTGATCGACGAGTACGAGCCCTCGTAGCCCATCTCGTCCGCGGCCCTGTCGTAGACCCTCTTGGCCGTGTGCCTCTGCTTGCGCGGCACCGACAGGTCCGCCTCCAGGATCGCGTCGATCCAGCGCGAGAGGCCGTCCGTGGCCGGGCGGGCCCTCCTCCGGACCAGCGGGGGCTCGGGCGACGTGTCCCGCATGTCCGCGTACTTGGCGACGGTGTTCCTGCTGACCCCCAGCTCGCGGGCGATCCGCGACCTCGGCACCCCGTCCCTGTCCATCCTCCTGATATCCTCTTGTTCGCCTGGGGACACGGTCATCTCCCCTTCCTTCCCGGGGCGGCACTCGGCAAAGTCGACGCCCCGGGAGAACATAGACCTGGCCGTGTCCCTGACGCCCCGGGGCACGGCCAGAATCTGACCAGACTGCTCAATTTTTCCTGACCACGGCGCTCAGTTCCCGATGGCCATTCGCGTCACTTCTTAGTGAACATCAACACCGCCCAGCGCGTCGAGCAGCGTCTCGCCGCGGGACCCGAAGGCGCTCGGGAACGTCTCGCGCGGGGTCAGCCGCGCCAGCCTCCCACGCGGCTCCGAGTTGACCTCGCCCGTCACGGGGGCGCAGTCCGCGCGGGTGAGCCCATCGAAGGAGCACCCGCCCTTCGGCAGGATCTTCCGCAGCTCGAAGTGGTTCCGCTCGCACCCGCCCTTCTGGTCCGGGCGGTGCGGGCCGCAGTAGAAGAGGCGCACCTTGCCCGAGCGCTCGCCGACCGCGGCGGCCAGGGCCGCCTCGTCGGAGAACTCGCTGCCGTTGTCCGCCGGCACGACCCCGAGGACCGCCCGCACGCCCTCGGGGGAGCCGAGCGCCGCGGTGACGAGCGCGAGTCCTCCGAGCACCGACCGGAGCGCGGCCGCGGGGGACGCCGAGGGCTACCTGACCCCGGGCTGGCTGCCCGGCGAGGCCCAGGTGAACTTCGAGAAGGCGGATCTCGGGGTTCGCGGCGTGGTCGACAGGGGCAGGCGCCCCGCCGTCACCTTCCCGCGCCCCGGCATGGGGCCCGCCCAGGCCTTCTGTGGCGAGACCTCCGAGTGCGTCTGCCAAGGGCTCCGCACCGTGTTCGAGTTCGCCGGAGGCGTCCCCCGCAGGGCAATCTACGACAACTCCGCCGAGTTCAGCGGGCGCGTCAGGGGCGAGGACGGGCTCTCGGATCTCTTCCGATGCTTCACCTACTGTGCTCACATTAACACCGTCGCGAACAAGACCGCATATGACAAATGGCTTGTCGTGGCGATATAGAATACTTGGCTAAGTGTAGTTTTGCTAGCAAAAATACGAGAGCGGGGGGACAATGCCTTGGATTATTGATGACCGGATTCAGGCCAGCGGCAACAATGCTGGTCATCATCTTTTCTGGAGGGACTCGATAAGTGAAGAAGAGTATCATAGGTTCTTGAGTGACACCCAATTCATCAAATCTTTTGGCGAGATTCGCGATTCGATTACCATTTGCAGGAATAACGGGGATGAGCTTAAACGATATCTTTCTTCTGACAATCTAAATCAGCTCTACACCGTTGAGAGTATTCATCCAAAACAGATGTTGCGAGAAGCCAATCGTCTCTGCTTCAATTTTGCTGCCTCATTCAGAACTGCTATTGAAATAATCGAGAGGGTTGCAGGTGAATGGGATGACGCGTGCCAACTCGAAGGGTTAAAGCGGTCTAGCTCAGATTTATTTGACAGCTTGTTCTCTTATCGATTTTGGTACAAAGTGCGAAACTATATCGTTCATAACAAGGGAATTTATACTCGCTTTTCAAGCGATGGCACTGAGACCCGTATTTCCGCTAGCTGCAAGGAACTCGCTTCATGGAAGAACTGGAACCCACTGCAGAGGGAGGAAATAGAGGGCTTTGGCGAAGAGAGTGATTACAGAAGTACAATTTATCCTGCGGTGTCTTCTCTATATATTTATAGTTCACTGTATGCGGAACATTACGAGAAACAACTTGCAATATCAAAAAATGCAGTTGAGAACTACATCGAGCGTTACGATATTCAGGGCGAGCTTCTGATTTCTGAGAATGAAAAACTTGAAGAAGGTCCTCTGAAGTATTATGAAGTGCCTTGTTGGGAATTTGACAATATCGACTCATACTTTTCCTTTTCAAAAAAATTTATCAAACAATTAGCTGACAGTTATAGCGGAATTGATACAACGCAATCCAATGAGGGGCAGGAGCAGAGGCCAGCTTTCCCTTAGCAATACCGTACTAGAGTTTAGGATTGCGCCGGGAAAACCGGCGTAATCAATCCGTGAGCAAGCGCCAGGCCTTGAATCCGGCCGACCATCCAGACGCCCAGTCCTGAAACCGTGTGGCTCGGTATCTTTAGCTTTCTCCATCCTATCTGCAAACTCGGGACTTGCCACCATGACCTTCCGAACCACCACGGCAAGCTCCTCTCGCTCTTCCACGTTCACCTGCTGGGGAGCTTTATTCTCTTCAAAGAGCCTTGACGTCTTACCCTCGGTGAAGTGCCGTGAATCCGCCCATATTCTCCCACTCGCGCATGACAGCACCCACGAGCCTCTCAAGGGACTCAGTGAAAGGGAAAAGGCTGTATTAACCCACCGTGGACGTGAAGGCGTCAAGCTCGGGGTGGAACGGGTACGGGGTCGAACGCGAGAGCGCCTTTTCCGAGTCGGAGAGTCCGGCGCTCGCCCCGCTTCCGGTGACCCCGTTCGAGCCCAGCGAGTGGGTCTATGGCCGTAAGGTTTCCCCAGACTTCCATGTCGCCTTCAAGATCAACCGCTATTCGGTGGCCTACGCCCTCGTCGGCCGCAAAATCGGCCTCAGGGTGACGCCCTCTGAGGTCGAGGTCTTCTTGCCAGGGAGAGCGCATGGTGACCAATCCCCGCCTTCCCAAAGGCCCGAGATATTGCTATAGCACCGACGCCTCCCACATGCCTCTTGAGTTCTCGCGGCCCCTGCGAGACGAGGTGTGCATGAGGCGCCGGGCCCGCCCGATAGGGCCCGACTGCGAGACCGTCGTCGGGCGCGTCTTTTCCGACGTGCGGATAAGGGAGCAGGCCTACAACCCCGTGATGACCATACTTAACCTCTCGAAGGCCTATGGGGACGAGGCCCTAGAGAGCGCCTACTCCTACGCGTTCGAAAGGGGGCTGGAGCATGCCAGGAGCAGGTTCCTGAGGAGCGTGCTCGCCTCCGGGGCATGGAGGGCAGCGGAAGTCGGCAGGAAGGACGCTCGCGAAGAAGGCGGCTATGCCCGCGGTGCCGGCGGTTGCCATGGCGAGGTCGGACGAGGCCGAGGACCGCGGCGCGGGGCTCTAC
>ENA-OVGE01000538-OVGE01000538.1-human-gut-metagenome-genome-assembly--contig:-NODE-538-length-35268-cov-29.191293_pt1 | contig 35268 bp, 23 predicted proteins | sample MGYA00237769_ERZ505417 | MGnify/ENA primary metagenome ERZ505417 (study PRJEB26158, sample SAMN06016403) | human gut metagenome | biome: human gut; feature: ankylosing spondylitis patient; material... | reverse complement strand
GTCGCTTCGCTTGCCCTGGGCTATGTGCTCCATTGGGCTTTCAGCCCGCCCTTGCAAATACGCTTACAACATAATTAACAACGAGGCTGTGTATTGGTTCTAACAGAGACTCTCTATTACAAGCATAGAAATGGCCACCATGATTTTAGCAAGGGCGGCCTGAAAGGCCAATGGAGCACATAGCCCAGGGCAAGCGAAGCGACACCCTGGGTTAACGCGTGTTGGAGCAGTCGCGCCCTGTAAGGGCAAAAGCATTAAATGTGCGTTTTTGAGTCTCATCGGACAACAATAAATATAAAACAAAGGCTGGCGCCTGGCGTTGCTGCTTGCAACGCTGAGGCACCAGCCTTGTGTGGGGGATGTATGTAGTTATTACTCGCGGTTGGCACGTTTGCGTGCGAGGTGGTCGAGTATGACTTTGCGCATACGCATGGACTTTGGTGTGACTTCGACGTATTCGTCCTCCTTGATGTATTCGAGGGCCTCCTCGAGGCTGAATACGACGGGGGGGATGATGCGGGCCTTGTCGTCGGCACCAGATGCACGCATGTTGGTGAGCTGCTTGGCTTTGGTGACGTTGACCACGAGGTCGTTGTCGTGGACGTGCTCACCTACTACTTGTCCGGCATATACTTCGTCCTGGGGGTTGATGAAGAAGCGGCCGCGGTCTTGCAGCTTGTCGATGGCGTAGGCAAATGCGGTGCCGGTTTCGAGTGATATCATTGAGCCGTTGGAACGGCGCTGTATCTCGCCCTTGTAGGGTTGGTACTCTTTGAAACGGTGGGCCATGATGGCTTCGCCTTGTGAGGCTGTGAGCACGTTGGTGCGGAGGCCGATGATGCCGCGTGAGGGTATGTTGAACTCGATGTCGACGCGCTCGCCCATGTTTTGCATGGAGGTCATTTCGCCCTTACGGCGTGTGACCATGTCGATCATTTTTGATGCGAACTCTTCGGGCACGTTGATGGTGAGCTCTTCGATTGGCTCGCACTTTTGTCCGTCAATTTCCTTGTAGATAACCTGTGGCTGGCCTACTTGGAGCTCGTAGCCCTCGCGTCGCATGGTTTCGATGAGGATTGAGAGGTGTAGTACGCCTCGTCCGCTGACGATCCATGAGCCTTCGGTTTCGGAGGGGCGCACGCGGAGTGCGAGGTCTTTTTCAAGTTCTTTGTTGAGTCGGTCGGCAATGTGTCGTGATGTGCAGAATTTGCCTTCTTTGCCAAAGAATGGTGAGTCGTTGATGGTGAAGAGCATTGACATGGTGGGCTCGTCGATGGCGATGGTGGGGAGCGGCTCGGGGTTTTCGAAGTCGCAGATGGTGTCGCCGATTTCGAAGTTTTCGAGTCCGATTACTGCGCAGATGTCGCCTGAGCTTACGGCATCGGTTTTTTGTCGTCCCATGCCTTCGAAGGTGTGCACTTCTTTGATTTGTGTTTTTTCGAGTGTGCCGTCGCGGTGTGCGATGGTGCATTTCATGCCTTCGGCGATGGTGCCACGGTGTACGCGTCCTACTGCTATTCGGCCGGTGTAGTTGGAGTAGTCGAGTGATGTGATGAGCATCTGTGGCGTGCCTTCAAGCTGCTGCGGCGCGGGTATGATTTCGACGATTTTGTCGAGGAGGTAGTTGATGTTGTCGGTGGGCTGGTTGTAGTCGGGGCCCATCCAGCCGTTTTTGGCTGATCCGTATACGACCTGGAAGTCGAGCTGGTCTTCGGTGGCTCCGAGGTCGCACATGAGGTCGAATACCATTTCGTAGACTTCTTCGGGGCGGCAGTTGGGTTTGTCGACTTTGTTGACTACGACGATGGGCTTGAGGCCGATTTGCAGTGCTTTTTGCAAGACGAATCGTGTTTGTGGCATGGGGCCTTCGAAGGCGTCGACGAGGAGTATGCAGCCGTCGGCCATGTTGAGCACGCGCTCGACTTCGCCACCGAAGTCGGAGTGTCCCGGTGTGTCGATGATGTTGATTTTGACGTCTTTGTATCTGATTGATACGTTCTTTGAGAGGATTGTTATGCCGCGCTCGCGCTCGAGGTCGTTGTTGTCGAGAATGAGTTCACCTGCGTTTTGGTTTTTGCGGAAGAGGTGTCCGGCGAGTAGCATCTTGTCTACGAGTGTGGTTTTACCGTGGTCTACGTGGGCAATGATGGCAATGTTACGAATGTCTTGCATTTTACTAATACCTTTTATCTATGTGGGTGCAAAGTTACGTATTAGTTTTTTTTTGTGGTGTGTGTCGGAGGGAAAATGTGTGGAGGGCTGGTGTGGTAATGTGGTGATGGGGGCCGCTAACGCGGGAAACAGAAGAACATAAGGACATAAGGACATAAGGCCGCTGCGCGGCTGTTGAAGCGCTTACCGCGCGAACATAAGAACATAAGTTTGCATAAGAAACACATAAGGCCGCTGCGCGGCTGACGGCCACGGACTGACGTCCGGGTGGCCTCAAGAGACATAAGGGCTGACGCCGTAGCGGTTACTATATGTAATACTACGGCGTCAGCCCTTATGTTCTTATGTTCTTATGTTTGCCGCGTTAGCGGCTGCCAAGCTATGCTATTATATAATGTGTGGTGTTATCTTTGTCCGAAACCTCGTCCGCTACGGGTGCTGGTGGGGCGGCCTGTGCCTCGCTGGGGGGTGTCGTGGCCTGTCTGTCGGTAGTTGATGTAGGTGTCGCGGAAGGCTGGACGGGCTCCTGAGTTGTTGTTATTGTTGTTGGGGCGGCCTGGTCGGCCGTAGTTGCCGTTGTTGTTATTGTTGGGGCGGTCGGGGTGGTTGTAATTGCCGCTGTTGTTATTGTTGGGGCGGTCGGGGTGGTTGTAGTTGCCGTTGTTGTTATTGTAGGGGTGGTCGGGGTGGCCGTAGTTGCCGTTGTTGTTATTGTAGGGACGGTCGGGCCAGTTGTAATTGTTGTCGGGTCGGTTGTGGTGGCCTGGGTGGTGGTTGTGTGGGGGTGGCGGTGGTGTGGCGGGGCCGTATCCGTGCATGCCGGCACCGCGTCTGGGACGCCATGAGGCGTAGGGGCTTGGGCGGTCGGGACGGCGGCGGTGCCATGTGCAGCCGTGGTAGCTGATGTAGATGTTGGGGCGGGTGTAGTAGTAATAGCCTATGCGGTAGTGGTCGTAGACGGGGTAGTACCAGCGTGTGGCGTACCAGCGCACGGGACGGTAGAAGTAGTCGAGTGTGCTGAGTAGGTTGTACTGCCAGTCGAAGAGTATGCAGCGGAGGTCGATGTCGCGGTATTGCCAGTAGGCGCCTGTGATGTCGGTGGGGCCGTTGAGGCTCATGAGGTAGTCGAGGTTGATTTGGTAGGCGCGGTCGTACTGCTCGGGGGTGAGGTTGAGCTCGTAGGCCATTTTGTCGGTGATGAACCATGCTTGCTGGCGCGCGTCGTCGTAGCTGATGGCGCGTGCTGTGAGTGCCATGATGGCTATGATGAGGGTGAGTAGTGTGCGTTTCATGATTGTGTTGTGTTTTAGGGGGTTGTTTGTGGGCAAATATCGGTATTTTTTGGGAGGTGGGGGGCGTGGGGCGGGGTTTTTGTGGTGTTTTTGGGTTATTTAACCTGGGGGTGGGGTGGTAGTTGATGGGATGGTAAGTAAGGGGGGATGGGGGGTGGGCATAATGGGCATATTAGGCTCTTTAGGCATGGTAGGTGGTGGGTGGCAGGTGGTGGTGTGCTGGTGGGCTGATGTGTGGGGCTTGTTGGCTTGCTTGCTCCGACTGTGGGGCGTGTGTGGGCGGTGGGGTAGAAATAGTGTACAATTTGTACACTTTTTTTGGTGTTGGGGGTGGGGTGGTTGTATCTTTGCACCAGAGATTTGATGAGGGCGCTGCCTTGCCTGGTAAGCCGGCTATGATGTATATATATAAGGTGTATGTGCGGCGCGCTTGTGATGACCAAATTGTTTTACTAACTAACCAAATTGAAGTAATAGACCATGATTAATTTTGTAGTACGTTCGAGAAAGAATTTTAAGCTTGACAAGAAGCAGTATTTTCCTACCATTGCGGCCTCGGTGCCTGTGAAGTATGATGAGGTGGTGCAGCAGGTGGAGAAGTTTTGCACGCTGTCGGAGAGTGATGTGGCGGCTGTGCTCGAGGCTTTGGAGCATGTGATAATAGATGCGCTGAAGCAGGGCAAGTCGGTGAGGCTTGGCACGCTGGGGTCGTTCCGCCCGACGATAGCTGTGGTGAAGAGCCGTGAGCATGAGGAGGATGTGTCGGCTTCGGACATAAAGTTTTTGCGCTGCCGCTTTACGCCGAGTGGCAAGATGGCCCGCAACTTGATGATGAAGGAACTGAAGTTTAAGTTGCTGAAGGGCATTGGTGCGGCTGTTGGCGGCAAGGAGGTGGGCAATGCCTGATGGCGCTGCGGGTAAAGGCCCGGCCGGCTCTGTGGGGTCGGCTTGGGCTCCTGCCTCGGCCATGCTGATGATAGTGGCGGGCATTGTGCTGGCGGGTGCCGGTTTTGTGGTGGACCCTTTGGGGGAGCTGAGTGATTCTGTGCTGTGGTTTGTGTCGCAGGGGCTGATATATGCCGGGGCCATATTTGGTGTGGCGGTGAGTGTGAGTGCGCGTCATGGCGGTGTGCGGAAGGTGTGATTGTAAAAATGTATTGTATATGCGTAAGATAGATGATATTATTATTCATTGTACGGCTACTGCTGAGGGCCGTGATGTGAGTGTGGCGGACATCAGGCGCTGGCATAAGGCGCGTGGGTTTGTGGACGTGGGGTATCATTATGTGGTGTATCTTGACGGGAGTGTGCATGAGGGGCGTCCTCTGGCTCAGGTGGGTGCTCACTGCCGTGGGCATAATGCGCACAGTGTGGGGGTGTGTTATGTGGGGGGACTGGCTGCTGACGGGCGTACGCCTAAGGATACGCGGACTGCGCGGCAACGTGTGGCGCTGGAGGCGCTGGTGCAGCTGCTGAGGCTGAATTTTCCCGGGGCGGGGGTGCATGGGCATAATGCTTATGCGGCTAAGGCTTGCCCTTGCTATGAGGTGAAGTGATGGGGGGTGATGGTGGTGGCTTGATGGCGGGTGATGGGCATAATAGGCGATGGGCATAATAGGCTCAATATGCCTAATAGGCGGGTGTGTGATGGCGGGTGATGGGCATAAGAGGCTCAATAGGCCTAATAGGCGGGTGTGTGATGGCGGGTGGCGTGATGGCGGGTTGCTTTGATTGATTTACTTTATTTATTTACATTATTTTATTTACTTACTTTATTTATTTTGATACCATGATTAAGTATAAGATTAGTTCGGTGAAGAGCCCTAAGAGTGGCTTGAAGGTTTATTTCCCAAGTATTGTGCAGGTGGCTCACTTGTCGTTTGACGATGTGGTGACTGCTGTGGAAAAGGAGTGTACGCTGACGCGTGCAGATGTGAGAGGTGCGCTCTCGGCACTGGAGTATGTGGTGCTGAAGGAGCTGAAACAGGGTAATACTGTGCGCCTTGGCGGTGTGGGGTCGTTCAGACTGACTATCGTGTCGAAGAATGGCGAGGACGATGCGGCTAATGTGTCGGCACGCAACATTGCACGGGTTCGTACGCACTTTACGCCAAGTGGGGCTATGAGCGCGGCCTTGCAGGGTAGCGAGATTAACGCGGTGGTTCAGTAACAGGGCGACGGGTTAATATGCAGATGCGTGGGGGAGTGGGTGCGAATGGCGCGCGCTTCCCTTCGCTCTTTTTTTGATTGTTGTAGGGTATAGAACCTTTCTGATATTATGCTCACGGATCGCACCGATTGCACGGATTTTTTCGTTCGCGCAACGTGCTTTAGCACCACGGAGATGACGGATTTTACGGATTTTGTGAGCATTGCATGCTCACTTCGCTATTTGCCCGTAACGTACCCGTGGCGAAATATGTTAGCACAGATTATGTAGTAAGCTACCTGTCCGCAGCAACGGGCTAATAGCGAAGTGGGCATGCAATGCTCACAAAATCCGTCAAATCCGCCATCTCCGTGGTGCTAAAGCACGTTGCACGAGCGAAAAAAATCCGTGCAATCGGTGTGATCTGTGAGCTATACTTTTTTGATGTTTGTGTGCGGGGTGGGTGGGGTGGTGGTTCTTTTTTTGGTGGCGGAGGGTGGGTGTGTGGGGTGTTTGTGCTAATTTTGTAGGGCGAAGCGCTTTAACTTGAAAGGTGGCGCGCTGACGGAGTTAGTTAACCTGTCAACTTGTTAACTCGTTAACCTGGAAATATTACTTGTTAACCTGTCAACTTGTCGGCTCTTTAGCCTGAAATTCTGCCGACGGACTAAAATATTATATATAATGGATATATCACCATTTGCCTCGCCGCTGTATTTGCTGGCCAAACCGGCGGGGGCACGTTGTAATTTGGCCTGTAAATATTGTTACTATCTGGAGAAAGGCAAGCTTTATGCCGACCGGCCGACAGAGGTGATGAGCGAGGAGATGCTCGAACGCTTTGTGCGCGAATATATCGGTGCGCAGACTATGCCCGAGGTGCTGTTTACGTGGCACGGCGGTGAGGCGCTGATGCGTCCGCTGTCGTTCTATAAACGGGCGGTGGAGCTGCAGCAAAAGTATGCTGGCGGTCGCAGGATAGACAACTGCATACAAACAAACGGTACGCTGCTGACAGATGAGTGGTGCCGCTTTTTTAAGGAGCAAGGGTGGCTTGTGGGCGTGAGCATAGACGGGCCGCAGGAGTTTCACGACGAGTACCGCCGCAACAAGGGCGGCCGGCCGTCGTGGGCACAGGTGATGCGTGGCATTGACCTGCTGAACCGCCATGGCGTGGAGTGGAACGCGCTGGCTGTGGTGAATGACTTTAATGGCGATTACCCGCTGGACTTTTACCACTTTTTTAAGGAGATAGGGTGTCACTACCTGCAATTTACGCCCGTGGTGGAGCGCGGGCAGCATCATGCCGACGGGCGCGGCCTGGCGTCGCCCACTGAGGCCGGCGAGGGGGGTGTGCTCGACTTTAGTGTGAGCCCCGAGCAGTGGGGACGCTTTTTGTGTGCGATATTTGACGAATGGGTGCGTGAGGACGTTGGCACGTACTTTGTGCAGCTGTTCGATGCCACACTGGCCAACTGGGTGGGGCAGCAACCGGGCATTTGCACGCTGGCTCCCACGTGTGGCCATGCGGGGGCTATAGAGTGGAACGGCGATGTGTATGTGTGCGACCACTTTGTGTTTCCGGAGTATAAGTTGGGCAATATCATGACCGACTCGATAGTGGGCATGATGCACTCTGAGCGGCAGCATGCCTTTGGGCAGGCCAAACGCACGGCGCTGCCGGGGCAGTGCAGGGAGTGCAAGTATTTGTTTGCGTGCAACGGGGAGTGTCCGCGCAACCGCTTTGCACATACGGCCGCTGGCGAGCCCGGGTTGAACTATCTGTGTAAGGGTTACTACCAGTTTTTTGACCATGTGGCTCCGTATATGGACTTTATGAAGGCACAACTCGAACGGGAATTGCCGCCCGCGGCTATTATGGAGGCTGTGCGGCGCGATCCTGGGAGGTTTGGGGCGTAAAAGGTTGCGGGGTGTGTGGATATTTCATACTTTTGCGATATAAACAGAAAGAAGCGATGGACAGGAAAGATATATTGCAACTAATCAAGGGCAAGCTGCGCGAGCATTTGCCCCAAGGTGGCAGGGCTGTGTTGTATGGCTCACAGGCTCGTGGTGATGCTGGTGCAGATTCGGACTGGGACGTGCTTGTGCTATTGGACAAGGCCCGGCTGGAAGTGGCAGATTATGATAATATTACTTACCCTTTGACTGTGTTAGGCTGGGATATAGGTGCAGTGATAAACCCTGTGATGTATACGTTGAAGGAGTGGGCGTCGAATAGTATTACGCCCTTTTATAAGAATGTGGAACATGATGGCATAGTGTTGGTATGAGTTTGACAGATGAGGAACGCAGGACGCTGATAGGCTTGCAGCTTGAACGAGCTGATAAGTTTATGGCACAGGCTGAGGATATGTGCCGATTGCAGTATTGGGATATTGCAGCCAACAGATATTATTATGCGTGCTTTCATGCGGTGCAAGGACTTTTTATAGCAAATGGTTTGAACACGCGTACGCATGACGGCATGTTGACCTGCTTTGGCTTGCATTTTGTAAAGACAGGCATAATTGATACGAAGCTTGGCAGCTTTTTGACGCGTATGGAGCAGTTGCGTCAGAAAGGTGATTATAATTGTTTGTATGTAGTGTCGCAAGAAGAAGTGGAGACTATGGCAGGCCCGGCAGAATTGCTCGTGAGCCGTATTAAGGAACTTGTGGGTAGCTTGTGAATAGGGGGAGTGGGTTAGTAGGGTTAGTTCTAAGTTTTGAGGTTATGAGGTTATAAGATTACCATTGTTACTCAACACGCAGAGGTAACTTTATAACCTCATAACCTCAAAACTTAGAACTAACCTTATAACCTCATAACCTCAAAACTTAGAACTCCCTCCCCCTAACCCCATTAACTTGTTACTTATAAAATAAATTGCTAACTTTGCGGCCATAACAATATATATCAATTAATATGGCACAAGAAGACGTATTTAAGAAGATTGTATCACACTGCAAGGAGTACGGTTTCGTATTTCCTTCGAGCGATATATACGATGGCCTGGCAGCCGTGTACGACTATGGCCAGAACGGCGTGGAACTGAAGAATAACATCAAGCAGTATTGGTGGCAGAGCATGGTGCTGCTGCACGAAAATATAGTGGGCATTGACTCGGCTATATTTATGCACCCCACCATCTGGAAGGCTTCGGGACACGTTGATGCCTTTAATGACCCCTTGATAGATAACCGCGACTCGAAAAAACGCTATCGCGCCGATGTGCTCATCGAGGACCAGATAGCAAAGTATGAGGAGAAGATAGACAAGGAGGTGGCTAAGGCACGCAAGCGCTTTGGCGATGCCTTTGACGAGGAAAAGTTCCGCCAGACTAACCCCCGCGTGCTCGAACACCAGGCCAAACGCGACGCCCTGCACGCACGCTACAGCGAGGCCATGAACAAAATGGACCTTGACGAGCTGAAGCAGATTATACTCGACGAGGAGATAGTTTGCCCCATTTCGGGCACACGCAACTGGACCGATGTGCGCCAGTTTAACCTGATGTTCAAAACCGAGGTGGGCTCAACTGCCGATGGCGCAAGCACTATCTACCTGCGTCCGGAGACGGCACAGGGCATATTTGTGAACTACCTGAATGTGCAGAAAACTGGCCGCATGAAGATACCTTTCGGTATAGCACAGATAGGCAAGGCCTTCCGCAACGAGATTGTGGCCCGTCAGTTCATCTTCCGCATGCGCGAATTTGAACAGATGGAAATGCAGTTCTTTGTAAAGCCCGGCACGGAGATGGACTGGTTCAAGCAGTGGAAAAAGACCCGCCTGGCCTGGCACGAGGCTCTTGGCTTTGGCGATGACTGCTACCGCTACCACGACCACGAAAAGCTGGCCCACTATGCCAACGCAGCTACCGACATAGAGTTTAAGATGCCGTTCGGATTTAAGGAGGTGGAGGGTATTCACTCGCGTACCGACTTCGACCTGTCGCAGCATGCCAAATTCTCGGGCCGCAAGATTGAATACTTCGACCCCGAGGAGAACCGCAGCTATACACCGTATGTGATTGAAACATCAATCGGTGTGGACCGCATGTTTCTGAGCGTGATGTGCCACTCATACCAGGAGGAGAAGCTCGAAAATGGCGAAACACGCGTGGTGCTCAAGTTGCCCGCTCCACTGGCTCCCGTAAAACTGGCCGTCATGCCGCTCGTGAAGAAAGACGGACTGCCCGAAAAGGCTCACGAGATAATGAACGACCTGAAGTTCCACTTCAACTGCAAGTATGAGGAGAAGGACTCTATTGGCAAGCGCTACCGCCGCATGGACGCCATAGGTACGCCTTACTGTATCACCATCGACCACGACACGCTCAACGACAACTGTGTGACACTGCGCGACCGCGACACCATGCAGCAGACGCGTGTGGCCATCAGCGACTTGCGTGCCCTCATCGAGGACAAGGTGAGCATTACTTCACTGCTCAAAAAGTTGCAGTAAGTGTCTCGCTGATTACACATAGATTTTACACATACACACACGCATTTACCACGTAACGTAATGGGGGCTTATGAGGCTTGTATGCCCCATAAGCCCCCAATTTTTATGTTGATGACGGTGATGTGTGTGGGTGTGAACGCAAAAACTCAGATATTAAATCTCTACTTATGCGCAAAATACTTAACACGCTTGCGGCCCTTGCCCTGGTGGTGCTGCCCATGGCCATGGCTTCGTGCAGCGACAACACGGGCGAGAGCGATGATGCCGAGTTTGCCAACTGGCGCAACCGCAATGCCGCCTTTTACGACAGTCTGCTTGCTGTGGCCCGCACCGATGTGGCACAGGCCAAGGCTGCTCACCCCGACAACTGGCAGGCGTACACGTCGTGGCGCTTGTTGCCCAGCTTTTCAAAGCCGTTTGCAAGCCAATCTACCGACACGGTGGTGGCCCGCGTGATAGAAAGTGCCGCCACACCCGGCCTGACGCCTTACTACACCGACAGTGTGCGCGTGAACTATATAGGCCACCTCATGCCTACCAAGAGTTACCCCAAGGGACGTGTGTTTGACCACAGCGGGGTGTATGAAAACGAGAGCTACGTGTTCAGCGCGCAGTACTCTACGCCCACAAGTTTTGCCGTGTCAAACCTGGTGGAGGGCTATACCACGGCGCTCATGCACATGCAGGTGGGCGACCGCTGGCTGGTGTACATCCCCCAGCAGTTGGGCTACCGCTCATCGGCCAGCGGGGTGCTGCTCCCGTATTCAACCCTCTGCTTTGACATGCAGCTCAAAAAGGTGGCTCGCAAGGGCCATTCGCTGAGCGAGTAGGGGGGTATAAGGGGGTTATAAGGTTATGAGGTTATAAGGTTATAAGATTAGTTCTAAGTTTTGAGGTTATAAGGTTATAAGATTACCATTGTTTACTCAACACGCAGAGGTAACTTTATAACCATATAACCTCAAAACTAAGAACTAACTTTATAACCTCATAACCTCAAAACTAAGAACTCCCCTCCCATAACCTCTAAAAGTGACAAGACTCCGACACACGCTATACGTGTGTCGGAGTCTTGTTACTTTTTAGCCCCAGGCCCTATTGTCCGAGCTTAAACTCCACCATGCCCTTTACAAAGGCCTTGATAATAAGTTCCGTAGTATTGGTAGCGTTAAATTTCGACAACAGATGCGCCTTGTGCGTGTTGATAGTGTTCACACTCACGTTAAGAATGCGTGCAATCTCGTTAGCCCTCAGTCCGCGCGCCAACTGTTGCAGCACATTGTGCTCCGTGGTGGTAAGGTGTCCGCACGAGTCGGGAATGTGCATCTCGATGTGCCGCACCAGCTGCTGAAAACGTTTGCAAAAGTAATTGTCGCCCCTCGCAATATTGGTAACAGCCAGCTGCAGCTCCTCCACCCCACAACTCTTAAACACCACCCCGTCGGCCTCAGAGCGCATAATGGCATTGATGTTCCATATCTCCTCGTGCGAGGTGTAAACCATCGTGCGCACCTCAGGCAGCACCCGTTTAACATGCTCAATAAGCGCTATGCCCGAGCCGTCGGGCAAGTCGAGGTCCACAATGCACAAATCGACGTGGCCCCCGGAGTCGAGCAGCTGCATGGCATTGTGCATGGTTGTGCACAAAAGCACATTGCCCACACCGGGTGTGCGCTGCAGGCACACCTTAAGCCCCTCGAGCAGTATGGCGTGGTCGTCGCAGATGAGTATGGAGTATTGTTCAGGCATGATATGGCAGATAATTTTCTTAAGCTGCAAAATTATACGTTTGCTTTTGTTTGCACCTCATTAAAAATAATGATTTGCACCACTGCGCGTGCAGTACGAGGCATCTTTATGCCCACAAATGTAGCAATTGGAGCACAAAACGAGCGTATTGGGGGGGGTAATTTCATTATTTTTAATGACAAAAACTATAAACAAGAATTATATATTTGCAACAGAAACCTAACGCAATGCCGTTGGCAGAACGCTTGGCTAACGGGTTGACAAGTAATTGTGCCATACAATAAATAACTTGGCAACCTTGCCTGTTGACCCGCCAACACGTTCACTGATAACGCCAACGCCTACTTATTAACAACACACACATAATACGTATGAAAATTGCCAACCACCTAAGCCGCGTGCTGGCCGCCACCTTGCTCGGCCTTGGCTGCCACACCGCAGCCCTGCACGCGCAAAACATCATGTTGCACCTCGATGCCCCGCAAGGCATTGATGCACAAACCCTTGCTGCCGACATCGGTACGCTAAAAATCACATTCTCAAACTCCAAAGACTTCTTCGACACCAGCCGTTATGCTGCCAACACCCTCGACTTTGGCAGCGACTACTACAATAATGGCAGAGACAGCTACCACCACTACTTCAGCCGCGAGCTCACCCTCAACGCCGATGATGGCAACGGCAACGCGTGGTGGGGCAACACAAACAAGGTTTGGCTCAACTTTGAAACAGTGCGCCGCCAGGTTAGCGGCCGCGCGGGCCAACCCATCTACTACCGCATCTACAGCCCCCACTTCAGCCGCATCATCACGGGGCAGATCGACCCCACCGATGCCGAAGAGGTAACACTGCACCACACCGAGCTGGTGCAAGCCCGCCGCGTGGCCTTCATGCCACCCGTGGGACGCGACGGCAATGCCGTGCCCGCCATTCTCGCTCCCGACCTGCGCACAGGTGCCTACTATAATGGCACCACCACTCGCGTCAACATGCACGACCTTACAGAACCCTTCGCACGCTACGCCTACAAGGGCGACACCCTGCGCTACCTTGTGGCCCCTAACAGCGACGAGCTCGCCCTGCATGCCGACTCCATCGTAGTGACCGACACCACCACCTGCGTCACCACCGACTACCGCAAGGCCGTGGAGTGCCACTTTTACATCACCGACAGCCAGGGCCGGCTCTGCCCCGTCACCAACGGCCAGTTGGCTTCGGTATACTACAAACTGCAACCAGGCGCCAAGCGTGGTCGTGGCTATTGCGGCTACAATTTTGGCGGCAATATGTTTAAGCTCACCGCCCCCGACGGCACACATGCCGCCTATGCGCTCCCGGGTCGGCAAACATTCCAGCTCAAATGGCCAACGGTGCAAACCGATGACCCCGACTTCCTCATGCCATGCAATGCCGCTCAAGGCTATATTTTAGGCGAGGTAACCATACCCGCCAGCACCGAACCCGTCAGTCTGTCGATAGCCCAAAGCAAGCCACTGCGCGTCACCACCACACTGGCCGATGCCGCGCCCTATGCCGACCACCTGCAGTTTAGCGCCCACACCTATGTCAGCCCACCTTATTCATGGGCAGAAAACGAAAAGATGACAGTACTGTGCAAGGAGGTGAGCCGCCAAATCAAAGGCAACGACCTCGTGGTCACCACCCTTGTCGAGGGCAGCACCACCTACCTCTCTCTCGCCCTCAACGCCCAATATGGTGCACAGAGCGACACCATAGCCAGCGTGCTCAGCAATCAGTGCAATGTGTACGACTATAAGAACGACCCCCGCACCGAGCTAACACAGGACGACTTCCACTTTGATGGAGCAAAACTCCCTCCATTCAGCAAACTGCACCCCGTCAAGTTCATTGTGCCCTGCCACCTCTTGCAGCAAGGCGAAAAACTCTACATACACGGACAGTTTGGCGATGACTGGTATTCAACCCGCTGTAGCGCATTTGCCACCCATCACGAAGGCTGCGCCAAATCACTCAACCCCGGCATCGCAACCCCCGTTCCTCACGACACACTCACCGTCATACTGCCCGAGGGCAACCACGAATGGTACGTGTGCAAAAATTTCACCCCGTATGACTCTGCCAACATCCACACCTTCACCCTCGGTGCCACCGACACCCTCACGCAGACTATCTACGACCGAGAGTTTGCACTGCTGCGCGTCAGCTGCCTGGGCGCCGACAGCATCTATGTATACAACAAGGTTCCTGCATGGCACCGCTACCGTCTGAGTAAGCTTACCAAGGGCCGCCTTTACTATGCCGACGAGGAAATCCCCCTCAGCCCCGGCTACAATGAGCGCACCATAACCTGGCGCGAGGCAAAACTGCAAAAAGACACCCTATACGGTCTGTCATATTGGCTCGAGGCCCCAATCACCTATGTGGACGAGGACGGCAGTTACTACACGTCATACCACTATTTCAGCCGCCCCGACAACTATTTCTGGTTAGAAAAACTGGAAACCGCCACCCCCGACAGCGCCATCTGCATCTCAACGGGCAGCAAAGCCAACCTCGCAGTATGTACAGGAAGAATGTCCGACCCCGCACGCTTCTTCACCATCAACCCCTCTGAGGCCGACACCACCGTGACAGTTTACACCCAGAAAACCGTTCGTGTCAATTTCTCTTACAAGGGCGGACGTGTGCCGGGCTTTGAACGCTTGAACATGTGTTATGGCAATGAACAAACGCACATTGTGCCAAACTCCAACTTCTATCGCCGCAGCCGCATGGATCTTGAGCCTGGCCACTACGCCATGTCGGGCGTTGTGTCATACGAGGATGACGCCACCGGTGAATACGTCCTCACTCCCTTCAGCATCGCGTTCGATATAGAGGCAGGCCATTCCGCCTTTATCGAGCTATGCCCCGACCCCACAGCCGTAGCCGCGGCCCCCGCCAATAGCGCCCCCGCCAAGGCAGCAGCCTGCTACGCCCCCGACGGACGCCGCATCAGCACACCGCAGCCCGGCCTCAATATCATCAAGATGACCGACGGCACCGTGCGCAAGGTGATAGTCAAATAAAAAAGTATTGCTCTACGTTCAAGCACCAAGCACAATCTCAAAACTCTACCTCAAAACTCTACCTCAAAGCGCAACCTCTAATGGGGGCGACGCGTCCCGCGTCGGGGCATTTTTCAGCAGCCTCGTCTCGTGGAAAAGGGTAGGGTAGTGATAAGGAAATGCGCCCCCCCCATTAGAGATAGGGGTAAGAGAAGTGATAGAGTGCACCCCAGGTGCTAAAGCGCGCAATAAATAAAAAAAGAAAGCATTTACACGTTACGTGCCAACTGCAAAGCATACCATGCTTGCCAGTTGGCACGTTTTTTATATATTTGCAATTCATAGGCAAAATCCTTAGTAAACAGGTCGACGAGCAGGTACGCGCTACACATATATATTATATTAAAGTAACAATAGCAAGAGACTTAGCAAACTTACCCGTCACCCCCCCAAACCCCACACACTATGAAAACAATCCTCCAACTCCTCATCACCCTCATGCTCACACCCGTGCTTGCAGCCGCACAGCCGCAAGCCGACTCCCTGCGCCACCTGCTGCGCACACAGCCGCACAACCCCCACCTGCTGGCACAAATGGCACAAGCCTTCAGCACCTCGTGCCCCGACTCCGCACTACACTACGCCCAGCTCGCCACCCAACACAAAGCCAAAGGCGCCGACGTCGTCACCCTCGAGGCCGCACGTGGCGAGGCACTCGCCGCACAAGGCCACATACAGCAGGCACTCGGCCACTTTACCCAAGCCTACAAAACGGCCAAAAGACACCACCTCGCCGACCAGCAGCACAACCAGCTGTGCAGCATGGGCATCTGCCACAGCCGCCTGCAGCAATTCGACCAGGCAGCCAAATGCTACGACCAAGTCATAGCCTACGCCACACGCCACCACAACCACCAGCTGGCCTTTGCAGCCTACCAAAACTATGGCGCCATGTGCAGCCGCATAGGCCGCCCCGACGACTGCCGCACCCTACTGCTCAACGCACTCAAATATGAACGCGCTGCCGAACCCGCACAGCGCATCTCCGTATACGCCGGCCTCGGCACCATCCTCACCTACAACCCCGCCACCTTTGCACAAGCCGAGCAATACCTGCAGCGGGGCATCAACCTCGCACGCCAGGCCCACGAACCACTGGCCGAGGCAAGCTGCCTGTCGCCACTCATCACCCTGCTCACACAGCAGCCCAAGCGCCACACCGAAATACCAGCCCTCATAGCCCGCGCCAACACCATCGTCAGCGGTCTCGCCCCCGGCGGCACCGAACGCATGCAGCTCGAGCACGCCAAGGTCAACTACTACTTCGTCACACGCCAGTGGGCACCCGCCCTGCAGTCCGCCCTCATGCTCTACCACAACGGCCCCGCAGTATCATCAGAGCGCGACAAAGTCATGCTCATGGTAGCCCGCGCCTACGAGGGCACAGACCAGGCACCACGCGCCTGCTACTTCTACCGCGAGGCATACTACATAGCCGACTCCCTCCACCAGCTCAACATACAGCAGCAAGTAGCCGATGCCGCCGCACGCTACGATGCCAAGGAAAAACAGCTCAAAATAGCCCAACTACAAAAGGACGCCGCACAAGCCGAAGCACGCCAGTGGCGCCTTGGCGCAAGCCTTGCCGTAGCCACCCTGCTGCTCATCATCACCATAGCAGGCGCCATCATGCGCCACCGCCACCAGCAGCGCAAGGCCGAGCTCGAACAGGCCCGCCGCTACATCGACGGCATCGAAACCGAGCGCAAACGTCTGGCACAAGAGCTCCACGACGGCGTGTGCAACGACCTCCTCGTGGCCGAAATGCAGATAACCAACACCGCCTCCACCGCCCAGGCCACCCAGCAGCTCAACGCCGTGCGTCAAAACATACGCCACATCTCCCACCAGCTCATGCCCCCCAACACCGCCTTTGCCACCCTCGACCAAACCCTCTCCGCCCTGGCCTGCAAACTCCACGAAATGGGCCACATAACCATCACCTTCAGCGCCACCCCCGCCCACCACAACTGGGCCGCCCTGCCCGCCGCCCAGGCCCACCAGCTCTACCGCATCGCGCAAGAGCTCATCACCAACCTCATCAAGCACACCCCGCAGCTCACCCACATCAGCATCATCCTCACCCACAGCCCCGCCGCCCCCCACACCACGCTCACCATCGCCCACACCGCAGCTCCTGCACCAACCCCATCACCAACCGCCGCCCCGTCCCCCGCATCGTCCGCCCCCGGCATCGGTCTGCGTTCCATCAGCGAGCGAGTCAAGGCCATCAGCGCCACCATCACCCACACCACCGACCCCCAGGGCCAGCACATCACCACCATCAGTTGCTAAACCAAACCCGTTGGCGGGGACAAGCGTTGAGTTTTCCAACGCTTGTCCCCGCCAACGGGTTTTAGAAGTAGTATGATATAGAAGTGGCAAGATAATCGTTGTCGAGATGCCGCTTGTTGCCGAGGTCAGCTTTGTAGTAAAAGGACCAGTCCCAATGCTTCCAGGCAGTGCCAATACCGCACGAAGCGGCAAATTTGTTTTCGATAAACTCGTCTCGCACAGCATTGAAATAGCCTGTGGCATCGACAAAAAGTTTGGCACTTTTACTGATATTGCACACATTGACTTTAAGCTTGGCAAAGAGTGGCAAGTGGAAACAGGTTTTCGACTCATCGTTGTAATCATACCAAACGGTATATCCCACAAGTCCGATCTTGGCGCCCAGCAGGAATTGCACGGGAGTATTATAATTGCCAAATTTCAGGCTAAGTCCGGCATTATAGAACCATACAATGTCAAGGTCGTTGTCAGTGTCATCATAGCATGACGGATTAAAGCCGACGTCCATCCATTCAAGGCCAAACTGAATGATGTTGCCGTTGGCACGCCGCGCGGCCATTCTGTTGCGTTTGCAGTACAGTTTGTAGTTCTTCTTCTGCCAGTCAATGTAGCGTTGCACAGCCTGTCGTGTGGAGGAGTCTTTGGCATAGCTCAAGGCTTCAGCTCCTGCACTGTCGTAGGAATATATGGTTATGGACTGTGCTATGGCCAATGCCAGCAGGTTTGATATCTCTTTGCTGTAACAGCTGTAGGGGTAGTTTGTCAGAAAAGATCTGAGTGCCCCTTCGGTGTTTCTGTTGCGTGCCGATGTGTAGTCAACATACTCCTGTGCTTGTTTGTAGCAGGGCAGGCTCGCAGGCGACAAGGCTTGCTCCCCGCCCGCCAGGTTGAACTCATTCAGTGCCTGTTCATATTGTTGCAGTCTGAAGTGTGCCAGACCGTCAAGCTCGTGTATGCGCCTGTACGCATCAGCCACGCATGAGGCATCGGGGTACTTTGATATGAATGCGTAGATGTCAGACTTCTGGGCCGACAATTTTATCGTGTCCCATGCTGCAGCCGCTTCCAAATTGTTGATAGTGCTGCGCGCCTGCTGTTCAAAAAAACGGAATTGCGACATTCGCAAGTATTCCTGGCAGGCTGCTATGGTGTTAGCCTCTTTTGCTTTATCCCATAGTTTGAAGTCAGCTATGCGGTTTCGTACATCGGCGACATATTTGCCTTTAGGGTAACGTTCCAGATATTTTTCGAGAGCGTCACGTGTGGCAGTTTTGCACGCAGTTTCGTAACACTTCCTTTCTGCTGCTTGCTGTTTTGCAATTTCTTCTTTCTTCTGGTTGATATATTTCCTCAGGGGTGTTTGTGTCACCGTCACCTTGCGGGGTTTCGGGCGGTGTCGGGACCTGATGGTGTTTTGGGCGTATGCCATGTTGCAGGCGCATAGCAAGCAGACGATGTGCAGCAGCCGTGTGAGTTGTGTCATAAGTCGTTAGTTGTGTCAAGGCAATCTTGCAATTCCTTCTTGATGGTTCCGAATTTTAGCTGGCTGCGATCGCCCTTAAAGTTTCTCAGTGCAGCCTCCACTTTGCACAACCTCTTGCCGAGCCAAGTGCCCTTCCAGTCACTGTATTGCTTGTAGTTGATGTAGACCGGCAAGTTGTGCAGCTTGCGCAGCTGCTCGTCAGCATTCTTGGCAAAGGGGTTACCTAACTCCTTCTCAGCTGATGTGATGAAGTCGAGCAACTGCTTTACGTCATTTTGATAAGATTTGAGTAACACATAGTTCACGGAGTGCTTGTTGTAAGATCCTTGTCCGTAACAGCCTCGAAAGCCGGAATGGCCAATTTCTCTACGCTGTAAGCCTCGTAGGGTATGTAAAGGAAATTTGAGGCAATGTTGAACAGACAGACATTAGCCTTTCTCTGTGCCTGCTGCAGTTCGTCACATTTGAGTTTGAATGTGGCGCATTCGGTGCGTGCCGTTTGCAGTTGGGCCGCCAGTGCAGAGTCGTTCTTGACTATTTTGTTGTATTTGGGGAGCAACGCCTTGTAGGCGGTCATGGCGCTGTCCCGTTCGCTTTTCAACCTCTCGAAGTCCCGCATGCCGATTTTGATTTCCACTTCATTGTCAGCGTGCGCAGTAGAGTCCGCCTTGTTCTGGGCGAGTGCAGGTGCTGTCGCAGCAAGTGCGAGCAGCAGCATAATGTGCTTCAACATTTTTGGGGGGAGTGTTAATAATTATAGTAGTTAGTAGCCTCATCGTAATAATAGCGTGCCCTGTTCCACAGATTGTCGGTGCTGCGCTTTGAGCCGTACAGTGCCTTAGCCTGCTCGTCGTACTGGTTGACAGCCCGTTCAACGGTGGGCACTAATGAGTTCTCGTAATACTGCTGCGTCACAAAGCGGTAGTTGGCCAGTTTTTCAACCATGCCTGCCGCATAGTTGTAGTGCGCTGCGGCAATGCGTGGTCGCACACCGTTAAGCGCATTCATCAGATTGGTGCAGTTCGACAGATAAGGGTCGTTGGCCAGTTGTCGCGCCCGGTCTATGGTGCTGCGTGCTGCGGCAATGCCCCTGAACCCGCTTGCGCGGCTCACGGCACACGCCTGCTTGTAGTTGCCAATGATGTTAACTATCAGCCCCAGCGAGTCGGCCGTCGACCGCTTCAGCGCACTCGAATGGTCAATATGCTTTATGCCTCTCAGTTTGGTCACCACCGCAAGCATGTGGCTGTGGTCGTCGGCGTGCCACACGCTTTGGCGGAATTTGCCGAATGCACTGTCAAGAAACGCGGGCGCATAGATGGCCAGCAGTTTGTCAATAGCAGCATTGGCCGCCTCGTCCTCCACCTTGCCCTCGGTGGCGTAAATGCGTATTTTGCTCTGGGCGTCAGTCATTATGGAGTCCATGCCAGCCAGGTCTGCGTTGGCCATTGCGTTGCAGCAGTTGTCAATCTGCTTGGCATATTGGTTGACAGCTTTGGTGGCCATGGGTGGAGCCACCTGCGTCTTGGCATAAAACATGACACCCCCTATGGCAAGCGCAATGGCCACGATGAGTATGATTATTTTGATTGTTACTTTCATTTTCTTTAGAGTTGATTGACGTGTCGGCGGGATAACGGGGTGCTGCCCCGAAATCCGCCAACACGTTCTGCTGTATTATTTTATACCACCGCGTTCACTGCCTGTGCCGTCATTCTTACCAGCCCCACTCTTATCAGTTGCCTTTTTGGCATTCTTTTTCGCCGGCTTCTTATCTTGGGCGCTGGTCGGCCTTATGGTCTGGCCTTTGCTGTGACTTCGTGGGCTGGCTGGTGCCGGATCAGGGGCTGGGGCCTGCGTTGGCACATCATTCTGTTGGGGAACTGATGGCGTTGTCTGACTTTGAGGCGTTGCGGTATTGTTAATGCTGTTAATGTAGTTGTTGATGTTTATCTGCTTGTCATCTTTGGCATTGTACTTACCGTCATACTTGCCGGGGCGGCTGTTGGCAGGTATTTGCTCGAGCGCTTCCACAATTTTGCCCAGCTTGTCATTGTTCAGTGTGGCATTCCTGTCTTTTATCTTGTTAACCTCAAACTCGTTCAGTTCGTCGAACAACCCACACGTGGCGTCAAATCGGTCAAGGCTGTCCTTGTGCCAGGTGTCATTGCTTTCCAGGTAGTTGAAAGCCTTTTGCGTGTCGGTGAGCGTGTAGCCCTCATCTTGTGGGGCTGTCAGCCCCGTCTCCTGCTTGTCCTCAAACTTGAACTCGCGGTCCATCACAAACACGTTCCAACCCACACACAGCCCTATGGCCAGCAGGCACGCTCCGAATCCTATGCCAAAGTACATGACCTTCTGCCAGATTCCGTCGTATGACAGTTTGTTGACGCCTTTTTCCGAAATGACGTCATAAGCCGAATAGTACTTGATGGGCGATTTTGTCAAGCGACGTTGTGTCGTGAGGATATATTCCTCCTTGCTGCCCTCCAAGGCAAAGCGGTAGGTGTACGACTCCTTTTCCAATTTGATGCCCTTATCGGAGATGAGATCCTTGAGTTTGACCTCCTTATCCTCATACCCGTCAGCTTTGATGGTGATTGGGCATGCATTGCGTGTGGGTACCTTAATAATTGGGTCTACCTGTAGCAGATCCTTGAGCCAAACCTCAAAAGATTCAATGGACTTGCCATCAGAGCCAAACACCTTGATTTTGTCGCGGTGCACCTCTCTGTAAATGTCTTTTTCGGCATTGATCTTTATGCTATTCTGAAAGTCCTCCTCCTTTTCTGTCACCTTGGCTGACTTGCTTATGGCCCTGTAGCCTTCCTTCCGCCATTCTATGTGCACATCAGCCCCGTCTGGAAATTCCACAGCTTTGGTAAAGGGCACGTCCTCCCTCGCCACAACGATGTATGGCTCAAAGCCTTCCTGCGATTTAGGTGCCTGCAGGGTGCGCACCTTTTTGAGCTCAGCCCCTAATTCCTCGAAGTCGTTGCCGAAGCCAACCGACTGGTTGAGCAAAAATATGCCTTTGTACTTGGCATACTCATGTTGTGCAATATTATTGCCAAACAGTTCTTTCAGCGTAAAGTTAGAGAGTCGCCTTACGCCGTACTTGCTGGCCTTGGGGGCAGAACAGATGGTGCTGACGGCGGGCACCAGTACACCCTTGTCCTGGTACGTCTTGTCGGCTATTTCGTCAAAGATAGGATTGCTCTTAAAATTGCCAGTCTTTGCGACCTCCTTTATTTGCTCAATAACTTCGACAGTCTCTGCGCTCGATATGTTGCACCCGGCGGGCACATGCACCCACACCGTAAAATAGGAGCCACTGCGGGTAGCACCGCTATTGGCAAAAACCAATGCCAGCAAATAGCCCTCCATACCTAAGAATTTGACGTAGATGGCAGGCTCAGTATCGTTGCTGCTGAAAGTGAGCTTGTTCATTGGTGTTGCCATGTCGTTGCCAGTAGCTTTGCTCCAGCTTTGCTCCGCATTTCTTTCAAATATGGTTTTTACGGTGCTGTTCTTGACAATTATGCCTAACTTGTGGTGTTGTTCCATGATTCTTATCCTCTAAATATTTTACCAATAATGCCTAACTTGCCACCGCGGTTGCTCGCCGAATGGTCAAGCATGATGTTTACTACATTCTCAGCAGGTTTCGGGTCAAATTTGCAGTAGCTCTGAAAGCAGACTTTGCCTAACGAGAATGCCACAATCTCAACCCTCTTGCCGTTAATCTCGTTGTCGCGGCATATTTTGTCCAATCCATTGTAAAAGCCCAGGTAGTTGTCCTTTACATATTGGGTGATGGCATCGCGCGTGACGGGCTTCATCTTGTCCACCTTGGTTACCATGATAAAGATAGCGTCAGTCTCCTTCTTGAATATGCCCGTATCCTTAATGTACGACAATGCGCCGTCAAGGAAAACGTCCTGGTGGTAACCATAGTAAATGCGGTCCTCACCGCCGTATTCAATCACAAAAAAGTGAATCTTGCGGTTGGTCGAGCGGTTGTCTATCAGCACTTTGGTCATTGTGTCGAGCATGTTCAGTTCCCCATCCTCTAGCCGCATGCCGGCATTGCTCTTGAACATGCAGGTCATCAGCTCGCCCGCCATGTCAATGCAGGTGATGGGGTGCGTGCGGTTGCCATCGTCAGTCAGGTCAAATCCCATCTCGTAGAAAGCGTCAACAGGTGTGCGGCCCAGCAGCGTGCCCACCTTGCCGTTCTGCGGGAAATGGCTCGTCAGGTAAGTCATGTAGCCATAGCCCTGTGAGGCAGTGTCGGCATCCATCACCTTGGCCACCTTGCCGCTGCCGGCCACACTCAGTATGGCCCCCAAAGCACAGCTCTTGCCAGACGAGGGGATGCCCCAAAAGTACACCTCGGTGCTCTGCTTGTGTATGCGGTCCAAACTGCGGATGCAGGTATAGTCGTCGGTCTGCTGGTCATTGAGCATGGCCTTGATAAACTGCTTGTCGATGCCTATGCCCGACAGGTCGGCAATGGTAATGATGTGCTCGTCTATCAAGTGTTTGACAGCCGATGCATTCAGCAGGTTGCAGTCCTCACTCAGTTTGTCAAGAAACTCAGCTTTGGTGGCATAGCCATTGTCTATGTAGCTCCTTATCTTGTTGGCAATGTTGGCATTCAGATTCTTGCTAAGGGTGTTCTCTTCTTCATTCAGAATTTGCTTGATTTCGTCAATCAGCGTGTCAATGTCATAGTCCATGATGCTGTCAAGCAGCAGATCGTTTATGCGTTGTGTGGCCTCCGCTGCATGCACGCTGTTAGGATTGCTGGCTACAAAGTCGTTCAGCGCGTCAATGTCGTTCTTGTCAAGCGCGTCCCAATCGTTCTCTGCGCTCTCCTGAGCCGTGGCATCGGCTTGTTCACGTTCAATCTGCGCCTTCAGCGCACGGGCCTGTGGGCGGAACTTTCCCTCGGCAAAGGTGTCCAAATAGTGCTGCACCGCCTCAATGGTGTGCGCGGCCTGTGCGCTGGCCCATTCGTCATCGTCGCCATGCTCAAGCATACGCTTCAGTTCCTGGCGCACCTTGGGGCTGAACTCGCCATTGGTGTCGTTGCACAGTTCGTCAAAGGTGACAAGCCCCTTGTTTATAAAGCCGTACAGGTTCTCGGCCTTATAGCCTGCCACGTTATCTAATATGTAATCTTTTGTTGGCATATAGTGTGTTGTGATGTATGTTACTCTTTAGGGTTCTTGCCATACTTGTTGTCACCGATGGTGCCGCGTTCAAATAGCAAGGCAAAGACGTAGAAGGGAATAAGCTGGCTCCAGCCCGAATGCCCCACATCGTGGCACCGCTTGCAGTTTTGGGCAATGAAGAACCAATAGAATGGTATGGAGATAATCAATAATATCGTAAGATAGCCTTGATACTCAGCGCTTGATACGTCGCCGTAAGCGTATTTGTAAATGATATCATCAGATACTATCTGGCTAATTACTATAAAGACAAAATATATGATGAACGACAGCCCATACTCGAGCCTGCGTATGCGCCCCTTGAATGAGAATGGGTTGCGGAACATTCCCTTACTGTCAGTCTGCGGCTCTGCATGGTCGGTAGGCGCGCTCTGTGGCTGAGGCTCTGCAGCAGGTTCGGCAACGGCAACAACGGGCGGTGCAACGGCAACCGTGTTTGTTGGCACACCCTGGGGCTGAGGCTCAACGGCAGGCTCGGGCGGTGCGGCCAAAATGGTCTCAACCCTTTTTCGGAGCAAAGGCGTGAAAGCCCCTTCTGTGCCTTTCTCTAACTCATAAATCGTTACAACTCCGCTACGTACCGCCTCGGCTATCTCGCTGGCAGAGTACTGTTGTAGGTCTTTGAGCAATTTCTTCTTCTGTATCATGATATATTATGGGCAATGTGGTGTTAAAAGGTTCCACTAAATATGTCGTCGTTGTCGTTTGCATGATTGTTTGCGGGGGCTGGTTGTGTCGGTTTGCGCCCTTTGCTCTGCCTTTGTGGCGTAAGCGAGCTGCCGCGCCCACGATGCTTGCCCCCGGGCAGCAGCGTGTAGTAGCCCTTGGCCTTTTCGTTGCGCCGCTGCAACAGGTAGGGGAATAGCAGCATGGCATACAGCAGCACGCCGCTCCATACGGTGGCCATACACACACCCTCGTCGGCTTTGGTGTAGATGCTGCTCAGTTGCTTCAGACTTTGCTGCGCCTCATCGTATGATTGGTCGGCCTCGCTGTAAGGCATTACCTCTTGTCCCGTGGCCGTTTCATTGCTCAGCACAGGGGTTGACACTTCGTTCAATTTGTTGTGCCAACCCTCAATGGCCGACGAAATGAGCTTGACGTTGCCCACAAGGAAGGCATTCCACACGCTCACCCCCTGTTCGGCTTTGTCAATCCAGGCCGTGGCCGACTGCCGCAAGCTGTCAGTGTTCTCCGACAGCAGCTGCAGCCTGAGAGCCTCAATGTAGTTGGCTTTTACCATGGCGTCGTTCGTGCCGTCAAGACCCGCCTTGGCGCATAGGGCGCGGTATAGCGCCTTCTGACTGCTGAGGGTGTTGAGCGTGACCTCGTACTGGGCTATGCGGTTGTTGGCATACTGGTCGTAGCCGTCAAACATCTGCCGCGTTTTGCCAATCGACTGCTCAAACTCCGTTTCAATCTGGTCGCGTTCGCCAAAAACAGTCCAAAAGTGGTTGGCAGGCATCAGTGCCCATACAAGGGCCACAGGGCAGAGTACTATAAGCACGCGTTCTGCCATGATGCAACGTCCAAACTTGTGGTCGCTGCCCTTGCACATTTGCGCGCCAATAAAGGTGCCAAGCAGCACCACGTCAATGCAACATACCTTGACGGCGGCAGCACCAAAGTTGCCGCCATTTTGGTAAAACGCACCCATATAGGCCACGTAACTGGCAAATATCAGTGCTGTAAAGGCTATGATGTGGCCCCACGAAAACTTTAGCGTCTGGTTCCACGAATATTGGTTGTTCATTTTATTAGCCATGGTTGTTATTTGTGTGGTAAGAGTTTCTCAAGTTCTTCAATCTTTTGTTTGTAAGCCGCAATCTTGCGCCTGATGGCATCGTAGTCCGTGCCGCCCGCGGGCTGGGGCGTTGCAGCGGTGGGCGGGGGCATGTTGCCAGCAGGGCTTGCAATGGGGTTGGCCTGTGAACTGCCGCCAGCCCCCGCCCCGCCAGGCACAGGTGTGATAGCTCGCTCGGCCGGTGCACTGAAATTGCCCTGTCTTACCGCCTCAAGCGCCTTGTCAACCAGCACCATGGGGGGAATGTTGCCGTACACAGCAGCCCCCGTGCGGTAAAGCACGTTGCGTGCCTGAGCCACCGTAAGGTCCTTTTTGAGCGATTTCATCAGCGCAATGGTGCCAGTCACAATGGGGGCAGCCATGCTCGTGCCGTCAAGCATCTTAAAGGTGTTGACAGGGAAGGCACTGCTAATGCCCTTGCCTGGAGCCGATATGTCTGAACCTGGGCCGTAGTTGGTGAATGCGGTGGGACACAGTCGGGGGTCGACAGCCGTGACCACTATTGATGAGGCATTGCGGTTTTCGGGCGGAATGCTGGTGAGTATGTCGTCATTGCCTGCTGCAAACACCAATATGGCGCGCTTGCGGGCTGCAAGTTGGCACACACGTGCCCAGAGCAGCGCCACATTGCGAAACTGTGTGCGCGCTATTTCGGCCTGCTGCTCAACGGGCAGCACATTCAGCCCCTTAAACGACGGACCTATCGATATGTTTACCACATCGGCATTGTGGTGCAGCGCATACATCACACCGGCCACCAGGGCCGACAACGGGCATCGTTTGTTGTCAAACACCTGAATGGGCATAATCTGACACCCTGGGGCCACGCCCGAGGCGCCTCTGTTATAATAGTCGGCACTTCCCGCTGCCAGTGCAGCGGTGTGTGTGCCATGTCCTTCGCCCATGCTCAGCGTGTTGTTCTGAGTAAACACGTTGTAGGCGTCAACTATCCGTCCCCTGAACATGGGGTGCCCAGCCTGAATGCCGTCGTCTACGATGGCCACTTTGACGTTGGCACTACCCTTGGTACAGGCCCACCCTTGTTTAAGGTGAATGGCGCCAAGGTGCCAGCCGGCCGGCTCAGACTGGGTGCTCGCCTGGCCGTTTAGTTCGTACACCTCCTCGTCAAACACAATAAACTTGTGCCCTGGTATGCGGCGGTTGATTGTTTGGCGGATATGGTTCCGTTCGGCCTCGGGCACTTGTATAACAAGCAGCTTTACCTCCTTGTCATAGCCAATAATGCCGTATTGCTCGCCAGGGTAAGCGCGCTTAAAGTCGCGTGCAAGGGCCTCCACATTGTCGTTCTCCTCCTCCATAAACAGGAACAGGCGGTTGGCCATGATGCTCGGGGCTCCGGGCTGCTCAACAATGTGCGGTTCGCTGCCCCCCTCGCCCATGACGGGGGCCACAATCATTTCGTCGTCGGGCAACTGGCCGTCGTCGCCCGTCACGGGGCGGGCATAGCCGTTGTCGTCCACCATGCTGCCGTCGGCACGCGTCAGGGTGTCGGCAGGCACCACACCATTTACGGGGGTATGGTGGCCAGTGCAACCCTCGCACCCCTTGAGCACCCCAATGAGCAACAACCCAAGCAGCAGGGCAAGCAGCAGCCACAGCAGCCATTTCAAGCAACCGCTGCCAGTGAGCCACAACCACCATCGCTTATACCATGGCACCACCCTCTCGTATTGTGCCACAAACACCTTGTCGCCATCAACTGCGGCATTGACGGGCGAACTGCTCCACCCCGTAAAGCGGTAGCCTTTGTGGGGCGTGACAGCAGGCACCTCATTGCTGCCAATGGTGCTACCAGCGGCTTTGTGCAGTGTGGCAGGCCCGTTCAGCGTGCCATGTTCGCCAGCCTCAAATCGGCAGTTGTAGCAAGTGTTCTCTTCCTCATCGTTCGCCCCATCATTCTCCTCTTCGGCATCGGGCGCACAATCTTCAACATGCGGTGGCACAGGGGGCGGGCATTGGTCGTACTGGGCAGTAAAGGCCATGTCGGCATTCACCACCTGTCCCACAGGCATGTCGGGTAACCAACCAGTCAGGGTCCAGCCCTCGTGAACTGTCACCTGCGGCACCTCCGTTTCGGTCAGCGTGGTGCCCCCTGCCAAGCTTACGGTTCTGTCAAGTGGTGCAATGGAACCATGTGCGCCGGCATCGAACCTTACCTTGAACTTTTTCACATAGTCATAGTCGTGAATAACTGTGCCAATCACCTTGTGCCGGTGTGTGGCGGGTTTCATGCCCCATGCCACAAGGTACACCTTTCCGTCGCCGCAGTACACCTGTCCAGAGTCCGCATATTTGATGGCACCGGCCATTATTTGCAGATCGTCGCCGTCCAGTTTCGTAGCGGCCATTTTATATGCCTCGACGGTGTGTTTGAGCAGTTCTTGATATTCGTCAAGCTCTTGGCCCGACAGTTCGCTCAAGCGGGTGGGGCGCTCGTCCCATTGATCCACGTACCAGCATATTTGATCGCTGTCCTCCAAGTAGTCGGGCGTGGCAAGAAAGTGCCAAAGGTGCTGAGGTACAACCTTTTTTACCACGCTTAACACGCTGTCGTACCTCCTGTATAGTGGGTCATGCCCTATGCCTTGAAAATCGGTAAAGTCGTTCACCTCCGTGTAGCACAACCTTTGCTTGCCACGAAATGTGTGTGCTGCCATATATCTTCTTTTGTTTGTTAATCATTATGCGTACCATACAGTTTGCTGCAACTGTCAATGATGCGCTTAATCTGCGCGTTGGCCACAGGGTCGGTGTGCGATATGTCACTGGCATATAGCAGGCCGATGGTCACCAGGTTCTCCCAACGCTGAAAATTGTCCCAAAGCGGCAGTTGCGTGAGTGTGTGCTTGTCCACATGGCTGATGTCTGAGGCCGCGTCAAATGCCCTCAGCGTCTGCAGCAGTGGCTGTGGCTTGCGACTTACAGTCCATGCAGCAGGGCTGAGGTCAACTTTGATATGGCACGTCTCTGCCTTGGCGCGTATGGCATCGGCCTCGCTGTCGCTGATGTAGCTGCGTCCCGCGGTACTCACAAAGTTGTTCAGCGTGAGCGCGGCATAGTCCGCTATGGCATTGAGTTGCTCGTCAGGGCTGAACACATTGCAGTAGTGCCCAATCCGTTCGGCCAGCACATTTCTCAACTTCATCTTTTTGAGCAGCGAGGCAAGCATGAACACCACTTCATCGGCATGGGGCAGCATAGGCTCAAGCATCTTGACCTGGCTGTTGATGTAGCTCGTCCAATAATCTACTATGTGCTTGGCCACTACATCGGCCACGGTAGTCAGGGTCTCTGTCTGGCTCTCCACCACCTCGTCCACCGTGCAGCCGCGGGCCTTCAGAGCCTGTTCGAGCTGAGCCGTGTCACAGCCAAAATACTCGCACAGTTTGCGCACATTGTCGGCCTTGTTGCCAGTGGGGTCAATGTCAACCTGCTTGCGCACAAAGTTCACCATCGAAAAGTCCCGGGGCGTGTCGGCGTGGCATATAATAATGTCGTAGGCTATGTCGCGAAGGTCGCTTACCGGCACCATCAAACTGTCAATGATACGCCCAAACACCTCGGGCCGCTCACCCACACTCAGTATTAGCGACAACCTTATGTCACTGGCTATTTGCTTTACCTTCAGATTCTTGGCCTCCTTGTCCTCTGGCTCAAAGTACACTGACAGGGCCTTGCACATCTCGTCCTTAATTTGGGCGAGCTGCGTACCATATTTCGTGCAGCGCGCAGCATCAAGCACACCGGCTATGGCGTCAAGATTGCGAATGATGGCCTTTGAACCGTCATTGTTGACTGTGGCCACATCATGCCACGTTTGCCCGGGGTTGGCAAAGTGACGTTTCACAAACTCATTGCGCATAAAGCTCTGCTTCAGATTGTCAAAGTAGTCGGGGTAGTCTTCAAAGGTATGCACACATTTCTCTTCACTCTTCACCACGCCGTCGCTATAGCCGTCAAACACCCCGTTCTTGCCCGACCAATAAAAGTCGCGCAGCGGATAGATGTTCTGGAATGCCGCCGTCTTGAACAGCCCCCCTGGCTTAACCCAGTGGTCAAGCCATGTGTCGGGCTTGATTATTTCAGGAAACACCGTGTCAAAGCGGTTCCAGTGGGCGTCAAGCTTGTCCGGGTTCGACACATTGTCGGTCTTGGTCCTTTCAAGGTCGATGTTGAACTTTGTGGCTATCATGAACAGTGGCGCAATGCCGTTGGTGCTGTTCAGCATGTGTGCACGCTCCTCGGGGGTGGCGCCTATGTTGTCTTCAATCCAACTGTTAATGGTCTCGCCAATAGTAGCCTCGGCTTTTTGGTCGTTGTGGTGGCAGAACAGCACACTGCTGATGCGCAGCGAACGCGAATACTTGTTGAAAAGGTACGCCACCTTGCCGCGACGCAGCATCTTGGGCAGCACCGAACCTATCTCGCGCTCCTTATATTTCTCGCGCGAGCGCGCGCCAGGAAAGTCAAGCAAGTCAAGCTTGTGCAAAAAGCGACGATCCTCAGCCAACTCGGCCGGCAACTCAAAGGTGAGCTCGGCAGCCAGGGCCGAAAGGTTGCCCTTGTGAAAATCGCGCGCCAACAAATTGCCTCGTGCATCATACACATCGGTGTAGATCTCGTCATGACCTGTGTCGGAGTGTATGCCACACACCGTGTCAAGCCACTCAATTTTGAGCAGCGTGCCCTTGTCGCGCAGCACAGCTGTAAACGGCACATACACGTCCGTTTCAAAACAAAGTTTCTTATACTCGTTTATCAGCACACCGAACAGGTGGTTTAGCTCTTTGTTACGGTTCCACAACAAGCCGAACACGTCCACCCACTTGTCGTAAGGCACATACTTTATCACCGGGGCCACCACCTTGCCAAAGTTCGACTGGTTCACTGCCCCGGCTGCATTGCCCGTCACGTCGTGCAGATAGTCCACAATGTCTCTTATATCGTCCTCGTCGATTTTGTCCTGTACAGCCACGCGCTTCGACCACAGAGCGCTCATCTCCTCTAATGCCTGGTTGATGTCGTCGTAGCGCAGCACATTGTCGGGGTCTATCTTGATATCGTTGTAGTAAGAGTCTGCTATAAGCAGAATGATGTCTACCACCGACAAGTTGCGCACACGCACGTAGTCGCGCATCAGAGGGTTACCCCCGTCCAGTGTGAAGCGTGTCACTACGCCAGTCGACTCAATCTTGGCATTGTTGCCACCGCTTGGGTTAATGTCGTCGATAAAGCTGTAAGCCTTGCCACCATTGGTAATGACAAACGGCGAATTGGGCGATGAAAGCAAACTGCTCATCAAGTATGACTTGCCCACCTGGCTTTCGCCATAGGCCGCCACCGAACACTTCTCCTCCAATGCCGCATATATGCGCTTGAGCCGGCGTCGCCAGTCCTTGAACGTGTTGCAGGGGAACGACTCTTTGCCGTGCTCCTTGGCCCACGCAATCGAGCCGTCAACCAAATCTATGTGTTGTCTTATATCTTGTAACATGATGAAACTACTTGTTAAAAGTCAAATGCTCCCGTGTCGAGCCAGTATTGCCCGTCAATGCCAAGGCTCTGAATGTGTACCTCCAAATTGCCCTCTGTCACATCGTTGTCGTTACGGTCCGTAATGGCAGTGATGCTAAGGTCCTCTTTGTTGTCTGCATCGCGTTCAATGGTTATCCTGAACGGCATACGTTTCTTTAGCGTATCCACCGCCTCGCCCACAAGGCCGGCCACCTTGGCGTCGGTCAGACAGCCCTCGTCGTTCAGCAGGGCCTTCTTCCTTATGCGATCGGCCATCTTGTGACGGTTAAAGTCTATCGTATACAAGGCACGGCTTGGATACGAGTCCATACCAATCTGTCGCACATTGAGTGTCAGCGGAATGCTGCTCACTGTCAGGTCACCACAGCTCTTGTCGGGAGTAATCAAGTAGTCGATAGGCTGCCCGTCGCGCGAGGCTTCAATGTAGTTGACCGTCGACGTCAAGTGCTTGTCAAGCAAGTCAAGGTTGATGGAGAACTTGTCCAAATTAGAAAGTGCCGAAGCATAATGACCAATCACACCGCCCATGGCTACAATAGTCTTGGCATTCTTAACGTGGCCTGTATTCTCGCCAAAGGGGTACCAGTCGCCTACATAATAGTTGTTGAGCACAATGAGACGGTTGGGTGACACAGGGTAGTATTTCAAAAATATATCACGTATGGCCGGGAGCGATGCTGGACGCCCCGAAAGCAGCACCACATCGCAGGCGTACGAAAACATAATGGTGGCCACTTTCTTGAGCAAGGGCTCAAACTCCTTGTGCACAATTTGTTGCACCGCTTCACTGTCGTATTTCCACGACAACTCGGTCACATTTATGCCCATACGTTCAGCAAAACCATTTATTACCATCGCGTTAGGCGGGCATTCTGCAAATACATCGGCATATTTCACAACACAATTCTTGCTGCCTTCCTTCATCAATTCAAGAAAGTGGCACATCAGCGGCATCGAATACTGAATGTTAAAGTCCCTTCGAAGCATTCTGTCGGCTACTGTCTGACCATTATAGTCCTTACCAAAGAAGTCCTTCATCTTTTGACGATACTGCTTGTCCGTAAGGCCCTCCAACTTCTTCCTGAACGCACTCTCCGGGCCAAGTATCATGACATGTTTGACCAAGGCCTGCAACATGTCGTCGCCAGCAAAGTAATAGCTGTCGTAAAAGCGCGGGTCGGGCGTGATGGTGGTTACGTCTCCCTTAGTATAGGTGTATTTGCTCACCATCAAATCGGTAGTGCCGGCACCTATGTCGAGCGACCCAACCGTAATGCTTGGCTGCGTGTCGCCATCTTCCATCTTGCCATAAAGACTGAAAAACTCGCTGCAGCAACCCTTGTACTTCTGACCGACCTCGCCATACATATACACCAACTGCGCACAGGTGGCCTCGTCGTAGTACCATGCACGTTCGCCACTTCTTGGTGTGACTGCAGGCACTATCTCAACCGATTTGCCCGGAGTGGTGTTGTCTGCAGGGTCATCGTATCCAAAGTTTTCAAGCAGCACAACCGCATCTTTGGCGCATTGCACAAGCGCGTCGCGCTCCACTCCCGACATGGCAGTGGGGCATGTTACTACCACGCGGCGTATACGACGCGGCACTGAAGGCTTGCCAAATCCGTTGCGCACCGAACGGTACGACTCGCTATTTATCTGCGTGCGTGCTTGTACCAGCATTTCCAAAAAGGCAAAAGTCATCAGTGAGCGGCGAGAGTAATGGAACGAACTCCCGCCATGGCCGCCTAAGTCAAGTTGGCCGTCACGCTTCAGCTGGTTGGTAATGCCGCGCAAGTTCAGTATGTGGCTGTCAGGTTCGCCGTCAAGCACCATAAATTTCCATTCTTCCTTGTTCGGACGCCAGTCCCACAAATAGCGTTTGGGACTCGAGTAGGTCGATAGCGATTCTGCATCACCCGTGCTTAAATGTATGAGTGTGTTGGCCTCCTCGCCAAGGCGCACCAAACTGGGGTATACAAACTGACGGCTGTCTTTCATGCCAAAATCGCCAAAACTGGCCTTACGAAAGGCCAAACGCATGTCAAAAGGCTTGTCATGCTTGTTCACAGCAAGGCCATCGTCTGTTTCAACCACCAAATTGGTATAATCCGTCAGCTCAAGTTGCCGCACTTGGTTGAAATTGGCATGGTCCTCAATAAGCAGTGCAGTGGTGCGCGAGTTGCCAATGTCAACCACCATGTCCACGTCCTTCACCTCCACATCTGTGTCTTTGTACAGCTTTATTCGGGGCAAAGCTCCTTTTTGCGCAAGATAGTTAATCAAAAATGCATACGAGGCTATGTAAGATGTGCGGCGCACGCGAGTGCCTTTTAATTGCTGCACCTGTTGTACATCGGGGTGAACCAAATGCAACAAATAAGTGTCCACATAGTTGCAGCTATTATCGGGCGAGCAATAATCCATCACCATAAACTCGTTACTGCACAACTCAAAGTCCATGTCATTCTTAAAGGCGTCCGGAAACACCGGGCACTCCATGTAGCCATCCTCCTCGTAGCACGCTCGCGTGTCAAACGCAAGCACCACGTTGTAATGCTTTATACCTTTGTCCTCACCAGCAGGCAGCAACTTCATGCGGGCCCAATTAAACGGGCCAAACTCAAAACGCTTGGCTGTACGCTTGAAAAAGTATGGCAGCGGAAGCCACACTCCCTCGAAACATGCTAAATCGTTGCTGCGGTCTGAAAAACTCATGCAGTAGATTTCACCCTCCACACCATTACAATTATCATCATCAATCCTGAGCGGCATGATACCGTCAAGTTTCAAGTCGTTCACATCTATCTCTGCAGTCGAGTCATTCAAATATCCACCCCTAAACAGTTCCTGCTTGTTATAGTAATAGCAAGCGTCCTCCGTGCGCAGTTCATGTACTGGCGCGAGCAGCCATTCGCCTTGAGCTGTGTCGTGCCATTCATGATACCACATCTTAAATTTATCCTGGGTGTTTATGTCTAACGATAGCGTAATAACTTGAATGCCCGAATTGGCAATCAGTGAGTGCTCTTGTGCCATATATAAAATCTAAAGTTATACCATATATGTCTCTGTAAATGCCCTAAGTCTGTTGATACGAATGGTGTAGTGCCAGTGTCAGATTTTAAGGTCGAAGCGTGGACGCAATGAGTTATGTGTGCCGAAACCAAAACTTATTGACTGATACCCGACATTATATAAACAAAATTTGAGCATATACTTATTACACGTTGACTGAATTGGTTAACAAATCAATAAGTTAATGGATAAACGAGTCGATTCCTATTTTTGCAAAGTCTGCAATCTCTATTTATTATCAACAGATTGAAAGAGTCGGTATATCCTCTCATTATCCCGTTAGCTTTACTGCTCGAAAACTAATTCTGACAAAATGTATGCAAATGTAATTGTTTAAGAATTACCCCCCCATTTTATACAAACATTAACACGGAGAATAATGTTGTATGTGTATTTGAGATAAACGCCATGACCAACACTTCATTCAGAGATAGCAGTTGTCAAAATGCTTGACTCCCCAAAAGCCCAATCGCGTAGCAGTGGAAGGATTTATTCCACGTCATAATGTCACTCCACACTTGCACGCCAAGGTTGCCATTCTGCAAATACACAAATATTGCACATATATATATAATAATATACGCGCGAGGCCGTAGTATTATATATATGTATGAGCCCACCCCCTCCATGCCCAACCGCCCATCATGTTTCTGCCCTTAGCCGCCCCGTCACAAAAACACCGTCAAACCGCACGTGCCACCCCGATTTTTTTCTCGGATCAGTACACAATCCGCTCCCCCATAACAAAAAATCCGTCCTCCCGTAACAGAAAACCCCGCTTCGCGTCAGCCCAAAAACAGTCCGCCGCCCCCTCCCTCGGCGTCAGCCCTTATGTCTCTTGAGGCCACCCGGACGATAGTCCGTGGCCGTCCGCCGCGCAGCGGCCTTATG